>Ga0302181_10003695_pt1 | contig 10388 bp, 9 predicted proteins | sample I_Palsa_E3_3_FD_198786 | JGI IMG/M metagenome (GOLD analysis project Ga0302181, IMG submission 198786) | Peat permafrost microbial communities from Stordalen Mire near Abisko, Sweden - I_Palsa_E3_3 | ecosystem: Environmental > Terrestrial > Soil > Palsa > Peat permafrost | place: Sweden: Abisko... | reverse complement strand
CTGATTGGCGCGCTGCAGGGCGCGCATGTATTGAGGCCCGCCCGCGCGGTCGGCAGGGGCGATCGTGGCTGTTACGTGCATGCTGGGACCTCCCAGGGAGTGCAGCATCCTTGCCTAGGTTTATGACGAGTGCGCGATCGCTCAGACCGTCGAGACCCAAATCTGCAGAGGAAGCGTGGTTGGCCCCTGGTAGATCGGCTCCGCTGGCGGGTTCTTGGAGCGAGCGCCAAGCGACCACACGGAGTACGCCTCACCAAGCTACCTGTCTGTTGGTGCTGAGTCGACTCGGCGGTCATGATTTCCTCGCAGCACGCGGCTTATTCCAGACAACGGATTCTGACGGTCCACCTTGACTTATCCCAATCGTGCCAGATACAATTGGGACAGAGAGGGTCAGGGGTTGGGGAGGGGACGGCCGCGTGGTTGGTGCTCCAGAGCGAACCGAGGCAGGCTGGGTCAGACCGGTAATCGCCAAGCACCAAGCACGCGCGGTCGCCCCATGCCGGCGGTCGGTGGTGGGAGTGGCGCCATGCTCCCCGCCTGCTCTCCTCGCTACCGCCTCCCCGGGCAAGCCACCGCCGTCCTTGCTTCCGCATGCCCTCCGTCCAAGAACCCGAAGCTGGCCGAGAACTGAAAGCCTCCGCGCGGGCAGCTACGGGGTAGGCCGATGCCCTCGGGGTGATACGCCACGTTTTTGCCGTGGACTGGTTCGTAGTAGGTGAGCTGGCCACCGATTGTGAGGTGCATCCGCACGACGGCGACATATGGGGCTTCGGGGAGGCTCGGGATCGGTGGCACCGGGATTTCCAGGCGCCCGGGGGAGAGCTGGGTGAAGAGGACGATGCGGGCGGCGACCGGGGATTCGCCGGTGGCGCTGAGCAGCAGATTGAAGTACCCGTTCTGCGAGGGGCCGGCGAGCAGCGCGACCTTGGTGGTCTCACGGACGACCTCGGAGCCGATCGGGATCTGGACGAGCGCTGAGCCGGAGCCCATGCGCGAGTCCGGCGGGCAGACCGACGGTCCGCGGGCTTCCAGTGCGGCCGGAGCGCACGAAGCGACGCCGAGACCGCTCGTGGCGAAGCCGAGGTTTGCGGGATAGCGGAAGTCGATGCTCCTCAGCAGGTCTGGAGCATGCCCGTCCGCGGAGATCTGGAAGTTGAAGGAGACGGTCGTGGCGGCGCCCAGCCGGTCCGGCGCGAAGGCGGCCGTCATCGTGGCCGTCGTCGCACCGAGCGCCGTGCCTGCACCCGACAGGCAGGCGCAGAGCGCGAGCGTGACGGCGATCGGGTGTGCGCGGGACATGTGGCTGGACCCTCAGGCCCGGCTCAGTACGGGAACTTGCCGATCGCCTGCACAGTCAGCCCGTATTTGTTCGGGCCGCGACGAATGAAGACGCCAAATAGTTCGCCGCCGCCATGGATATGCGCGTAGCGACCGGTGCCACCGGTGATCGTGAGCACGCCGCGGAAGCTCGGATCGGGGCTGGTCGGGTTGCTCAGTGTGCCTTTGGCCTTGCCGCTGATCGATCCGCCGTGGCCGGAGATCGTGAAGCGCGCGGAGACCGCGGGTTCGCCGTTGTAGACGAAGTGCACCCGCAGTTTGCCCGTGAAGGTCCCCTGGGCGGGCCCTTCGTCGAGCAGTTCGGAGCCGTCGCTGACGATGAAACGCAGGTGGCCTTCGTCACGCACGTCAAGCACACGTGCGGCCGCGGCACGGGACGGTGGAATTCCTATTCCTGCCGCAGCGATCGCGAGCACCGCGAGCGCAGCCGTACGCCCAGCCGCCTTGTCTAATCCTCCAGCCCACCTGTCCAATCTCATTGCACCCCTCCACTTCCGCGTGATTTGCCTATAAACCGTGATTTGTCTAAAACCGATGCTAGTCCTCCGCTCCGCGACGCTCGCCGGTTCCCCGTCCGCATCCGCTTAGCCAGTCGCCAGCCGCGCATCAGCGCGAGCGTGGGAGAGATCAGGGGCGTCAGCTGGCGCTGCAGGCGCTCGACGATCGGCGCGGCGAGCTCGCCACGGGCGCCCGGGTCGGACGTGTAGTAGGCGACCACCCCGACGAGCGTCATCGCGTGGTGCGGGCCGTTGCGAAGCGCGCTCACCCGAGCGGCCGCGCGCTGGGCAGCACCTGAGATCGTCTGGGAGAGCTCCTGCGGATCTTCGTAGAGGCTGATGTAGCCGTGCAGGCTCTCGTCGCCTGAGAACCTGTCCTGCTCGTGGTCGACGAGCCCGTCGAGCAGCGTAAGCACGGTACAGGTGGATAGGTAAGCCGACTCGATCTCGCCGGCCTGCTCCTGCGTCGTCCGAGGATCGGCAGCAGCCGCGATCAGTGCGTGCACCACGAGCACGGAGGACGCCGAGCCGGCAAGCAGCTCCCGCCACTCGAGCTCCGTCCCGCCGGCCTCCTCACGAGCCCACTCCTCGACTTGCGCAGTCCCAAGTTGCGATGCAGCGTGCATCCGAGTCTGCGCCTGCCCGCTACGTGCGGCGATCCGCTGCGCGACCTCGGTAATCGCCAAAGCCGCGGGCAACCGCGCCAAGGCAAGGACGACGGCGCGCGAGAGTCCGTCGAGATAACCGTCGTCGCTTTGCGGCGATAGCTCGAGCTTCTTTCCCGTACCGGCTCCGGGCACAACAACAGCGTCGGTCAACGCCTTGAACAGCCGTTCTCCCCCGCCCAGCGGATCGGCCGAGGGCCGCTCGGTGAGCCCGTCGAGGTAGTCGAACAGCAGCTCGAGCGCGACGATCGCCTCCACGACATCCCTGCGGTGCGCCCGTGGAGCGAGCGTCGCGAGCATCGCCGCGGCCTCCGCGTGGAAGCCCTCGCTGCGCAGCTTCTCCAGCGCGAGCGCACGCAGCTCGGGATCGTCGATCGCCCGCGCTTGCTGCTCCCAACGGCGCAGCTCGCCGCGCACGACGGGCGCGACACTTGTCCAGTAGCGGACATTGGCCAGCACAAGAGCCAGGCCCGCGCGGGCGATGAGCCGTCGGTCCCCGAGCGTTCCTACGGGCAGCCGGTCGTCGAGCGTGGAGGATCCGTGGAGCGTGGAGGACCCCATCTCAGCGTCCCCCAAAGCGGCGTTTGCGAGTGGCGAGCTCCGCGAGGGACTCCTCCAGCGCCGCGCGCGTGAAGTCCGGCCACAGCTCCTCGCGGAACACGAGCTCCGAGTAGGCCGACTGCCACAGCATGTAGTTGGACAGCCGCTGCTCCCCGCTGGTGCGGATGACGATCTCGGGGTCGTGCATCTCCGGGGCGTAGAGACAGCGCCGAAAGTCCTCCTCGGTGCCTCCATCGAAGCGCCGAGCCGCGTCCACGATCTCCGCGTGCCCGCCGTAGTTGAACGCCATGAACAGCGTCATCCGCTCGTTTGACTGCGTCAGCGACTCAGCGATGTCCATCTGCTCGAGCAACTCTCCTCCGAGCCCCTCGCGCCGGCCGATGAAACGCATCTTGACTGCATCCCGATGCAGCTCGGGAGCCTCGATCGCGATCCGCTTGGTGAACATCTCCATCAGCGCAGCGACCTCCGCGGCCGGTCGCGACCAGTTCTCGGTCGAGAACGTGTAGACCGACAGCTCCTGCACGCCGAGCGCCAGGGCGTGGCCGATACTCGCCTTCAGCGTGTCCGCGGCGGCGTCGTGGCCCGCGGCCAGCGGCAAGCCCCGCTCGGCCGCCCAGCGGCCACTTCCGTCGGTGATGATTGCGACGTAACGAGCCACGCGGTACCTCAGTCGTTCTCCAGCGCGAGCCCCGGCGATACGCGGGAGGCGCGCCAGCCGGGGATCGCCATGATTGCGATGGCGAGCGCGAGCACGAGCACGAAGACCTCGAGTGCGCGCGTGCCGGTGACGATGCTCGCGAGCGGAAAGCCTGTGACTCCTCGCAGGAAGCCGTCGATTATGACCTCGCCGTAGATACCCGCGATCGCGCCGGTCAGGCATCCTGCCCCGAGCATCAGCGCGGCTTCGAGCAGCAGGATGCGCTGCAGGCGCGCAGGCTCGGCGCCCGACAGGCGCAATCCGGCCAGCCACTCGCGTCTTTGTCGCAGGCTCGACGCAAGCGCCGCGACCATCGCCGCGATCGCTGCCAGCAGCAGCAGCGTCGAGATCTCCTGCAGCTGGCCGAGCCCTTCGCTCGTCAAGGCGTCGATGCTCGCCTGCCGCGCAGGAGCGGTGGACACTTCCAGCCCGCCTTGGAACCCCGCCGGCCCCGCTTGCCCGGACGGGCCCGCCCGCCCCAGGGCGCGCGCGATGGCGCTGCGCGCCTGTACCTCATTCGCTCCCGGGCGGAGCTGAACCCCGAGCGCGGTCGGCGCTGTCGTCGCCCAGAAATGACTGTAGGCGGCGGTACCTATGAAGATCACACCCGGTGGCCAGGCGAGGTTGGTCGTGAGCGCCGCGATCCTGAAACGAGCATCGCCGGTCGGGGTGGGCAGCGTGAGCGTACCGCCGAGACCCACGTGATGTTCTTCTGCGATCTGCTTGGACACCACGATCCAGCCGCCTTCGCTCAGGCGCGCGACGGCGGTGGCGGCGTTCCCGTCGAGGATCTCGCTCTCGAGCACCTGCCGGCTCGCGCCCGGCGGGCGGGCGATGATCCACACGCGCCGGGGCGGGTGGGATCCGAATTCCATAAAGCCGCCCTGAAAGACTTGCACCCTGGCGACGGCCGGGACGCTCGCGATCCGCGCCGCGTCCTGGCCCGCGGAGAATTCGTTGACGGCCTGGTTATCGCCGGGGTTTGTGACCCAGATCTCCGCCGCGCCCACGTAGCTGTGGGCGAAGGAGCGGATGCCGCGCAGCAGGTTTTCGCGGGAGCCGCCCAGCGCCACGGACCCGAACAGGGCGACGGCGCCGGTCGCGGCGAGCGCGAGCGAGCGCAGCGTCGTCGTCCGCAGCGACGCGAGCGCGATCGGCAGGGTCACGAGCTGCTCGTAGCGCTCGCTCACGACCGCCATCAGCGCCAGCACGCCCGCGAACACGAGCGGGACCGCGAGCACGGTCCCCAGCGCGAGCAGCGCGGTCGCGGCGATCGCGGCCGCGGGGAGCAGCGCGTACAGCACCGTGGCTGCAGCGATCAGCGCGATCGAGCCGGCGAACAGCCGTCGCCGGGCGGCCTGCCCGAGCGCGTCTCCGGGTACGCCATCGTGCTGGTAGACCGCGTCGCGTGGACGTCCGCGACGCAGGTCGAGTAGCACGACCGCCGATGCCAGGCACGTGGCCAGCACGCCGCCAAAAAACGCCAGCAGCAGCGGGCGGATCCCGATCACCGTGTTCGAGCCCAGCGTGAAGGCCTCGGTGAGATAGGCCGAGGATTGATGAAAGACCCCGACCGAGAGCAGGTAGCCGGCCAGCAATCCCACGAGCGAGGCGGCGACGCCGAGGCAGAGGGCCTGGAATAGGACCATCTGGAGGATCGCCGAGCGTCGTGTACCTCTGATGCGCAGGTCGGCGATGCTCTGGCGGCGATCGGGCACGGTCAGGAGCATCGCGTTGAACGCGAACAGGAAACCGAGCAGCGCGCCGATCGCCGCGAACAGCCCGCTCGCGAGGCGGCTCGGCCCGAGCGCCTGGCGCAACAGCGTGACGTCTTGATCGGCCGGGGCGACGGTGAGCGTACCGGCGGCGAGTGCGCGAAGCTCCGAGCGCACCCTGCCTTCGGCGCCGGGCTGGGCCTCGACGAAGATCCGCGTAATCCGCCTCGGCAGGCCCGCGAGCTGCTGCATGCGTGCCAGTGGCATCACAGCTACGAGCGCGCGCGAGAGGGCGCCGACCGCTTCATCGCCGAGGACTGCCGAGACCCTCAGTCTGATCGCACGCCCGCGCATCTGCAGCGTCACCTCGCCGGCTCCGCCGGAGCCCCTCGGAGCAGCGATTCTCAGCGCGTCCGCGGTCGCCTTGCTGAGGCCGATCGTGCCCGGCCTCAGCGCCGCAAGCGGGAGCGTTTCGGCGAGGCCGTCGAGCACCGCGAGGCTCGTATCTGTCCCCGCGACGTCGATCGTCGTGTGCCGGCCACTTGCAGTGCGCAGCGTCGCGGTCTGCTCCAGCAGGGGGGCTGCCTGCTTGACCCCTGCAAGGTGCTCCACGCGCGCGAGCAGGCGTTCTTCAAAGCCCTGGCCGCTGCGCGCGCGCAGCTGCAGGGTGGCCGGACCGGTGACGGCTTTGACGACTTCGGCGCTGGAGCCGGCGATGCTCGACTCGGCGACCGTGGCCGCGAACACGAGCGCCACGGCGATCGCGATCCCGATCGCAGCGAAGCACTCCTGGGCGGCGTGCACGCGCAGGCGGCGGCGATACAGCGAGAAGAGCGCATAGGGCCGCAACAGCGTGCGGGTCTGCAGGGGCTCGGAGCCGGGCGCCATCGCCGACCTACTCGTGTAGCTCGCCGTCGCGCAGCGCCAGCCGGCGATCGGCGAGCTGCGCGGCCTCGGTGTCGTGTGTCACGAGAAAGACGGCGGCGCCGCGGTCGTGCGCGACCCCCGAGAGCAGCGCGACGATCTCGCGGCTCTGGGCACTGGCGAGGTTGCCGGTCGGCTCGTCGGCGAGGATCAGCGGCGGGTCGCCCGCCAGCGCCTGCGCGATCAGGACCCGCTGGCGCTCGCCTCCGGAGAGCTGCTCGGGAGTCCGCTGCGCGCGGTCTGCGAGCCCCAGGCGCTCGAGCCACTCCAGCGCCTGAGCCTGGGCCCGGTGGCGGCCGACGCCAGCGAGCAGGAGCTTGATCGACGCGTTCTCCAGCGCCGAGACGCGGGGCATCAGGCGAGAGCCCTGGTAGACGAAGCCGACGTCGCGTCTCAGGTAGTCCGACTCGTCGTTCTCTGAGAAGGAGGCGAGATCCCTACCTCGGAAGCGAATCGTGCCCTGATCGGGCTTCAACAGTGTGGCCGCGAGCTTCAGCAGCGTGGTCTTGCCCGATCCGCTCGGGCCTTGCAGGGCGACCATCTCGCCGGCGTTGACGGTGAGGCTGACGCCGTCGACGGCGTGGACCTCCTCGCCGGCGCCGCGGTAATGCTTCACGACGTGCTCGAGCTCGAGCAAACCTGTGCTCCTTTCCGCCTCGGAGAGAGTCGTGTTATCCGCTCGCCTGGCGGCGCAGGCTGAGGTCGACGACCGGCTGCAGGGCGCGCTTGCCGCTGCCGCGCAGTTCGCCGTCACCGATGCTGAACGATTGGTCGGCTCCGGTGACCCCGGTCCAGTCGCCGACCGTCATCAGCACCGCGATGCCCTCGTCGGCGAGCGAGCGCAACAGCAGCAGGATCTCATCGCGCCGGTGCAGATCGACGCCGGCGACGGGCTCGTCGATCAGCAGCAGCCGCGGTCCCAGCGCAAGCCCGTTGGCGAGCGCGAGACGTGTGCGCTCGTCGCCGTCGAGCTCACAGACGCGTCGTCGACCGAGGCCGCCTGAGCCGACGCGCTCCAGCGCCTCGCCGGCACGCGTGCGGGCCTCCTTGCCCGTTATTCCGTTGACGAGCAGCCCGAGCAGCACCTCGTCGATCGCGGGCTGGCTTTCGGCGGTTCGAAATGCCTTCTGGCAGTAGACGATCTCCCGTCCGAGGATCCGATCGCCGTGCTCGGCGAGGTCGCGCCCGTCGAAGCAGACGGTGCCGGCGTCGGGGGCATCGATCCCGGCGACGAGGCGCAACAGGCTCGTGCGCCCGGAGCCGCGCAGCCCCCAGACCGCGACGAGTTCGCCCGCGTCGATGCTCAGAGACTCGTTCTCGAGCACCAGGACCTCGCGACCGCCCGAGCTGCGCCGCTTGCGGACGGTCCGCAGGTCGAGCAGGCTCATGAAGCGGATTCCCGCCCGCCCGATTGCAGCCCGTCGCCGTCCCGCCGACGCGGAGCGTTCCCACCTGACTCCTGCCCGCCCGCTCGCGTAGCCGCCCGCGCGTTGGCCAGTGCCTTGATCTCGCTGCGCGCGAAGCGGGCCCACTCGATCTTGGCGCCGACCGCGAGACGCCTCTCCTCGACGATCAGCCGCGCCTGCAGCTCGAGTGCGTCGTCGGGGGAGCAGTCTTCGTTGGAGGCGATCCGGGGCTCGCAGCTCTCGGCCAGGCAGGCCTGTTCGTAGGTGTCGAGCACCTCGAAGGCTTTTGCGGGGTCACGCGTCAGGGCGGTGAGCTGCAGGAAAAACACCTTCTGACGCCTGCGCTCCTCGGCGACCTGCCCGATCAAGTACTCGTGGTACTCCGCCATGCCCGCGGCGGTCGCGCGGAAGTTGGGCTTGGGCTGGGGACCGGTCCTGGTCCCGGGGAGTTCTTCGATCAGCCCGCGCTCCTTGAGCGTGCCGAGCGCCGCATAGGCGTGCGAAGGGCTCGAGAGCGGCAGGGCGTGCCCGTAGGTGCGCTCGAAGCGCTGCGCGAGCGCGTAGGCGTAACTCGGGCGTTCGATGATCAGGCCCAGCAGGGCCCAGTTGACCGAAGAATGCATCGGCGCCACGCGCTGCTCTCGATTGCCCCCTCCCATGGGAACAGACTCTACTCCAAAGCGCGGCTGCGGTCGAGCGCTTTTGGCCCTGTTCCCCCCTCAATTATTGCAGCACATACAAGCTTGTATCCCATGCAATAGACAGGACTTCGCCTGCCATCGTGGGACGTATGGGTCAATGGGCCAAGACCGAATTATTCAACTGGTACAAACCTTAAAACGCTCCTTTTGGCGCTAAAATTCAACCTGATTTGGGTTCTGGGACATACAACATCGTCGGGTTGTAGGACGTACAACATTGCATCCCGTGGCTTATCGGGAGGGTGCCGGAGCGTCACCATGCGAGCAGCAGGATTTTGAGAGAGGGCAACTTCCGTCTGCGCCGGGGAGGCGAGGATGGGAATGAGGAGAGAGGTAGTCAGTGCCGCACTTCGGGACCGAGAATTGGGGAGGAGCTGCCGCCGCGAGCGGTGAGGACTTGGCTCGTCGGCGGATGCTCGCGGCGGGAGCCTGTCCGAGCGCCACGGATACCTCTCCGGTGGCGCTCGCAGAGGCTCAGGCGCTAGCACCCTCTCGCGCCTGTGCCTCTCCGAGGCGTCGCGGCCACATCCCGGCCGCGGCGCCCGTTTTTTCTAACACGCCGCCCCCCGGCCCTCGTCAGGAGACTTCGCCCGTGCCGGGGCCCGTTCCCGTGCGAAGTCTCCTGACGAGCCCCGGGGTGCTGTCTGGGCAAGGCCTCAAACGCTACCAAGCGCAGCTCCGATCCGCCTGCTCGGCCCACCGCGACCGGCCGAGGATGGCACCAGACCGAAACTTGCATAACACCAATACATCTGCCAGCAAGCACAGAGCGAAATGTAAGACCACCCAGCAGGGTTGCGTAGCTATTACTAAGAAAACCTCAATGTTTCCAGCCATCGGGCTCAAAACCGCCACCAGGCTCAAACGCCACCAGGCGCGGTCTCAATCCGCGTGCTCGGTCCACCGCCACCGTCCGCGGACAGCACCAGACCGAAACCTGCATGACGCCAATTCATCTGCCGGCAAGCACAGAGCGAAAGGTAAGACCACCCAGCAGGGTTGCGTAGCTATTTCAAAGCAAACCCCGTCACCTTCCAAGGCCATCTGTATTCCAGCTCGCCCAGCCGGGGCGCAAACGCAGTGCCGGGCATCGCGCCGCTCGACGCCGGCAGCGACCTGTCACTCCTCAGACTGGTTTGGAGGTGCGCTTGAACAGTTTGATCAGGTGTTCGACGACCCATTGTGGCCAGCCGAGGCCGAGACCGGGGAGGGTGTCGGATTCGTAGGGGTCGTCGGACCGCTTGTAGCTGGTGTGATCGGTGCGTGTCATGTCTCTCATCATAGCCTCCCGGCAGCGTCAAAAACCTGCCGCGAAAACGCTCCAGCGTCAGGAGACGGTGCTCACCAGGGTTGGGAGCCCAGGAGCGTTGTGAGGTGGGCGGTGAGGACTCGGTCGAAGGAGTCGGCGAGGCCGTTCAGCGCGCTATGCCAGGAGTTGCAGGCGGCGAGCGTGACCTCGCGCGGGTGCAGGTCGGCGCAGCGGATTTCGATCTCGTGGTGGGCGATCGCGTTGCGCCGCTCGATTCAACCCCCTGCCAAGCAAACCCAAATCTTCCCATGAACACCGCCACAAAAAAGAAAGGTCCAAGCATGAAACCCGCAGAACGAATCGCGACCCTGTTTGTCACCCAGATCAAGGGCACCCTCGCGACGTTCTGTGACCGCATGCACATCAAAGGCACCAGTGCGTCAAAAACCAAGCTCCTAGTAACCCTAACCGCAATAACGACCTTCTTCGCCTTCACGGGCACGGCCCTAGCCGCCGCCCCAACAGTAGTAAGCGAGTTCACCTCCCCAACCGCCAAGCCCAGCGAAGAAGCAAACCTCGAAGCGACGGTCAACCCGGGCGAAGAACCCGCTGGGGAAACCACCGAATGC
>Ga0302181_10003686_pt1 | contig 10399 bp, 9 predicted proteins | sample I_Palsa_E3_3_FD_198786 | JGI IMG/M metagenome (GOLD analysis project Ga0302181, IMG submission 198786) | Peat permafrost microbial communities from Stordalen Mire near Abisko, Sweden - I_Palsa_E3_3 | ecosystem: Environmental > Terrestrial > Soil > Palsa > Peat permafrost | place: Sweden: Abisko... | reverse complement strand
CGTCTGTGCCGGCGGGGTGGGGGTGGCCCACGACGCGGGAGCGGTGCGGTCCCACTTGGCGGGGCGGCACATCGAGCTCACGTGCGACCTCGGATTGGGGAGTGGGTCCGCCGCCGTCCTGGGCACTGACCTCGGCTACGGCTACATCGATGAGAACCGGACGACGTCGTGACGAGCCCGGGCCCGCGCCCGAAGAACTCCCGGGTCCAGAAGGCCATGGCGCACGACACCGCCTCGCTGCTCGTCGAGGCGTTGCCGTACATCCAGCGATTCCGGGGCAAGATCGTCGTGGTCAAATACGGCGGGAATGCGCTGAACGGCTCTACCGAGGGGCTGGACGACGCGCTGGCCTCGTTCGCCCAAGATGTGGTGCTGATGCGCGCCGTGGGCATCCTGCCCGTGGTCGTGCACGGTGGCGGCCCGCAGATCGGTGCACTCATGGCCCGGCTGGGCAAGGAGACCGAGTTCCGTGACGGGCTGCGGGTGACCGATGCCGAGACCCTCGATATCGCCCGCATGGTGCTGGTGGGGAAGGTCAACCGCGACATCGTCTCGGCCATCAACGTGCACGGGCCGCTGGCCGTCGGCATGTCGGGCGAGGACGCCAACCTCATCACCGCGGCCCAGAGCCATGTCGACCTCGGGTTCGTGGGCAACGTCTCGGTGGTGGACCCGACCATGTTGCAGCGACTGGTGGCGGAAGGGATCATCCCCGTCGTGGCGACCATCGGGGCGGACGCCGCCGGGCAGGCCTACAACATCAACGCCGACACCGTGGCCGGCGCGCTCGCCGAGGCGCTGGCGGCCGAGAAGCTGATCTTCCTCACCGATGTCGAGGGGCTCCGGGTCGTCCCCGACGATCCCACCACGCTGATCCATCAGGCCAACCTCGACGTCGTCGACGAGATCCTGCGCGGCCGGGGAGCGGTGGGCGGTATGAAGCCCAAGATCGAGGCGTGCGCGCAGGCGGTCCGGGGCGGGGTGGCCCGGGCCCACATTCTCGACGGGCGGGTCCCGCACGCGTTGTTGCTCGAGCTGTTCACCGACTCGGGCGTCGGCACCATGGTGCTGCCATGACCGACAACCTGACCGGGGCCGATCGCGGCGCGCTGATGCGCACCTATGCCGAACCGCCGGTCACGTTCGTGCGGGGTGAGGGCACCATGCTCTACGACGGCGCGGGCAAGGGATATCTCGACTTCATCACCGGTCTGGCCGTCGTTTCGCTCGGCCACGCCCATCCGGCCGTGGCCGATGCGGTGGCGACGCAGGCGCGGACCCTGAGCCACGTCTCGAATCTCTACGGGAACGTGCTCGGGCCCGAAGTGGCGCTCACCATCGACCGCCTGATCAACGGCGGGACCGGCCAGGCAGGCGGACAAGTCTTCTTCACCAACTCGGGGGCCGAGGCCAACGAGTGCGCCTTGAAGCTGGCGCGGCGCTGGGCCGGCGGTGGACGCCACGTCGTCGTCAGCGCGGACAACTCCTTCCACGGACGTACCCTGGCCACCCTGACGGCAACCGGCCAGCCCGAGAAGCACACGCCGTTCCTCCCGCTTCCCGAGGGCTTCACCCATGTGCCGTACGACGACGTCGCCGCGCTCGATGCCGCCATGGACGCCGAGACCGTGGCGGCCGTGCTGCTCGAGCCCCTCCAGGGGGAAGGGGGCGTCATCGTGCCGAGCTCGGACTATCTGGGCGCGGTGCGGTCCCTCTGTACCGAGCACAACGCGCTCTTGATGCTCGACGAGGTGCAGACAGGCCTGGGGCGCACCGGTCATTGGTTCGCCTTCCAGGCGCAGGGCCTCGAACCCGATGTGGTCACCATGGCCAAGGCGTTGGGCAACGGCATGCCGGTCGGCGCCTGTTGGGCCCGGGCCGAGGTGGCCGCGGCCTTCGGTCCCGGCGACCACGGCTCGACTTTCGGCGGACAGCCGCTGGCCATGGCCGCCGTCCGGGCCACGCTCGCCGTGATGGAGGCCGAGGACGTCTGCGCGAAGGCCCGCCACGCCGGGTCCCGCCTGCGTGCCGGTCTGGCCGGGCTGCCCGGCGTGGTCTCGGTGCGCGGCGCCGGGCTCTTGCTCGCCGCCCAGCTGGGCGCGCCGACGGCCAAGGAGATCGCGGCGACGGCGCTCGAGGCCGGACTGCTCGTCAACCCGGTTCGACCCGACGCCATCCGGGTGGCGCCGCCCCTGCTCGTCACCGATCACGAGATCGATGCCGCCCTCGAGATCCTGCGCGGGGTCATGACCGGACCGGAGGACTGAACCGATGCCCGATCTGTTCGATGTGGACGACCTCTGGCCGGACGGCTACGAGCGGGTCCTCGAGTTGGCCACCGAGAAGAACCCGGCCCGGGTCCTCGAGAGCCAGGGCGTGGCGCTCCTGTTCGAGAAGCCCTCGGCCCGCACCCGCAATTCCTCCGAGATGGCGGTGTTCCAGCTCGGCGGGCACCCGGTCTACATACGGGGGACCGAGGTCGGCCTCGATACGCGGGAGTCCGCCGAGGACATCGCCCGAACGCTCGGCTGCTACCACCGGATCATCTGCGCCCGCGTCTTCGATCACAACGTGCTCGAACGCATGGCAATCGCGCTGGACGGCAGCGACTTCGACGTCCCGGTGGTCAACCTGCTTTCCGACGCCGCACACCCCTGCCAGGCCATCGCCGACGTGCTCACGCTGCGCGAGCTGCTGGGCCCGCTGCAGGGCGAAGTGTTGGGTTACATCGGCGACGCCAACAACATGTGCCGGTCGTTGGTCAAGGTGGCCCTGATGGAGGGGATGGACGTCCGGGTGGCCTCGCCTCCCGGCTACTCGTTCTCGACCGAGGAACTGGACCGCCTCACCGCCTTGGCCGGACGCGTGGGGCGGGGCGGAAAGCTGACGGCCACCCATGACCCCGAAGTCGCGGCGGGCGGGGCCGACGCGCTGTACACCGACGTGTGGACGAGCATGGGCCAAGAAGATGAGAAGGCCGATCGCCTCGCCGCGTTCAGGGGCTTCACCATCGACGACTCCCTGCTCGACCTGGCCGAGCCGGACGTCTTCGTGTTGCACTGCCTGCCGGCCCACCGGGGTGAGGAGATCTCCGCCTCCGTCTTCGAAGGCCCGCACAGCGCGGTCTGGAAGCAGGCGGCGCATCGGCAGACGGCCATGCGGGGGATCTTGGCCTGGGCCATCGAGGACGGGGCTGGCATCGAGGACGGGGCGCCGTGACCGGGTCGACCCAGGCCAACCGGCTGACCAAGAACCAGCGCCAGCACCGCATCACCAAGCTCCTCGAGTCGCAGGCGGTGACGAGCCAGGGGCAACTGGTGGCCTTGTTGGCCGAGCAGGGGGTCGAGGCCACGCAGACCACGGTGTCGCGCGATCTGGAAGACCTCGGGGCGGTGAAGGTCCGGCTGCCCGGGGGCGACACCGCCTACGCCCTCCCCGAGCTGCCGGTGCACCAGATCGCCCCCGAGGATCACCTGCGACGGGTCCTGGGGGAGTGGGTCGTCGAGGTGGCGCACTCGGGCAACCTGGTGGTGCTGCGCACCCCGCCCGGATCGGCCCATGTCGTAGGCTCGGCCCTCGATCGGAGCGGGCTCGACGCCGTCATCGGGACGGTGGCCGGGGACGATACGGTCCTCGTCGTGGTCGACGAAGCAGTGGGGGGCAAGGCGATGGCGGCGCGGCTGGGCGACGTGGCCGGCATCGCACAGGACACGTATCTCGCCGCGACACGTAGCGCAGAAGGGACGGACCATGGCTGAACGAGTTGTGCTGGCCTACAGCGGAGGCCTCGATACATCGGTGGCCGTTCGCTGGTTGATCGAGAACGAGGGCGTCGAAGTGATCGCCGTCGCCGTGAACGTCGGGCAGGCGGCCGAGCGGGGTGGCGAGGACTGGGATGCCATCCGCACGCGCGCCCTCGCGGCCGGAGCCGTCGAGGCCGTCGTCGTCGACGCCCGCACGGAGATGGCCGAGGAGTTCTGCGTGCCCGCCCTGCGGGCCAATGCGCGCTACGAGGGCAAGTACCCGCTCGTCTCCGCGCTGTCGCGCCCGGTGATCGTGCGCCATCTGGTGGCCGAGGCCCGTCGTCACGGGGCGACCGCAGTGGCCCACGGCTGCACGGGCAAGGGGAACGACCAGGTTCGCTTCGAGGTGGGCACACGTTCCCTGGCACCGGACCTCTCCATCTACGCGCCGGCCCGCGTGTGGGGTCTCAGCCGGGAGGACTGCGTCGAGCTCGCCGCCAAGTGGGAGATCCCCATCACGGTGACGAAGGACAAGCTGTACTCGATCGACGACAACCTCTGGGGCAAGGCGATCGAGTGCGGGGCCATTGAGGACCCGTGGGCCCCCGCACCAGACGACGTCTACACCCTGACGCGGGCGACCGAGACCGATCCGGTCGAGGTCATCGTCGGGTTCGAGGCGGGCGTTCCCGTCTCGCTCGACGGTGCGTCGCTGGACCCCGAGCCGCTCATCGCCCAGCTGGGCCGCATCGCCGGGAGCCGCGGCTTCGGCCGGCTCGACATGGTCGAGAACCGCCGCGTGGGGATCAAGAGCCGGGAGGTCTACGAGTGCCCGGCCGCCCTGTCGTTGCTGATGGCGCACGCCGATCTCGAAGACCTCACGCTGGAGCGGGACCTGCATCACGAGAAGGCGCGTCTCGAGCCACGGTGGTCCGAGCTCGTCTACGACGGCTTGTGGTTCTCCCCGCTCAAGTCCGCGCTCGATGCGTTCATCGCCGAGTCGCAGCGTCATGTCACCGGCGAGGTGCGCCTGCGCTTCGCCCCCCCGGGTACCTGCACCGTGGTCGGACGGCGCAGCCCGGTGGCGCTCTACGACCACGATCTGGCCACCTACGACGCCTCCGACAGTTTCCGCCATGCCGACGCCGAGGGATTCGTCCGGCTGTGGGGACTGGGCGTCGCCACGTGGTCGGCACGTCAGGGCCCCGGCGCCGACGAGACACGGGCCAAGGCGGGGGGTGGGTCATGACGCTGTGGAAGGGCCGCATCTCGACGGGCATGGCGGAGTCGGTGGCCACGTTCACGGTCAGCCTCCCCTTCGACAAGGCGTTGGCTCCCGACGATCTCGTCGGCTCGCGCGCCCACGTGAAGGGGCTGGGGAAGGTCGGCATCCTCACCGACAGCGAGGTGTCGCAGCTTTTGGACACGTTGGATCTGGTCGAGGAGGAGTTCGAGACGGGCTCGTTCGTCTTCGAGCCCGGGGACGAGGACATCCACACCGCCATCGAGCGCCGGGTCACCGAGCTGGCCGGTGACGCCGTCGGTGCCAAGCTGCACACGGGACGGAGCCGGAACGACCAGATCGCCACCGACCTTCGCCTGTGGTGCCGCCGTTCGCTGGTGGGGCTGGCCGCCGAGGTCATGGCCCTCCAGGACGTCCTGGCCCAGCGGGCGCTCGAAGCGGCCGACATCTACCTGCCCGGCTATACGCACATGCAGCGGGCCCAACCGGTCCTGCTGGCCCATCACCTGCTCGCCCACGGCTGGGCCCTGGCCCGCGACGTCGACCGCTTGCTGGTGACGGTGGACCGGCTGAACATCTCGCCTTTGGGAGCGGGCGCGCTGGCCGGGTCGTCCCTGCCCCTCGACCCCGACTTCGTGGCGGCGGAGTTGGGCTTCCACGGTCGCTTCGAGAACTCGCTCGACGCGGTGTCCGATCGCGACTTCGTCGCCGAGGCGCTGTTCGACATCGCACTCCTCGGCGTCCACCTCTCCCGCATGGGCGAGGAGCTCGTGCTGTGGTCCACCGAGGAGTTCGGGTTCTGCACGCTCGACGACGCCTATGCCACCGGGAGTTCGATGCTGCCGCAGAAGAAGAACCCCGACGTGGCCGAGCTGGCCCGGGGCAAGGCGGGCCGGTTGATCGGTCACCTCAACGCGGTGCTGATCACACTCAAGGGCTTGCCCCTGGCCTACAACCGCGACCTGCAGGAGGACAAGGAGCCGCTCTTCGACGCCGTCGTCCAGGTGTCGCGGGCCCTGATCGCGCTGCGCGGCGTATACGACACGGTGACGTGGAACGAGGAACGGATGCAGAGCGCGGCCGATGGCCCGGCCGCCGCCGCCATCGATCTGGCCGAGATGCTCGTCGAGCAGGGCATGCCCTTCCGCCAGGCCCACGCGCTGGTCGGGGGGATGGTACGCGATTCGTTGGAGCGCCACGTGCCCCTGCTCGAGCTGGTGGCGGCGCACCCCGCCTTGGGCGAGGCCGCCGTGGATCTTCTCGAGCCCGGTGTGGCGGTGACACGCCGGCGCACGCCCGGCGGGGCGGGACCGATACCGGTGGCCGACCAGGCCGAGCGGTTCGTCCGGCGTCGGGAAGTCGACCGCACCCGGCTGGCCCAGTGGTCGCACGCCCGGCCGAACTGAGCGACCGGGGTGACCTGAGCGAACGGAACGACCGGGGCGACCGGAGCGTCAGTCTTCGAGGATGCCTCTGAGCGTGTCCTCGGCTCGTTCGACCATGGCGGCCACGATGTCGGCGGCCGACTGCACCTCGGTGATGAGGTCGATGGCCTCGCCGGCCCACACCGCGACCGCGTCCATGTCACCCTTGGCGGAGTCTCGCCGGTAGTCCTCCAGTGCCGCGGCATCGCTCGCTAGTTCATCGGGTCGATCCCGCCATTCCTCGAGGAATGCATTGCGCAGCGTCCGGCCCGTATAGCGCGCCGGCCACCCGCTGCCCCGGGCGATGTCGAGCACGAGACTCCGCTCGGTGTCCTCGCCCTGACCGTTGAGGATCGCCTTGACGGATGCCGCGTCCACGAGTGCTTCGTCGCTCGCCTCGAAGCGCGTTCCCACCAGCGCGCCGGATGCGCCCAGGGCGAGAGCCGCGGCGAGACCTCTGCCGTCGGCGATACCGCCGGCGGCCAGGACCGGCGTGGGCCGGACGAGGTCGACGACCGCCGGGACGAACGGGAACGTGGCGCGCATGCCACCGTGGCCGCCCGCTTCGGTGCCCTGCGCGACGATGACATCGGCACCGACGTCTACCGCCCGGCGGGCCTCCTCGAGGTTCGTCACCTGCACGATCAATCGAGCGGATGACGCGTGGACGGCGGTGGCGAACGGTTCGGGATCACCGAACGAGAGCATCACGGCGCTGGGGGCGTAGGCCAGGGCCCGCTCGACCGTCTCCACCTCGGCCGCCCAGGACAGGAACCCGATGCCCCAGGGTTTGACTGTGCGCCCGGTGACATTCTTCAGCTCACGGTCCACCCAGTCGGTTCCCTCGCGGCCCCCGCCGACCAAGCCGAGCCCACCCCCGTTGGAGACAGCGGCGGCCAGTGCGCCTCCGGCCGTGCCGCCCATCGGGGCGAGAGCGATCGGATGGCGGACGCCCATCAGCTGGGTGAAGGCGGTGTGCAGTGCCATGTATGAACATCATGGCTTCACGGTGAGGATCACACCTTGTCGCACACTCTCGGCCTTACAATCCCCATGTCGTGCTGTGCACAATCCCTATGTCGTGCGACGGCACGGGTGTGTCGTGCTGCAGTTAGGTGAACGCATCATGAAGAACCCCCGAAAACCTTGTGCTGCCCGACGCCGTGGCGTACACAATTGGAGAGCGGGGGAACCGACCACGAAAGTGAAGCTGGACCCATGCAGCGGATGACCGGAATCGACCCCATGTTCGTCTATTCAGAGACGGCGGTGACGCCCATGGAGGTGGCCTACACCTGCGTCTTCGACCCCACGACGGCGCCGGGCGGGTACTCCTTCGACGCCGTCCGGTGCATGCTGGCCGATCGGGTGCCCACCCTGACCCCGTTTCGGCGCCGACTCATGGAGGTCCCCTTCGGCCTTGATCATCCCCGGTGGGTCGACGACCCCGATTTCGATCTCGACAATCACCTCTACCGCGTCGCGCTGCCCGAGCCCGGAGGGGCAGCCGAACTCACCTCCCTCGTTGCCGAGGTCATGGGACGTCCACTCGACCCGGTGCAGCCGCCATGGGAGATGCATGTCGTCGAAGGCCTGGAGGACGGCAAGGTCGGCCTGATCGCCAAGGTGCACCATTCCGTGATCGATGGCGTGGCGGGAGTGCAGCTCATGGCGCAGCTTCTCGACTTCTCCCCGGAGGGGCGCCCGGTCGCTTCGGGACGCCCGCCGTGGCTCCCGCCGGCGCTGCCCTCGGCTGTACAGCTGGTGACGCACGCCATCCCGAGCTTGTTCGCCAGCCCGGTGCGCGCCGTCCAGGCGGCGCGCGAGGTCGGGCGAACGGCCGTGCGTCTGGCCCGGCGGGCGCTGGACGGAGACTCAGAGCCGATCTCGATCCCGTTGGGAGCTCCGACCACCTTCGAGACACAGGTTGGCGCGGCGCGATCGGTCTCGTTCGCGCAACTGAACCTGCCCGAGATCCGACAGTTGAAGCAACGCTTCGGCGTCACGATCAACGACGTCGTGCTGGCCGTCTGCTCGGGCGCCTTACGCGAGCACCTGGTCCGTCTGGATGAAGAGGTGATTGACCCACTGGTCGCGGTGGTGCCTATCTCGGTCCGGGATCCCGCGGCCGACGATGACCTCGGCAACAGGCTTTCGGCCATGTTCCTGCCTCTGGCCAACGACGTCGACCGGCCGCTGGACCGTCTGCGCGCCATTGCAGCCAGTAGCGCGTCGGCCAAGGCCCAGGAGCGAGCCGTGGGTTACGGCCCCATGGCGACCGCCGTGTCCGAAGCCGTTCCGCCGGCGCTGGCCAAACCGGTCATCCGCCTGGGGCTCCAGTCCGGCGCGTTGCGGCGGCTGCGGGCGGGCAACCTGATGGTGTCCAATGTGCCCGGCCCGGATTTCTCGCTCTACTTCGCCGGGATGCGCATGGAGGCGGCGTACCCGCTCGGCCCGGTCATCGACGGGGTAGCGCTCAACATCACCGTGCAGAGCTACGGCGACGACATGTTCGTCGGGATCAACGCGTGTGCGGCGGCGGTGCCCGACCTGCCCGCGCTGGCCCGATCGATGGTGGCGGAGCTGGCCCAGCTGATCGAAGCCGCCGCGTCGGAGGCGCCCGACGAACAACCGCTTCCGTACGATCGGATGGGCAGCATCGAGCGACTGGCCCGGGCGGCGCAAGCCCGGGAGGGGGCCCTGGGCCAAGCCAGCTGAGCGGATCGGGCCCATCTGGCCCGGCCGAACCCATCTGGCGCGGGTCGCGCTGATCGGGGAGTCTTGGCCCGTGGACAGGACCGACCTTCTGGGCGATCCCGTGGACATCGCGCCCTGGTTGTTGAACAAGGTGCTGGTCCGCGGCCGACGGGCCGGGCGGATCGTCGAGGTGGAGGCGTACAAGGGTGCGCTCGACGCGGCTTCACACGCCTACCGGGGGGAGACGCCGAGGACGGCGGTCATGTTCGGGCCCCCGGGATATCTCTACGTGTACTTCACCTACGGCATGCACTGGTGCGCCAATGTCGTCTGTGGACCGGAGGGAAAGGCCTCGGCACTGCTCGTGCGCGCCCTCGCCCCACTGCGGGGGCTGGACGAGATGCGCCAGGCCCGCGGCGCGGCGGCGCGACGCGACCGCGACCTGTGCAACGGGCCGGCGAAGCTCTGCCAGGCCCTGGGCATCACGGGGGCCGACAACGGGACGAACCTCCTGGCGTCGCGGGCCAAGGTCAGGCTGGTCGACGACGGTGTCCCGCCTCCGAAGAGTCCGGCGCAGGGGACGCGGATCGGCATACGGGTGGCGACGGAGGAACCCTGGCGCTTCTGGGTGCCGGGGGAGGAGAGCGTGTCGCGCTGATCGACCCTTGCGGAGTCCGCTGAGCGATCCTTGACAGCCTTGTGAGTGCTCACTAACATGGTGTTCATGGTTCCCATCCGGCAGAGCGCAGATGTGCGGCGTGCGTCGATCTTGCGGGCCGCCATCGTCGAGTTCGCCCGGTCCGGGTACGCCGGGACGTCGACGGAGGCCATTGCGGCGCGGGCGGGTATTTCGCAGCCCTACATCTTCCGGCTCTTCGGCACGAAGAAGGACCTGTTCATCGCTACCTATGGCGTCGTGACGGCTGCTATCGAGGACGCGTTCGTGGCGGCGGCCGATGGCCTGACAGGCGAGGACGCCATGGCCGCCATGGGACTGGCCTACCTCGAACTGCTGCAGGATCCCGATCTGCTCCAGGTGCAGCTCCACGGATTCGCCGCCGCCGCAGCGGACCCGGACATCGCCCGCGCCTGTCAGGAGACGTTCCGGCGTCTGTGGAATCTGGTCACGCGGTACGCCGACGTGACGCCCGAAACCATGCGGGAGTTCTTCGCCCAGGGAATGCTCTGCAGCGTTATCGCGGCCATCGACCTCCGCTCGGTGGCCCAGCCGTGGGCGCAGTCGTTCTTCGACGAGGCGGCGGAGGAAGAGAAGCGCCTGGCCCTTCGCAAGA
>Ga0302181_10003685_pt1 | contig 10404 bp, 8 predicted proteins | sample I_Palsa_E3_3_FD_198786 | JGI IMG/M metagenome (GOLD analysis project Ga0302181, IMG submission 198786) | Peat permafrost microbial communities from Stordalen Mire near Abisko, Sweden - I_Palsa_E3_3 | ecosystem: Environmental > Terrestrial > Soil > Palsa > Peat permafrost | place: Sweden: Abisko... | reverse complement strand
AGCTCGCCCGCCGCCGCATCGGTGATGTCCACCGAGAGCGTCGCGACATCGGCTGCCCCGGCCTCCCGGCCAGCGGCCGCCGCCGCCGCCCCGCAGGCGGCCGCCGCCTCCCGGCAAGCGGTCGCCGCCTGCTCGAGCGCGTCGGGCCCCCGCGCGACCAGCAGCAGGGCCGCGCCTTCTCGCGCGAGCGCGACCGCCGTTGCCCTCCCGATCCCGCTCGAGGCACCGGTCACGATGCAGGCGCGGTCACGCAAGCCGAGATCCACGTCCCCGATTGTCCCAGCCGGGCCCCGAAGTACCGATCGTGGATGATTACTCGGGTGGCGACCACCGAGCGCGCAAGCCGTACGACCGAGGCCGAGCGGCCCTCGGCCGTCATCCGCACCGTCGATTTGACGAAGGTCTACCCGGGCGCGGACTTCGCCGCGGTCGACCACCTCACCCTGAGCGTGCGGGCGGGTGAGATCTTCGGACTGCTCGGCCCGAACGGGGCCGGCAAGACGACCACCGCGGGCATGCTGACCACGAGGGTGATCCCCACCTCCGGCGAGGCTCACGTGGGCAGCGTCGACGTGGTCGCGCACCCCGCTCTGGCCAAGCAGCTGATCGGTGTCGTCTCGCAATCGAACACCCTCGACCGGCAGCTCAGCGTCTGGGAGAACCTGTACTTCCATGGCCGCCTGTTCGGGATCGCGGCGGTGGAGTCGCGCCGGATCGCCGATCAGCTGCTGGACCAGTTCCATCTCACCAAGTGGGCAAAGGCGTCGGTCTTCGCGCTCTCGGGCGGGATGGCTCAGCGGCTGATGGTCGCGCGGGCGATCTTCCACCGGCCGGCGGTTCTGTTCATGGACGAGCCGACGGCGGGGCTCGATCCGCAGAGCCGGCTGGCCCTGTGGGAGATCCTCCACGAGCTGCACGCCGCCGGGCAGACGATCCTGCTGACCACGCACTACATGGAGGAGGCCGACCAGCTCTGCAATCGGGTCGCGATCATGGACCACGGCAAGGTGCTCGCGCTCGACACCCCGGCCGAGCTCAAGCGGCTGGTCAGCGCCGACACCATCGTCACCGTCAAGGCCGACGGCGATCCCGTCAAGCTCGCCGAGTACCTCGCGGCTGAGGTCAGCGGCGTCACGAGCACACGGCTGATCGAGGGCGGTGCCGAGCTGCACATGCAGGGCGCCGAGCGAATCGTGCCCCGTGTGGTCAGCGCCGCCGAGCGGGGCGGGTTCGAGTTGGTAGACCTCGCGGTTGCCGAGCCGACGCTCGAGACCGTCTTCATCAACCTCACCGGCAAGGAGTTGCGCGAATGACGGCCACGGACAGCAAGATCGCGGCCCCGGCGATTGTCCTCGAGCCCACCCGCTCGACGTTGCAGGCAAGCCGGACCGCGCTGAAGGCGCTGATCCTGCGCGACCTCGTCGTGCTGAAGAAGAATTTCGCCGAGTTCGTCGTGCGCACGCTGGTGCAGCCGTTCCTGCTGGTGTTCGTGTTCCTGTACGTGTTCCCCCAGATCGGTCAGGGGATCGGCGGCGGTCACGGCACGGCGGCCGAGTCGAACTTCGCCACCGTGCTCGTTCCCGGCGTCGTCGGGATCTCGATCATGTTCCAGGGCATCCAGGCGGTGGCGATGCAGCTCTCGACCGAGTTCGGCTACACCCGGGAGATCGAGGACCGCGTGCAGGCGCCGTGTCCGATCTGGCTGGTCGCCGTCTCGAAGGTCCTCTCGGGCGCCGTCCAGGGGATCGTTGCCGCCGTGATCGTGTTCCCCATCGCCGCCGTCGTCCACGCCAGCGGCGTTCACGCGCACCTGCACGTGCACTGGCTGATCGTGCTGACCCTGATCCCGCTCGCGTGCGTCGCGATGACCTCGCTCGGGCTTCTCCTCGGCACCACCTTCGAGCCCCGCAACATCGGCCTCATGTTCGGCTTCGTCGTCCTGCCCCTGACGTTCCTCGGCGGCACCTACTACCAGTGGACGCGGCTCTCCCCCGTCCAGGTCGACGGCTTTCACTGGCTGCAGACGATCGTGCTCGTGAACCCGCTCATCTACGTCGCCGAGGGCATGCGGGCGGGCCTCACCACCGGCATCTCGCACATGCACCTGTACATCATCTACCCGGTGCTGATCGGGTTCTGCGCCGTCTTCCTCACCCTCGGCCTGCGCAACTTCCGCCGACGCGTACTGCTCTGAGCGGGGAATGCGTCAGCACCCTCGCAGCGATAAAGCGCAACGGCCGGGTGCAAAATTCGCACGGGCCCGCGTCGGGTGCAAATCGCACTCGCCGCAGGCCTCCGGCCTGCGGCGAGCGCCACCCCCAATCAGACCCCCTGACTGACCTACCACTAAGGCGGACAGCCCGCGCGGGTAAACATAAATGTTCCGCCGGCCACCATCAGCCCAATCCCCCAAAACCTGGTCATTCGTATAGCCCCAAGAAACCAACCTCCAAGCCCCACCCACCAACTCGGCTCACGCCACCGCCACGAGACCCACCCCAGCTCACCGAGCAACCCCCCAGCTCACCCAGCGGCCGGGGGCATCCACCGCCCAGGCCCCCGGCGCCGGGCCGCGGCCGTAGCCAGCGCGCATCGAGCGGACTTGCTTCGACCGCTAACCTACGTGAATGACCAGGACCGGACACCTGAGGGCATCGGATGCGGACCGGGATCAGGTCGCCGAGCGGCTTCGCACCGCCGCCGCCGAGGGCAGGATCGCCACCGATGAGCTCGAGCAGCGCCTCGAGGCCACGCTCAACGCGCGCACCTACGCGCAGCTCGAGGCGGTAGTCGCCGACCTACCGCGTCCACAGCCGGTGGCGCGCCGGCACCTCGGCCTCCCCGGCGGCCCGGTCGCTCGTGTTGCGGTCGCCCTGGCGGTCGCGGTGCCGGTGATGATGGCGATGATCTTCGTGGTGACCGGCGTGGTCGCCGGCTGGACGCTATGGGCGCTGGCCGCCTGGTGGTTCTTCGGCCACCGCCGCCATCCCGCCCGCCACCGACATGACGGCCGGCACCGCGGTCATGAGCATCGCGCTCACCCGCATCACGGCTACGGCCCATCCCGCCACGCCCACCGGCAGGCGGGACCCGGTCCGTGGCGCGGCTTCTGGGCCTGACGCCGGCCGCTACGCCGAGGCGAGCTTCGCCTTCGCCCGTTCCGGCGACACCCGAACCACGTCCCACGCCAGCCCGGTCTTCTGCATCGCGAGGATCAGCCAGCCGGAGGGATCGAGCTCGTACCAGCGCAGCCCGTGGAAGGCCGAGCGCGGAAACGCGTGGTGGTTGTGGTGCCACGCCTCGCCGAGCGAGGGAAGGGCCAACCAGGCAACGTTCGTCGAATGATCGTCGGTGGCGAATCGCCGCCGTCCGAAGAAGTGGCAGATCGAGTTGATGCTCCAGGTCACGTGGTGAACCAGGAAGATGCGCACGAGGCCGCCCCACAGCAGCGCCTCGAGTCCGCCGACCAGCGTCCCGCTCCAGGCCAGCCCGAGCAGGAACGGCAGCCCGAGGCTTAGCACCACGATCGCCGGAAAGCTCTTGCCGATCCGCCGCATCCCGGCATCCTCGAGCAGGTCGGGGCAGTAGCGCCGCTTCGACGCCTGGCCGTTGGTCTCCCACAGCCACCCCACATGCGCGTGCCAGAGACCGCTGATCATGCCGCTCAGCCCAGCCCCCTCGCCGGTGTGCGGCGAATGGGGATCGCCCTCCTGGTCGGGGAAGACGTGGTGCTTGCGGTGGTCGGCGACCCAGTCGAGAACCGGGCCCTGCACGGCCATCGAGCCCATGATCGCGAACGCGTAGCGGATCGGACGGTACGTCTCGAACGCCCGATGGGTCAGCAGCCGATGAAAGCCGACCGTGATCCCGGAGGCGCTGACGACGTACATGACGCCGAAGATCACCAGGTCGCGAGCGTGTAGGGAATGACCCCAGGCAAGCACCGCGGCTGCAATCACGGCAAGGAAAGGAATCGCCACGGCGCCGATGTTGACGTTACGTTCTGTTCTGGTCATGCAGCCAGGCTACATACGCCGCACACAATATTCTTGCCATCATCCCACTGACTCCACCAGCGTTTTATGCCCAGGCAACAAGAAATCCCTCTCGAGCGCCCGTGGCAGGCCGTTCCCGCCGAGCTTCGCCCGATCCTCGAGCCCGAGTTGGCCACGATCGCCGAGGAGATCATCCGCTCGATCGTGGCGGCCATCCCCGCCTACCGGCGCCCGATGCGCGGCGCCTTCGGGCGCGGCGTGCAGACCGCGATCGATCAGGCTCTGCGCCAGTTCCTCGACCAGATCGGGCATCCGATCCCTGCCGAGCGACCGGGACGCGAGGTATATCTCGCCCTCGGGCGCGGCGAGCTCAGGTCGGGGCGGTCCCTGGACGCCCTCCAGCTCGCCTACCGGATCGGCGCGCGCGTGGCCTGGCGGCGCTTCGCCGCCGCGGCCCGGGCCGCGGGCATCGACGGCCCCACGCAGGCCCTGCTCGCCGAGGCGATCTTCGCCTACATCGACGAGCTCTCCGCCGAGTCGGTCGAGGGCTATGCGCGTGAGCAGGCCGTGGACGCCGGCGAGCGCCAGCGCCAGCAAAGCGCGCTCGTGCGCGCCCTCGTATCAGGGGCAGGGGTAGGGGAGGACATCGACCGGCTGGCAGTCGCGCTCGGCTGGAGCCCGCCGCGCCGCCTCGCGGTCCTGGTCTGCGGCCATCGCAACCCCGAGCGGCTCGCTGCGCTGGTCGGTGAGGGCGCCCTCGGAGGCCGGATCGGCGAGCACGTCGTCGTCCTCGTCCCGGATCCGGACGCCCCCGGCCGCCGCGTCCGGATCGCGCGCGCCCTCGGCACCCGGACCTCGGCCATCGGGCCGACGGTCGTGCTCGATCAGGCCCACGCCAGTTTCGACCGCGCGATCCGGTGCGCGGCGCTCCAGACGGCGGGCGCGATCTCGCCCGACGGCCTCGCCGACAGCGAGGACCACCTGGCGGCGCTCGTCGTCCACGCCGATCCGGCGGCGCTGGCGGATCTCGCCTCTCGGCGGCTCGCCGCGCTCGACAGCCTGACACCGATGCAGCGGGTACGGATGGAGACCACGCTGGCCGCGTGGCTGGCCCATCACGGGAGCGTTCCCGAGACCGCCACCGACCTGGTCGTTCACCCCCAGACCGTCCGCTACCGGATTGCGCGTCTGCGCGAGCTACTCGGCCCCGAGCTCGACGACGCGGACGCGCGCTTCGAGCTCGCGCTGGCGCTCCGCGCGCCGCGAGGTCAGGCACGGGAGTAGCGATCGCCGTGCGCTAGCCTTGGCGGTGATGGAGAGGCGGCCAGCGCTCCGAGCTTCGGACTCCGACCGGGAGAAGATCGCCGAGCAGCTCCGCCGCGCCACCGCCGAGGGACGGCTGTTCGCGGAGGAGCTCGAAGAGCGGCTGGGAGCGCTGTTCTCATCCCGCACCTACGGAGAGCTCGACCGGCTCGTCGCGGACCTGCCTCCCGACACCAAGCCAAGCCGCACGCGCCCGCGGGTTGTGGTCCCGGCCCGCGCCGTGGCTCCGATCGCCATCGTGATCGCGGTGGGACTGACTGCGGCGGCCGCCGCCGCCCAGCAGTCCGCTTTCCAGGTCCGGTGGACCGCCGCGCGCGGTACCAACGGCGGGTTCGGCCACGAGACGGCTCACTACTTCGTCTCCTGGCCGGCAATCGCGGCCCTGCTCGTGATCTTGCCGCTCTGCGCCGGGGTCGCGTGGGTCTTCCTCCAGAAGGCCCCGGGGCAGCGCGGGCCGGTCACCCGCTAACCCCGCACCAGCCCGCGCCGCCGGTGACACATCCTGCTCGTCGGGGCCCGGAATCCCGGCGCCGACGTTGGTCGACCAGCTCACCGCTCCGGTAGCGCTCGAGAGCCCGTAGAGCTCGCCTGAGCCACCGCCGATGATTACCGTCCCGCCGGCGACGAGCGGCGCCGAGTCGAGGGTGCCGTCGCCGGTGAAGCTCCACGCAGGGGCGCCTGAGCTGAGACTCCTCGCGGTTTAGGGTCGAGTCCGAGAGGTCATAGATTTGGCTCGAGTCGACCGCCGGGGCCGGTCCAGACGTCGTGAACTGTGCGACCATCGCACCGGTACTGGCATTGAGCACCCCCGGGTAGGCCAAGTCGCGCACGAACAGGAAGCCGTCCGCGAGGACCGGCGTCTTCCCGCCGCCACCTTCGCACGCGGTGCTGCGATGCCAGATCTGCGCGCCAGAGCTCGGATCGAAGTCGTAGCTCTGTCCGCACGCGTAAGAGACGTACACCCCGGAGGCCGATACCGCGGGCGAGCTGTTGTCACCGTTCTCGACCGGCGCGGTCCACTTCACGACGCCGTTGGCCTGGTCAACGGCGTATGCCGTGCCGCCCTCCCCGGCGCCCCCGGTGTAGACGTACCCGTTGGCCGCGGTGGGAGGCGAGCTGAACGCATATTGATCAGGGAGCTGCGTCGACCAATCGGTCGCACCGGTGACCGCATCGAAGGCCTCCATCACCCCGTCGTAGTTGACCGTGAAGACACGGCCGGCGGCGTAGGTGAGCCCGGACCAGTAATAGGTGCCACCCAGGTTGACCGACCAGAGCTTCGCGCCGGTGCCCGCTTGCAGCGCGTAGAGCGTGGTGCCGTAAGTGGAAGCATGGGCCACGGTCACGTACACCCGGCTGCCGACGATCAGCGGGTACGAGACCCCGCCCGGGAACACGTCGGACCACCGCTTCGTAGGGCTCGCCGCGACGCTGTCCGCGGTCACGCCCGTGTGGCCCGCGTTCAGCTGGTAGGCGACCGCGGCGGGGGTTGAAGGCGGCGGCGTGGCGCTCGCCAGTGCATTCGTCGCGCAGATCCCGAGCAGCGACCCCAGCGCCACGGCTGCGGCCAGCAACGTCCCTCTCAATTGCCCCATTGCCCATTAGTCGACCAGCTACGACGCGGAGGTGCAACCGCCCGCGTCAGGCCTTCACCTCTCAGCCCTTCTCTCCCAGCTCGAGCACGGCCAGGAATGCCTCCTGGGGTACCTCGATCCGCCCCACCTGCTTCATCCGCTGCTTGCCCTTCTTCTGCTGCTCGAGCAGCTTGCGCTTGCGGCTGATGTCGCCGCCGTAGCACTTGGCGATCACGTCCTTGCGGTAGGCCTTGATCGTCTCCCGCGCAACGATGCGCGAGCCGATTGCCGCCTGGACCGGGACGTCGTACTGCTGGCGGGGGATCTTCTTGCGGAGCTTCTCGACCAGCGTGCGTCCGATGTCCTCCGCTTTTGAGCGATGCACGAGCATCGACAGCGCGTCGACCGGCTCTCCCGCGAGCAGGATGTCGAGCTTGACCAGGTCCGACTCGCGCAGGCCGATCAGGTCGTAGTCGAAGGAGGCATAGCCACGCGTGCGCGACTTGAGCTGATCGAAGAAGTCGAGCACGATCTCGGCCAGCGGCAGGTCGTAGTTGATCTGCAGGCGCTCGGACGACAGGTAATGCATACCGGCGTGCTCGCCCCGGCGCTCCTGGCACAGCTCCATGATCTGGCCGACGTACTCCTTGGGGGTCAGGATCGAGGCGCGGATGTAGGGCTCGCGCACCTCCTCCACCTTGGTCGGCTCGGGCATGTCGTTGGGCGAGTGGACGGGGACGACCGTGCCGTTGGTCAGGGTCACCTCGTACTCGACGCTCGGCATCGTCGCCAGCAGCTCGAGGTCGTACTCGCGCTCGAGCCGTTCGCGCACGATGTCCATGTGCAGCAGGCCGAGGAACCCGCAGCGGAAGCCGAACCCGAGCGCATCCGAGGTCTCGGGCTCCCACGACAGTGCGGCGTCGTTGAGCGTCAGCTTCTCGAGCGCGTCGCGCAGGTCCGCGTAGTCGTCGGTCTCGATCGGGAACAGGCCGCAGAAGACCATCGGCTTGACCTCGCGGTAGCCGGGGAGGGGCTCGCTCGCCGGGCGGGCCTTGACGGTCAGCGTGTCCCCCACCCGCAGCCTCGTAACGTCCTTGACTCCGGTGATCACGTAGCCCACCTCGCCGGCGCTGAGCGCGGGCACCGAGATCATCTGCGGCGAGAAGAAGCCGATGTCGTCGATGTCCGCCTCGGTTCCCGCCTGCATGGCGCGGATCGCCTCTCCCTTCGTGAACGTCCCGTCGACCACCCGGATGTACGCGATCACGCCGCGGTACTGGTCGAACTCGGAGTCGAAGATGAGCGCCCGCGGCGGCGCGTCGGGATCCCCGCTCGGGGGAGGAACGCGCGCGATCAGCTCGTCGAGGACGTCGGTGACGCCCTCGCCGGTCTTGGCGCTGATCCGCCGCACCTCCTCGGCGGGCTCCCCAAGCAGCTCGGCGACCTCCTCCGCGACCCGCTCGGGCTCGGCTCCCGGGAGGTCGACCTTGTTCAGGCACGGGATCAGCTCGAGCCCGGACTCGACCGCCAGGTAGGTGTTGGCGACGGTCTGCGCCTCGACTCCCTGGGAGGCGTCGACGACCAGCAGCGCGCCCTCGCACGCCGCCAGCGACCGCGACACCTCATAGGTGAAGTCGACGTGCCCCGGCGTGTCGATCAGATGCAGCTGATAGGTCTCTCCGTCGCTCGCCGTGTAGGAGACCCGTACCGCCTGCGCCTTGATCGTGATCCCTCGCTCGCGCTCGAGGTCCATCGAATCGAGCATCTGCGCGCGCATCGCCCGCGGATCGACGGTGTGCGTCAGCTCGAGGATCCGGTCCGCCAGCGTCGACTTGCCGTGGTCGATGTGGGCGATGATCGAGAAGTTGCGGATGTGCGCTTGGTCGGGCATCTCCGACCAAGGTTAGGGCCGACTGATTTTGAACCGGTCCGAGCCGCTAGCGCCCCTGCGACCGCCCCCGCGATTTCATTGTGTACATGGCCCGATCCGCCGCCAGCACCGCCGCCCCGACGGAACTCCGTGGCGGCACAGACGCGCACCCGAGCGACCACCGAAGCGAGTGGGTGGCCGAGGCCGGCGTCGCCGCCTCCATCCGCTGATGGAGCTTCTCGCACCACTCCAGCGCCTGGACTTCGTCGGTGTGGCGCAGCAGGACCCCGAACTCGTCGCCGCCGATCCGGGCGACAAGATCGGTCGCGCGCACCGAATTGGCCAGACGCCGCGCGCAGCGGCGCAGGTGTTCGTCGCCGGCGGCGTGGCCGGCTTCGTCGTTGACGGCCTTCAGCCCGTCGAGGTCGACGATCACGATCGAGACCGGCGTCTGCTCGGCCTCGTGGTGGAACTGCTCGGCGCGCAGCGCTTCCTCCCAGGCCCCGCGACTGGCGACCCCGGTCAGGGCATCGGTGCGGAGCTGCTCGCCGAGCCGGGCGTTCTCGGCCTGCAGACTCTCCTGTGCGATCCCCCGGCGGACCACCGCCTCGGCGGCGTCGGAGATCGCGACGGCCACGCGTTGGCAAAGCGCCGTGAATCCGCGTAGCCCGGGCTCTGCGTGGACCACGAGCAGGACCGCCACGGGCGGTGAGCCGATCGGGAGTACGTGCAGCGAAGAGACGCCGTCCTCTTGGCGAAAGCCCTCGGGCGCGATCTCGAGCTGCGTCAGGTTCTGGCACAGCATTGGCAGGTCGTCGGCGCCCGCTCCGAACTTCGCCAGCGCTCGCGCAGCCGCGCCCAGGTCGCGGGGCTCCCAGGCGCCGGCGTCCACCCCGATCGCGGCGTCGAGGCCCGGCGACGCGACCGTCGCGACGGCCGCGAACTCCGCCGACAGCGCGGCTCGGGCTCGGGCGGCGATCGCCACCAGCGTCTCGCCTACTCCCTCGGCATTGACCGTCGTCACCTCGCGCACGGCAGCCAGGACCTCGAGCTCATCGGCGAGCCGCTTGGCGGGCGAGACGTCGATCACCAATGAGCGCACCCGCTCGGCGAGCTCGGATGAGCGTTCAGTGCACGCGCCCGCGACCGAGTCGGTCGGTGACCCGAACACGACCAGCGTCTCGTCGTCGCACGGCACCACGACCGCCGAGCGACCCCAGTAGGGACCGAAGATGCGACCGGTCCGCTCGAGCTCGACGCATACCGGCGTCCCGCGCTGCAGAGCGGTCCCGAGATGGGGCTCCTCACGGGAATCGAGCTCGATGTTCCCCGCCCATCCTGCACCGCGTCCAACTCCGCCCAAGTGAGAGAAATGCCGATCAGCAACCTTGCGGAACACGAACAGGTCCCTCGCCCCGACCTCCTCGGCAATGGCCGTCAGCTGCTGTGACAGCGCCCGGTCCCGCGACTCACTGGGCGAGCACGCCGGCACCGGGACGGGATCGCCCAGGACCTCGAGCAGCGCCTGCGCCACCAGCGGGTCGAACTGGCTACCTGCTCCGTCACGCAGCTCCCCGCGGGCCTCGGAGTGGGCCATCGCGGCCCGGTACGGCCGGTCCGAGGTCATCGCGTGCCAGGTGTC
>Ga0302181_10003681_pt1 | contig 10411 bp, 12 predicted proteins | sample I_Palsa_E3_3_FD_198786 | JGI IMG/M metagenome (GOLD analysis project Ga0302181, IMG submission 198786) | Peat permafrost microbial communities from Stordalen Mire near Abisko, Sweden - I_Palsa_E3_3 | ecosystem: Environmental > Terrestrial > Soil > Palsa > Peat permafrost | place: Sweden... | reverse complement strand
CAGTCCTCGAACCCGATGGACCCGCCGCTCAATGGGTGGCCACGGTGGTTCCAGGAGAACCGGTGACAGCGATTGGACCGCGGGCGCGCGACGTGGATTGCCGGGTCAGGCCATCATTGAGGCCGACTCGGTGACGGTGTTGATTTCCTCAGCGCTTCCGTCCACCGCCGACATCACGACCGGTCCGTGCGATGCGAACGTGGGTAACGGCTGGCGAACAAACGTGTTCCACACAGCGGTAGTTACCAGTACTGGGCCCGAGGTCGTCGAACAGTCGTTCACCGCTACCGAGCAAGACGGGCACAATCGCAGTGTGCATTTCATCGATTAGCGAAGCACGAAGGTACTGCCGGATGGTGGAGGCGCCACCTCCTACTAAGACATCACGCTCACCGGCCGCTTCGAAGGCTGCTCTGAGAGCTTCTTCGATCCCGCCGATGACGAAATGGAAGGTTGTTCCCCCTTGCATTTCGATAGGAGCATGCGGTTGGTGAGTGAGCACGAAGACCGGGTGACGAAAAGGAGGATCCTCTCCCCACCATCCGGTCCACTCGCTCTCGCCCCACGGGCCACGTACCGGGCCGAACATGTTCCGACCCATGATGGTGGCACCCACACCAGATCCCCGATTCGAGAAGAACTCGTCGTCGAGCCCCTCACTTCCGCCGTCATTGCCGACCATCTGAGCCCCACTGCGGGTGGCGAAGATCCATTCGTGGAGCTGACCGCCCCCAACCCCGAGCGGATTGTCGAGATCCTGGTGGGGCCCGGCGGCATAACCATCGAGCGAGATCGAGAAGTTACGCACCAGCACTCTCGGCACTGAGTTCTCCTTCCGTCCTTTTCCGTATGACTGGGCCGACCACAGTACAGACGGCTGCCAGCCCGTCAGATCATCGGTAGGCGAACTGGTCTCGGATGCCTCCCGTCAGTGGGACGAGGTCGGGCCGTCCGGCACATGGAAATGATCTTGGGGCTTGTACGGACACCGGCATCGGGTGCTTTGATGCGTGCCGCCGCGCTTTTGTATCCGTGCAAGGTTTTGGGCGATCTACCCCGGGTCTCACCATGGACAATCCACTCGTCGAGCAGGGTCGAGAGTGTCGCGATCTCCGTTGGGTCCACTTCGGCCCCGAACTTGCCCTCGGCGATATCGGAAACCAGCCTGGCGAGCTGTCTCTTGGCTTCTGCGATCCCGACGCACTTGTCTTTGCGCGGGTGAGCCTAGGTCTTTGTTACCTGCTTGCCAGGAGCAGCGTTGTACGCTCGCAACTCGAAATGCCCAGGTGAACGTTCCCTGATCGTGCCGTTCATGAACCACTGACTAGGGCAAGGACTAGGGCAAAGCAACTTTAGGCAACAATGAGAAGCAAGAAAGACCAGTTCAAGGGGCTGTAGCTCAGTGGTTAGAGCAGGGGACTCATAATCCCTCGGTCGTGGGTTCGATCCCCACCAGCCCCACGGGCGGGACGGGCGGGCGCGGGATCCGGGTCGTCGCAGTGGGCGCCTCCGGAACCCCCGGTCAGCGGTGGAACACCCGCTCGAGATACGCCGTGATCAGCGAGGCGATGGTCGGTGGGGACGGGTTCTCGCCGGGCGTCTCGAGGCCGTGGCGACCGTGGTCGACCAAAAGGAGCTGGGTCCGCACGCCGGCCGAGCGAAGCTGCGCCGCGAAGTGCTCCGACTGGGCGGCTGGCACCACCTGGTCGTCGGTCCCTTGCACGATGAGGAACGGAGGGTCGCCGCCCGAGACGTGCGTCGACGGGCTGGCAGCCGCCAAGACGGGGCTGGCCGACCCAGGCGCGGCGCCGAAGACGCGGCGGATCATGCCGACCGCATCGGATGGCCAGTCCGTCAAGGCGAAGTCGGCGGGGCCGTACTCGTCGACCACCGCATCCACCGCGCTCGACTCATCGGGGAGTGGCCCCGTAGCCCACGACGACGATGACCCGGTGGTACCGAGCAGGCTGACCAGCTGGCCGCCGGCGCTCGTTCCCCAGGCGGCGATCTGGTCGGCATCGACGCCGAGATCTGCCGCATGGGCGCGTAGGTAACGGACGGCACACTTCGCATCCACGATCTGGTCGGGCCAAGGGTCCCGGGGAGCCAGTCCGTAGTCGATCGACGCCACGACGAAGCCGGCGTTGACCAGGTCGGTGGCCGCGTCTGATCCTGAGAGCGAGAGCAGGCGCGACCCGTGTTGCCACCCCCCGCCATGCACCTGCAGGACCGCCGGCACCGGATGTGTGACGGTCGAGCTCGGCGCGAAGAGCGTCATGGCCAACGCTTGGCCACCCTCGACGCAGTAGGTCACCGTTTTTGTGCCCTGCCAGTCGGGCCCGTGCACCCGGGGGTTGACCGTGCTGGCCAACCGGTAGGTATTCGGGGTACCCGAAGCCTGCCGATTCCCACCCCACAGGACGGCCCCGCCGGCCACGGTGCTCAGCCCGAGGCCGACGCAAAGCAACCAGCGTCGCCCCAGGTTGGCTCGGGTTTGGCGCGGCTGCATCGCCAATTGAAGCACGGCGAGGCTGGTCGACGGACTCACCCGCTCCGTGACTGACCGGCTCAGTGGCTCACCGCAGCGTCAATACCTTCTCGATCGGGTCGGCGCGTTCGGGGGCGGGCGCTGGGGCGGTCGAGAAGTGGTGCTTGAAGCGCAGGGCGGGAAGCTCCACGAAGCGATACGAGATCTCGGCGGCGAGGAACGATGTCGCGATGACCAAGAACGACTCGAACACGCCGGTGTCGCGTAGCCACGTGTTGAGGACGTACGACCACAGATAGAGGGCGTAGGACCGCTTGCCGATGGCCACGAGCAAAGGGGTGGACAAGAAGCGACCGCCCGCCTCGTGCGGGCGTTCCACGATGAACACGACAGCGAGGGCGCAGGCGAGGCTGCACACGATGACCCCGGCGTTCCACAGCGGCCGGTTACCCTCTTGGCGCAAGGCGTAGGCCGACCACCAGATGGCCGCCACGATGGTGCCGCCCAACATCGGGGCCCAACGGGCCGAACGGAGGAAGCGCCAGCCGCCGGTCGAACCGATGAAGGCGCACAGCGCCCCGCAGAAGAGGGCGGCGCAGCGCGTGTCGGTACCGAAGTAGATCCGGTTGAACCCCGAGGACGACAGGAAACTGGGTTCGGCCAGGGCGATGACGGCGATGGCTGCCGCCACAAGGGTGGCGGTGTGCCGGCGCAGGCGGAGCAAAAGGAGCATGGCCGGCGCCCAGAGCACGTAGAACTGCTCCTCCACGCCGAGCGTCCACAGATGGCTGATCGGGCTGTAGCCGTACCACAGGTGCCAGTGCGGCTCCACGTTGAGCCAGTTCGTGACGTAGAGGAGAGCGCCGATGACGGCTTCGAAACCCGTGATCCACGAGACGCCGCTCCCCGGCGTGTGGGCACTCGGCACGGTGGCGAGGAACTGTCCGTGTTGGAACAGCAGATCGACGCCGAGCCAGATGGCCAGGAAGAAGCAGAGGGCGGGTAACAGGCGGAGCGCCCGCCGGGCGTAGAAGTAGGGCATGTGCACGCGGCCGGTGGTGTCGTGCTCCTTGATGAGCAGCCCGGTGATGAGATAGCCGGAGAGGGCGAAGAACCCGATCACGCCGACGTTGCCCGGATCGACGGTCCAGTGGTGGCTGTCGGCCCACAGGTGATAGGCGATCACGCCGAGAACGAAAAGGGCTCGCATGCCGTCGAGGGCGGGGGCGCGCGTGGACGCGAGCCCAGCAGTCGATGGGTGGTCCATGTCGCGATCCATACCCCAGCGTCTGTGTCCGATCTGTGGCCGCGCTGGGATTAACGGCTGTGTTGCATAAGATTTTTCGCCACACACCTATGTGCCGGTGGTCTCCAGCGCGCAGCAACGGGGATGGTGGGCTCCCGGGTGCCGGGCTACGTGTCGGTTGCCACGCTACGCGTCGGCCTCGTTGTCGGGCTCGGTGGCCGCCCAGGCCACGGCTCCACCCTTCAGGTTCTCCGCCGTCCATCCGGCCTCGCTGAGCGCCGTGGCCGCTTGCGCCGAGCGCCCGCCGACGTGGCAGGCCACGACGATGGTGGTGTCCCGGGGAAGCTCGTCCACCCGTTCGCCCAGCTGACCGAGCGGGATGTTCACGCCGATCGGGTAGGCCCATTCCTCCACTTCGTCGGGCTCGCGCACATCGAGGAGGAACACGTCTTCGCCCCGGGAGAGCCGGGCACGGATCTCGTCGGGGGTGACTTCGGCGTAGGGCATGGTGGAAAGGGTAGTGGGAGGAATCGACGCCGTTTCGGGGGGACGGACCGGTTGCCCTCGTTTCCCCTGGGCCCGCAACTACTCTTCAATGCCGTGCCGTTGCCCCGGAACTTCCTCAACGATGACGAGGAGATTCTGGTGGAGTTGCGCCCCCACTGGGTCTTCTTCGCCCGGCCCCTCTTCACTGCGGTAGCCGTGCTGGCGGCCGTGATCACCCTCCTGGTTGCCGTCCCCTCCATCCCGAATTGGCTGGCCGACGCCCTCTTGATCCTGGCCGCCATCCCGGCGCTGTGGCTCGCGGGCCGGCTGCTGCGCTGGGCGAAGTACCTCCTCGTGCTGACGTCGACGCGGATCGTGGTGCGACGAGGCGTCTTGGGCCGGATCACGGTACAGATCCGGTTGCAGCGGATCACCGGGATCAGCCTCTCGCAGAAGTTGTGGGAGCGCGTGGTTTCTACCGGGCGGCTGATCATCGAGGTGCAGGGTGAGGATGATGCGGTCGTCCTTCAGTTCGTGCGCAAGCCGGCCATCGTGCAGCGGGTGATCAACGGCCAGATCAACGCGCTGATGGGCTGCGGCGAGCCCGAGCCGATTCCCGCCGCACTGCGCCACATCGGGGCGCGGTCCCGCCGGTACGAAGCCGACGAAGATGGTGATGCGAACACCCCGCCGTTCGGCGTGCCCGTCGTGAGGACCGAAGGCGCTGCGGGTTCCCGACCGCCGTCCTCGGCCCCTCCCGCGCAGCAGGCCCCGCCAGCCCCGCGGTCGGCCCCGTCCCCTCTGACGGTGCCTTCGCCGTCCCCGGCCCCGGCGAGGGGTACCGGCGCATCCGAAATCCGTGATCGGCTCATTGAGCTCGACGACCTGCGCCAGCGCCGGATCATCTCGGAAGAAGAGTTCGCGGCGAAGAAAGCAGAGCTCCTCAGCCGTATTTAGGCGGTCTGGCGGCCCGGGGATGGCCGCGGCCGCCCGCCTTCAAGGCGGTCATGGGTCGGCGACTACCGTGGTGTGGGTGGGCGAACCTCGATACCGGTGTGACGGCTGCGGCAACCTCACGCGCTTCGATGTCACCACGTCGCAGACGACAAAGGCGTTCCACCATTACACGGTCGGGGGCGAGCTCGAGGTGGAAGAGGTAACCGTTCTCTCCCGCCAGGTCGACGACGTTGTGTGCCGCTGGTGCGGCCACGGTCGGAGCGTGGTCGAGATCGAGGCCGACGTCGACGCGGGCGTGGGCGGGGCCGCCGGAGGGGGCGCCGGCGTAGAAGGCAGTGCCGGTTCCTGACATGGGCGGCGAGCGCGGGGGACCGGGCGCAGACGCACTGAACCCGTGAATTATCCGACGCCGGAAGAGATCCTGCGCCAGGCGCGACCCATCCCGACCTACCGGGATCACCCCGCCACCTCGGCTTGTGACATAGAGGGAGTGAGTCCGGACGGATCGACGGTTACCGTGCACGTCCGTGCGTCGGGGGAGACCTTCCTGCTCCTCTTCCTCTCGGCCGACTGCTTGGGTTGCCGTGACCTGTGGGACGGTACAGCTGCATTGCGCCGAGATCTCCCTCCGTCCGTGCGCACCGTGATCGTGACCAGAGGCCCCGAGCACGAGGACGCCGGAACGATCGCGGCCTTGGCATCCGAGGATGTCGCCACCGTGATGAGCTCGGCCGCGTATGGCGACTACCGCGTGGCAGGGGCACCGTTCCTGGTCCTGGTGGTGGGGGCCGAGGTGCTGACCGAGGGCGTGGCCTGGGGTGTTGCCGAGACGGCGCGCGCCGTCCGGCAGGCCCTCGACGGGACCTCGTGACGCTCGGAAAGGCGCGCCCGGGTCGCGGTGTCACAGCCCCCGGCCATGCTGGCGGCAAAGAAGGAAGGCCACCACCATGCTCGAACTGCAGCTGTTCACACCGGACAAGCCGGACCCGCTCACCATCGACTGCGAATGCTGCGAGTTGCAGGGCACCGACGCATGCGAAGACTGCGTGGTCACGTTCCTGCTGGGACGCGAACCCGATGACGCTGTGGTCATCGATGCCGACGAGGCCCGCGCCATGCGCATGCTCGAGCGGGCCGGTCTGTTGCCGACGCTGCGCTTCAGCACGCGGGCGGGCTAGCGACCGGGTCGACGGGGGCGACAGGGTCGACGCGGTCGATGAGGGCGAACGGGTCGGCGTCCTCGGCCGGCGTCGTCGGGGGAACGGGCCCGACCGTTGACGCGCCACCTGCTGGTGACGAACGACTTCCCGCCCAAGGTGGGGGGGATTCAGAATTATCTCTGGGAGCTGTGGCAGCGCCTCGATCCCGAATCCTTCGTCGTTCTCACCGCGTCGTCGCATCCCGACGCGGCTGCCTTCGACGCCGCGCAGGCCGTGCGCGGTGTGCGCATCGTGCGGGTCCCCGAATCGATCCTCTACTTTCCGTCGCCCCGCACCCTGGCCCAGGTGCGCAAGAGCGTGCGGGAGCATGCGGTCGACCTCGTCCTGCTCGACCCCGCCGTCCCGCTCGGACTCCTCGGCCCGCGGCTCGGCGTGCCCTACGGGGTGATTCTCCACGGAGCCGAGGTCACCGTGCCGGGCCGGTTGCCCGGCTCGCGATCAGCGCTGGCCCATGTGCTGCGCCGCTCGTCGGTGGTCATCTCGGCCGGGAGCTATCCGGCTGACGAAGGGCGACGGGCCGCCGGCGGCGATCTCGCCGCCCCTGTCGTCGAGGTCCCACCCGGCGTCGATGCCTCGGCCTTCGGCACCTCCACTGCCTCCCAGCGCCGGGCCACGCGCCTGCGGCTGGGGCTGCCGACGCGTGGGCCGCTGGTGGTGAGCCTGAGCCGCCTCGTCCCCCGCAAGGGCATGGACGTGCTCATCGCCGCGGCCGACCGCCTCGCCCCTTCCTACCCCGATCTGGCGGTGGCCATCGGCGGCGATGGCCGCGAGCTCGAGCGGCTGCGCCACCAGGCGGCCTCCAGCGTGGCCTCGGTCACCCTGCTCGGCCGGATCAATGATGCGGACCGGGCCGCGTTGCTCGCCGCGGCGGACATCTTCGCCATGGCCTGTCGAAACCGCTGGATGGGCCTCGAGCAAGAGGGCTTCGGCATCGTGTTCCTCGAGGCGGCCGCGGCCGGCGTGCCGCAGATCGCCGGAGACAGCGGCGGGGCGGCAGAAGCCGTGGTCCACGGCGTAACCGGGCTGGTGGTCGACCGGCCCTCCGACCCCGGATGCGTGGCGGAGGCACTCCGCACCCTGCTGGCGGACCCCAAACGCCGGAAGGCCATGGGTGCCGCCGGGCGGGCCCGAGTCGAGGCATCCTACGACTACGACATTCTCGCTTCTAGGCTGGCCACTACCCTGGAGAAAGTGGCAGGCTGACCCTCCCTGTCCGAGCCCCGGGGTCAGGTCGACAAGAGAGGAACGCGAAACAGTGGCCGATCAAGCCACAGAGCAAATGACCGTGTCGGCATCGCCCGAGCGATGCTTCTCTGTCGTCGCGGACCTGGAGCGCTATCCCGAGTGGGCGGCCGACATCAAGGAGGTCGTCGTCGAAGAGCGCGACGATCAGGGCCGGCCCGTGCTGGTCACCTTCCGAGCCGGTGCCTTCGGCCGCAGTGCCAGCTCCACCCTGCGCTACGACTTCTCCGAGGCGCCGCACATCCTGTCGTGGAAGCTCACCAAGGGCGACATCACCTCGAAGTGGGACGGGAGCTACGTCTTCGATCCCGCCGAGGGGTCCGGCACTCTGGTCAGGTACCACCTGGAGGCTGAACTGCGCGTGCCCATTCCGGGCTTCATCAAGATGCGGGCCCAGAGCCGCGTCATGTCGACGGCCATCCGGGAGCTGAAGGCGCGGGTCGAGTCCTCGTTTTGAGCACGCAGGCGGCCGACCCCGAGGGTGCCGCTGCCATTGCGTTCGGCGTGGACATCGGTGGGACCAAAGTGCTCGGCGTGTCCCTCGATGCCGCCGACCGGGTACTGGCCGAGGCCCGTGTCCCGACGCCGGCCGGTGGCGTCGGGGGTGATCCCCGGGCGACGACGGCGGATCAGCCCGGCCGAGCGGTGGCGAACGCCGTAGCCGCAGTGGTGGCCCAGCTCGACGCGGCGTTGGCGTCCGGTCGAGATCCGCAGTCGTCCGCTCCAGCTCCCGCTCCACCTGTCGGCGTGGGCGCACCGGGCATGCTGGACCGGGAGGGTAGGTTGCGCTTTTCGCCCAATCTGCCGCAGGCCCAGGGGGTGGATTGGAAGGTCCTGATGGGGGAGCGCCTGAAGGGGCGCACCGTCCTCATCGAGAACGACGCCAACTTCGCCGTCCTGGCCGAGCACCGCGTGGGCGCGGCGCAGGGGTACCGGCACGTCGTGATGGTCACCCTGGGGACGGGGATCGGTGGCGGGCTCATCGTCGACGGACGGGTCCAGGTGGGCGCCCACGGCTTTGCCGGAGAGATCGGCCACATGGTGGTGGACCCGGCGGGCCCGCCATGCCCGTGTGGGCGGCGGGGTTGCTGGGAGCGCTATGCGTCGGGCGGCGGCCTCGGCATTCTGGCCCGCGAGGCCGCCCTGGCCGGCAAGCTGCCCGGGGTGGTCGCCCTGTCGGGCGGGGATGCCGAAAGCGTGCGGGGCGAGGACGTGACGGCGGCCGCCCTGGCCGGCGACGTCGATGCCCGCCGCGTCATGGAGCAGGTGGGATGGTGGGTCGGATTCGGGCTGGCCAACCTGGCCTGCGTGCTCGATCCGGAGTGCTTCGTTCTGGGCGGCGGGCTCGTCGGTGCCGGCGACCTCCTCCTCGATTCCACCCGGCGGGCTTACGCCGAGCTGGTCGAGGGAAGTGCGGCCAGGCCGGACACGGCGATTGTGCCCGCCGCACTCGGTGAGCGGGCCGGCGCGGTGGGTGCCGCGCTGGCGGCGCGCGCCGGAGGGCTGTGGTGATCCGGACCGGCATCGTCCTCCCGACGTTTCGCGAGACACCCGACGACGCCTTTGCGGCGGCCCGGCGGGCGTTGGCGACCGGCGTCGACGGCGTGTTCTGCTACGACCACATCTGGCCCTTGGGGCAGCCCGACCGGCCGGCTCTGGCCCCGTTTCCGATCCTGGCGGCGCTCGCCGCCTCGGTGGATGCGACCACGACGAGCCGCGGTGGGCCGTACTTCGGGACCCTGGTCGCCCGGGTGGGGCTCGTACCCAACCGGGTGTTGCTCGGTCAGTTCGTCGGGTTGGCCCAGCTTGCTCCGGGCCGTGTCATCGCCGGGTTGGGCACCGGAGATCGGCTGAGCGAGGCGGAGAACCGGGCCTACGGGATCCCCTTCGGCCCGGCTGCCGAGCGGCGTGGCGACATGGTCGAGCTGGCCCGCGCGCTGCGGGGGCAGGGGCTCACCGTCTGGCTGGCCGGCGGTCAGGCGGCCCGGATCGATGAAGCGCTGGCGGCCGGGGCGGCGCTCACCGTCTGGGATGCCGATCCGGCGTTGGTGTCGGACCGAGCGCACGGCGCCGAGGCGCTGGAGGTGACGTGGGGCGGGCCGGCGCCCAAGGCGAACGGGGAGCTGGAGGCGACGGTGTGCGCCCTGGCGCAGGCCGGCGCCACCTGGGCGGTCTTCGGCTGGCCGGTCGATCCCGCCCTGCTCGTGGCGGCCGCAAAATCGGCCGACGACGAGACGGCATGGTCCGGGGAGCCCGAGGCCGGGTCGTAGACTCGGCCGATGGAGTTTCGCCGGATCAATGGGCTACCCCCGTACGTCTTCGCCACCATCAACGGCCTGAAGGACGACGCCCGTCGAGCCGGCCGCGACGTGATCGACCTCGGATTCGGCAATCCCGACCTGCCCTCACCCGACGTGGCGGTGGACAAGCTGGCCGAAGCGGTCCACAACCCGCGCAACCACCGCTACTCGGCCTCGCGGGGGATCCCCAAGCTGCGCAGCGCCATCACCGACCTCTACGCGCGCAAGTTCGGTGTCCTGCTCGACCCCGAGACCGAGGTGGTCACCACCATCGGCGCCAAGGAAGGGTTCTCGCATCTGATGTGGGTCCTGGTGGGCCCGGGCGACACGGCGCTGGTGCCTTCGCCGTCGTACCCCATCCACATCTGGGGCCCGCTCTTCGCCGGGGCCGATGTGCGCCAGGTGCCCCTCAACGGGCCCTCGGTCGGGGCCGACGGTGCGGCGGCGCCCGATCCGGGCGACGATTTCTTTG
>Ga0302181_10003678_pt1 | contig 10414 bp, 8 predicted proteins | sample I_Palsa_E3_3_FD_198786 | JGI IMG/M metagenome (GOLD analysis project Ga0302181, IMG submission 198786) | Peat permafrost microbial communities from Stordalen Mire near Abisko, Sweden - I_Palsa_E3_3 | ecosystem: Environmental > Terrestrial > Soil > Palsa > Peat permafrost | place: Sweden: Abisko... | reverse complement strand
CAGGACACCGGCAACACCAAGGTTCAGATCGCGCTGCTGACCGAGCGCATCAACCACCTGACCGAGCACCTGCGCGCGCAGGGCAAAGACCACAGCTCGCGCCGAGGCCTGTTGATGCTCGTCGGGCGCCGCCGGCGCTTCCTCGACTACCTGCAGCGCCACGACCTCGAGGGCTACCGCGCGCTCATAAAAGAGCTCGGCCTTCGCAAGTAGGGCATCGTGTCGGTGATCGCCGTAGGGACCCCGGCGCCGAGCTTTACGCTCGCCCGCGCCGACGGCGAGAGCTTCACCGAGCAGGACCTGCAGGGGCGCACGAGCGTGCTCGTGTTCTACCCGTTCGCCTTCAGCCCCGTGTGCACCGACCAGCTGCAGTTGTATGACGAGCTGCGCGGCGAGCTGGCCGCGCGCGGTGACGCGCTGTACGGGGTCTCGTGCGACTCCACGTGGGCGCAGAGCGCGTTCAAGGACAAGCTCGGCGTCGGCAGCGAGCAGCTTTCGGACTTCGAGCCCAAGGGAGCGGCGTGCGCGGCGCTCGGCGTGCTGCACCCTGGCGGCTTTCCCGAGCGTGCGCTCGTCATCAGCGGCCCCGACGGGGTCGTGCGCTGGAGCTTCCAGGCGCCCTCGCCGGGCGATCTGCCGGGTGTTGAGCTGCTGCGCGAGGGTCTCGCCGCCGCCGGCGACTAGCCGTTTTCCCCAGCAGATTGCGCGTTCACGTGCCCGCCGCGCCCGCGTACTCCGCTAAGCTCCGTCCGTTCGGGAAAAGAGAAAAAAGAAACGGACCGCCGACCGACGGGCGGAACAGGAAGGCAGTGAATATGAGTAGTGATGCCGTTACGCGGGTCTCCGTGGAGATTTCGGGCGACGAGATCTCGTTTGAGACCGGCAGGATGGCCAAGCAGGCCTCCGGTGCAGTGGTCGTCCGCCAGGGCGACACGATGGTGCTCGCGACAGCCGTCGCCGGCTCCCTGCGCGACGTCGACTTCCTCCCGCTGACGGTGGACGTCGAGGAGCGCATGTACGCCGCCGGGAAAATCCCCGGCTCCTTCTTCAAGCGCGAGGGGCGCCCGGGCGAGAAGGGAACGCTGACCGCGCGCATGATCGACCGCCCGATCCGGCCGCTGTTTCCCAAGGACTGGCGCTATGACACGCAGCTGGTCGCGATCCCTCTGTCGATCGACCACGTCCACCCGTATGACATCCTCGCGATGAACGGGGCATCGGCCGCGCTGATGATCTCCGACATCCCGCTGCCGACGCCTGTCGGCGCGGTGCGCATCGGCAAGATCGACGGCAACTTCGTCGTCAACCCCTCCGAGGAGGACCTCGCTGCCAGCTCCGGTGGCGCCGACGCCGAGGATGAGGGCGGGGGCTCGGACCTCGACCTGATCGTCGCGGGCACCGAAGAGGCGATCCTGATGGTCGAGGCGGGCGCCAACGAGATCCCCGAGGCCGAGATCCTCGACGCGCTCGACATCGCCCACGCGGAGATCAAGAAGCTGTGCGCGCTGCAGCGCGACCTCGCTGCGAAAGTCGGCAAGGAGAAGAAAGTCTTCGAGACGATCCAGGTCGACCCGCAGGTGCTGGAGGCGGTCCGCTCCTCGCACGGTGCGGCCCTCGATGCGGCCACACAGGTCGAGGACAAGCTCGAGCGCCAGGACACCACCAAGGCCGTCGAGCAGGAGATCCTCGAGCAGCATGCGCCTGCTGCCCCCGACGGGGCGTCCGAGAGCGAGCTCACACACGCCAAGGAGCGCCGCGCGGCCGTCCAGCTCGCGTTCGACAAGCTCGAGAAGTCGATCATCCGCGAGCGCATCGCGGTCGATAAGAAGCGCCCCGACGGGCGCTCGGAGAACGAGATCCGTGACATCACGATCGAAGTCGGCGTCACCCCCAGGACGCACGGCTCGGCGCTGTTCACACGCGGGCAGACGCAGGCGTTGAGCGTCGTGGCGATGGGCACCCTCAAGGAGGAGATGCGCATCGACACGCTCGGCCTGGAAACCAAAAAGTACTACTGGCACCACTACAACTTCCCGCCGTTCTCGGTGGGCGAGGCGGGCCGCATGGGCGGCGTCAAGCGTCGCGACATCGGCCACGGGGCGCTCGCCGAGCGCGCGCTCGCGCCGATGGTGCCTTCGATCGACGAGTTCCCCTACTCGATCCGTGTCGTCTCCGACATCCTCGAGTCGAACGGCTCCTCCTCGATGGCCTCCGTCTGCGGCTCCTCGCTGTCGTTGATGGACGCCGGGGTCCCGATCAAGCGGCCCGTCGCGGGGATCGCCATGGGCCTGATCAAAGAGGGTGAGGACTACATCGTCCTGACCGACATCGCCGGCGTCGAGGACCACCTCGGCGACATGGACTTCAAGGTCGCCGGCACCGAGCGCGGCATTACCGCGCTGCAGATGGACATCAAGATCACCGGCGTCACCTTCGACATCCTGCGCGACGCGCTGTCACAGGCCAAAGAGGCGCGCACGTTCATCCTCGCCAAGATGGCCGACGTGATCAAGAGCCCGCGCGAGCAGCTCTCACAGTTCGCGCCGCGGATCCAGACGATCCAGATCGACCCGTCGCAGATCGGCCTTCTGATCGGCAAGGGCGGCGAAACGATTCGCGGGCTCTCGGACGAGTTCGAATCGCAGATCGACGTCAACGACGACGGCCAGGTGCTGATCTACTCCGCCAACGGCGAGCTCGGCGACGCGCTCGTGGAGCACGTGCGGATGATGATGAAGGAGGTCGAGGTCGGTGACGAATACGCCGGCAAGGTCGTCAAGAAGACGACCTTCGGCGCCTTCATCGAGCTCGCGAAGGGCACCGACGGCCTGCTGCACATCTCCAACGTCGCGCCCGGCCGGCGCATCGACAGCGTCGAGGACGTGCTCAACAAGGGCGACGAGGTCAACGTGCGCGTGGTCGAGGTCGACCGCGAGCGCGGTCGCATCGGCCTGCGCCTGACCGATGACCCCGACATCGCCGGCAAGTCCGTCGAGGAGCTCGCCGGCGTCGGCAGCGGAGCCCGCCCGTCCGGCGGCGGGGGCGGCGGGCGCGGAGGACGCGACGGCGCCAGGTCTTCGAGCAACGGCCGCGAGCGCTCCGACCGCCCACGCGGTCGCGACGGGGAGCGTGGCTCGGGGCGCCCGCGCCACCGGCGCGAGCGCGACTGACGCAGCCCGAGCGCGTGAGCGCCGAGCACCGGATAACGACGCTCGATGACGGCGTGCGAGTCGTCACCGAGCGCGTGCCCGGCGTGCGCTCGGTGGCGCTCGGGTTCTGGATCGCCACCGGGTCGGTCGCCGAGCACGACGACCAGGCGGGGATCTCGCACCTGCTCGAGCACATGCTGTTCCGCGGCACTGAGCGCTACGGCTCTCAGGAGATCGACCAGATCTTCGATGCGATGGGGGCCGAGATCAACGCCGGCACCGACAAGGAAGCGACCTCGCTGTACACGCGCGTGCTCGACCGCCATCTCGAGCACGCGTTCGACGTGATGAGCGACATGGTCTGGCGCCCGCGCTTCGGCGAGCTCGAGGCCGAGCGCGAGGTCGTGCTGGAGGAGATCGCGATGTACGAAGACGACCCCCAGGATCGCGTGTTCGACCTGCTCGGCAAAGCGATCTTCGGCTCCCATCCGTTGGGCCGGGCGATCATCGGCAGCGCCGAGGTCGTCGGCTCCACGACGCGCGAGCAGCTGGGCGCGTTCCACGCGCAGCGCTACCTGCCGGGCCGCGTTGTCATCGCCGCCGCGGGATCGGTCGACCACGACGCGCTCGTGGAGATGGCCAGGCGCGGCGCCCCACCTCCGGCCGATCAGGAGGAGGCGAGCGCCGCCGAGCGCGCCGCCGCCACCACCAACGGCCACACCTCGCCCGACGCGGCGGAGATGGCGGCCGGGGCGCTCTCGCCGGACTTCAGGCCCCGCGCGCGCTTCCTGCAGAAAGACACCGAGCAGTACCACGTGTGCCTGGGCGGCGCCGGGATCGCGCGCGACGACGAGCGCCGTTTCGCGCTGCGCGTGCTCGAAGGCGTGCTCGGCGGGACCACGTCCTCACGGCTCTTCCAAGAGGTGCGCGAGCGCCGCGGCCTGGCCTACTCGGTGTTCTGCTTCTCCAGCCTGTACGCCCACACCGGCGAGGTGGGGCTGTACGTGGGCACCCGCCCCGACAACCTCGCCGAGGCGTTGGCAGTGGTCATCGGCGAGCTCGAGCGCTGCATCGAGGACCCCGCCAGCGACGAGGAGCTCGTCCGCTCGCGCGAGAACCTCAAGGGGCGCGTCGTGCTGGGGATGGAGTCGACCGGCGCGCGCATGAGCCGGCTGGGTTCCGCGGTGCTGAACGAGATGCCGATCCTGTCGATCAACGAGATGATCGAGCGCGTCGATGCGGTCGACATCGACGAGGTGCGCGCGCTCGCCGCCGAGCTGTTCGACCCGCGCCGGCTCTCGGGCGCCGGGGTGGGCCCCGCGGAGGACCGCTTCCAGGCGGCGATCGAGCCGCTCGGCGCCAGTGCGGACGCCGCGGGGGCGCGATGATCAAGGTGGCCGTCGCCGGCGCCGCCGGGCGCATGGGCGAGACGGTCTGCCGGGCGGTGCAGGACGCCGAGGACCTGGAGCTCGTCGGGCGCGCCGACCCGCTGCTCGAGGTCGCGCTCGCGGACGTGCTCGCCGACGCCGAGGTGGTCGTCGACTTCACCCGTCCCGACACGGCGTTGGAGAACGCCCTGGAGTGCGTGCGCGCCGGCGTGCACGTGGTGATCGGCACCACCAGCTTCGACCCGGGCCCGCTCGAGCACGCCGAGCCCGAGCATGGGCGCCCGCGAGCGAACGTGCTGATCGCGCCGAACTTCGCGATCGGCGCCGTGCTGATGATGCGCTTCGCCGCCGAGGCGGCCCGGCACATGCGCGCCGCCGAGATCGTCGAGCTCCACCACGACGGAAAGCTGGACGCGCCCAGCGGCACCGCCGCGCTCACGGCGCAGCTAATGGCGCAGGCCAGCGGCGGTGAGCCGCCGCCGATTCACTCCGTGCGCCTGCCCGGGCTGGTCGCCCACCAGGAGGTGATCCTCGGCGATCTCGCGCAGACGCTCACGATCCGCCACGACACGAGCGGGCGCGAGTCGTTCATGCCCGGCGTGCTGCTCGCGATCCGCCGCGTGGGAACGCTGGAGCGCTCGCCGACCATCGGGCTGGAGCATCTGCTGTTCTGATGGACCGTCACTGGCATACCCGGCAGGCGTGAGATACTGAGCGCATGCCCGATTTGGACCTTGGCAGGATCCTGACCGCGATCGTGACGCCGTTCGACGCGCGCGGCGATGTCAACGAGGAGTCGTTCGTGGCGCTGATGCACCACCTCGCCGAGAACGGCTCCGACGGCTTCGTCGTGGCGGCGACCACCGGCGAGGCCTCGACGCTCACCGACGAGGAGCAGCTCGCGTTGATCGAGCTCGCCGTCGCCGAGCGCCCGGCGGGAAAGACGATCGTCGCCGGGACCGGCACCAACGACACTCGTCACGCGGTCTTCCTCACCGAACGGGCGACCGAGCTCGGGGCCGACGCGATGATCTCCGTCACGCCCTACTACAACCGCCCCAGCCCGCTCGGCCTCACGCGCCACTACGAAGCGGTCGCGGCGGCCAGCGACAAACCGATCCTGCTCTACAACATCCTCAGCCGCACGGGTACGAACATCGGCCCCGAGCTGCTCGCAGAGCTCGCTCAGATCGAGGGCATCGACGGGGTCAAGCAGGCCAACGCCGCGGAGCTTCAGCTGATCGACGGCCTCGCGCTGTACGCCGGCGACGACACCTCGTTCGCTCGCACGCTCGACATCGGCGGCGCGGGTGGGGTGTGCGTGGCGAGCCACATCGTCGGCAACGAGATGCGCCGGATGGTCGACGAGCCCGAGCATCGCGCCGAGATCGACGCCTCGCTGCAGGACGTCTATGAGACGCTGTTCCTGACGTCCAGCCCCACCTGCACGAAGGCCGCGCTGAACATGCTGGGCCACGAGGCGGGCGGCCTGCGCCTTCCGCTGGTGGAGGCCACTCCCGAGGAGACGGATGCCGTGCGGGCGATGCTCGAACGTCACGGCCTGCTCGCCCACGCGACCGCGTGATCCCACCGCGCGTCCCACTGATCCACTCATCGACACCCTCGCGGGCGGCGCAGGAGGGGACGCTCGCGTGAGCGCATCGCTACGCGTGCTGCCCCTCGGCGGCCTCGGGGAGATCGGCAAGAACATGACGGTCGTCGAGTACGACGGCCGGATCGTCGTCGTCGACGTCGGACTGCGGTTCCCAACGCCCGAGATGGTCGGCATCGACCTCGTGCTGCCCGACTTCTCCTACCTGCGCGAGCGTGCCCGCGACATCGAGGCGATCGTCGTCACACACGGTCACGAGGACCATCTCGGCGCGCTGCCGTGGGTCCTGCGCGAGCTTGGGCAGCACAGCGTGCCGGCGGTGTACGGGGGTGCGCTGACCGTCGCGATGGCGCGCTCCAAGCTCGACGAGCACAAGCTGCGCGACGTGCGGCTCGACGAGCTCGAGCCGGGGGAGACGCTCGAGCTCGGGCCGTTCTCGCTGGAGCTCGTGCACATGACGCACTCGATCCCCGACTCCAGCGCCGTCGCCCTCGGCACCGACCTCGGCACGGTGCTGATCACCGGCGACTACAAGTTCGACCAGACGCCTGTCGACGGCGCGCCCGCCGACGTCTCGCGTCTGGCCGAGCTGGGACGCGAGGGCGTGCTGCTGCTGTGCGGAGACTCCACCAACGTCGACCGTCCGGGCTTCTCGCCGTCGGAGTCGGTCGTCGGCCCGCATCTGGAGGAGGCGTTCGCCCGCTGCGAGGGGCGGATCGTGGTGACGAGCTTCGCCTCCAACATCCACCGCGTGCAGCAGGTCGTCGACGCCGCCTACGCGCTCGACCGCAAGGTCACGCTGGTCGGGCGCTCGATGCGCAAGAACGTCGGCATCGGGCGCACGCTCGGCCACATCGAGATCCCCGACGGCATGCTCGTGGGGCCGCGCGAGATCGGCGACTTCCCCGACGAGCGCGTCGTGATCATCTCCACCGGGTCTCAGGGCGAGCCGCTGTCGGCGCTGCGCCGGATGGCCTACCGGGATCACCCGCAGGTCGAGCTGAAGAGCGGCGACACGGTCGTGTTCTCGGCGACGCCGGTGCCCGGCAACGAGCGCGCCGTCAACGAGACGATCGACCGCCTGTACCACATCGGCTGCGACGTGATAACGCCGCGCGATGCGCCGGTGCACGCCTCCGGACACGGCTACGCGGAGGAGGTCAAGCTGATGCTCAACCTCGTCAAGCCACGCTACGTGATGCCCTTTCACGGCGACTTCAAGCGCCTGCGCCTGCACGCCCAGCTCGCCGAGGCGGTCGGCGTCGAGCCGCGCGACATCTTCCAGGGCGACAACGGGCTGCCGCTGGAGATCGACGAGCACGGCGCCCGCTTCGGCTCGCGCGAGCAGGCGGGCATGATCTTCGTCGACGGCGTCGAGATCGGCGAGATCGCCGACGTCGCGCTGCGCGACCGGCGGATGCTCTCCGCCGACGGGATCTTCATCGTCGTCGTCACCATCGCCGAGCAGGACGGGAGCTCGGTCGCCGACCCGGAGGTGATCTTCCGCGGCGTTCCCTTCCTCGACCAGGCGGACGAGCTCGTGGAGGAGATCCGGCTGACCGTGGAGCAGACACTGAGCCGCGCCGCGGGCGAGGAAATCAGGGAGGTCGACCTGCTCCAGCAGGTGCTGCACGACGATCTCGCGAAGCTCGTCTACGACCGCCTCAAGCGCCGGCCGATGGTGCTGCCGGTCGTGGTCGAGGTCTAGCCGGCCGTGGACGCGGCGCGGTTGGCGAGCTCGGCCGCCGGCACCGCCGGCGGCCGCGTCTCCTGCTGCGCTTGAACCGCCGGCAGCCTCACCACGAACCGTGCTCCCGCCCGGCCCTCCGCGGCGCCGTCGGTCGCTCCGATCCTCGGTCGCTCGAGCGTGACCGTGCCGCCGTGGGACACCGCGACCGCCTGCACGATCGCCAGGCCCAGGCCGAAGGAGCCGCCCCGGTCTCCGGCGCCGCGTACGAAGCGCTCGAACAGACCAGGCGCGAGCTCGGGGGGCACGCCGGGGCCGTCGTCCTCGACCGTCAGCTCGACCTGGCCGCCGGCGGTCGTGGTCGTGCAGACACGAATCGCGGTGCCCGGCGGCGTGTGGCGCAGCGCGTTCTCCAGCAGGTTGATCGTCAGGCGGTGGAGCTCGTCGCGCGCGCCCATCACCATCGCCGGGTGGATGTCCAGCGAAATGTCGTGGGAGGCGCTCACCGGCCCGAGCTCGGCGGCCGCCTCGACGACGATCTGCGCCAGGTTGCACGGCTCGTGCGCGACCACGCGCGCGGCGTCGGTGCGCGCGAGCAGCAGCAGGTCGGCGACCAGCCGGCGCATCCGCTGGGAGGAGCGCAGGGCCGAACGCGCCGCCTCGCCCTGATCGCCGCGCAGCGATTCGGCCAGCAGCTCGAGGTTAGCGAGCACGCTGGTCAGCGGCGTGCGCAGCTCGTGCGAGGCGTCCGCCACAAACTGGCGCTGGCGCGCCAGCATCGACTCCGTCTCCGCGCGCGCCGCGTCGAGCTCGCGGAGCATTCCCTCCAGCGTGCGCGCGAGCTCGGAGACCTCGTCCTCGGCATATGACTGGGGCACGTGACCCGAGGGATCGCGCGTGCGAGCGATCTCCGCGGCGGCCGAGGTGAGGGCCGCGATCGGCTTCATCGCCCGGCGCGCGATCGCCATCCCCGCCCCCAGCGCCAGCAGGCTGCCAGCCAGCACGCCCAGCACCAGGAACAGCTCCACGCGCTTGACCGTCGCGATCGTCGGCGCCATCTTGCGCCCGTACTGAAACACCAGATGGCCGATCGGGCCGCCGTCCGGTCCGATCACGTGCACGACGCTTGTCACCACGCGATAGCCGTGGACGTTGTCGACGCCCACCTGCGGCGTTCCCAGCGAGGGAGCGTGTTCGGGGTACTGTTCGAGTAGCCGCCCCGATTCGTAGAGGATCCTGATGACCGTGCCCGGCGTCGCGATGTAGCGCAGCGGCGGCGAGGTTTCGAAGGTGTAGCGCAGCGGATCGGCCTTGATCTTCAGCTCCGTCGGTAGCTGCTTGGCTGTTTCGCTGACGTCGTGGTTGAAGTCGTTACGTATGCGCTCGACCGTCAGCGAGCCGATCGCCAGCGCGAACGCGCACAGGATCACGAACGTGAGCAGGGCCGAGACGCCCGCCAGGCGCACGCGGATCGGCAGCCGGTCGAAGCTGGCGGATATCCAGGACGGTATACGCACCCTGGAGGGCACACGCAGGCGCGCGCTCGCGCGCCTCGGCGGAGCTGGGAGCCTAGGCTCGGAGGACGTAGCCGGCTCCCCTGATCGTGTGCAGGAGGCGCGGCTCGCCCTCGGCCTCCAGCTTGCGGCGAAGGTTGGACACGAACACCTCGATCGTGTTCGTGGTCGAGAACGGGTCATAGCCCCACACCTCGTCGAGCAGGCGCTGGCGTGAGATCACGATGCGCTCGTTGCGCATCAGGTACTCGAGCAACTCGAACTCACGCTGAGTCAGCTCGATCGTGCGCTCGCCGCGCACTACTTCGTGGGTGTCGGTGTTCAGCGACAGGTCGCCCACCCGCAGCGGCGCCGACCCGCGCGGCGGGCGACGGCGCAGCAGCGCGCGCATCCGCGCGAGCAGCTCCTGGCGCTCGAACGGCTTGACCAGGTAGTCGTCGGCGCCCGCGTCCAGACCCTCCACACGCGACTCCAGCGCGTCGCGCGCGGTCAGGATCAGGATCGGGACGTCGTCGTCGGAGCGCAGCTCGCGCGCCACCTCCAGGCCATCGACGCCGGGCAGGCCGAGGTCCAGGATCACCAGGTCGGGCGCGAACGCGTGACCCTGGTCGAGCGCGGTGTGACCGTCGGCGGCGGTTCTCACCTCATAGCCCTCCATGCGCAGGGAGCGCTGCAGGGCTTGAGCGATGTCCTCGTCGTCCTCGACGACCAGGACGCGTGGTGCGCGTGAAAAGTCGTTCATGGGTCTTTATGTAAGTCGGCGCGTGTAAAGCGATGGTAAGGCCCACAGGCAGGTTCCCGCCGTCTGGCGTCGAAGTTGCGCGGGATGGCTGGCACGCGTACTCCCAAGGGCAAAGGCGGACGCACGGCCTCGCGCGCGTCCAACTCCACGCGCGCTCGCCCGCGCTCGCGCCGGCGCTCGCGTGGGCGCCTGCGCTTCGCCTCGCTGCTCGGCGTCGGGCTTCCGCGGATGCCCGCACTCGACCAGCGCCAGCGCGACGTGCTCGGCCTCGCGCTCGTCGCGGCCGGTGTGTTCATGGGATTCGTCCTCTACGGATCCGGCC
>Ga0302181_10003656_pt1 | contig 10456 bp, 6 predicted proteins | sample I_Palsa_E3_3_FD_198786 | JGI IMG/M metagenome (GOLD analysis project Ga0302181, IMG submission 198786) | Peat permafrost microbial communities from Stordalen Mire near Abisko, Sweden - I_Palsa_E3_3 | ecosystem: Environmental > Terrestrial > Soil > Palsa > Peat permafrost | place: Sweden: Abisko... | reverse complement strand
GATGCAGCCCAGCGAACTCCGGCCAGCTGATCGGCTCCATCTCGGCCGCCGCGTTCAGCTTCATCGTGCACGAACCGAGCGGAATCATCGAGCGATCCAGGGCGATGTCGAGGTCGGCCAGCCGCCGTAGGTAGCGCAGCATCGCGGTCTCGCTGCGGTGGGCGCTGAACACCGGATGGGTCAGGAACTCCGAGCTGCGCCGCAGCCCGGCCCGCAGCAGGTCGGGCTCGGCCTCCGACAGGTCCACCTCGGCGGGTCGTTCCACCTGGCAGATGGCGGCCACGACCTCACGCAGCTGCTGGTCAGTGGTGGTCTCGTCGCAGCTGACCTGGAGCGCGCCGTCCGGCGCCAGGTACAGGTTGTAGCCCGCGGCCCGGGCTCGGTCCAGGGCGTGGACCGCCTCGTCTCGTCCGCCCCGAAAGACGATTCGGATGGTGTCGAAGAAGTCACCACGGTCCGTTCGATGGCCAAAGTCACGCAGGGTGGCGGCCAGGACCGCGGCGCTACGGTGCGCGCCCCGGGCGATGGCGGCCAGGCCGTCGGGTCCGTGGTAAGCGGCGTACATGGCGGCCGTCACGGCGAGCAGGACCTGGGCCGTGCAGATGTTACTGGTCGCCTTCTCGCGGCGGATGTGCTGTTCGCGGGCCTGTAGCGCGAGGCGGTAGGCGGGCCGGCCGTCGGCGTCCACCGACACTCCGACCAGCCGGCCGGGCAGCTGACGTTTGAGCGGGTCACTGACCGCCATGTAGCCCGCGTGCGGCCCGCCGAAGAACAGGGGCACACCGAACCGCTGGCTCGAACCCACCGCGATATCCGCGCCCATCTCGCCGGGCGGCCTGAGCAGGGTCAGCGCGAGCAGGTCGGCGGCCACCGCGGCCACCGCGCCGCGGGCGTGCGCTGCCTCGATCAGCGGCTCCAGGTCGCGGACGACGCCCGACGCCCCCGGGAACTGCAACAGGACGCCGAACAGGTCGTCCTGCCGGGCGATGACCTCGGCGGTCACCGCTTCGACGACCAGGTGGATGCCGAGCGGCTCGGCCCGGGTGCGCAGCACGGCGAGTGTCTGCGGCAGGCAGTCGGCGTCGGCGAGGAATACATGTCCGTTGCGCACCGCCCGGCGGGCCAGCGTCATGGCCTCCACCGCGGCGGTCGCCTCGTCCAGCAGCGAGGCACCGGCCCAGGGCAGCGCGGTGAGGTCGGAGATCATGGTCTGGAAGTTCAGCAGCGCCTCGAGCCGGCCCTGGGAGATCTCGGGCTGGTAGGGGGTGTACGCCGTGTACCAGGCCGGGTTCTCCAGCACGTTGCGGCGGATGACCGCCGGCGTCACCGTGTCGTAGTAGCCCAGGCCGATCATCGAGGTCAGCACCTGGTTCCGGCTGGCCATCCGGCGCAGCTCGGCCTGGGCCTCGGTCTCGGTCAGCGGGGGCGGCAGGGTGAGCTCGACCGGCTGGGCGTCTTCGGGCAGGGCGGCACGGATAAGTTCGTCGAGCGATGAATAGCCGAGGCTGGCCAGCATGTGTCGCTGGGCCACCTCGTCCGGCCCGATGTGGCGTGCGGCGAAATCTGTCATTGGAGCCTCCCCGGACGGCACGGTCGCTGGCTCCCCGTCTGTCACCGGCCCTGCGAGGCAGCGCCTGCTTCAGAGATGCCTATCCCGCCCGGTTCGTGTGCCTGAGAGGTTCCGGGGATGTTGCCCCTTCGGCGCCCGCACTTACTCGGGATCTCTCCCGGCCGGTGTCATCAGCAGTTCAGATCCTACCCGAGCAGGACCAGATAGTGGGACACGACCCGCGAGTGCCTACCGGCCCGGGCGGCCGCCTGCGGAGCCCAAGCCGAGCACGGCGGCTATCTCATCGACCGCCCACTGGCAGGCGGCCGACCGGAATCCGGTGTGCCGGGCGAACGACCTGGCCACCTTGTCGCGCACGGTGGCAGAATCCATGCCGTTCGCCACGTAATAGCCGAGCGCCTCGGCCACGCCCTCCTCGGCCGCGGCGACGAGCACTTTGGTCTCCCGCGGCATGTCGGGCAGCAGGTCCCGGAGCGCCGTCGACATCGCCTGTGCGCTGGACAGGGCCGCGACGCCCCGGTCCGGATCCGAGACGATGGCGCGCAGCGCGGTCCGGGCCCGGCCGCCAGGGTCGCTGTCCCAGAGCGGGCCGGCCACCGGAACCGGGATGCTCGGCGGGCCGGGATCGGAGGTGGCGGCCAGAATGGCCTCGGCCAGCTCGCCGGCGGTGCCGTACCGGTCAGCCGGCTCCTTGGCCAGCCCGCGCGCTACGACCTGGTCGACCGCGGCGGGCAGGCCGGGCCGCAGCGTACTGGGCGCGGGCGGCACGGCGTTGAGCTGTGCCCACATGATTTCCACCATCTCCCCGCCGAAGGGGGCGCGCCCGGTCAGGCACTCATACAGCACACAGGCCAGCGAGTACACATCGGCGTGGCGGTCACCGGGTGACCCGGCGAAGCGCTCCGGCGCCATGTAGGCCATGGTGCCGATGGTGCGGCTGCTGGTGGACAGGTTGCTGCTTTTGATGGCGCGGGCAATCCCGAAGTCGATCAGGTAGGCGAACGGCATGCTCTGGCCGTGGCCGGTGATCAGTATGTTGGACGGCTTGACGTCCCGGTGGATGAGGCCGTCGGCGTGCGCGGCGTCCAGCGCCGAGGCGACCTGGGCCGTGATCCAGGCGGCGGCCGCCGGCGGCATCGGCCCGTCCCGCTCCAGCAGGGTGGCCAGGTCGATCCCGTCCACCAGCCGCATGTCGATGAACAGCTGACCATCGATCTGGCCGTAATCGTGGATGGGAATGATGTGCGGCTCGCTGAGTCGCGCGGCGCGTTTGGACTCGCGGCGGAACCGGTCCTGGAACGCGCGGTCCACGGCGAGTTCGGGGATCAGCACCTTGAGCGCCACGGTGCGCCCCTTGACCGTGTCGAACGCCCGGTAGACCACGCCCATGCCTCCCCGGCCCAGCTCGCCGGTCAGGATGTACGGCCCGAATCGCAGCCCGGCCGGCTCGCTGATCAGCTCTGAAGTCATTGCCGTTTCCATCCTGGGCCACCGGGCGCCCGGTCAGGTCCCCCTTGCGGGCTAGTCAGCGGCGGGCGCTAGGGCGAGTTCCTCGATCCGCTCGGCGAACTGCAGGGCCGTCGCCGGCCGCTCCGCGGGGTTGGCGGCGATGGCCCAGGCGATGACCTCCCCGATGTCCGGGTCCACGCGGGCGGAGATGGTGGGCGGCTGGGAGATGACGCGGCGCATGGCCAGGAGCGGGTCGTCGTCGGACAGCGGGCCGTACAGGCCCTCGCCGGCCACGGCGTAGTGCAAGGTCGCGCCCAGCGAGAACACGTCACTGGCCCGCGACGGGCGGTCGCCGCGGATCAGGGCCGGGTCGAGGTAGCCGATATCGCCCGCTGGCCCCATTCTCGTGATCGTGATGCCCGGCCGCAGCACGTGGCTGAGGCCCAGATCGGCGAGCTTGGCCCCGCCCGGGTAGAGCAGGACATTGCCCGGCTTGATGTCACGGTGGGCGATGCCGGCTTCGTGCAGGGCGTGCGTGGCGCGGGACGCGTGCGCCATAGCCTGCAGGGCGCTGGCCCGGCTGAGCGGCTCGGCAGGCACGGCCACCGAGCCGCCCGGCAGGTACTCCATCGAGTAGTAGACTTCCTCGCCCTGCTGGCCCGCGTCGTACAGGGTGACCAGGTACGGCGAGCTGACCGCCGCGAAGGCCGCGAGCTCGCGGTGGGCCCACCTGAACACGTCCTGGCTGCTGCCGCCGGACAGCACCTTCACCGCCACGAACTCGGCCGGAACCGGCAGCCGCTGGGGCGGATGGGCGAGGTAGAACACCCCGTGGCTGCCGGCGCCGAGCCGACGGAGGAACTTATAGTCAGCGATACCGTCGCGTTCGTCGGTCATGGTGATGGCTGCCTTCCTGGCTCCAGCGCCCCTGGCCCTATGACAGGGACCGGAGCCGCGATTTCGGGGCGGGCCTCGATGTCCTCGGTGCTGCCCGCCCGCACGGTGAGGTGCGCTTCGGTGGCGACGGCCGTGGCGCCATCGTCGCCGACGACGAGCAGCGCGCCCTCCGGCGGCGGGCCGCTGCTGGCCTGGATGCCCCGGTGGGTGAGGTCCGCGACGCCGCTGCGGCTGCGTCGGCCGTCGGCGCCGACGAGCACGAGCGGCAGGTGCCGGGCCGCGGCGAGCTGGGTGGCCACATTCAGGGCCGCGGCGGCGTCGCCGCCGCCGTGGCCGGCGTAGACCGCCACGGCGCTCGGCGCTTCCGGCACGGGTCCGGACGCCGTGACCAGACGCGTCCGGTGGTCGGCCCGGATGGCCGTGTACGCCTGGTCCTCGTACGCGTCGTGACGGGAGTCGAGCACGATGGTGTCGGGCTCGGCGGCCTCCACGTAGGCCGACAGCTCGCCGGCTACGTCGTCGCTGAAGCGTGAGAGCACGGTCGCCGGAGCGCCGCGCCCCGTCGCCCGCTCGGCGAGCGCGTGCAGCTGGCCCATGACCAGGGTCATCTGCAGCAGTTCGCCGCCCAGGCCGCCGCCGACCTGCAGCCGCTTCTCGGCTCGGAGCGAGACCAGGTGGGCCAAGGCCAGCTCACTGCCGGGCCGGGTGGCGGCCAGGTCGGCGCCGATGTCGACCAGCGGTCCAGCGGTCTCCGGCCGGTCGATGAGGACCAGGATCCGGTACGCCGCGCCGCCGGCGAGCTGCGCCCGGTCCGCGGCGGCCAGGTCACGCTGCATGACCCGGTCCGGGTAGATGACCTTGAGCAGCGGCCCGCTCATCGCGGTGGTGACCAGCGCCATGACCACCATCAGGGCGTACAGCGGCTTGGTCAGGATATGCAGCTGGAGCCCGACGCCCAAGATGACTATTTCGGTCAGGCCCCGGGTGTTCATCAGGGTGGCGATCACGCCGGCGTTGCGGCCGTGGACCCCGGTGAACAGGGCGCCGAGGTAGGCGCCGACCAGCTTCCCGACGATCGCGACGACCAGGATCGCGCCGAGTTCCTCCAGCCCGGAGCTCCCGATCGTGGACAGGTTGATGCTCAGCCCGGACACCACGAAATAGATCGGCAGCAGCACCATGACGCTGATTTCCTCAACTCGCCCGAGGATCTCCTCGCGCAGCCCCAGGACGTTCTGGCGCGGCATGATGACGCCGAACAGGAAGGCACCGAAGATGAAGTGCAGGCCCATCCAGTTGGTGGCGGCGGCGGACAGCAGGAGCCCGGCCAGCACGGTGGCCAGGACGTTCGGGCTGAGTCGGCCGGCTTGCAGGTAGAACCGGGACAGTCGGCGCAGCAGCGGCCGGACGACAGCGAACATTACGGCCGCGTACGGGATTGCGAGCAGCACCTTCCATTGCGCGCTGCTTCCGGCCAGGCCCACCACCACGGCCAGCATCGTCCAGGCCAGCACGTCCGCGATCGCCGCGCTGGCCAGCGCGATCCCGCCGATCCGGGTGCGGTGCAGGCCCCGGTCGGTGAGGATGCGGGCCAGGACGGGGAACGCGGTGGCCGCCATCGCGGTGCCGATGAACAGCGCGAAGGTGGACACGTGGTGCAGGTGGTGGCGGTGGGCCAGCCATACGCCCAGGCCGGTGCCCAGGCCCAAGGGCAGGATGAACGAGCCGAGGGACACGCCCACCGCGACGCGCTCGCGGCCGCGGATAAGGCGCAGGTCCACCTCATACCCGACCACGAACATGAACAGGACCAGGCCGAGGTCGGCCAGTGCGGTCAACGGCGAGATCATGCCGGCCGGGAACAGGGTCTTAGTGATGGCCCCGTGGAAGAACGTGGGTCCGAGCAGGATCCCGGCCAGGATCTCACCCAGCACCGGGGGCTGGCCCAGGAGCTTGGCCGCAGTGCCGAGCAGGCGGGCGGCGATGATGATGAACGCCACGTCCGCCAGCAGGAGCTGCACATTACTGAGGCTCATGATCCACCCCCCGCCTCGATCAGGTCATCTAACGGTGACGGTGTGAGTCGTATTGGAGTCCGTATTCGCCCCCGAGGCGAATCTGGGCGCCTGGCACCAGCGCAGTCCGCACCCCGGGCTGGAGGCTGGTGGGGGTCCGCTCTCCCGGCAGGAGGATCTGGGTGCCGTTCGCCGAATTGAGGTCGGAGATGAAGACCTGCCAGCCGTCGAGTTCCACACGGGCGTGGATCCGGGACACCACCCCGGAGGCGCCCGTGAGCCGCAGTGGCCGGGCCCGGCCGTCGGCCACCTCGGTGTCCAGGGTGGGCTCCCGGCCGATCACGTAGTCGGCGTCAAGCTGGCACACCGAACCATCGCCGAGGATCAGCACGCCGAGCGGGGGGCGCTTGCCCTTCTGCCGTATCTTGGTCAGCTGGCCCATGCCGATACCGCATATGGCGCAGTAACGCCCTTCCGGGTCGTTGAAGTGCCCGTTCTTGCAGTAGACGCCCTCGACCATGGCGGAGGGCATCTCGACCAGGCCCAGATCTTTCGCTTCGGGCGGTTCGGCGCCGAGCGGCAGCGGATCACGCCGGGGCACGTCGCCGCCGAGTCCGCTCAGTCCGCCCAGCGGGCCCGGCGCGCCGGGCCCGCCGGGTGGTCCGCCCGCTACGAACGATATCGAGATGAAATCCGGTCGCGGGGCACCGTCGGGCGGGCCGGGAACCGGCGGCGAGGGCTGGGCGGCGTACGGGTCGGGCGGGGCCGGAGCGGCGTACGGGCCGGGCGGGGCCGGAGCGGCGTACTGGTCGGGCGCCGGGAACGCGGACGGGTCCGGTGCCTGAGCCGCGTACGGGTCGGGCGCCGGCGGCGGAGCCTGGGCCGCGTAAGGATCGGGAACTGGGGGTGCGGATACGGCCCGTTCGATCCGGGTGGGGTGGTATTCGGGGTCGCGGTGTTCGGGGACCACCTCCGGCACGAGTGCCGGTGGCTCGACGACGACCGGCGGCTCGACGACGACCGGCGGGGCAGGCGGTGGCTCGACGACTACCGGCGGCTCGACGACGACCGGCGGGGCAGGCGGTGGCTCGACGACGACCGGCGGGGCCGCGCTCACCGGCGTCACGGGGCCGGGAGCCAGGACGGCAGGCCGATCTCGGTCAGCTGCCTCCGCCGTGATCTCGGCCGGAGCGTAAAGCAGCGCGACCGCCCGGACCACGCCGTCGGCCAGGCGCAGATAGGGATCGGTCTCGCCGTCGCCGACCACGGGCTGCACGCCCGCGCGGATCTTGATCAACGTGGACGGCAAGACGCACCGCAGCCGGCCGTACGGCTCGCCGGCGGTCAGCCGCTGCGCTCCGTGGGCAGTAGTGACTTCGGCCCATCCGGTTCCGTAGACGGCGACGGCCGTTCCACCGCCCGCGGGCCCGAACGCGACGACAGCCGGGCCCTGCTGATCAGCGGCATCGGTCGCGTCGGCATCGAACTGCGCCGAGACCAGGTCGGTAAAGCGCAGACCGGTCTCGCGGGCCCGGGCGGCGTCGGCCAGCAGATCCAGCAGCCGGTCGGTGAAGGCCCCGCCCGCGGGATGGATCAGGAGCACCAGATCTCCCTGCCGGGCTAGTACTCCGTCCCCGTGAATCGGCCACAGGCCGGGCAATATGCCGTGTTCGGTCACGCTAGCCTCCCGCCGCGGAAACGCCACCGGATGAACGGGACTCGCATCGGCCCGTTGGCTACCAGCCATACCCCCAGCCAGACCAAGATGAACTGGACCAGGAAGGCGACCCCGCCGACTTTGCCGACGATGCCCGGGATGGCTCCGACGCTGAGCAGAATCCAGATCAGCGCGCCTTCCGGTACCCCCTCGACCAGCCCGAACAGCGTCGGCCAGTCCTTCTCCCAGCGCCACTGCATCAGGAGATGATAGAGCAGTTCCCACAGGACGCCCACGACGGCGACGCTGAGCAGCACCAGGAAGCCGTCCCGGTACTTATCGCCGAGCGGCGCGCTAGACAGGAACGGGACGATGATCAGGGTTATGAGGCCGCCGACCACGGCGAGCAAGAAAATCCTGGTCTGTATGCGGCCAGTCAACGTAGGAACCACGCCAGCACCTGTCAGTATCGGATCCCTGTCGGGAGCACGGGCAATATGGGGTAACTGAATTACGGCTGCCGGTTCCTTGCCCAGCGCAGCCACTGCTGGACCGAACGGCCCGGGCCTATCTTCCGGCAGAATCCGCGACGAGCCAGGTCGTCGGTGATCTCCTGGGCGGCGATTTGCAGGCCGAGGAAGGTGTCCACGCCGGGGAAGTAACCGCCAAGCGTGGCGGCTCCCGAGGCGTAGATCACTCCGGGTGCGCTGCTGGTGCCGCGCAGCTCAAAGGTGCGTTCGACATCCAGGCGGCCGACCGGGTTCCGGCCGGCACCGGAATGCTCGAGCAGGTCGGCTAGGACCCGATGCTCGGAAACGTCGGCTTCCAGGCCGGTGCAGTCGATAACGAAGTCCGCCGCGATCTCGGTCGGGCCCTGCCCGGTCTTGACCTGGCTGACGACCATCCCGTCCTCGCGCACCTTCATATCCTCGACGGTGCCGGCCATTACGCGGTACCAACCTTGGGCCCGGCCCTGGTTCATCTGCTGCTGCCAGCGGCGTCGCCAGGGCGTGTTGGTCCCGCCCATGAGCTTGTACTCGGTGGCCCGCTGCTCGCCTTCGAGCCGGCGCATCTTGGCCTTCAGCTGCCCGCCCCACACCGACTTCGGGTAGTTGAACCCCTGGTAGGCGAAGCCGTTGCCGCCCTTGCGCCGCATCCACGCGTTGGGTCCGTGCGAGCCGGAGATATAAGTGCGAAACAGGTGCACGATCTCGGTGGACAGGTTGTATTTGGCACGTTCGTCCATCAAGCGCTGGAGCACCCGCGAGGAAACGATCCCGCCCCCGCGGATCAGCACCACGCTGTGCTTGACGCGCAGCCGGTCATAGACGTGCTCGTGGTCCTCGTAAGCGCTGACCACGTGGTAGAAGTCCTGGTTCTCGGTCCTGAAGGCCTGCAGCTCGGGGAGGAACTTCAGGCCCGGATACCCGACCGCGATGTGGACGAACTGGGACCGGAACGCGACGCGGCGGGCCGGTTTCGCGTCCGGAGGAGTGAGGATCGTGAAGTAGCCGCCGCCCTGGCGGCGGCGGACCATCCGGACCTGGCCTTTAACCAGCATGTCCGAATAGCTGATCCGCTTAGACTCGCGCTCCAGCCCCTCGAACACCATGCCCGCCCGCGGCGTGTAGTAGTCAGCCCAGATCGGCTCGACCAGCACCTGCCGCAGCGACGCCAGGGTCTTGTCGTGCAGCGCCTCGGACAGCGCATAGGAGGGAAAGCCCCAGATATTGTCCGGCCGCGACGCGGAATCCGAGCGGATACGTTCCGGGCGGGGGATTTGTGACACTCGAGTCAGGTACTCGTAGGTCTGCCACGGAAAGTCGATGTCGGATAGCACCCGCATCCGGTCGATCGGTACCCCGGCGATCCGCAGGTAATCCACGGTGACGAAGCTTCCGATGCCGCCGCCTACCGTCACGAAGGGCACGTCCACCACGGGAATCCCCGCCGCCGCCACCATGGCGTCGGTCCACCAGGCTGACGTCAGGAGTTCCTGGGTGAGGTCACCTCCACCGCCGCCGGCGCCCCCAGCGACGCCGACGGGCTGCTGGGCCGGGCTGCGACCCACCATCGTCGGTGCCGCTTCTCCCGGCCGTCCGGCAGAACCATCTGTCGCCATTTAGCCCCCACCTCAGCCCTTGTCCCCTGTCCGGAATTACCCGTCACCGCGAGCCGCGAACCACTGGTCCACGGTGACAATCCAGATCGTAGTGCGAGAAGCGTAGTCCTGAAAGGCGTTACGCAGTCCGAAAGGGGCCGTGTTACGCAGTCGTGCCCAGGGCTGTAACTGGGTCGTCACCTGCGCAATTCGTATACAGGCCCTGGCGTTTGCGGAATCGCCGCCAGCCCAGCTAACGGAGCGTCGCACGTCTAGTCTTCTGTTATCACATCTGACCCATCGCGACCGGTTTAGCACTGTCCGGGTATGGATTCAGCCGGAACGGAACCGGAGTCTGTCGCTCGCCGACAAGCCAGGCGCGCCGGTGCCGCCGGCGGCCCGCCCGGTGCCGCCAACGGCCCGCCGGTACAGGCGGCCCGCCGGTACAGGAAAGCCCTGTGGTGCCGGAGCGGCTTGTGGTGCGCGCGCCTCGGGGATGCGCGTCCCAGTTTCCGGGTCGATGTCACCGTCGTACTCGTTCTAGAGCGTGTAACGCGACTGCAGCGGCCGTGGTGTCAATTACCTTCTGGCGCCAGCGTGTTGCGCTAGGGCGTGAGGGCCCGACATCAGCCTGGTCCCCTGATGCCAGGTCCGGAGTGTCCGCCTCGGCCGTCGGCTGACCCTTGAGGCCACGCTGCCGCTGACAGCGGGCGCTTCGTCCGCCCGGCGTCAAGATCCGGGAGGGTTTGGGCTTGCGGGAGCGGTTT
>Ga0302181_10003654_pt1 | contig 10459 bp, 10 predicted proteins | sample I_Palsa_E3_3_FD_198786 | JGI IMG/M metagenome (GOLD analysis project Ga0302181, IMG submission 198786) | Peat permafrost microbial communities from Stordalen Mire near Abisko, Sweden - I_Palsa_E3_3 | ecosystem: Environmental > Terrestrial > Soil > Palsa > Peat permafrost | place: Sweden... | reverse complement strand
GGAACCGATCCAGGTCAAGGAGTTCCGCACCCAGCTGCAGCACGCGATCGAGCTGCTCGACGTCGACAAAGCCTTCACCTCGCGCCATCTCAACGACGGCTTCTCCGGCGGCGAGAAGAAGCGCGCGGAGATCCTGCAGATGGCAATGCTCGCCCCAGACGTGGCGATCCTCGACGAGACCGATTCGGGGTTGGACATCGACGCGCTGCGGACGGTCGCCGAGGGTGTCCAGCGTCTGCACGACGAGCAGGGCCTGGGCGCGCTGATCATCACCCACTATCAGCGGATCCTGCACTACGTGAAGCCCGAGTTCGTGCACATCCTGATGGACGGCCGGATCGTGCTGCAGGGCGGCGTCGAGCTGGTCGAACGGCTGGAGCGCGAGGGCTACGACCAGATCCGCCAGGAGGTCGGCGCCCGTGCCTGAGGTTCAGGTCAAGCCGGGCCGCCACCGCGAGGCGACGCTCTACCATGCGCTCGCCGGCGCCGGGGCGGGCAATGGGCGCACGCTGGAGCAGTTGCGCGAGGCCGCGCTGAGGTCGTATGAGACCTCGGAGCTGCCGGTGTGGCGGCGCTCGGGGTTCTGGACGACGAGCCTGCAGACGCTCGATCTCGACGCGCTTCAGACCGCAGGCGCCGGGGACTCGGTCGAGGTCCCGCCTGGCGTAGTGCCCGATGTCGTCACGCGCACGCTGCCCGACCGACCACATGCCGGGCGAATCGTGCAGAGCGCTGGCGAGGTCGTGCACGTCGAGCTCGACCCCACGCTGGCCGAGCGCGGCGTGATCCTGTGCTCACTACAAGAAGCCTTCCAAGATCACCACGAGCTGGCCGAGCACTGGTATTCCAAGCGCCTGACGATCGACCGCCACAAGCTCGAGGCCGCGAACGCGGCGTTCTGGACCGGCGGCGCCTTCTTGCACGTGCCCAAGGACATCGTGGTGGAGGACCCGTTTGAGATCGTCTACGCGATCGACGGCCCCGGGGTGGCGCAGTACGCGCGCACGCTGGTTGTGGGCGGCGAGCACAGCGAGCTCAAGGTGCACGAGTACGACCTCGCGGAGGACTTCTCAGAAGGTCAGTCCCTGCACGCGGGGGCATTCGAGCTCTATTTGGAGGACGGCGCGCGCTGTCGCCTCACGCAACTGCAGGATTGGGGCACCGGCGAGGTCTACGACGTCTCGACGCGCTTCGTCGGTGTCGGACGCGACGCGTACTGCCACTGGCTGCCGGCGCTGCTCGGCGGGCACCTCGTGCGCCAGCACCTGGAGCTGGCGGTCTCAGAGCCCGGCGGCGACATGGCCTTCCGCGGCCTGTTCTTCACCGAGGAGCACGAGCACCTCGACGTGTTTGCCGTGGACCTGCACGAGACCGGCCCATCGGGCGGGGATGTGCACTGGCGCGGCGCCGCGACCGGGGAGAGCCGCGCGAGCTTCGAGGGGCTGATCCAGATCGACCCGGGCGCCCAGCAGACGCACACCTACCTGCAGATCCACTCGATGATGCTCTCGCCGAAGGCGCGCGTGGACGCGATCCCATCGGTGCTCGTGTCCGCCGACGACGTCTCCGCCTCCCACGGCGGCACCGTCGGCGAGCTGGACGAGGCCGCGATCTTCTACATGCAGACGCGCGGCCTGGACCGCCCGGCGGCGGTGCGCGTGATCGTCGAGGGCTTCTTCGAGCCCTTGATCGCCGAGCTCGCCGACGAGGCCCTGGAGGAGCTCGTGCGCGCGAAGATCGCCGGCAAGCTGGCCGCGGCGCGCGATGACATCGAGGCCTATGCCACCAGTCGCTGAGCGCGCCCTCGGGGTCAAGTCAGACTTCCCGATCTTCTCCCGCCGCTTCGACGGGCGGGGTGAGCGGGCTCTCATCTACCTCGACTCGGGCGCAACTTCGCAGAAGCCCGAGGTCGTGATCGAGGCGGTCGCAAATCATTTGCGCGAGCACAACGCGAACGTGCATCGTGGCGTCTACGCGCTGGCCCAGGAAGCCGACGCGGCCTACGACGGCGCGCGCAAACAGGTCGCCGCGTTTGTCAATGCAGGGCCGGAGACGACGATCTTCACAAAGAACGTCACCGAGGCGATCAACCTCGTCGCCTATTCGTGGGGCCGGGGCACCACCGCGGGAGGCGTGGATGCCGGGGGCCGCGCGAACGTCGGACCCGGCGACGCGGTGCTGATCACCCAGATGGAGCACCACGCGAACATCGTGCCCTGGCAGGTTCTCTGCCGCGAGCGTGGCGCGGAGCTGCGCTATCTGGAGGTCGACGAGCGCGGCGAGGTCTCTTTGGATCAACTGGACGTGGAGCTCGCGCGCGGCGACGTTCGCATGGTCGCGGTCACCCACGTGTCGAACGTGCTCGGCACGATCCTCCCGGTCGCGGAGATCGTCGCGCGCGCGCGGGCCGCAGGCGCCGTGTCATTGGTGGACGGCGCCCAGGCGGTGCCGCACATGCCGGTCGACGTCGAGGCGATCGGCGCCGACTTCTACGCGTGGACCGGCCACAAGGCGCTCGGGCCGACGGGGATCGGCGTGCTGCACGGCCGGCGCGAGATCCTCGAGTCGATGGAGCCGTTCCTGACCGGTGGCGACATGATCGCCTCGGTCGACTTCCAGTCGGCCACCTGGAACGAGCTGCCATACAAGTTCGAGGCCGGCACCCCCCCGATCGCCGAGGCCGTCGGGTTGGGCGCCGCGGTCGAGTACCTGTCTGGGCTCGGCATGGACCGTGTGCGCGCACACGAGCGCGCATTGACCGGATACATGCTGGAGCGCCTCGGGGATGTCCCTGGCCTGCGCGTCACCGGACCGCCGGAGGCAGAGGCGCGGGGCGGGTTGGTCTCGTTCACGATCGAGGGCATGCACCCGCACGACATCGCCGAGCTGGCCGACCGCGGCGGCGTCTGCATCCGCGCGGGTCACCACTGTGCGCAGCCTTTGATGCGCTGCCTGGGCGTAAGCGCGACCGCGCGCGCGAGCATCGGTGTCTACAACGAGCCCGCGGACATCGACGCGCTCGTCGACGCGCTGCTCGCCGGCCGCGAGGTGTTCGGGCTCTGATGGACGACCTCTACCGCGACTACATCCTCGACCACTACAAGCAACCGCGCAACTTCGGCGAGCTGGAGCCCCACGACCTGGAGGCGCTCGAGCACAACCCGCTGTGCGGCGACGAGCTGGGGGTGCACATCCGCGTAAAGGACGACCGCATCGAGGACCTCCGCTTCCACGGCCACGGCTGCGCGATCTCGCAGGCCTCGGCGTCGATCGCCTCCGAAGAGCTGAAGGGCATGACCCTCAAGGAAGTCGGCGAGCTCGGCGCCGACTGGATGATCGAGCTGCTCGGGATCCCCGTCTCCGCGACCCGCCGCAAGTGCGCGCTGCTCAACTTGAAGGTCGTCCGTGGCGCGGTGACCGGTGATCACGCCTGGCCCGCCTGAGGCAGGGGGATACCAAGGGGATATCCAGCGCCGCCTGACGCCCGCGATACAATCTCTACTTCAGAGCACAGGATTCGCAGAGCGATCGTATTGAGGAGCCAGATGGCCACGACGGACAGCACCAGGATCACCAAGCCGAGCCCGATCGTCGAAGACGATCAAGGCCAGCTGCTGGCCCGCCAGGGCATTTCCCGAGAGGTCGTCAGCGAGCTGTCGAAGATCAAGGGCGAGCCCGACTGGATGGCCGAGAAACGGCTGAAGGCACTGGAGATCTTCGAACGCAAGCCGATCCCGACCTGGGGTCCGGACCTGAGCGAGCTGAACCTCGACGACCTGGTGCTCTACTCCCCCCCCACCGCCGGGCGCTTCAACTCGTGGGACGACGTGCCGGAGGACATGAAGCAGACCTACGAGGACCTCGGCATCCCCCAGGCCGAGCGCGAGCACCTCGCCGGCGTCGTCGGCGTGTGGCGCCAAGAGCCCGTGTACGAGGGACTGAAGGAAGAGTACGCCAAGCAGGGCATCCTGTTCTGCTCGATGGACACCGCCGTCACCGAGTACCCCGAGCTAGTCGAGAAATACTTCATGAACAAGTGCGTCCCCGCGCAGGACAACAAGTTCTCAGCGCTGCATGGCGCCGTCTGGTCCGGTGGGGCCTTCTGCTACATCCCCAAGGGCGTCAAGTGCGATCTTCCTTTGCAATCCTACTTCCGCATGGAGGGGGCCGGCGAGGGCACCTTCGAGCACACCCTGATCGTCGCCGACGAGGGCTCGGAGGTGAACTACATCGAGGGTTGCACCGCGCAGACCTACTCGGTCAACTCGATGCACTCCGCGGTCGTCGAGATCTTCGTCCACGAGGGCGCGAAGGCGCGTTACACGACCGTGCAGAACTGGTCGAAGGACGTCTACAACCTCAACACCAAGCGCGCCGTCGTCGACGCGAACGGCACGGTGGAGTGGGTCGGAGGCTCGATGGGCGCCAAGTACGTGATGCTCTACCCCGGCTCGTTCCTGATGGGCGAGGGTGCACGCGCCGATCACCTCAACGTGGGCGTGGCCGGCAAAGGCGTGCACAAGGACACCGGCGCGAAGGTCGTGCACCTCGCGCCGAACACAACCTCGAACATCCTCGCCAAGTCGATCTCCAAGGACGGCGGGATCATGGGCTACCGCGGCCTCGTCAAGATGGGCCCCAACTCCCAGGGCTCGAAGTCGCGCGTGCAGTGCGACGGTCTGATGATGGACGGCGAATCGAAATCCGATACCTGGCCCGACATTCAGATCCAGAACCCCCACGTCACCGTCGCCCACGAGGCCACCGTCGGGCGGATCTCCGACGATCAGCTCTTCTACATGGGCTCGCGTGGCTTCACCGAGGACGAGGCCGCGGCGATGATCGTCAACGGCTTCATCGAGCCCGTCACGAAGGAGCTGCCGATGGAGTACGCGGTCGAGCTCAACCGCCTGATTCAGCTGGAGATGGTCGGCTCAATAGGCTAGGCGCGCTCCGTTTTGAGGGTGCCCACGGACACAATCGTCGCGCCGCTGTTCCCGACTGGCTTGCCTTGGGCGAACGTCGTCGGTCGCGAGGCGAGCATCATTCAGCGCGGCAAGCCGCTGCTGATCGAGTTCTGGGACTTCTGCCGGCCGAACTCAGTCCGCACGCTGCCCTATTTGCAGGCCTGGCACGAGCGCTACTCAGAGGATGGGCTGCGTATCGTCGGCGTGCACTCCCCCGGCTTTGCGCCCGCGCGCGACGAGGACGCGGTGCGTGCGGCCGTGGCGCGGCTGGGCATCGAGTATCCCGTGCTGATCGACCGCGAGCTGGAGCTGTGGCGCGACTACGAGAATCAGGGCTGGCCGGCGCGCTACCTGTTCGACGGCCGCGCGCGCCTGTTCGAGTACCACTACGGTGAGGGCGCCTACACAGAGACCGAGCTGGCGATCCAGGAGCTTTTAGGAGTCGAGCGCGATCCCCTGGCGCCGCTGCGCCCGGAGGACGCCCCCGACGCCGCGCTGGTGCCACAGACCGAGGACCAACCGGGCGCCTACTCCGGCCCGTATGAGGCCGGCGGCGTGTGGACGGTGCTCGACGGGTCGGGGACGGTCCGGGTCGAAGCCCGAACCACCACCGATGACCGATCCGAGCCGGCCCTCGCAACCGAGCTGCAGGTCTCCCACCCCGGCGCCTACCCCCTGGTCGAGCACGAGCGCCACACCGCGGGAGTGCTCACGCTGGAGCTAGGACCGGGCCTGGAGTGCCTGGCGACCTGCTTCACGCCGGGCTTGGCGTAGGGTCGTCGACCGCGACCGGCGCGAGCTCGGCCTGGGAGCGATCCAGCAGCAGGCGCTTCAACAGCGGGGGGGTCGACGGGTCGTCCTCGACGAGCACGCAGGATCCCGGCCAATACGGGGACTCACCGCCACCGCGGCCGAGAAACACGAGGTCGTACGTCCAGCAGCCGCAGTTCATCAACCGTGCGCCGCCGCGTCCGAGCCACTCGGACTCGCTGTCGCCTGGGAGCGGTCCGGCCCGGTGGGTGTGGCCAAAGATCACATGGGCGTCGCCCAAGCCGAGGCGATCGGCCACCTCGCCCATCGCGCGCAGCCCCGCCCGGCGCAGCTCCTCGGTTGAGATGTCGGTTCGCAACGGCCCCAGCCCGGCGCGGTTGAGCGCCGCCACGGCGAGCGGGAATGCGCCCGCGAGGGCGAGCCCGCGGAGCTTGCGGACTCGCCCAGAGCGACCCCCGTCACCTGAGAGCGCTCGCCACGCGCGGATCGTGTCTACCTTCAGGGCGTGGCCGATACGTGCTTCCCTGGCGACCGTGTCGCGCCACGCGAACACCGGCGCCCCCACTCCCTCGTAGTCCTCGACTCGGCTGAAGGATGCTGCCGGGAGCCCCAGCACGCGACTCATCACGGCGACGCTCAGGCGCTCGATCGTAGGCACCGTCAGGTGGGCGTCCAAGTAGTGCCCGTGAGTGGCGTACACATCCGGGCGCACCCATAGGCCCGGATAGGCGGCACTCATCTGCGCCGGCGCCGCCCACTCGGCGAGCTTGGCGAGCATCGGCGAGGCCTGCTCCGGTAGCAGGCGCCGTTCGAGTCCGAGCGGCTCGGGCTTCTGCAGCGCGCGCTGCATGAGCCACGACTCGATCAGCAGATGATCGTGGTTGCCGGCGCTCACCACGATCTCGCGCCCGGCGAGCACCCGCCCGAGATCTTCGAAAAACGGCCGCGCCACCGCCATCGCGTTGCGCGGCGGACCATGGCGCAGCTCGAGCACGTCGCCGAGCAGCACCAGGCGATCGACATCCTGCAGGGTCTCCAGCAGGGCGGCACGGGGCTCGGGGTGGCGCAACACATCTGAGCTTTTGCCGCTGCCCAGGTGCAGGTCGGAGACGATCAGGGTGCGCATCGCGACCTGGACAGGGCGGTCGTTGCGATGCTCGGCCGCGGCGCGCGACCGATCTCCCGGATGCTCAGGACGCCTCGCCGACGACGACGACCTCGCGCACCTGCTTGGGCAGCATGAAGCGGACGTCCTCTTTGACCGCATCCACCTCGGAGATGTCTGTGACGCCCCGCTCGCGGAAGAAGTCGACCAGCTCTCCCACGAGGTTCTCGGGCGCGCTGGCGCCGGAGGAGATGCCCACGACGCGCTTCTTTGTCAGCCACTCCTCACGCACCTCGCTCGCGCTGTCGATCAGGTGTGCGTCGGCGCCGAAATCGCGTGCGACCTCGACGAGCCGCACCGAGTTCGAGGAGTTGCGCGAGCCGATCACGAGCATCAGATCGCAGCTACCGGCGAGCTGCTTGACGGCCGTCTGGCGGTTGGTGGTGGCGTAGCAGATGTCGTCGGTGCGGGGACCGACGAGCGCCGGGAAGCGCTCCTTCAACCGCGCGAGAATCGAGCTCGTTTCATCGACCGAGAGCGTGGTCTGCGTGACGTAGGCGATCCGCTCGGGGTCCTCGACCTCCAGCTCGTCGACATCCTGCTCTGACTGCACAAGCAGGATCCGCTCCGGGGCCTCGCCCATCGTGCCTTCGACCTCCTCGTGGCCGTCGTGACCGACGAGCACGATCGTGTAGCCCTCCTCGGCGAAGCGCAGCGCCTCGCGGTGGACCTTCGTCACGAGCGGGCAGGTCGCGTCGATCGTCTGCAGCTCGCGTGCCTGCGCGTTAGCGTGCACGCTGGGGGCGACGCCGTGGGCGGAGAACACGCACACCGACCCCTCCGGCACGTCGGTCTCGCGCTCGACGAAGATCACGCCGCGCTCGCGCAGCCGCTGCACGACGTGCTTGTTGTGCACGATCTCCTTGCGCACATACACCGGCGGACCGTGAATCTCGAGCGTACGTTCGACCGTCTGCACGGCACGATCCACCCCCGCGCAGTAACCGCGCGGAGCCGCGAGCAGGACCTTCTCGACGGTGTTGGCGAAGGGCTCGGAGACGGGGTCGGACATTCCAACATTGTAGAGGGGCTCCAGGTACGCTAAGCCCATGGCGCAACGTCACCTCGACAGGCTCACCCCGGTCGATGCCTCCTTCCTGCACCAGGAGGGGCCAACCTCGCACATGCACGTCGGCGGGCTGACGATCGTCGAAGGACCGCCTCCCTCGATGGACGAGTTCCTCGAGCAGATCCGCCGGCGCCTGCACCTCGTGCCGCGCTACCGCCACAAGCTCGCCCATACGGCGCTCGACAGCGGACGGCCGGTGTGGGTCGACGATCCGAGCTTCAACCTCGAGTACCACATCCGTCACGCCGCGCTGCCCACCCCGGGGGGCTGGGAGCAGCTGCAGGGCCTGACGGCCTGGATCTTCTCCCAACAGCTCGACCGCTCCAAGCCACTGTGGGAGATGTGGTTGATCGAGGGTCTGCAGGACGACCGCTTCGCGCTGATCTCTAAGAGCCACCACGCCCTGATCGACGGGATCGCCGGGATCGACCTGGCGACGGTGCTGTTCGACCTCTCGCCTGACCCGCCGCCGCTGCGACATTCCGGCCGCCCCTGGCAGCCGCACGCAGAGCCAGGCGTCGCCGAGCTCCTGGCCGCCGGCCTGCTCGGCGCCGTGCGCACCGGACTCGCGCTGGCGGAGGGCGCGCTGGACGCGCTCTCGCACCCAGATCACGCGTTTGCCCGCGCGCGCGAGGCGGCCGAGGGCATCGGCGAGATCGTCTGGGCCGGTCTGAACCCAGCGCCGGAGACACCTTTGAACGTCGACATCGGCCCCCACCGGCGCTTCGTCGGCATCGGCAGCTCGCTGCGGGACTTCAAGCTCGTCAAGAACGCCTTCGGCGGGACCGTCAACGATGTCGTTTTGGCGGTCGTCGCGGGCGCGCTGCGCTCGTTCCTGATCTCCCGCGGGGTGCGCACCGAGGGCATGGAGATGCGCGCGCTCGTCCCAGTCTCCGTCCGCGCCGAGGACGAGCACGGCGCAGGCGGCAACCGCATCGTCGTGATGCGCGGGCCCCTGCCCGTGTACATCGCAGACCCCGTTCAGCGCCTGCGCTTCGTCTCCTCCGCGATGGACGGCCTGAAGGAGTCAAAGCAGGCCCTGGGCGCCGAGGTGATCGCCGGCGTGCAGAACTTCGCCCCCCCAACGATCCTCGCACAGGCCTCCCGCCTGAACTTCTCCACGCGCCTGTTCAACCTGCTCGTCACGAACGTGCCCGGCCCACAGTTCCCCCTGTATGTGCTCGGTCGCGAGATGCTCGAGGCCTACCCTGTCGCCTTCCTCCCCCAGCACCACGCTTTGGCGATCGCGATCATGTCCTACAACGGCCAGATGAACTTCGGCCTGCTCGGCGACTTCGACGCCCTACCAGACATCGACGCGATCGGCGACTCGATCGCTCAGGAACTCGCGACGCTCGTGTCGCTCGCCCGCGAGGCTGCCGTTACCGCGCCCGCCTGAGCGTCGCCTCGGCGGCTTTATCTAAAGAGGGAGATCTCTTGCATTACTTTTAAAAGTGTGTCATACTATGGTCATACGCACTCTTAAAAGTTAAGCATGCTTCGGACCGCAGACACAAATGCGGCACACTCCCGTCGGATCATCAGTAGCCCAGAGCGAACTTGGCGTCCTCTGACATCTTCTCCGGTGACCACGGCGGCGTGAAGACCATCTCGGACTCGATCGTCCTCACATCGTCCAGTTCACCGACGAACTCCTCGATCTGCTCGGTCACCTGCGGGCCGATCGGACACCCGGGTGTGGTCAGCGTGAAGGTCACATGCACGTTCCCGTCATCGACCTCCACCCCATAGATCAAGCCCAGCTCAACGAAATCCAACCCCAGCTCCGGGTCGATCACGTTCGACAGGGCATCCATCACCTCATCGACTGTGGGGGCGGGCATGCTCCGAGTCTAGCTGGCTAGTTGTCGCAGCCTAACCTGTCCCACATGTACAGCTGGATGCACTCCGTCGCCAGCTCGACCGCCCGCTCGCGCGAGAGGCGGGGCAATACCGTGTTCAGGGCCTGATCCTCGGAGACACCCGCCTGAAAGGCTTCCTCGCCGCGGAAGCCCGCCGCGATCTTCAAAGCCTCGCGCCGGTTCTCGCCCAGGCTCGCGAACACACCGACGAGGAACTCCGTGTTGGGAACCGGCTGACCGACCTCCAGCGAAGCGTGCCAGGCGGCGAGCAGATGCAGGTCGTCCTCGTCGAGATCGGCGATCGCCTTGGCGTAGTGGATCGACAGCTCCTGGTCGGGAATATCGTCCACCCACGCGCGCACCACCTCGCCCACCAACTGCCGGCGGGCCTCACGGCCGACCGACTCGGCGATCACGCGAATCGCGTCTTGGGGCTCGATGAAGCAGAGCGGCATTACGGAGACTGTAGGTGGCGGTGTGGACGGCATTTTTCTACAGCCCAAATGCCTCCCGGCTGCGCTCCAGAGCGTCTCGATCGCAAGTCTCACGCCGGACTCCAAGCGTCGCCCGTAACCCAGGGGCGGGCGGGCTCCAGTTCCAAAGCGCCAGGTCAAGCGTTTCAATC
>Ga0302181_10003653_pt1 | contig 10463 bp, 9 predicted proteins | sample I_Palsa_E3_3_FD_198786 | JGI IMG/M metagenome (GOLD analysis project Ga0302181, IMG submission 198786) | Peat permafrost microbial communities from Stordalen Mire near Abisko, Sweden - I_Palsa_E3_3 | ecosystem: Environmental > Terrestrial > Soil > Palsa > Peat permafrost | place: Sweden: Abisko... | reverse complement strand
GTGAAAAACTGCATGAGGTAAGCCGAAGCGGCGTCGCTGGTGATATCGACGGGCCCCGGCATGACGGCCACCACGGTGGTGGCGCGCGGGTTTCCCGGCCCCCACCACCATTCGCTGTTCTGCCCGCTCACGGCGGTCGGCAGCCCGGTCCCCCGGCCGAGCTCGTTGATGGCGCCGGCTTCGCCGTAGTCGCCAGTGAAGATCACCGCGCTGGCACGCTGGCGCGGCGGCAGCGACTTCCACACCCCGTCAACGGTCCGCACGAACTGGGGCCAGCCGACGGTCTCGCCCAGGGTCGGGTTGATCTTGTAGGTCCAGCCGATGTCAGCCGCCGGGAGCACCGGCAAGACGATCAGGACGGCCACCGCGGTGGTGAGCGCGCTGGCTAGCAGGAGATTGCGCAGCCGGCCGGGCCGCGCCTGCAGCCATGCGTCGATGGCCACGGCGCCGGCGGCGAGCAGGTACACATACGCCGCGCCCAGGTAATAGGTCTGCGCGCCGGTGGTGACCGCGAACAGCACGAACAGCAGCCCGTACGCCCAGGCCATCGCCCGCCATAGCGGCCGGCCGGACCGCCACAGGAACCGCAGCCCGGCCACCCAGACCCAGGCCAGGGCCAGGGTCACCATGCCCAGCTGGCCGGCGACCCAGGTGCCGATATTGGCCAGGCCGCCGTTTTCCCGGTTCAGCGCGTGGGTCATGGCGATCGTCGCCCACCCGTGCTGTGCCTGCCACCACAGGTCGGGGACCTCGAAAGCCACCGCGATCGCCGCGCCGGCCAGGAACCAGCGATTCCAGATCATCCGGCGGCCGCCGCTGAGCAGCGCGCCGATGACCAGCGCGATGGCGAAGAAGCTCATGCTGTGGTCGTCGGCCACGCCGAGGCCCGCGACCAGGCCCCCGGCCAGCCACCAGCGGCAATCGCCGGTCCGCCCGATCCTGGCCACGACCAGCGCCAGGCCCGCCCACGCCAGCAGTTCGTAAGCGGTCGTGTTGGCCACATGAGCGGCCCCCAGTAGCACCGGCATCGTCGCGGTGCCGATCGCCGCCAGCAGCTGCGCCCGCTTGCCGCCGCCGAACTCGCGGGCGATCAGCCCGCCGGCCACCACCGTGGCCCACGCCGCGAGCGCGGGCCACACCCGCAGCCCGGGCAGCGACACGCCGAACAGCTTGAGTGACACCCACGCCAACAGGGGCCCGAGCACCGGCTGATCAACATAGCTGGCCTGCAGATGCCGCGCGCCATCCAGGAAATACAGCTCATCGCGGTCAAAGCCATACCGCGCCGACAACGCCATCAGCACGGCGAAGACGATTCCGCCAACCCAGATCACGCGCCGGTCGAACGAGCTGGCGACCGGCATCACGGCAGCGGCGCGCAGGGCCGGCCCCGATCGCTGGCCGGATTCGGCGGCGGGGATCGGGCCGGCCTGGCAGGCCTCGCTCAGCCCGGGCAGCGCCCGGTCGCGGCCGGCGCCGGACGCCCCGGGGTCGCCGGGCGGATAATCACCGGCAGCCGTGTCCATGACTGGTGCTCCTTCGGCGCGGAGTCCGGGGGTAAACCTGACGGTGATGCTCCTCGCAGCGGTCCGCCATGGCGGCCACTCCTTCTCTCTCCCCGGCAGCGGACGGGCCGCTGCCCTCCCGGAGGGCAGACGCTGCGGCGGACCGGAATTCATCGGCGGCCCCGGGACGCGGCGCGCGGCGCGCGGCGCGCTAACGACCCAGACGCTAGCTATAGCCAGATCCCACTCCACGGACACGCGAAAAGCCGGGGCCGGCATCGAAGCGTCACTCGAGGAGATGACCCGAGCCCGGCACGTGTGCACCCTGACGCACCAGACACCACATCCTCGCCAGGTCAGATGAAACCCGCCACCTGCTCCGCCACATCCAGCGGGCGCTCGCCAAGGTCATCGGCGAACTCACGTCGCAGGGGATCGGGTACACCGGCCCGGAGCAGACCGATGAGAGGCGGATCTCCGGCACCCGAAACCAATCATGTCTGGGCTGCCGCCGCACATATCAGCCCTTTATGCAAGGTCGCCGGCCCGCCGATGATCAACAGCACAGGCGAGCCGAACGGCGGGTACGCGTGAACTGGCGAGAGCCCGGTTCACCCGCATGCAGGACGGCACCGCCGGGGAGTTCGCCCTCATCCACGCGGGCGAGACCGAGTACGCCCGCACTGGACCGCTTCCTGCGGACTGATCCGCGCGACGTGGGATGCGCCCAGGCCATGGGAAATGCTGCACGTTTACGTCGACCTGGTGGCCGCGGGCGCCCCGGCCGAGGAGCGGTACCCGGGCATCGCGGCGCACCTGCGCGCGTGCGGCCCATGCCGCGAGGACTTCGAAGGGCTGCCGGCTGCTGTGCACGGCGAGGCGCACTGACCGGCAGGCACGATTAGCGGCCGGCATCCCTGGGACGTGATCATTCCCTCTCCGATCACCGGGCGCTGATGGCCAGGTCCGCTCTGGTGGCACGGTCCGGCGGATCCCGATCGGTTCACGGGTGCTCCTTGGCACTGCTTGCTGTCGCGGAATTCGGGTGCCCGTGCTTTGCCGGCGGGCGGGACCAGTGGCCCGGCCGGGCGGACGGCCTAGCCGGCTGCCGCCGGTGTGGCATGTCCGGGGTAGCGCAGGGGTACCGGCGTCGTGTTGGCCGCAACGCGCTTGGTTTGTTCGCCTCCAAGAGACCGCGAGCTCACCGCGCTCTGATCTGTGCGCCGAGAGGACGTAAGACCCCAGCCGCCGCGGATACCAACAAGGAGCGAGCGAAATGTCGCGCGGCGACGGTTCGCCGCCGATCGGGTTCCGGCCTCGCCGGAGGAGAAGGACCACGGCAGCGTACGACCACGTCGCCCGGGCTGACGCCGCCGGTTACCCGATCACGCCGGCGGAAGGGGAGAAACGATGGCAATTCCGATTCCGGGTGATGTTCGCCAGATTCTCGACGCCCCCTACTACGGGCACCTCTCGACTCTGCGGGCGGATGGCTCGCCGCGGAACTGGGTGGTGTGGGTGGGGCTCGAGGACGACTACATCCTTGTGTGCACCTCTGATGCGATCTGGAAGGCGAAAGACATGCGCCGCGATCCCCGGGTCGCCCTGTCGGTCACGGACATGGCAAATCCGTACCGTATGGCCGCGATTCAGGGCCGGGTGGCGGAAGTACGTCCTGACGAGGGCTGCCGCTACATGGACCCGATCTCGGTCAAGTACACGAACGCGCCATTCCCGAGCCGCGGCCCGGATCGCGTGTGCTTCGTGATCGCAGTTGAGAAGGCGGCATGCCGGACACTCGACTTCGTCCACAATCCGAGTTGACTCACGGACAGCGGCCTTCCGCAGGTATCCGGGGCGTCGCCCGCTTTGGCGAGCAGAACCCTCCGAGCAGATCTTCACGGTCGCCGGGGCGTCGGCGTCGTCTCGCCCGCTCCGTGATCGGCACGTGCTCGTCCCGAAGGGCGCGAGCCCAGCGCGTTCACTACCGGGTGCCTGATCGACGGCAGCAACGACCAGATCGTCTCGTTCAGCATCGGGGCCTGACGGCCAGCTCGGGCCGGCCGGCTCCGCAGCCGCTGCCCGCAGGGTTGGCCGGCATCGCCGCCAGCTGAGGCATAGTCCGCCGCACGTGCCGGCGGAAAGGCAGAGCCGGGAAGCGCCGGCCGCGCTGCGAGACCGCCTGGTATCACGCGGCGGCGCTTCAGCCCGCAGGATGTGCAGCGCTCGGCGCGCTCGTGGTGGCAGTCCCGCCCGATCGCGGTCAAAGTGCTGAGCCGGATGATTTACGCCTGCCCCGGCGAGCGAGACTGCGGATGTCAGTAGCGGTCACGTCCTGTCCCGTCCGCGACGTGGGTCAGCTGACGGCCGCGAGCAGGCCGGCGAAGTCTTCGCCGCAGGGGCCGCAGGCGCGCAGGTGCGCTGCCACGCCCGGGTAGCGCCGTTCGGTCGTGGCGGCGCCCTGTCTGATCACCGCATCGACGTAAAGGTCCAGTATTTCCATTGCCTGGTCGCATCCCACGTCCTGCGGATCGGTCTGCAGGAACTGGTCGAGCGCCCGCCATCCGCTCATGACTTCCTCGGTTCTTCGTCGTGCAGATATCCGTGAGCGACCAGATGGGCGCGGAGCTTTCGCCGGGCGTCGAACATCGTCTTGTAGATCGCGTTACGCGTCGAGCCGAGCTCGGCGGCCAGCGCGTCGAGGGGAATCCCGTCGACGATGATCGCGACGAAGACGCGGCGCTGCCGCTCGCTCAGCGCCTCGGTGACGGCCCGGCGGAGCGCACCGGCCAGTTCGCGGGACTCGGCGTGCTGCGCGGGGTCGGCACCGAACCGGTCAGGGATGCGTTCCCACGCATCGCCGCCGACCTGCACGGGCGGATTGCGCCAGTAATGGCGGCCGAGCTTGGCTGACACCTCGAAGATGACGAACTTATACGCCCAGGTGGTAAAGCGGCTGTCCCCGCGGAACCGGTCCAGTTTGCCGGTGATCGCGAGCAACGCGTCGTCCGCCGCCTGATGCGCGAGGTCATCTCGCTCGCGTCCCTCGATGCCGACGGGATGGCTGCGCCGCCGCAGCTCGGCGTGGGCAGCTCTCAGGAGCAGCTGGTGCAGGCGGGCGAGGGCCTGTTCCCGTTCGGCGGCGCTGCGGGCGTCGCGGCCGGTACCGGCCAGGCACCTGAGCCACTCGCGCGACTCCGCATCGAGCGGACCGCGTCTGCTGACCCCGGCGGCCGTACTCCTGGCCAACGACATGCTCCGACTTTATAAGGCTTACCGCAACGCTGGCACCCGCAAGGTAAGAAGACGCCCATCCTCGGCGCCAGGACAGCATGACCAGTCCGGCCCGGAAAGACGCGCGCCGATTTCCGTCGTGGCACGGTGGCGGCCGCTATCGGTGTTGCCGCGCCGGCGGGCGTTCTCTCGCAGCGAGGAGCAACCGCGGCTGTCGTGCGCCCGGCAGCATCCGGTGCCGCGAAGGGGCCGGACCGGCTGAGCGCTCTGCTGACCCGGAACACGCTGGCCCTGGAAAATGTGATCCAGGTCAACCTGAGCGCCGGCATCAACTGCGCGGTCATCGGCTGCACCGCCCAGGCACCGGCGGCCGGCCTGGCTGCCCCCGTCCCCGGCTCCTGGTTCCCGCCGATGTAAAGACCGCCGCCTGTGACCCGGACGTGCGGATCCTGTTCCCGGAAGCTAGCGATCCGCAGGTCCCCGTGATCTACGGGCGGCAGCCGCGCACGGGCCGGCGGAGCGCCAGACTGGCCGGCCCGTGACGGGCCGGAGGAGGTAAGTTCCGCGCTGCGCCCGCCGCTAAAAGGGTATGCGGGGCATGAAGGCTGCCAGAGCCTCGATACAGGTCCCGATGGATTAAGTCAGGCAGACCTACCGACTCACGGAGCGAGACACGATGGCCGTAACACCTGTCGCAACCGGTCGCGACTACCCGCAGATGATCGCACAGACCAATCACGTCGAACCCGCGCCGCGGCGAGTGCGGGCGACACTCGGCGGCGAGCAGATCTTCGACACCACCCGGGCGCGGTATGTCTGGGAATGGCCGTACTACCCGCAGTACTACATCCCGGCCGACGACATCGACCCGCGCTTCCTCGTCGACGAACACCACCAGCAGCACCTCCGCCAGGGCACGGCACGCCGCCACGGCCTGCGCGCGGGCAGCCTGGACCGCCCGGGCACCGTGCGGGTCTTCGGCGGCGACGCGATCGACGGGGTGGCCGGCACGGCCCGCTTCGACTGGGACGCACTCGATGCCTGGTATGAGGAAGACGAGCAGGTCTTCGTCCATCCCCGCAACCCGTATGTCCGCGTCGACGCGCTCCGCTCGCATCGCCACGTCCGCACCTCACTGGAGGGGGTCACGCTAGCCGAGACCACCACGCCGGTCCTGGTGTTCGAGACCGGCCTGCCGACCCGCTACTACTTCGATCGCACCGATGTCGCCTTCGGACATCTCGTGCCCGCCGCCACCCAGACGGCCTGCCCGTACAAGGGCATCACCAGCGGCTACTGGTCAGTCCGCACCGGTGACAAGGTGCAAGACGGCCACCAGGATCTCGCGTGGGCCTATGACTACCCGACCCGCCAGCTGCTGCCCATCGCCGGCCTGGTCGCCTTCTACAACGAAAAGATCGACATCGACGTCGACGGTCTCCGGCTGCCGCAGGCCCGAACCCACTTCTTCAAGTGAGCACCACGACCGCCATCCGGCCGGCAGGCAAGCCCACGACTGAGGATTTCGACCTCGTGCTCCTAGACAGCGGCGATACCGGCCGATCCGTGGCATGCCCGGGCCGGCGGCGCGCCGTTACCTACCCATCACCGGCGCGTCGTAGCATCCCCGGTCACCGTCCGAAGTGACTGTGCTGCCCTTCAACCGGCCGGTCAGCCGCGACGAAGCGGTCAGGTAAGACCTGGCCGCGATCAGCCGCTAACCAGGTATGCCGATTTCCTCCGACAGCCTGGACGGCAAGACCGCGCTCGCGACCGGAGCCGGACGTGGCCCAGGCCGTGCTATCGCGGTAGGCCTGGCCCGGCCCGCGGCCCGGCCCGCGCCGGTGGCCCGCTCACGTGACGAACTGGACCAGACCGCAGGCCAGGTACGGGACCTCGGCGCCAGCGCGCTGGTGGTCCCCGCTGACGTCAGCGGCCCCGGCCAGCTCACCGGTGCCGTCAGGCGGATCCGCGGCGAACTAGGCGACCTGGACGTGCTGATCAACAACGCGGCTGTTGTCTGGCCGCCCGGGACGAGCACGAGCATCGACCCGGCGCAATGGGCAGCCGCGATCAATATCAACGTCGTCGCCGTCGCGAAGCTGAGCTTCCTGCTGCTGCCCGCGACGATCGCGGCCAAGTGGGGCCGGATCGTCAACATCTCCAGCGGCATCGCCGCCAACCCGGCTGGCATGCTGTGCGCCAGCGCCTACGCCACCAGCAAGGCCGCGCTGGAGGCGCACACGATCAACCTCGCCGCCGAACTAGCCGGCACTGGAATCACCGTCAGCGCCTTCCGGCCAGGCTCGGTCGACACGGCCATGCAGGCCTGGATACGCGGACAGGAGCCGGACCAGACCGGCGCCGTACTACACCACCGGTACACCTCCTCCTACCAGCAAGGAAACCTGATCAGCCCGCAACAGTCCGTCCAGCCGCTGCTCGCTTACCTGGACACCGACGCCACCGGGCACATCTGGACTGCCTCCGGTCCCGCCTGGCCATCAGTTACGACACCTTCGAATGTCTGGAGACCGCGATGACCCTGCTCCACCCGGGAGACCAGTTCCCGGCCCTGCCCCTGACGCCGCCTGGCGGCGACACCCTTGCCCTGCCCGACGCGCTGGCTGGCGGGTTCGGCGTGGTCCTGTTCTACCGCGGGTCGTGGTGCCCGTACTGTAACGCCCAGCTCCGCGCGTTCCAGCGCGCCGCGGGCAGCCTGGCTGAGGTCGGCGCCAACGTCGTCGCGCTGTCCGTCGATGACGAGGCCGCCACCCTGGACCTGATCGCCAGGCACGGACTGACATTCCCGGTCGGGCACAGCGCCGACGCCCGCGCGATCGCCCAGGCGACCGGGGCTTTCATCCACGAAGACCCGCTCTTCTTGCAGTCCACCGGGTTCGTCCTTGACCCGGCCGGGCGTGTCGTGGTGAGCGTTTACTCCAGCGGCGCCATCGGCCGGCTCGTCCCCGAGGATGTCATCGGCATGATCCGCTACCTGCGTGAGCACGCTGCGCCAGCGACCTCGGCGTGAGAGGAGGGGTAGACGTGAGAGGAGGGGTAGAGGCGGTCACACCGTCAGACTGAAGCTGCCGCGCGTCGCCGCCCGGACGAGGGCCGAGCACGGCCGCGCCGCGGTCGGCCCGCTGTAGGCGGCCATCGGCGCCCGCATGTTCGACACCGCCAGCGATTCCGGCCATGCCGATGGCGGGTACCGCGGCGCCCGCACCTTTCTGGCCCCGTCATCGCCCAGGCAGGCCTGCCAGCCGAACTGGATGACGCCCTCGAAGACACTTCTTCCGATGCCGGAATCCGCCAGGAGACCGGCGAAGCACTCGCCTTGCCAGGCAAGGATGCCGGGACGCCGATCATCCAGTTCCAGCCCCCGGCCGACGTTACGTTCTTCGGCTCAGGCCGACTGGGAGCGAACGGTGCCGCACTGCCCCGGGCGGGATACCGCTGATCTGGCCCGCCCCATGCGCGGCATCATGATGTAAAAGCTCGCCGTCGTCACATCCGCAGAACGTGCCAGCAGGCGCACTCTCCCTCCCCCTTCACATCCTCTGCTCCACCGGCCCGGACTCGAAGACATCGACGTTCTCCAGCACCTGCCAGACTGGCGGGCCGGCTGCTGCCGGGATCCTGAACGACGAGACTGTCCCTGGCCCGCCCGGCCGGGCGGGCCAGGGACAGCTGGCCGGCAAGCCGGCTAGTCGTTGCTAGATGTTGACAATCCCGGCCGAGGAGGTGACCCCGGCGGGCAGCGGCGTCGGCGAGCTAGGCACCTCCGTGAGGGATCCGCCGCTGACCGCGAACACGGACACGAAATGCATGCCAGAGCCGTCGACCAGCAGGTACTTGCCGTCCGGGGACAGCCGGGCGTCGGTGTCAGCCCCGCCGCCAGTGATGGGCGTGCTGCCGATCAGGACAAGCGAGCCATCCGGGTTGACGGAGTAGCTGGAGATGTTGCCCGAGCCGGTATTGACGGTGAACAGGTACCGGCCGTCATGGCTGATCTCCACCCAGCACGGCGCGGTCTGCCCGTCCGCGTAGGGCGAGGATCCGATCGAGGAGAGCTGGCCAAGCAAGCTGTCGCGGTACGCGGAGATCGTGCCCAGGCCCGCGCCATTATGCGCGTCACTGACGAACAGCTGCGAGGGGCTAGCGGGCGAGAACTCGCCGCCGAGCTGGCCCAGGCCCTGCCCGGTGAAGGGAGAGCCGTGTGCGGCGAGGAGGCGGCCGCCGGGCAGCACGACAAAGCTGTCGATCAGCGAGGTACCGGTCCGGGTGCCGATGAGATGGTCGCCGAGGGCGTTGAAGAACACGTCGCCCAGCCCGGAGGCATCCGGGACGGCGTACGTCGAGCCAGGGATCGGCGTCAGCGTCCCGTCGGGACTCAGCCGGAAGCCGGTGTAGTTACTGCCGCCCGTGCCGGAGTTCGCCACGTAGACCAGGCCGGACGGGGAGACCGCGACGCTGACCGGCTTGATCCCGCCGGAGGACACCGGCTGGCCGGCTAGCACCGGCACGCCGCCCGCGGTGATGCGCAGGACTGAGATCTGGTTACTGCCGGCGTCGACGGCCAGCAGGTACCTGCCGTCCTGGGTTACCTGGATCGCGCCCTGGGAGGCCAGGCCCGTGCCCAGCCCGGCGCCGCCGGCGCTGAACGGGGAACCAGCGAGCGCGGTGAGCGAGCCGTCGGCGTGCCGGGCGAACCCGTCGATGGTATTGGCCGTGGCGGTGTTGCCGTCGATGTAGGTGTAGCCGGTCACCGGTGAAGCCGTGCTGGCGCTGGCAGCGGCCGCCGTGCCCAACAGGCTGAGTGATGCCACCAGCAGGCTGCCGCCCGCTGCCAGCCATGTGCGCTTGCGCATGTCCTTCTCCTTGGGTGAGGACGGATCCGCAGTGATCCGCGGATCTACCCGAATGAGTGGCGTGCCGCGGCCGCCTTCTTACTTCTGCACCTCCCGGCGTCACCCTTTTCGTAAGACCGGGCTACGAAGTCTCGCGCTCCGCTAGGGCGCAATAACCCCGGCGACGAGGGTCCTGCCGGCGAGCCCGCCCACCGCAGGCCGCGTCTTCAGCCGCATCGCTGGCCCGCAGCATGCCACGGATGATGTCACCCGCGCTGCACCCATCGGAGCGGGCCCGGCTGCGCGGCAAGCGCCTTCCACGGCCCGCAGCCCGGCCACACCGACCCTGACCCGGAAAACCGGACACGCCGCAGAACCAGTCAGCGGCAGGACAGCCATGCCCGCCCGAAACGTCAAGATCACGTCCACCAGGCGCCAATCCCGGAAACGATCACCCTAATTCAGCCAGTAGATCGGGGCTAAGCCTCAATCCACCGGTCATTTAGGCCCGATTCCAGCGTGTCAAAATGAAAAGGTGCCCTCTGAACTGGGATGATGGGAGTTGCGAAGCTTCCAGGACCCGGTTTGAGAGGACACCTTGTAAGTGCGATTGTTGCATAGCCTCGCGCGGACCCGTGCATCGTTCGACGACCCGAATCTCGTGTCGCACGCCGGGTTGGTCCCGGTGATGGCCCTGGCCCAGCGCGCCGGCCTGACGGAGCTGGTCGCGGAGCACGTCACGCCGGGCGGCGAGTGCGGCGTCAATGCGGACTCAAGCCAGCCAACTCCCGGGCAGCATGAGGACTATGCCGCGCGGTGCATAGATATGCGGGCGACGCGCTCGATTCGGCGTCACCGGTCAACTGCGTCG
>Ga0302181_10003652_pt1 | contig 10466 bp, 7 predicted proteins | sample I_Palsa_E3_3_FD_198786 | JGI IMG/M metagenome (GOLD analysis project Ga0302181, IMG submission 198786) | Peat permafrost microbial communities from Stordalen Mire near Abisko, Sweden - I_Palsa_E3_3 | ecosystem: Environmental > Terrestrial > Soil > Palsa > Peat permafrost | place: Sweden: Abisko... | reverse complement strand
GAGCAGGAGCGGGAGATCAGGCAGATGCTCGGCGCGCGCAGCGCGCGGATGGTGCAGCGGGGCGAGCCGGCGCTGGACATCGACGCTGAGGTCGCAAAGCTGCTGCTGGCGCCGGCGGCGGGGCACGATGCGGGCCTCGAAGGAGAGGTGCGCCAGCTGGTGATCGCGAAGAACGAACGCCGCGCGCGGCAGGGGCTGGAGCCGTTGGACGTCGCGACCGAGGTGCAGCGAACCCTGCAAGAGTTGAATCCCTGAACACGGCGACTGCGAGGTCGGATATAAACGCGGCATGGCCGACCCGCGCAGATTCGAGCTCGACGAGCTGAGCATCCGCCCGGGCACCTATTTCAACCCGCAGACGGAGGTCGTCCTGATCGTCGACGACACGCCGGACGTCGATCATGAGGTCTTCGACGATGTCGAGCCGGGCGAGGGCGCCGATTGGGTGCTGATCTCCGACGAGGCGCCGGTCGACGAGCACCGCCGAGACGAGCTGATCGAGAGCTTCCAGGTCGCCTACCACCCCGCGGGCGAGCTGGTGGTGGTGGGGGAAGTGGACGACGATGACGTCGAGAACGAGGAACTGGAGCCCGACGAGGACCCCGACGAGCTGGATTAAGTCGATTAGTCGATTAGTTGTGTTGAATACGCTTTCCGTTTTTGAAAAAACGCCCGTCGCTTTCGCTACCCTTGACGTTGACTGACCAGTCAATCTATTCCCGCGCGGCGCTCGCAACCCGCGCCCGCCCTTAGGAGAGCACGCAGAAATGGTCGATTTCACGCTCACAGACGAGCAGAAGAACCTGCGCGAGATGGCGCATGACTTCGCCGAGAAGGAGATCCGCCCCGTTGCCTGGGAGTACGACAAGGACGGCACGTGGCCCCAGGACATCATCGAGAAAGCCTGGGACGTCGGCCTGATGAACTCCCACATCGAGGAGCAGTACGGCGGCGCCGGTGCCGGCTACCTCGACGGCTGTCTGATCGAGGAGGAGCTCTCGTGGGGGTGCTCGGGTATCCAGACCTCGCTCGGCTGCAACGGCCTTGCGACCGCGCCGATTGCGCTCGGCGGCTCGGAGGAGGTCAAGAAGAAGTATCTGGGCATGCTCACCGAAGCGCCCAAGCTCGCGTCGTTCTGCCTGACCGAGCCCGACGCCGGCTCCGACGTCTCCGGGATGCGCACGACGGCGGTCAAGCAGGGCGACAAGTACGTGATCAACGGCTCGAAGTGCTTCATCACCAACGGCGGCTACGCCGACTACTACACGGTCTACGCCAAGACCGACAAGGACGCTGGGCATCGCGGCATCAGTGCGTTCGTGGTCGAGCGCGACTGGGGCGTGGTCGTCGACAAGAAGGAGGACAAGCTTGGCCAGCGTGCGTCGAACACGGCGACGATCTCCTTCAACGATGTCGAGGTCCCCGAGGAGAACCTGCTCGGCGAGGAAAACGCCGGCTTCAAGCTCGCGATGATGACGCTCGACCGCACCAGGCCCGGCGTCGCCGCAATGGCTGTCGGCATCGCCCGCGCGGCGTTCGAGTTCGCCACCGATTACTCCAAGGAACGCGTCCAGTTCGGCGTGCCGATCGCGATGCACCAGGCAATCCAGTTCATGATCGCCGACATGGCCACCGAAATCGAGGCCGCGCGCCTCTTGACCTGGAAGTCGGCGACGCTGCTCGACCAGGGGGCGCGCAACACGCTCGTTTCCTCGCACGCCAAGCGCTTCGCCGCCGACGCGGCGATGAAAATCGCGACCGACGCGGTGCAGGTGTACGGAGGGTACGGATTCATCAAGGAGTACCCGGTCGAGAAGCTGTTCCGCGATGCCAAGATCATGCAGCTCTACGAGGGCACATCGCAGATCCAGCGGTTGGTGATCGCGCGTGAAACGCTGCTCCCGCGGCGCGTCGAGGAGCCCGCGGCGGTCGCTGTGTAAGAAGGTGTTTGCGGAGCCTGCGCGTCTCCCCGGCGCGCGGGCAGCCGCCGGCTCTTTATCTGTAAGGGAAAGTTCTTAAAGTAACTCTTACGAACTGCCGATCCGCTCGATTATGGGTTCGGGAGAGGCTAACGTCGACCGGATGAACACGGCGCTGCCGGTGCAGGTGCCGGCGACGGTCGATCCCGAGCAGTTGCGCCGCCTCGGCGAGGCGCTCAGCGCGCGCACCGAGGACGTGGTCGCGGGGATCCGCCGCCGCTCCGAGAATTCGGGACCCACCCTCGACGCCGCCGTCGAAGACAGCTTCGTGCGCGTCGGCACCGTCTCCACGCTCGCGGTCGCGCGCTGGATGGCCGGCGAAGGCGCGGCCGTGGCGCGCGAGGTCGGGCAGGAGTCCTGGCGGATCTTCGGTCATCTGGCCGCCCAGCGCGAGGCGCCGCTGAACGAGGTCACCAAGCGCTGTCTGCGCTGGCGCGACGCGGCCGACGACGTGCTGCGTGAGACGGCGGCGCAGCTCGACGTTCCAACTGACGTGCTCGCCTGGGCCTTGGGCATGCTGCAGCGCAGCCTCGACGTCACGCTCGTGCGGATGTGCCAGTCCTTCGAGTCAGAGCGCCGGCGCTCTCACGAGGAGCTCACCCGCCGCCAGGAAGAGCTCGCGTTCCTGGCGACCCACGATGCCCTCACGGGCCTGCCCAACCGCACGCTGATCCTCGACCGCGTCGACCAGATGCTGGTGCGCTCACGCCGCTCACAGACGCCTGTCGCCGCGCTGTTCGTCGACGTCGACAACTTCAAGGCGATCAACGACACGCTCGGCCACGGCATCGGCGACGAGCTGCTGCGGTCGGTCGCCGCGCGCCTGGATGGCGTCGTACGCGACATCGATGCGCTCGGGCGCCTCGGTGGTGACGAGTTCGTGATCGTCGCCGAAGGGATGTCGTTGGATTCGGGCCCCGAGATGATCGCCGAGCGCCTGCTCGACGCGCTCAAGCAGCCCTTCGAATTGCCGGGAGCCGAGCAGAGTCGTCTGACCGTCACGGCGAGCATCGGCATCGCGGCCGGCGATCGGGTGTCGGCCGAAGAGTTGCTGCGCGACGCGGACATCGCGATGTATCGCGCCAAGTGGGACGGCAAGAACCGCTACGTCGTGTTCGAGTCCGGGATGCAGGACGCCGTCCAGAGCCGCATGGAGCTCGAAATGGATTTGCGGGTCGCCTTCGAGAACGACGAGTTCTTCCTCGTCTACCAGCCCACGTTCAACCTCCAGGAGATGACCCCCACCGGCATGGAGGCGCTGATTCGCTGGCGCAACCCCGTGCGCGGCATCGTGCAGCCGGACGACTTCATCCCGCTGCTCGAAGAGACCGGACTGATCTGCGAAGTCGGCGCGTGGGTGCTGCACGAGGCCTGCCGGCAGGGCGCCACCTGGCGGCGAAGCGGTTATCCCGTCGGCATGGCCGTCAACGTCTCCGCCCGCCAGCTCGACACCGACGAGTTCGTGACCGAGGTGCGCGACGCGCTGGCCCAGAGTGGCCTTGAGCCGAGCGCGCTGACGCTCGAGATCACCGAGACGACGCTGATGTCAAACGCCGATGAAACTGCGCGGCGGCTCATCGCGATCAAGGAGCTCGGGGTGAGGATCGCGATTGACGACTTTGGCACCGGCTACTCGTCGCTCGCCTATCTTCAGCGCTTCCCCGTCGACGCGCTGAAGATCGACCGCTCGTTCATCTCCCGCGTCAGTCAGGACCCCGAAGGGGACACCTTGATCCGCACGCTTGTGCAACTCGGCAAGTCGCTCTCGATCGAGACGCTCGCCGAGGGCATCGAGCAGTCGCGCGAGCTTTCACTGCTGAAGGAGGAGCATTGCGACTCAGGCCAGGGCTTCCTCTTCGCCCGGCCGCTCGACCTCGAAGCCTGCGACCTGTTCCTAAAGGACTGGATCGGCGGCTCCGGCTCACTGGACACGGATACGGCCGCGGAGGCGGACGTCACGAATATCACCGCGCGCGCCTCCGATCGGCCTCCGGCCGCCCCGGATGCCCTCCGGGTCACCCACCGTCGCTGACTTGCCTCCGTCGGCTTAGAACCCTTCCTCTGGAACCGGAGGTTCTTGGCGCCGGCCCGCTAGGCTGCGCGGGGCTGGGTGGGACCCCAATCAGATCAGAGGAGAAAATCGATGTTCGTATTCAAGGCTGCTGTCGTGGGCGCCGGGACGATGGGCGGGCAGATCGCCCAGACGATCGCGGCCGCCGGGATCCCAGTGGTGCTGAAGGACATCGACGAGGCGCTCGTGCAGGCCGGCCTCGACGAGGCGCGTAACGTCACCTCCGGGCAGGTCTCAAAGCTCGTCGAGAAGGGCAAGCTCACCGCCGAGCAGGGCGAGGCCCAGATCGCGGAGATCCTCGGCGCCATCCACGGCACGACCTCCTACGCGGACTTCGGCGACGTCGACTTCGTGATCGAGGCGGTGCCGGAGAAGATCGAGATCAAGCAGGCAGTGTTCGCCGAGCTCGACGCCGCCACGCCCGGCCACGCGATCTTGGCATCGAACACATCGTCGCTGTCGATCACCGAGATCGGCGAAGCGACGCTGCGCCCCGAGAAGGTCGTCGGCTTCCACTACTTCTACCCGGCCTCGATCATGCCCTTGATCGAGATCGTCGAGGGCGAGGAGACCGCGGCGGAGACCGTCGGCGCGGCCGTCACCTTCGCCCAGGCGATCCGCAAGCAGCCGATCACCTGCGCCGAGGTGCCAGGGTTCGTCGTCAACCGGATCCTCAATGCCGGCATCTCCGAGGTCTGGCGCGAACAGGAGGAGAGGAAGCTCTCGATCAAGCAGATCGACGAGGGCGTCGGCGCCGCCGGCGTCGTCCCGATCGGCCCCTACCGCCTGGTCGACCTGCTCGGTCTCGACACCGTTTTGCACGTGGCCGAGCACTTGGCGGAGTCCTACGGCTCCGAACGCTTCTACGTGCCGAAGGGCATGCAGCGCCTGGTCGGCGAGCGCAAGCTCGGCGCGAAGACCGGCGGCGAGGGGTTCTATAACCCCGACGGCGAGCCCAACATCGAAGGCGACGCCGCCCCCGACGTGGCCGAGCTGGTCGAGTTGCTCTCGCTGAAGACGTTCATCGAGGCCTGTCTCGTGCTCGAGGAGGGCGTCGCCACCCACCGCGACATCGACTTCGGGATGATGGCCGGCGCGGGCCTCGACCCCCGCCGGGGCCTGCTGCCGCCGTTTATGAAGGCGGATGTGGAAGGGCTCGACAAGATCCTCGAGCGCTTGGAGAACGTGGCCGAGCGCCACGGCGAGCGCTTCCAGCCGCCGACGATTCTGCGCCGCCTCGTCGCCCAGGGCCGGCTCGGGCAGCAGAGCGGGCAGGGCTTCTACGCCTATCCGCAGCCCGACGCCGAGCAGCCCGCGGAGGTGGTCAAGCTCGAGACGCGCGCGGACGGCGTCGCGATCGCGTGGCTGGCGAACGGCCAGATGAACTCGATCGCCCCGCAGGTGATCGAGGATCTCGGCAAGGTCTGGGCCAAGGCGAAGTCCTCAGGTGTCCACGCGCTCGTGATCGCCTCCTCGAACCCGTTCCTCTACTCCGCCGGTGCGGACATCAAGGCCTTCACTGCGATGGACGAGGCGGGCGGCGAGCAGCTGATCCATACCGCCCACGCGCTTTTCCGTGAACTGGGTTCCGAGGGCATCGCGACGATCGCCGCGGTCAACGGGCTGGCCTTCGGGGGCGGCTGCGAGCTCGCGATGTCCTGCGACGTGCGGATCGCCGCGCGCTCGGCCCTGTTCGGCCAGCCCGAGATCAAGCTCGGGATCATTCCCGGCTTCGGCGGCACCCAGCGCCTGCCGCGCCTTGTGGGCTCCAACAAGGCGCTGGAGATGAACCTCGTGGGCGACCCGATCCTGGCCGATGAGGCATTCGAGATGGGGCTTGCCAATCGCGTGGTCGAAGATCACGAACTGCTCGACACCGCCCTGTCGTGGGCGCGCAAGCTCGCCTCCCAAGCGCCGCTCGCGCTGGAGCAGATCAAGCGCGTCTCGGCCGCGGGCGACCTCGACGAGGGGATCGAGGCCGAGAAGGGGGCGTTCGCGTCGGTGTTCGCCTCGGCGGACGCCAAGGAGGGGATCTCGGCGTTCCTCGGCAAACGCGCGCCGCACTTCGAGGGTAAGTAGCGAGCGAGACTGGTCTCCGAGCGGCGCGGCGCGGGTTGCCTCGCCAGGACGTAATGGCTACGCGGCGGGGGCCCGCGTCAACTGGGTCAGGTCGCGCTCCGGCGAGATCTCCCAGCGCGTGGCGAGCTCCTCCAGTTCGTCGCTCATCCCCCAGCGGTCCGGTCGCTCCGTACCCTCGTAGTCGGGGCTAGCCCCCTTCAACGCCATGCTCCCCGTGTTGTCGCCGATCTCGCGCAGCTCAGCCACTTCGGCCGGGCTCAGCAACAACTCTCCTCCTAGCGCGGCGAGCTCCGCGCGCTTGTCCTCGATTGGCCGCGCGTCCGGTCCGCTCTCTTGAATCAAAGTCGGCGCCACGCAGCGCACCGCCGGGTGGGAGAGGTTCCACTGGCACGCGAGCTGCAGCATGCTCAGTCCGTGGCGCTCGGCGTAGGGGCGCATCCGCTCGAGCTTCTGCACCCCCGCCTGGATCCACCCGTCCGGGCGGAACTTGCGGTGGTCGTACTCCGCGAAGGAGTGTCCCGGCTGCACGTCGTCGTGGAACATGCCGCCGTAGTCGACTACGCGCGTGATCAGGCTCACGTCGTTGGCGGCGGCGGCGTCGAGCACCAGCTCGCCCGGCCACGGCTCCATCGGTGAGAGGATCACCATCGCCCAATCAATCAGCGAACCATGGCGCTCAAAGCAGTCGATCAAATCGAGCGTGAACCCGTTCGCCGGTCCCGGCGCGACGCCGAGCGAGCGCGTTAGCCCCGCTGCGCGGACCGCCTCCATCCCCGCCCACACGGCCTCGCTGCGGTAGCCGGTGCGGTCTGGGTTGTGCAGCAGCACCAGGTCGAAGCGATCCACCTCGAGGCGCTCGAGGCTCGCCTCGGTTGCCATGCGGATGTAGCTGGCGTAGTCGCGCTCTGCGCGCAGACGCGGGTCGGTGAAGCGGGGAAAGCCCTTCGCCCCCTCGCGCTCGCCTTCGTAGAAGTCGTGTCCGATCGCTCCGATCAGGCAGTAGCTCTCGCGCTCGACTCCCGCCAGCGCCTTCCCCAGCAAGCGGTCGGCCTCCCCGGCCCCGTAGGCGTCGGCGCTCATCACGGTGTCGATACCAGCCCCCGGCCGCAGTAGTGCCTCCAGACGAGCGTCGTCGAGCGGCTCGCCGAAGTGCATGAAGCGCCCCCCGCTCCAGGTGCCGATCGCAGTGGTCGTCGGATCCATCTTGCAGCTTATTTTACGTGGCGGGGACAGGGCACCACCGTCCGCGCGCTCGCCGTGCTGCCGTCCACGAAGCCGAGCTCGGCCGCGAACGGAAACCCGCCGCGGGGACAGTGCTCGGGCAGCAGCACCCCTTGGGGGTGGTAGGCGATCGTGTGGCCGTGCACGCGTTCGTAGTAGGTGATCCCCAGCGGTCCGAGCGTGGCGGTCAGTTGCACGACGGCGACGTCGGGAGCGTCGGGGAAGCTGGGCACGAGCGGCACGCCGATCTGCACGCTCCCGCCGTATGGCGCGGTGGCTCCGAGCAGCATGCTGGGTAGCGCGATCTGGACGCCGACGGGGTTCGCGGCGGTGATGTAGAGCAGCAGCGCGAGCTGTCCGTTCTGATCGGGCGCGCGGAAGATCGACACGGGTGCGCTCTCGTGGACGATCTCCAGGCCGACGGGGAACTCCGCAATCGCGCTGCCGGTTCCCATCACCGAGTCCGCGGGGCAGTGGTTGGGTCCAAAGGCTTCGATCCTTGCGGCGCTGCAGGTGGCAAGGCCCAGACCGCTGGTGGCGACTCCGAGGTTCTCCGGGTAGCGCAGGTTGATCCCCGTCAATGGCGCCGGAATTGCGCCCGTGGGTGCTTCGATCTGAAAGCTGAAGCCGATCGTGGTGCCCTGACCGAGGCGCTCGGGCGTGAGCTTCGCGCTGAGTCTTACCGACTGTGTGGCGTCTGCCGCGGCCGGCAGACAGGCCCAGGCGCAGGCCAGGATCGCCGCGAGGCTCAGCGCGCGGGCCCGCTTCAATACGAGAGCTTGCCGGTTGTCTGGACCGTCAGGTCGTAGTTCTTGCGGTCGAAGGTGCCGTAGAAGCCGCCGTGACCGTGGGCGTGCGCGTAGCGGCCGGTGCCGCCGGTGGCGACTAGCGTGCCGGCGAAGCTTTCGTAGGTGCCGGAGCCGTGCGGCTTCCCCATCCCGCGGCCTGTGATCGTGCCGCCGCTCGCGTAGATCGTGAAGTTGGCGGTCAGCGTCGCGCCGATCGCCAAGTTGGCCTTCATGCTGCCCGGGAGCGTCCCGGAGGCTGTTCCCGTCTCGTGTAGCAGCGACCCCGAGCCGCCGGCGTAGTGCATGTCGGCTGTGTCGGTGATGTTCAGCGTCCGTGCCGCTTGCGCGAACGGGGGAGGTTTGGCCCCGGCTCCTATTGCGGATGCGGGCGCTCCGGCGAGCGCCGCGGGAGCGAGGATCGCCAGCAGCGCCGCCCCTGCGGCAACCGTTATCGATGATTTGACCATTGGGACATTCTACCCTTCACAGGCTGCGGTGGCGACACATGCAGGGCGAGGCGGCGAGGGCCGCTCTACTCCTCCAGCGCGAGTGTTGGCGAGACTCGTGCGGCCAGGAAGCCGGGGACGGCGGCGAGCGCGAGCACGATCGCGATCACGAGCACGAGCAACTCCAGCGGACGCAGGCCCGCGGTCAGGGTGACGATCGGAAAGCCCGTCACGTTGCGCAGGTAGCCGTCGATCACGACCTGGCCGTAGAGGCCGACGAGTGCGCCGGTGAGGCAGCCGGCGCCGAGCAAAAGCATCGATTCGAGCAGCAGCATCCTGCGCAGGCGTGCGGGCGTCACACCCGTGAGCCGCAGTTCGGCAAGCGTTACGCGCCGTTGCCAGATCGCCGAGGCGAGCGCGGTCGCCAGCGCGAGGATCGCGGCGATCGTGAGCAGTGTCGAGATCTCTCCCAGCCGGCTGAGACCGGCGTCGGCGAGCGCGTCGATTTCGCTGACGCGCACGGGTGCGGTCGAGACTTCCAGCCCGCTCGCCGGACCGAGCGCTCGCACGATTTCCGCTCGCGCGCGCGTCGCGTCGGCGCCCGGGGTGAGCGCCACCCCGAACGCGCTCGGTGACGAGGTGGCCCAGTAGCGCTGGTAGTCGGCGGCGCTCATGAAGATCACACCCGGGTTCCAGGCGAGGTTGGTCGTGGTCGCGGCGATCCGAAAGCGGACATCTCCGGTGGGTGTTGGGATCACGATCGTGCCGCCGACGCCGACGTGGTGCTGGGCGGCGATCTGCCTCGAGACGGTGATTTGACCGCCTCTGGCTAGCGCCGCGCTCGCGGCGCTAGCGCTGCCGTCGACGATCTGACTGCGCAGCACTTCGCGTGCGGCCCCGGGCGGGCGGGCGATGACCCACACGCGACGGCCGTCGAAGTCGAGATAGCCGCCGAAGAAGGAGCGGACGGCGCTCACCCCTCCCACCTGGGCGATCCGCGCGGCGTCATCGTCGGGATCCAAGGGGGTGGTTGCCTGATAGGCGCCCGGGGGGTTGACCCAGATGCTCGCGTCGGCGGTATAGCTGCGCGAGAACCCCCTGATCCCCGCGAGCAGATCGGCGCGCGCGCCGCCGAGCGCGGCGCTGCCGAACAGCGCGACGGCGCCGGTGATTGCGAGCGCGAGCGAGCGCAGCGTCGAGCCTCGCAGTGAGATCAGCGCCACCGGGAGCAGCGTCAGCTCCTGCCGGCGCACGGCCAGCGCGCGGGCGGTGCCCAGCACGAGCCCGAGCGCCAGCGGGACCGCGAGTATGCACACCAGCGCGAGCGCCATCAGCGCGGCGAGCGACAGCGAGGACCACAGCGCGAAGGTGGCGCTGGAGAGCGCGAGCACGCCGCCGGCGGCGAGCGCCAGGCGCAGCTGGGCGCCTCGCCCCAGCGCGTCCCCCGATACGCCGTCGGCGAAGTGCGCGGCGTCGAGCGCCCGGCCGCCGCGCACCTCGAGCAGCGTCAGCGCCGAGGCCAGGCAGGTGGCGAGTACGCCGCCGCCGAGCGCCAGCACCAGCGGCTCGACCCCGATCACGGTGCTCGTGCCGAGCGTGAACGCCTCGACGAGGTAGGTCGGGGATTGATGGAACGGCCCGACCGCCAGCGCGTAGCCGGCGAGCAGCCCGACGAGCGAGGCGGCCACGCCGAGGCACAGCGCCTGGAAGATCACCATCTGCGCGACCTGCGCGCCGCGCGCGCCGAGTAGGCGCAGGTCGGCGATCGCGTGGCGGCGCTCGGGGACCGTCAAGAGGATCGCGTTGAACGCGAACAGGAAGCCCAGCAGCGCGCAGATCGCGGCGAAGAACTCGCTCGACTGGTCGCTTGGGCGCAGCGCCT
>Ga0302181_10003649_pt1 | contig 10468 bp, 7 predicted proteins | sample I_Palsa_E3_3_FD_198786 | JGI IMG/M metagenome (GOLD analysis project Ga0302181, IMG submission 198786) | Peat permafrost microbial communities from Stordalen Mire near Abisko, Sweden - I_Palsa_E3_3 | ecosystem: Environmental > Terrestrial > Soil > Palsa > Peat permafrost | place: Sweden: Abisko... | reverse complement strand
CCTCGATGGCGAGCGTTTCCCGGTCAGCCCGCAGGATGCCGTCGACGTCATGACGATCATCGAACTGGCCGCGCGCAGCGAAGAGGAAGGTCGCCGCCTGCCCTTCGAGCAGATCCGCTGAGATCGCCGCGCAAGTCATGGCTTACATGCAGACAACCGCTGCTAACAGTTCCGAAAGGGACGCTCCGTTACAATATGTTTCTGAATTCAGGTCATCGTGCGGCAGCGGGAAGCCGTTGCTTCACGATATCGATCTAGTTCATCGATCACAAAGACAAGGAGTGAAGGTATGCAACGTTTCACCCGTGCGCTGGCAAGTTTGGCGCTGGTTTCTTCGCTGGCCGCCTGTGTGGTCCCTCAACAGGCACCGCCGCCGGGACCTAACCCGCACGAAATCGCCGTTCAGCGCCTGAATCAGGTTTACGGCCGTGCCGACAACCTGAGCCATCGCATCGACAATCATGTCAATCAAGGCTACTACCCGCCCCCGCAAGGCGGCGCACTGCATCACCGCCTCGACGTGATCCGTCAGGAAGCGCATGACATGTCTGCCCAGCATGGTGGCGGTCTGTCGGGTGAAGAACAGCGCGTGCTGAACCAGGAACTCGACGGCGCAGCACACGCAATCGGCGAATAAGCCTGATTGGCCGTTTCGGCCAGCAATTGGGGGCGGCGAGTTGTTAGCGCCGCCCCCTTGTTACGGGCGCTGACGTTCCAGCGCGCTTCGCGCATCTACTTCGCGACTCGTCTCTGCAAAGAAGCGAATACGGTCAGGTACTCTGGTCGACCCGTTGCGGCCGCCGCTATTTTCAGGGCGTCGAGCATCACCAGTTCCTCACCGATACGACCCGCACCCGGATAATGCAGCGGCAAACTCATCGGATTCAAGAATCGCGTTTGCCAGTGCGATTCTGTCGCCAGCAGCAGTGAGACGAGGCGCTCGATCACGAAAGCCTTGATCGGCGTGGCGCCGCTCGTGTGATCAATGCAATCATTCAGCCGCTGTCCGAGCGGATGAATATTCTGCTCGGCGAGATCGAAAATGATCTCGGCCTTGCGGAACCAATGGCGCCAGAATCGGGGTTTAGCCAGAAAGTAATTGCAGAATATCGTGTTGCGAGAATCCATCACGAGGGTCTCCAGGTTACTTCCCGGCGCGAGCAAACCCACACTTTCGACAAATACAGGCCAGGCATCGTCGTGCCCTTGCGCCCCTTGTCTGAAGATGTTCGCAAATAGCGCTCCGGCGTCGTAGAAAGGCGAAAATGCAACGATGTCAGTCGCTGCATCGGTGCATGCCAGAAATTGATGGACATCGCCGGCAGTCAGTCCTGTTTTGGCCTTGAACTTCGGCGAGAGAAAGCCGTAAAACGCGTCGTCATCCATCTCGTGATTGACGATGAAATTCCTGATCGGCCAGTACTCGCACCAGTCCGGGCGCTGGTTGACGTTATCGAGCGGAATAAATCCGCTATCGAGCGCGCGGCGGGTCTCTTCTGAATAGAAAATCTGATGGATGAAGGCCTTTTGCATCTTTCTGAGCTCTGGGTTCGAAACGGGTGTTTTTATGATGTGGCACGTGTGCGGTGCGCCTCACGCGCGATGCCGGGCGAGCGGTCGATAGAAGGAGCGGCAGTATAGGTGGCTGTTCCAGACAACAGACATGGGGTAATTCCGAAAACGGGACGGCGAGAAATGCGCTGACCAGGAGCTGAGCGCGTCTTCGGCGGTGCGTTTTTTTGTTCAGCGCAGGCCCGACGGGCCGCCCCGATGCCCTCCCCCGTCCCCATTTGACAAGCATCCAGGCCTCGCGTACATTCGCCGCACGCGTCGGGAGAGAGCGCTGGCCGCCATGTTTTTAGCGGGCCGCGCCGCCGAAGGGGCACACCCACAAACTCTCAGGCAAAAGGACCGGCTGCGTCGAAGAACCCGTCTGATTCCGGCATCGTCCGGGCTTCATCAGGCACCGGTTTTTCGCACTCTGGAGAGCGGCAGTAGCCACCGGCATCGACCATCATCGAGCCAGGCAGGCGGCCCACCGAAGGGGCGCGCGTTTCACCGTGGTGGCTTGCAAGCACTTGCAAACCCGCACGGCAGCGCAATCTCTCAGGTATCGAGGACAGAGGGGTCATGCATGGCATCGCTCGCAGGCTTTTGGCCGCGAGGGATCAAGCCGCATGGCCTTTTTGTTATCCGTCGAGATTGCCTGAGGCCCTGATGACCGAACTCAAACACACCCCGCTTAACGCCACCCATCGCGCGCTGAAAGCCCGCATGGTCGATTTCGGCGGCTGGGACATGCCCGTCAACTACGGCTCGCAAATCGACGAACACCACGCGGTGCGTACCGACGCCGGCATGTTCGACGTGTCGCACATGTGTGTGGTCGATTTCACCGGTGAGCGTGTCCGTGCGTTTTTCGAACACGCGATTGCCAACAACGTCGGAAAGCTGCAAGCGCCGGGCAAAGCGCTCTATACCTGCCTGCTGAACCCGAACGGCGGCGTGATCGACGACCTGATCGTCTATTTCTTCTCCGAGACGCACTTCCGCCTGGTGGTCAACGCCGCCACCGCCGAGAAGGACATCGCCTGGTTCGGCAAGCTCAACGCCGAAGGCAACTATGGCCTCACCATCACGCCGCGCCGCGATCTGTCGATCGTCGCTGTGCAGGGTCCGAACGCCCGTGAAAAGGTCTGGCAAGTCGCGCCGTCCACCCGCACCTCCACGGAACTCCTCAAGCCCTTCAACGCCTCGATCGTCGAGAACACGCCGTTCGGCGAATTGATGATCGCCCGCACGGGGTACACCGGCGAAGACGGCTTTGAAATCGTGCTGCCGTCCACTTCCGTCTGCGAATTGTGGGACGCATTGGTGCGTCAAGGCGTGCGCCCGGCCGGTCTCGGTGCGCGCGACACGCTGCGGCTCGAAGCCGGCATGAACCTGTACGGCCAGGACATGGACGACAATGTCTCGCCGCTGGACGCCGGTCTCGCCTGGACCGTGGATCTGAATTCGCCGCGCGAGTTCGTCGGCAAGGCGAAACTCGAAGCCGACGGTTGCCAGTGCGCTTTCGTCGGATTGATCCTGCAAAAGGAAAACGGCAAGGCGGGCGGCGTGCTGCGCGCCCATCAGAAGGTCGTCACGCCGCACGGCGAGGGTGAAATCACCAGCGGCACGTTCTCGCCGACCATGCAGGAATCCATCGCCTTCGCACGCGTGCCGAAGGATGTGAAACCCGGCGATATTGTCCACGTGCAAATCCGTGACAAAGCGCTTCCCGCAAGCGTGGTAAAACTGCCGTTCGTGCGCAACGGCAAAGTTCTTGCTGCTTAAGCTTTCGTTGCGCGCGCTTCTCCCCCTTTTTTAAGTTTTTACCGAACACACCGCATAGGAGCATCCGATGAGCATCCCGGCCGATCTGAAATACACCGAATCGCACGAATGGGTCCGCACCGAAGCAGACGGCACGCTGACGGTCGGCATTACCGACCACGCGCAAGAAGCGCTCGGCGACATCGTCTTCTTCGAAGTCCAGGAACTGGGCAAGACCGTGACCGCGGGCGACACCGTCGCGGTCATCGAGTCCGTGAAAGCCGCTTCCGATATCTACGCGCCGGTTTCGGGCGAAATCATCGAAGCGAACACGGCCGTGGCCGACACGCCAGACTCCGTCAACACCACGCCGTATGACAGCTGGCTGTTCAAGATCAAGCCGGCAGCAGATGCAACGCATGACCGCCTGATCGACGCCGACGCCTATACGAAGTCCATCGGCGCCTAAGCATTCAAAACTCGTTTTAAACCGTCAGGTGCGACGTCCGACGAACGCGGACGGCCGCACCGCCAGGAACACCTCATGAAGCTCGAACACCCGGATCGTCTGATGAACCGCACTCCTCTCTCGCTCGCCGCGCTCGAAGTGCATGACGCCTTCGCTGAACGGCATATCGGCCCGGATTCGGCCGACAGCCAGGCGATGCTCGAAGCCCTCGGCTTCGCGTCGCGCGCCGCGCTGATCGACGCCGTGATTCCGAAGACGATCCGCCGCAGCGAAACGCTGCCGCTCGGCCCCTTCTCGCAACCGAAGAGCGAAGCCGAAGCGCTCGCCGCGCTGCGTGAACTGGCCGACAAGAACCAGGTGTTCCGCTCGTATATCGGGCAGGGCTATTACAACGCGCACACCCCCACGGTGATCCTGCGCAACGTGCTCGAAAATCCGGCGTGGTACACGGCTTACACGCCGTATCAGCCGGAAATCTCGCAAGGCCGTCTCGAAGCGCTGCTGAACTTCCAGCAAATGATCATCGATCTGACGGGCCTCGCCATTTCCAACGCATCGCTGCTCGACGAGGCGACCGCCGCCGCCGAAGCGATGACGCTGCTGCAACGCGTGGGCAAGCCAAAGTCGAACGTGTTCTACGTCGCCGACGACGTGCTGCCGCAGACCATCGAAGTGGTGAAGACTCGCGCCACACCGGTTGGCATTGAAGTGAAGGTTGGCCCGGCTGCGGACGCCGCCAATGCCAACGCGTTTGGCGTGCTGCTGCAATATCCGGGTGTGAACGGCGATGTGCGTGACTACCGTGCGCTGGCTGAAGCGGTCCACGCGGCGGGCGGCTATGTGGTCGCCGCCGCTGATCTGCTCGCCCTCACCCTGCTCACGCCGCCGGGCGAATGGGGCGCGGACGTGGCCGTCGGCAACACGCAGCGTTTCGGCGTGCCGGTCGGCTTCGGTGGTCCGCACGCGGCCTACCTCGCCGTGCGCGACGAATTCAAACGGCAAATGCCGGGGCGTCTGGTTGGCGTCACGGTCGACGCACAAGGCAAGCCCGCGCTGCGTCTCGCGCTGCAAACGCGCGAACAACACATCCGCCGTGAAAAGGCGACCTCGAACGTGTGTACCGCGCAAGCGTTGCTCGCAATCATGGCCAGCATGTACGCGGTGTATCACGGCCCGCAAGGTCTGAAGACGATTGCCCAGCGCGTGAACCGCGTCACGGCGCTGCTGGCCGCTGGCGCGAAAAAGCTCGGCTATACGCTCGTCAACGAAAACTTCTTCGACACGCTGACGTTCGAAACCGGTGCCCGCACGCAAGCGTTGCATGACGCGGCGGTCGCCAAGCGCATCAACCTGCGCCGCGTCAGCGATACGCGCGTCGGCATCTCGCTCGACGAAACGACTAAGCGCAGCGATCTCGCCGATCTGCTGGCCGTGTTCGCGCAAGCAGCGTTCGTGAGCGAAGTGCCGCAAATCGATGCGCTCGACGCCGAACTGCCAGCGGAAAGCACCGTGCCGGTTGCGCTCGAACGCACCAGCGCGTACCTCACGCACCATGTGTTCAACCGTCACCATTCGGAAACGGAAATGCTGCGGTACCTGCGCAGCCTCTCCGACAAGGACCTGGCGCTCGACCGCTCGATGATCCCGCTCGGCTCCTGCACGATGAAGCTGAACGCAACGTCGGAAATGCTGCCAGTGACGTGGCCCGAGTTTGGTCAGATTCACCCGTTCGCGCCGGCTGAACAAACCGTCGGCTACCGCGAAATGATCGATCAGCTCGAGCAGATGCTCGTGGCGGCAACCGGTTACGCAGCTGTCTCGCTGCAACCGAACGCCGGCTCGCAAGGCGAGTACGCGGGTCTGCTCATCATCCACGCTTATCATGCGTCGCGCGGCGAAGGTCATCGCAACGTCTGCCTGATTCCCGCTTCGGCGCACGGCACGAACCCGGCGTCGGCACAGATGGCCGGAATGCAGGTCGTGGTGGTCGCGTGCGATGCACAAGGCAACGTCGATATTGAAGACCTGAAGGCCAAGGCAGCGCAACACGCGGACAAGCTGGCCGCGATCATGATCACGTATCCGTCGACGCACGGCGTGTTCGAAGCCAACGTGCGCGAAATCTGCGAGATCGTGCATGCGCACGGCGGCCAGGTCTACGTGGACGGCGCCAACATGAACGCGATGGTCGGCCTCACGGCGCCGGGTCAGTTCGGCGGCGATGTCTCGCACCTGAACCTGCACAAGACGTTCTGCATTCCGCACGGCGGTGGCGGCCCGGGCGTCGGTCCTGTGGCGGTGGGCGCACACCTCGCGAAGTTCCTGCCGAATCAGGTTTCGTCCGGCTATGAGCGCGCGGCCGATGGCATTGGTGCAGTTTCCGCAGCGCCGTACGGCTCCGCTTCGATCCTGCCGATCTCGTGGATGTATATCGCGATGATGGGCGCGAAGAACCTCACCGCCGCCACCGAAACCGCGATCCTCAACGCCAACTACGTCGCCAACAAGCTCGCGCCGCACTATCCGGTGCTGTACTCGGGCCCGGGCGGACTGGTCGCGCACGAGTGCATTCTCGATCTGCGTCCGATCAAGGACTCGAGCGGCATCACCGTTGACGACGTCGCCAAGCGCCTCGCCGACTACGGCTTCCACGCGCCGACCATGAGCTTCCCGGTGCCGGGCACGCTGATGGTCGAGCCGACCGAATCGGAATCGAAGGAAGAACTCGATCGCTTCATCGAAGCGATGATTGCGATCCGCGAGGAAATCCGCGCCGTCGAGGACGGTCGCTCGGACCGTGAAGACAATCCGCTCAAGCACGCACCGCATACGGCGGCCGTGGTGATTGCGGACGACTGGAAGCATGCGTACGCGCGTGAAACGGCCGCGTATCCGCTGCCGTCACTGATTGCGAGGAAGTACTGGCCGCCGGTTGGCCGTGCAGACAACGTGTATGGCGACCGCAACCTGTTCTGCTCCTGCGTGCCGATCGCGGATTACGAGTAACCGCGTCGCATCCGCTGCCTTGAACCGCGCGCCACCTGACGGTGACGCGCGGTCCTGTCGTTCGTGCCCGGGAACGGCTAACATCACACACCAATCAGCCCAACGAAGGAGTGTCGCATGGTGCGAAAGGTGCTAATGATGGAAAGCCGGAGCGATTCACGGCGCATGCCGTCCTGGCAGGCCGCGGGCACGCCGCTCGCGACGCTGCTGCTGGTGTGCGGCGCCGTCATGCTGCCGGTGCGGCACGCCCGCGCAGCGATGAATTTTTGTGCGGCGCCAGCGCTGCAAACCAGCGAACGCACGAACGCCGATCCCGGCGTCAAGGCCCTGGTCGCCAATGTGGGAGCGCATCTGAATGATCCGGCGCATGCGGTGGCGACGTTGCATACCGAAGGCACCTTACCGCACGAAGGGATCTACGATCAGAGCATCGAAGCCGAGAAGGATCTCGATCTGTTGCGCGATGCCGCACTCGCCTGGCGCGCCACCAGTGACGACCGCTATCTGAAACTGGTCGACCGTCTGCTGTACGCCTGGGTCACGACCTATCAGCCGAGCTTCAACCCGATCGACGAAACGCATTTTGAAAGCCTGATCCTCGCCTACGACATGACCGCAAGCGCGCTGCCGGTGAAAACGCGCAACGCGTCGATGGCGTTTCTGACGAAGCTTGGAAACGGTTACATCGCGCAGATCGACGCGCAACCGCGTCCGTTGACCGGCACGTATCGCAACAACTGGCAGAGTCACCGCGTCAAGCTGATTGCCATGGCCGCCTTCACGCTCGACAACCGCAAGATGATCAACGCGGCGCAGCGTCTGTTTGTCGAACACATTGGCGACAACATCGAGCCGGATGGTTCGACGATCGATTTCAAGGAACGCGATGCGCTGCACTACGTGACTTACGATCTGCAGCCGCTCGTGACCGCAGCGCTGGCGGCACGCCGCCACAACCGCAACTGGCTGCCGGAGCCGGCGACCAACGACGCGACGCTGGCCGCCGCGCTGAACTGGTTGACGCCCTACGCGTTGGGCACGAAGACGCATGAAGAATTTGTGCATTCGGACGTCCCGTTCGATGCGAAGCGTCGCGAAGCCGGCTTGCCCGGCTATTCGGGTGATTGGGATCCGAAGAACGCGGCGGAACTGTTTCATCTGGCGGCGCGCCTCGATGGCCGCTATGCGCCGATCGCGTTGCGGCTCGCGCCGACACCGCCCGCGTGGCTGGCTGTGTGCCTGCCGCTGCCGGCACGTTAAACCCGTTTTTATTTGCAGGAGCAGTAATGGCAGTCAGTGTGTTCGACCTTTTCAAAATCGGCATTGGTCCGTCCAGCTCGCATACGGTCGGGCCGATGCGCGCGGCGCTGATGTTCGTCCAGGGGCTCGAACGCGATGGACTGCTTGCGGCCACGGCTTCGGTGAAGGTGGATTTGTATGGTTCGCTCGGCGCGACCGGCAAGGGTCACGGCACCGATCGCGGCGTGATGCTCGGTTTGATGGGCGACGCGCCGGACACCGTCAATCCCGATACGATCGCGGAGCGTCTCGAAGCAGTGCGCACCTCGCGCTCTTTGCCGTTGCTTGGCACGCACCCCGTGCCGTTCGTGCAGAAGGATCACATTTCGTTCTACCGGCAGGCGCTTGCCGAGCATCCGAACGGATTGAAGCTGCACGCGTACGATGGGCAAGGTGAGACGTTACGTGAGGCGACTTACCTTTCCGTCGGCGGTGGTTTTGTAGTCACTGCGGGTGCGCCGAATACCAAGGTGCTGAGTGCCGTCGATCAGTTGCCGCACCCGTTTCGCAGCGGCAATGAGTTGCTCGCGCTATGCAAGGCGACCGGTAAAAGCATCGCGCAACTGATGTGGGAAAACGAGCGCGTCTGGCACACCGAGGAAGAAACGCGCACGGGCCTGATGAAGATCTGGGACGTGATGCAGTCGTGTGTGGCACGCGGTTGCGGCATCGGCAATCCGGATGCGGACGGTAATCTCCCCGGGCCGTTCCAGGTGAAGCGGCGTGCGCCGCAGTTGTATCGCTCCTTGTCCGGCAATCCTGAACTGGCGTTGCGCGATCCGCTGTCGATGGTGGACTGGATCAATCTGTACGCGATTGCCGTCAATGAAGAGAACGCGGCCGGTGGACGTGTCGTCACGGCACCGACTAACGGTGCGGCCGGCATCATCCCGGCGGTGCTGCATTACTACACGCGCTTCATGCCCGGCTCGAACCAGCAGGGCGTGATCGACTTTCTGATGACGGCGGCGGCGATCGGCATTCTGTACAAGCTGAATGCGTCGATTTCCGGTGCCGAAGTGGGTTGCCAGGGTGAAGTGGGCGTGGCCTGCTCGATGGCCGCGGGCGCACTTGCGGCGGTGATGGGTGGCACACCTGAGCAGGTCGAGAACGCCGCGGAAATCGGCATGGAACATAACCTCGGACTGACCTGCGATCCGGTCGGCGGCATGGTACAGATTCCGTGTATCGAACGTAATGCGATGGCGTCGGTGAAGGCGGTCAACGCGGCGCGGATGGCATTGCGCGGTGATGGCAGCCATTATGTTTCGCTGGACTCGGTCATCAAGACGATGCGCGAAACCGGCGCGGATATGAAGACCAAGTACAAGGAAACTTCACGCGGCGGGTTAGCGGTGAATATTGTCGAGTGCTGATTTGTGGCGGCCTCGTTAGGACACACGAGACCGGCAATTGCTTGAGCTCTTCAAGCAGGTCGTACCCAACGCGTCCCTTACAACGCGCCGCCGTTGCCATGCCGCGGCGTTGCCTTGCAGCTTGCGCTACTAGCCCGATCGGCTGGCCGACATTGCCCTTTCCGGTGACACCGGCCACCGACTCGGCGTAAGCTGTCGAGGCCCGTCGGCCCCACGTGGCCGACCAGCCGACCGACGAGATCCGACTGGAGGCTTCACCGCAATGCCGCTGACGAATGTTCCCGCTTCCGCCACCACCACGGGTGCGCGCCTTGTAGTCGATGCCCTGCTGACGCACGGTGTCGAACGTGTTTTCTGTGTGCCCGGCGAGAGCTTTCTCGCCGTGCTCGACTCGCTGCACGACGAGACTGAAAGTATCCAGACCGTCGTCTGCCGGCACGAAGCGGCCGCGGCGAATATGGCCGAAGCGGTCGGCAAGCTGACCGGCCGTCCCGGCGTGGCAATCGTCACGCGCGGGCCCGGCGCGACGCACGCCTCGATCGGCGTGCACACCGCCTTCCAGGATTCGACGCCGATGATCCTGCTGATCGGCCAATGCGCACGCGAACATCTCGACCGCGAGGCTTTCCAGGAAATCGACTATCGACGCATGTTCGGCCAGATGGCGAAGTGGGTCGCGCAGATCGATGATCCGCGTCGCATACCGGAATATCTGAGTCATGCGTTCCATACTGCGACCTCGGGCCGGCCGGGGCCGGTCGTGCTGTCTTTCCCGGAAGATGTATTGAGCGATGCGTGTGCGATGGTGCCAGGCGCGCCTGCCTATCACCGTGTGGCGGCATCGCCGTCTGCGGCGCAGATCGATCAGCTTCGCCAGAGGCTCGAAGGCGCACAGCGGCCAATCGTAATTGCCGGCGGTAGCGGCTGGACATCCGCGGCGAGTGCGGATTTGCAGCGCTTCGTCGAGAACTGGCAGTTGCCGGTTGGCCTCGCGTTCCGCTTT
>Ga0302181_10003642_pt1 | contig 10481 bp, 10 predicted proteins | sample I_Palsa_E3_3_FD_198786 | JGI IMG/M metagenome (GOLD analysis project Ga0302181, IMG submission 198786) | Peat permafrost microbial communities from Stordalen Mire near Abisko, Sweden - I_Palsa_E3_3 | ecosystem: Environmental > Terrestrial > Soil > Palsa > Peat permafrost | place: Sweden... | reverse complement strand
CCTGCTGGCCGCCGCCTGCGGTTTGCCGGTGTACAAGCATGGTAATCGCGGCATCTCGAGCCGCGCCGGCAGCGCGGATGTGCTGGAGGCGCTCGGGCTGCCGTTGCCGCTCGATGAGGCGGCCGCGGGGCGCTGTTTCGCCGCCACGGGCTTCACGTTCCTGTTTGCGCCCTACTATCACGCGGCGACCCGGGGCATCGCGCCTGTGCGGGCCGCATTGGGCGTGCGTACGGTCTTCAACATTCTCGGACCGTTGAGCAATCCGGCCGCGCCACCCTACCTCGTGCTCGGCGCCTTTGATCTGGCTACCGCCAAGCTCATGGCGCACGCTGCGCTGGGCAGCGGGATTAAGCGCGCGTTTGTCATCCACGGCGCCGAGGGCTGGGATGAACCCACGCCGATAGGTCCGTTTACGTTATTTGACGTCGGTGCGGGGGGCGTGCGCATCGAGCAGCGCACACCGGCCGATTACGGGCTCGCGCCGTGCGCGCCAGGCGAGCTGGCCGGCGCCGATGCGGCGCATAACGCGCGCGAGCTCAGGCGCGTGCTCGCGGGCGAGCGGCACGGGGCGCACGATGCGCATCGCGATGCGCTATTGCTCGGCGCGGCGCTCGCACTTGAAGTCACGGGTCGCGCCAGTGCGCCGCGCGCGGCGCTCGCACAGGCGGCCGCGGCTATCGATGAGGGTGCGGCGCTGGCATTGCTCATGGGGCTGGAGCGCTTCGGGCGCGATGAAGCGCAGCGGGCGCACAGCACATGAGCGCGGATTTTCTGCAGTCGATGGCCCGCTCGAGCCGTGAGCGCGTCGCGCACGCGAGCGCGATCTGCAGCCGCAGTGCGCTGCGCGAGCGCGCGCTGGCCACGAGCCCGGCGCCGCCGCTGCAGCTCTCGGGGCTCGGCTTTGATCTGATCGCCGAGCTCAAACTGCGCTCACCGGCGCTCGGATCATTGCAGCCGGCGCGGCAGACCGATATCAGCGCGCGCGTGCGCGATTACGCGCTCGCCGGCGCGGCCGCGATCTCGGTGCTGACCGAGCCCACGCGCTTCGATGGCGAGCTCGAGCACCTGCGCGAGGCGGCGGCTGCATTGCAGGGCCGCGTGCCATCGATGCGCAAGGATTTTCTGGTCGATCCCTATCAGGTCTACGAGGCGCGCGCCGCGGGCGCCGGCGGCGTGCTGATCATCCTGCGCATGCTCGAGCCCGCGCAGATCGCGAGCCTGCTCGATGCCGCGGCAGAATTGCAATTGTTCGCGCTGCTGGAGGCGTTCGATGAGCCCGACCTCGAGCTGGCCGGAGAGCTCGTGCGCGAGCATGGCGGGCGCGTGCAGCTGCTGGTCGGCGTCAATTGCCGCGACCTCAGCTCCCTGCAGGTCGTGCCGGACCGGCTCGAGGCGCTCGCGGCGAAATTGCCGCCGGATGTGCCGCGTGTGGCCGAGAGCGGCGTGGACAATGAGGCCGATGCCGCGCGCCTGGCGCGCGCGGGCTATGACCTCGCGCTGGTCGGCAGCGCACTCATGCGCGCGCGCGAGCCGCTCGCGTGCGCGCGCGCGTTGCTGGCGGCGGGGCGGCAGGCGCTTCGATGTGGCTGAAGATCTGCGGCATGACGAGCCCGGAGGCGGTGAGCGCGGCACTGGAGGCGCAGGTCGATGCGATCGGCTTCGTGTTCGCGCCGTCAGTGCGCGAGTTGCAGCCGCAGCGCGCCGTGCAACTGGCGGCTCCGGCACGCGGGCGGGTGCAATGCATCGCGGTCACGCTGCATCCGCAGCAGGCCCTCATCGATCAGATCCTGGAGGATTTCGCGCCCGATGTGCTGCAGACGGATCTCGAGGATCTGGCGGGGCTGCGTTTGCCCGCGAGCCTGACCGTGCTGCCCGTGGTTCGCGGCGCCCTGACAGACCCGCGCGCAGCCCCGCCGCGCCTGCTGTTCGAAGGTGCGCGCAGCGGCAGCGGTGGGACCGCCGACTGGGGGCAGGCTATGCTGCTGGCACGGGCGACGCAGTTGATCCTGGCCGGCGGCCTCACGGCGGCCAACGTCGCCGCCGCGATTCAGAGCGTGCGACCATTCGGGGTCGATGTATCGAGCGGGGTGGAGTCGGCGCCCGGGCGCAAGAGCCCGCAGCGCATCGTGGAATTTGTTCAGGCCGCGCGCGCGGCCTTCGCAGGAATCGATCATGAGCGTGACGGAAACACTCGCTGAGGGCGCATCGCTGCTGGCGGATCTGCTGGCCGGACGCTTGCCGGATGAGCGCGGACGTTTCGGCCCTTATGGCGGCCGCTTTGTCCCCGAAACGCTCATACCGGCGCACGAACGGCTCGAGCGCGGCGTGCGACGCTGGCTGGTCGACCCCGAGTTTAAAGCCGAGCTCGAGTCTGAATTGCGCGACTGGGTCGGGCGGCCGACGGCGCTGAGTCCGGCGCCGCACCTGTCGCGGCGCTGGGGCGCCGAAGTCTGGCTCAAGCGCGAAGACCTGGCGCATACCGGGGCACATAAAATCAACAATGCCATTGGCCAGGCGCTGCTCGCGCGGCGCCTCGGAGCGCGCCGTATCGTGGCGGAAACCGGTGCCGGACAGCACGGTGTGGCCAGCGCGGCCGCCTGCGCGCGCGTGGGATTGCCCTGCACCGTCTACATGGGGGCTCTGGATATGGAGCGCCAGGCGCCTAACGTCGGGCGCATGAGATTGCTCGGCGCCAAGGTCGTGGCTGTGAGTAGCGGCGATCGGACCTTGCGCGCGGCTATCGATGAGGCATTGCGCGACTGGGTCAGCGATCCGAGCGGCACCTACTACATGCTGGGCTCGGCGGTCGGCGCACACCCCTATCCGTATCTGGTGCGCGAATTGCAGGCCGTGATCGGACGCGAGGCGCGCGCGCAGATGCTCGAGCGCGCCGGCTGCCTGCCCGATGCGCTCGTTGCCTGCGTCGGCGGCGGCTCCAACGCCATCGGTCTGTTTCACGCCTTCCTGGGCGATGCCGAGGTCGAAATCCTGGGCATCGAGGCCGGTGGGCGCGGCACGCAGCTCGGCCAGAATGCAGCTACGCTCGGCCTGGGCAGTCCCGGGGTACTGCATGGCAGCTACTCGTTGCTGCTGCAGGATCGGGACGGACAGATCCAGGAGACGCACTCGATCTCGGCGGGACTGGATTATCCGGGCGTCGGCCCCGAGCACGCGCTGTTGCTCGCACTGGGTCGCGTGCGCTACGAGTTGGCCAGCGATCAGGAAGCACTCGATGCGGTGCGTGAATGTGCCGAATGCGAGGGCATCCTGCCTGCGCTCGAGACCGCGCATGCGCTCGCCGGTGCGCGCCGCTGGGCCGCCACGCATCCGGGCAAGCGTGTACTGATCGGACTGTCAGGGCGAGGCGATAAGGACTTGGCTACGCTGCTGCAGACCCTGAGCACGGCGAATCCCGAGGCGCCTTCATGAGCGCCGCGCTCGCGCCTACGCCGATCGAGCGCATCGTCCTGGCGCTGCGAGGTGCGGCCAAGCAGGGCCAGCCGGCGCTCGTGGCTTTTCTGACCGCGGGTTATCCGAGCCGAGCACAGTTTCGTGAACACCTGAGCGCCGTGGCGAGTGAGGCGGACTTGGTCGAGATCGGCGTGCCGTTTAGCGATCCGATGGCCGATGGCGTCACGATCCAGCGCTCGAGCGAGGCGGCACTGCGCGCCGGGGTGAGCCTGGCCTGGATACTCGAAGAATTGCAACTCATGCCACCGGTCAAAGCGCCGCTGTTGCTCATGAGCTACCTGAATCCATTGCTCGCCTTCGGACTGGAGCGCCTGGCGCGCCGAGCCGCCGGCGCGGGGGTCTGCGGCTTTATCGTCCCGGATCTGCCGCTGGATGAGAGCGCATTACTGCGCGTCGCACTCGAGCCGCACAATATCGCGCTGGTGCAGATGGTCACGCCGGTCACCGGACCCGAGCGGCTCGCGAAATTGACCGCTGCAAGCCAGGGTTTTGTCTATGCCGTGACCATGACAGGCACGACCGGGCAGAAGGCTGCTGCGCCGAGCGACATCGCCGCCTATCTCGAGCGCGTGCGCGCGGTCGCGACCTTGCCCATCTGCGCCGGCTTCGGCATACGCAACCGCGAACAGATCGAGCGCCTGCGCGGCCTGGTTGATGGCGTCGTGGTCGGATCGGCGCTGGTCGAGGTTCTCGAGCGCGGTGAATCGCCGCAGGAATGGCTCGCCGCATTGCGGCCGCGTCGACACTGAGCACGCAATGCCCAGCCTCGTGATCGAGCAGCGATTCTGCGGCCCGCCGGGCTGCGCCAACGGGGGTTACGCGGCCGGCCTGATCATGCTGCATTCCGCCGAGCGGCTCTGTGTGCGGCTCGAGCGGCCCATTCCATTGCAGACGCAGCTCGAGCTTAAGGCGGCGCCGGAGGGCGTGCTCGAGCTCTTGAATGCCGGACAGGTCCTGGCCCGCGCAAGGCCCGCGGCTCTGCAACTGGACGTACCGGCCGCACCGAGCTATCTCGAAGCGCTCGAGGCCTCGAGGCAATTCACCGGCTTCGCCCGTCACGCCTATCCCGGCTGCTTTGTCTGCGGTACGCAGCGCGCCCGCGGCGACGGGCTGCGCATTTTTGCCGGGCGGCTCGGCGGCAAAGAGCTCGTGGCAGCGCCGTGGATCGCCGACACCTCGCTCGCGGATGGGGCCGGCAAGGTACGTCCGGAATTCATGAGCGCGGCGCTGGACTGTCCGGGCTACTTCGCCGCTCGTTCGGATGCCGCCCCCATGCTGCTCGGCCAGTTCACTGCGCACATTGATCGCTGCGTGCATATCGATGAGCCCTGTGTGGTCGTGGGCTGGAAGCTGCAGACCAGCGCCCGCAAGTACGAGGTCGGTACGGCGCTGTTCGACGAGGACGGGGAGCAGTGCGCGCGCGCCCGGGCGGTGTGGATCGAGCCGCGCGCCCCGATGTGACTGCAATGTCACTGCGCTGCGACTGCTTTGTGATCGCTGTGGCCCTAGAGTCAGGTCGCATCCGCGCTAAGCGCAATGGCAGGAGACACCACATGGCGACAGTGTCCGCGATTTCGGGCGAGACTCAGGGCCGGTCGGCCGCGGGTTTCCTGCGCTCGGGCAATGCGAGCCCGGTGTTGCGGGAGTGGCTGCAGGGCGACTGGGCCATGATCTTTTCGCACCCGATCGATTTTCAGTACCAGGGTCTGGAGATCGATCGCTGGCTCGCCATTGTGCGCGAGGAATTTCAACTGCGCGCCGTGCGTGCGCTCGCTTGCAGGCTTGATGCGACGCTGCTCGATCCGATCTGGGTCACCGAGCCCATCGCCGATCACCGCCCAGTCGGGATCGAGCCTGTGAACGAGGCGGGCGTGCCCGAGATCGTCGATCTGCCGGCGCGCGCCTTGCGCGACGAGTTGCTGGGCCTGGGCCCGCGCTTCGTGCTGATTGTCGATGAGGAATTGCGCCGCCGCGGCGTATTCAAGTACAGCACGGCCGGCGCGAACGTCTCGCCGCTGGATCTGCTGGCATCGATCGATGCGCTGCGCCGCCGCGGTACGCAGCGCATCGCAGCCTGAGCTTTTAGCGCGAACGCGCAAAGCAGACCGACAGCCACAGTCCCAGACCGCCGGCACCGAGCAGCCATCCGGGCAGGGGCGGCTCGAGGCGCAAAGCGAGCCAAAGCGCGGCGCCGAGCACCAGCATCGTGCCGATGATGGCGCGATCGCTGCGGCGGCGCTGCTGCAGCCACTCGCGGCGCAGTCGATCCAACGCACGCGTATCGAGCGGCACACGCAGCTGTCCGTCCTGCATGCGCTCGATCAGGCGCTTGCTCACCGGCGGCAATGCTTTGATGATCTCGAGCGCGTCGGGCCACCCGCGGCGCAGCTCCCGCAAGATATTGCGCGGGCTCGTGCGCTCGCGCATCCAGCGACGCAGCACCGGACTGGCGGTGTGCCAGATATCGAGCTCGGGATAGAGCTGGCGACCCAGGCCCTCGACGTTGAGCAGCGTCTTCTGCAACAGCAGCAATTGCGGCTGGATCTGGCCGTTGAAGCGCCGCAGGGCCTCGAACAGCCGCAGCAGCACGACGCCAAAGGAGATCTCCACGAGCGGGCGATCAAAAATCGGCTCGCAGATCGTGCGTACCGCCGATTCCATCTCATCCACGCGCGTTTCGGGCGGTACCCAGCCCGATTGGACATGCAACGTGGCCACGCGCCGGTAGTCGCGATTGAATACGGCCAGAAAATTCTCGGCCAGATAGCGCTGGTCGCGCAGGTCCAGCGAGCCGACGATGCCGAAATCGACCGCGGCGTAGCGCGGCTGCGCTGGGTCGGCCAGCAGCACGAAGATATTTCCCGGATGCATGTCGGCGTGAAAGAAGTTGTGGCGGAAGACCTGCGTGAAGAAGATTTCAACGCCGTTCTCCGCCAGGCGTTTGAAATCGGTGCCTAGCTCGCGCAAGCGCGCGATGTCGCCAATCGGGATGCCGCGTATGCGCTCCATGACCAGGACGTCGGCACGGCAGAAGTCCCAGTACACCTCCGGCACGTACAACAGCGGCGAGCCGGCGAAGTTGCGCCTGAGCTGCGAGGCGTTCGCGGCCTCGCGCATCAGATCGAGCTCATCGAGTATGGTGCGCTCGTATTCGCGCACGATCTGGAGCGGCTTGAGCCGACGGCTCTCGACCCACCAGCGCTCGGCCAGTCCGGCGATCGCGTAGAGCACCGCGATGTCCAGCGCAATCATCGCTCTCATGTCCGGACGCAGGACCTTGACGATGACCTCGCGACCATCCGGCAGCTGCGCCGCATGCACCTGCGCAATCGAGGCCGCTGCCAGCGGCATCAGCTCAAAATTGCGCAAGCGCTGATCCAGCGGCACGCCATAAGCGCGCTCTATCGACGCTCGCGCCAGCTCCCCTGGAAAGGGCGGCACGTTATCCTGCAGCCGCGCGAGCTCATCGGCTACATCGGCGGGCAGCAGATCGCGCCGCGTGGAGAGCGCCTGGCCAAATTTGATGAAAATCGGGCCGAGCTCCTCGAGCGCGAGGCGCAGGCGCTCGGCGCGCGTCAGGCGCGAGCGGCGCTGAAACCACGTCCACGGTGAGGCGTAATAGACGACCCGCAACGGCCGATACAGGTGCGTGGCGCGCACCAGCTCGTCGAGCCCGTTGCGCTCGAGCACGCGCTGGATCTGAATCAGCCGCCGCAACACGCGCCATTGCATCAAACCGGCTCCTCCCCGCCGCTCGTGCCGTGGACTTGCCCCTCCAATTGCGCGGTGCGCGCCTCGAGACGATCGACCTGCTCGCGCAGTTCATCAACGCCGCGCATGACATGCTCGGACTCGGCCTTGGGCACCAGCTCGCCGCGCTCGTGGGCGAGGTATTCGCTCAGATTCTGCGTGCCCGTCCAGGCCGTGCGGCGCGTCCAGGCCGCGGCGCCGCGCAGGCCCCGCATGAGCACGTGCGCGCCGCTGCGGCCGAGCAGATCGGCCGCGACCGACTCCAGATCGGGCGCAAGCAAAACCGCGAGCTCGCGAAATTGCTGCGCAATCTCGGTATCGCCTTCGATGCGCACCGCGCCGCGCTGGATCACGGACTGCGGATCCGCACCGCTCAGTGCCAGCAATGAGAGCGGCGTGCCGATCAGCCTGGCATCGGGCACAGTGCCGGGCTCCAGGGGTCCGGCTTTGAGCGTGCTGCCGGTTGATTGCAGCAGGATCGTCCAGGCGGTGCCGCTGATCTGGATCGCGAGTCGGCGGCCCGCCAGCATTGCCGTGAGCTCACGCGCGCGCGTCGAGTCCGCCAGAGCGTGAGCGACGGCGGCATTGAGCGCGCGCTCGATCAGAGCGCCGGCAAGTGCTGCCATCCTCAGTACCGGTAGCCGCGGTGCAGGGCCACGAGCCCGCCAGTCAGATTGTGGTAGTGGCAGCCCTCCAGTCCGGCGCTGCGCATCATCTGCAGCAGCGTCTCCTGATCCGGATGGCGGCGGATCGATTCGGCCAGATAGCGGTAGGCGTCGGCATCCCCGGTGACCACGCGGCCCAGCCAGGGCAGCACCCGGAAGGAGTAGGCGTCGTAGAGCCGGCTCATCGAGCCCATCAGCGGGGTGGAGAATTCCAGCACGAGCAATTGACCGCCAGGCTTGAGCACGCGCTGCATCGAGGATAAGGCCGCCTGCTTGTCCGTGACGTTGCGCAGCCCAAAGCCGATCGTCACGCAATCGAAGCTGGCGTCGGGGAATGGCAGGTGCTGCGCGTCCGCCTGCACGTAATCGACTAGCGTGCTCAGGCCGCGATCGATGAGCCGGTCGCGGCCGATCTGCAGCATTCGTGAATTGATGTCGGTGAGCACCACATGACCCTGGCGGCCGACCTGCTGCGCCAGTCCGATGGCCAGATCGCCCGTGCCGCCCGCGACATCCAGCGCGTGCGCGCCGTGGCGCAGGCCGGTGAGCGCGAGCGCAAAGCGTTTCCAGAGGCGATGGGCGCCGCCCGACATCAGGTCATTCATGAGGTCGTAGCGCTCGGCCACGGAGTCGAATACGCCTCGCACACGACGTGCCTTGTCCTGCAGCGGCACATCCTCGTAGCCGAAGTCGGTGGTCTGGGTGGGGCGCTGCGCCATGTGTGTTTACCGTGTCTGGACTGGGCCCATATTATTATGTCGCGCTGCGCTTACCGCTGAACGCAGCGCCGCGATCGGTGCGGCCTTCTATTACAGTGTCGCGATTGTACGCAGTCGCGACAGTTGCGTACGGAAAGGACTGATCTTGTCCTCTTTGGGCTCGGCCCGACGATCTGACGATCTTATGTGGCGCGAGCGCGTCGCCGCCAGGGCACTAAAAACGCTGGCATTTTGCCGGCATATCGACCAGAATCGCGGCCGGTTGTGGCCCAAAAGGCGCAACCAAGTGGGGGTCTTGTGAAGATTTTGGCCGGGCATATGCCCGGCCTTTCTTTTTCAGCCACTGTGTCGCGACAGCCCTGCGCGCTCCAGGCGCGCCAGGTACGCCGACCAGTTGCTCGCGTGCTGCTCGCCGAGCTCATAGAGATACTTCCAGGTATACAGGCCGGTGTTGTGGCCGTCGTCGAACATGAGCCGCACCGCATAGTGGCCGATGGGTTCGACGTCCTGCACGAGCACAGCCTGCTTGCCGCCGATCAACAGCGCCTCGCCAGCGCCGTGCCCGCGTAGTTCCGCCGATGGGGAATTCACGCGCAGGTATTCGAAGGGCAGCTCAAAGCGCCTGCCATCGGTGAATGCGACCTCGAGCACACGCGAGCGCTTGCGCAATTTGATTTCGGTAGCGGCAATCTCCTGCATGGGGCTCAGCATAGCGCCACACAGGGGCGTCCGGGCCGCGCGCTCTGCCACAATGCAGCGGTGCATCGCCGCTCCAAACTCCTGCTGAGCCTGGTGCTCGCGACGCTGGTTGCTGCGCTCGGCCTTCTGGTCTGGCAGCGCTGGCCGCGCGCGCTGTCCACCGGGCAATTCGGTCCTATCCGCGCGTTTCCGGCCTGGCTGCGCCAGAGCGGCATCGCGTTTGTATTCTCCGATGCCCAGGGCTGGAGCCGCGCTGACGAGCAGGCAGCGCGGGGGCTGGCGCGCGCGGGTCATTTCGTCGCCGGCCTGGATACCCCAGAGCTGCTCAAGCATCTGAATCAGCTCAAGTCGGGCTGCGTCTTCATGCCCGGGATCCTCGAGAACTACAGTCACGTGCAGCAGCACGCCGCCGGCACGGTGCGATTCGAGGAGCCGGCGCTGCTCGGGCACGGCAGTGGTGCCACTTTGGTCTACCTCGCGCAGATCCAAGCCCCACCGCTGGCCTTTGAGTCGGCCGTGATGCTCGACCCGGAGCCCGAGCTCGCCCTCAGCGCGAGCCTCTGCGATCACCCGGCGCTGCAACGCGATGCGCACGCGCAGCGGCTGCGGCCCGAGCCGCTCGGCGGCAATGTCGCGGCTCGCCTCTGGCTCGACCAGGCGGCAACGCCGGCCGCGCGCGCCTTTGCCGCAGCGGTGATTCCACGACCGCAGCTGCTCCCGGCTGAGCGCTCACTGAGCCAGGTCTATGCGAGCGCACTGAGCCAGATCGAGGCGGACCGGCAGCGCGGTGGTGTGGCCGATCTGCCGTTAGTCGAGGTCGCGGCATCCGGGCCCACGCGCGAGCTGTTCGCGATTCTTTACTCGGGCGATGGCGGTTGGCGCGATTTGGATCGCACTCTGGCCGGTGTGCTCGCCTCCAAAGGCGTCAATGTCGTGGGGGTCGACGTCCTGCGCTACTTCTGGCGCCGCCGCTCGCCCGAGCTGGCCGCTGCCGACCTGGCGCGCATCATGCGTCACTACCAGCAGCTCTGGCAGCGAGCGCAGGTCGTGTTGATTGGCTTTTCTTTTGGTGCCGATGTGCTGCCCTTTCTGGTCAGCCGACTGCCGGCGGATCTGCGCGCGGATGTCAGGCTGCTGTCGCTGCTTTCACCCGAGCGCGATACTGCCTTTGAAGTCG
>Ga0302181_10003634_pt1 | contig 10497 bp, 11 predicted proteins | sample I_Palsa_E3_3_FD_198786 | JGI IMG/M metagenome (GOLD analysis project Ga0302181, IMG submission 198786) | Peat permafrost microbial communities from Stordalen Mire near Abisko, Sweden - I_Palsa_E3_3 | ecosystem: Environmental > Terrestrial > Soil > Palsa > Peat permafrost | place: Sweden... | reverse complement strand
AGCTGGCCGCCAGCCAGCAGATCACCCAGGACCACCTGGACCTGGTGGCCGCGTTCGAGCGGACCGACCTGGCCGCCGCCCAGCAGATCCTGACCGAGCACGCCCAGCGCAGCAAGGAAACGATGCGGGGCGGCATAGCGCAGGCGGGCGGGACATGATCCACCACGGCCGTTTCGAGGCCAAGGTGGCCGTGGTCACCGGGGCCGCGCAGGGCATCGGGCACTTGGTCGCCACGAACCTGGCCCGCGAGGGCGGGAAGGTGGCCCTGGTCGACCGGTCCGAACTGATCCACGAGGTCCGTGAGAAACTGGCGAACCAACTGCGGGACAAGCTCCCGGCAGGAGGCGCCGAGATCCTGGCCGTGGTGGCCGACCTCGAGCAATATGCCGACTGCAGCACGGTCATGGCCCGCGCCGAGGCCCACTTCGGCCGCATCGACATCCTCATCAACAATGTCGGCGGGACGATCTGGGCCCGGCCCTACGAACACTACGAGGAGCAGCAGATCGAGGCGGAGATCCGCCGTTCGCTGTTCCCGACCTTGTGGTGCTGCCGCGCGGTGCTGCCCTACATGCTCAAGCAGGGCTCCGGGACGATCGTCAACGTCTCCTCCATCGCGACCCGCAGCGTCAACCGCGTGCCCTACGCCGCGGCCAAGGGCGGCGTCAACGCGCTCACGGCTTCCCTCGCCTTCGAATACGCGGGCAAGGGCATCCGCGTCGTCGCCGCGGCCCCGGGCGGCACCGAAGCACCGGAGCGGCGCACCGCCCGCGGGCCAACGGCCCAGACCGATGAGGAAAGGGGCTGGTACCAGCAGATCGTGGACCAGACCGTCGAATCAACCCATCTCAAGCGGTACGCCACCCTGGACGAGCAGGCCGCGCCCATCTTGTTCCTCGCCTCCGACGAAGCCTCCTACGTAGTCGGCTCGACCCTGCCCGTAGGAGGCGGCGACCTCGGCTAACCATGCGGACGGGCTCAGCCCGCCTCGCCTGATCCGGACCGGAACAGGCTGGACGCCGCTGCCTTCGCGATCTGACCGTCCTGTTCCTCGCTCCCGCCGGAGACGCCGACGGCACCCACGAGGTGGCTCCCGCACCGGATCGGTGCGCCGCCGCCGAAGATGACCAGACGGTCGGTCTTGACGATCCCGTGCAGCAGGGCGCTCTCCGTCTGCAGCATCGACCACCACTGATCGGTCGGCAGGCCATTGAAGGCGCAGACCGAGTACGCCTTGTCCTGGGCCAGTTGAGCCGACATCAAGGGCGCGCCGTCCATGCGCTCGAAGGCGATCAGGTGGCCGGCTTGATCGCACACCGCGATGCAGACCGGCACGGCCAGCCCGCTGGCGGCTTCGCGCGCCGCGCCGATCGCCCGCTGGGCCAGCGCAGCCGAAACGGAATGAGCGGACAGCAGGCCACTGGAATCGGCAGCACCCGTCGGCTGGGTCATCGCGTCATGCACCTCTTTCGCGTTTCGAGCTGACACTACGGTGTGGCCGGCGCCGCCCCATCCTCGCCCCATCCTCGCCGCATCCTCGCCGAGGCGGTCGGCCGGTGGCCGGTTCTGTCCCGCTGAGCAGGAGACAGGTTCGCCGTTCTTCCGCTTTGTTGTCTGATGTAAGAGCGTCTGGGTGCGCGCAAGCTTCCGAACGAAGGGACGCAGCCAAATGGGTGTCATGCGAATGGGGTACGTGCACGTCAGGGTCACGGACCTCGAGGAATCCCGCTCACACTACGGCGAGACGCTCGGCATGAAGCTGGTACACGAGGAACCAGGCAAGCTGTACTACAAGGGGTGGGATGAGTTCGATCACCACTCCGTCGTCCTGGAGGAGGGCGGCGTCGGCGTGGTGAAGTTCGGCTACAAGGTCGAGCGCGAGACTGACCTGGAGGAACTGGAGCAGCGGGCCCGTCAGTTCGGCTGCCTGACCGAGCGGATGAGCAAGGGCGACAACTTCGCGATCGGTGACGGCGTGCGGCTCGTGCTGCCCTCGGATCACGTCATCGAGCTGTACTCCGAGGCCGAATACGTCGGCACCGACGTCGGGCTGGTCAATCCCGAGGCCTTCCCGCGTCACCTTGTCGGGGTCGGAGTCCCGAGGGTCGACCACGCCATGATCACCACCGAGGACCCCGCCACCCTGGAGCGGTTCTACACCGACGTCATGGACTTCCACCCGGCCGAGCGGGTCGTTGACAACCTCGACGATAATCACCTGATCGCCTCGTGGCTGAGTTGCGGCAATACGGCGCACGACATCGCGTTCATGGCCGGGCCCCAGGGGAAGCTGCACCACTTCGCCTACAACCTCACCGACTGGTACGCGATCAAGCATGCCGGTGGCCTGTTCGCCATGGACGATGTGTCCGTCGACGTCGGCCCGACCCAGCACGGCATCACCCGGGGCGAGACGATCTACTTCTTCGACCCGTCAGGCAACCGCAACGAGGTCTTCAGCGGCGGCTATCTGGTCTTCCGCGACTCTCCGCCCCTTACCTGGACGGTCGACCAACTGGGCAAGGCCATCTTCTACATCCAGCGCGAGCTCAACGAACGGTTCACCACGGTCCTCACCTGAGTAACGGTTCACCGCGGTCGTGACTGAGAGTGAGCGTATCGCAGGCCAGCTCCCGGGGCTAGCCGAGCGGCTCTGGAACGCCGAAGTCGGCCACGCCCCGATCAGCCCGCTGTCCGACGCACGGCCTGGCCTCCTGCCGGAGGAGGCCTACGCCGTGCAGACCCTCAATATCGAGCGTCGGCTGGCGGCCGGGCGGGTTATCCGCGGCCACAAGCTCGGCCTCACCTCGCTGGCCATGCAGGAGCTGCTCGGGATCACTGAACCCATCTCTGGCGTCCTGCTCGATGACATGATCGTTGAGGAGAGCGATCAGATCCGCTATGAGGAGTTCATCCAGCCCAGGGCCGAAGCCGAGATCGCGCTCCGGCTGGGCAGCGACCTGTCCGGACCCGGCGTCAGTACGGCACAGGCCCTCGCGGCCATCGACGGCGTGCTGGCGGCCATCGAGATCGGGGACAGCCGTATCGCGGACTGGCGGGGCAAGCTGGTCGACTCGGTCGCGGACAACGCTTCCTCGGCCCGGCTCGTGCTAGGCGGCCGGGTTACCCCGGTCAGCGGGCTTGACCTGCGTCTGGTCGGGGTGCTCTTCTACCGCAATGGCGTGCCGATCGACAGTGGTGCCGGGGCAGCGGCACTCGGCCATCCGGCACGCTGCGTGGCCTGGCTGGCCAACAAGCTGAGCGCGGAGGGATCGGGCCTGCGCCGGGGTGACATCGTGCTGTCCGGCGGCTTGCACCGGATGGTACCGGTACGGCCAGGGGACGTCTTCCGGGCAGAGTTCGCCCACCTCGGTGCGGTATCAGCCCACTTCAGCGAACCAGATGCCGCATGACCGCCGCTCAAGCCATCGCGGATGCCCTGGTCAGCGCCGAACGCGAGCGCAAGCCTATTGTTCCCTTTACCCGCGCGCAGCCATTCCTCGGCGTCGGAACCGCGTACGAGGCGCAGTCCTTGTTCGTCGGGCACCGGCTGGCCGACGGCGAGCGCGTCATCGGCGCCAAGCTTGGGATGACCAGCAAGGTGAAGCGGGACGCCCTCGGCATTCACGAGCCGGTCTACGGCCGTCTGACCTCGGGCATGATCCATCCGTTCGGCGAGCCACTTCGACTTGACAAGCTGATTCACCCGAGCGCCGAACCGGAAATCGCCTTTCTTCTCGGCCGCCGGATCGACGCCTTTACCACCCTGGCCGGGGTCATGGCCGCCACCGAGCTGGTGTTCCCCGCTCTGGAGGTGGTCGACTCGCGGTACGGCGAACGTTTCCGGCAGCCTGACTCGATCGCTGACAACGCGGGAGCGGCCAGAGTGGTCCTCGGCGCGCAAGGGCGCAGTCCGCGCGAACTCGTGGACCTCCATGTCCTCGGCTGCCTGTTCCGCTGGAAGGGCGGTTCGTCCACGGCGGCCGGCGGCGTGGTCATGGGGCACCCGGCCGCCGCCCTGGCCTGGCTGGCGAACACCCTGACGGCCCGGGGAGAGCACCTGGATGCCGGGACCATCGTGCTTTCCGGTGCCTTGACCGCCTCCGTGCGACTGAAAGCCGGCAGCATCGTGACGGCCGAGTTCGACGGGCTTGGCTCCGTGGGGGTGCGCTGCCAGTGAGCCAGACCGGATCCGGGCCCCGCAGCGAGGACCAGGCTGCCGAGATCACCATCCTCCCTGACTCCGAACGGGTGACCGCACGGCCGGAGGAAACCCTGCTCTCGGCCCTGAGCCGGGCCGGCCTTGGCTACCGGATCGGCTGCCGGCGCGGCGGCTGCGGAGTGTGCAAGGTCCATCTCCTGCTGGGCGAGGTCCGCTACGAGCGGACGGTTGCGGAGAGCGTGCTGAGCGACGAAGAACGCGTCGAAGGCATCTGCGTCAGCTGCCGGGCCGTCCCGATCACCAATGTCGTGATCGAACTCCAGGAGGGAGACAAGCTACGGCGAGTCTTGCCGCTCGGATTCGCGTCCGGCTTTGTGGTCAAGCCCCAAGCTGGCACCTAATCTTTTTCAGCTTCGAGATGGCCCGAGCTGGCCAGCCCATCCCACCCCGGGGCCAGCGACTAAGCGGTGATCAGGGCGAGGCCACCTGAGTGGGTACTGGCCGCGAGTTCCCTGGAAAGGCTGCGGGCGGCTACGGTCAGGAGGGAGGTTGCCATCTGCAGGTCGGTGCGGAGGTTGGGCACGGTGAGCTCGAGGGCCGCCACGGCGACGCCGCCTGATCCGAATACCGGCACGGCTACCTCGGAGATCCCGGCCTTGTATTCCCATCGCGATACCGCGACCCGTGTCAGCCTGATGCTGGCCAGGGCCTGGCGGAGCCGGTCCGGGTCGGTCACCGTGTTCGGGGTATAGCATTTCAGGCCGCCGCCGATGACGCGGTCGAGTAGTTCGGGGGAGGAGAATGCCAGCAGCGCCTTGCCCAGGGCCGTGGCGTGAGCGGGCAGCCTGGTGGTCTGCGCGAAGGTGGTGACCGGGCTGTGGTCGCAGCGTTTTTCGATGTAGGCGACGTCGGTGCCGGTCAGGACGCCGAGCCGGGCGCCGAGCCGGGCGCCGGCCCGGGCGGCGGTGACCAGGTCTTCCAGGACCCGCCGGGCTGATTCCAAGATGGCCGGGGTGTAGGACCTGCGGCTGCTGATGGCCTTGATGGGCAGGCCAATCCGGAACATGGACTCGTCGGTGCGTTCCAGCACGCCCCATCCCGCGAGCTCGGTGACCAGCCGGTGAGCCGTGGAGACGGGCAGGCAGGTCAACCGGGCGATTTCGGTGAGCGAGTGCTCGTTGCCGTCATGAAATGTGAGCAAGATCGCCACGATCTTGCTGGTCACCGACCGGCCAGGCTCCGCTGAGTTGCCCGCCATCGGGCCTCCCTTTTCCAGCATTAGCGCGAAAGTGCGGACCACCGTGTCTTAGGAGGGACCTGCACACCCTCGGTTTTGGCGTTCGGCGGGATGCAGTACCTGACCATTCGGCTGCTCACGGAAAGCCGCAAGGGCCTTTCTCATGGCAGCGGCCCCGGCAGTATCACCCTCGGTGAACCTGATGACCATAAAGGCCGGCAGCACCCGATGCCCGTCGCAGACGGCGCCCCGTCGCGCGGGGGGATAGGTGACTAGCTGCGCCAACGTGAGATCTCCCGGTAAGCAGGCGTCCATAACAGCACGCGGCGCCACCGGGGTCTTGAGCAGCGTCTAGGCGGCTGGCAAGCCAGCGCCATTGCGAAACCAATTTAACCTTAACCTCGACGGAACTTTGCGTCCATAGGGGAATTTCCAGTCCATTCAACTGCTCTGCGTGTCCGAATGCCGACGCTGAGTAATCTCCGTCTCGCCGCAAATAACAGGCGCCCTGCGCGATATCTCCGTGTTCGCTTCCCGATCAGCGGAAGTCCGTTATCTGTTCGCGGAAGGTGAAGTGGCACGGTCTCATCGTGTCGTGCGCCTGCGGCCCGCGAGGAGGGAGTTCTTGTGGACGATGAGATTGCCGAGGCCGCGGGCTCACGCGAACCCACCGAGTTCAAGAAGGCACCGAGGAGAGCGGTAGCTAGCGGCTGGGTCGGCAGCGCGCTGGAGTACTACGACTTCTTCGTCTACGCCACTGCGGCATCGCTGGTGTTTCCCGATGTCTTCTTCCCCAAAGGGAACCCCAAGCTCGCCATCATCGAATCGCTCGCCACCTACGGCGTCGGCTACGCCGCGCGCCCGCTGGGCGCGTTCTTCCTAGGCAGATGGGGAGACAAGCACGGCCGAAAGAATGTCCTGGTCGCGTGCATGCTGACGATGGGTTGCGCGACGTTCGGCGTCGGCCTCCTGCCGACCTATGCCGCGATCGGCTATCTCGCGCCGATTCTGCTCGTGATACTGCGGCTCATCCAGGGCTTCGCGGTCGGAGCTGAGCTGTCCGGGGCGAGCGCGATGATCGTCGAGAACTCGCCGTTCGGCAGGCGCGGTTACTACGCCAGCTACACGTTGCAGGGCACCCAGGGCGGCCAGCTCATTGCCGCGGGAGTGTTCCTGCCGCTGTACTTCACCCTGAGCACCAGCGCGATGGACAGCTGGGGGTGGCGGATCCCGTTCCTCCTGAGCTCGATCGTGGTTATCGTCGGCTATGTCATCCGGAGGAAGGTCGACGAGACGCCGGCGTTCAAGGAAGAGGCTGCTGGTGGCGAGATCCCGAAGAACCCTGTCTACGAGGCCATCCGGCTGAGCTGGCCGAACATGGTACGCGTCATCTGCATCTCGCTGATGAACGGCGTAGCGACACTGGCGACCACCTTTGGCGGCACCTTCGCTACCAACGCGGCGTACGGCGTCGGCATGAACACCAAGCTGTACCTGTTCATCCCGGTCATCGGCAATGCCATCGCCATGGTACTCATCCCGTACATCGGAAGCCTCTCCGATCGGATCGGCCGGCGTCCGTGCATCATCGTCGGCTCGCTGGGCGCCGGAATTCTGGCGTATCCGTACCTGTACTTCATCGGCCAGGACAACGTCCCTCTGACGATCTTTTTCGCGGTGCTGATGTGGGGATGCATATACCAGGGCTACAACGCGGTGTTCCCGTCGCTTTTCCAGGAGATGTTCCCGACCCGGACCCGGGTGAGCTCGTTCGCGATCGCGCAGAACATCGGCGTCCTGATCACCGCCTTCCTGCCCTCTACCTACGCAGCGATCGCCGGTCCCACTCCGGCTGCCTGCGTGGCGAACAAGAAATTCCTCCCGAACGCCATTGTCAACGGGACCACCTGCAGCCATCTGGCCATGGGGGTTCACACCCACGTGCTCTGGGTTGTCGGCAGTATCACCCTCGGGTTGGCCATCCTGTCCGCGATCGCGGCCTTCACGGCCAAGGAGACGTTTATGATCCACCTGAACGACTGCGGCGAGGAATGGGCGCAGCCAGTATCTGTCGAGGAGTACGCCAAGGCCCGCCTCGCGGCCGTCGCCTAGGTCCGGTCCCGCGGCCGTCGCTGATTCACCGCCGTCCCTGGTCCACCGGCATCCCGCTAGCTGGAAACGTGCTGGAGCCGACTCGGGCATCAAGCGAGAGTGGCCTGGTAGTCTCCGGCAGGCCGGACCCCCACTAGTCCGCGGGCTGGCGTGGCTAGTCGATGGAGGGAGCGCGTCATGGCATCGGTACTCATCATGAATGGGCCCAACCTGAATCTCCTGGGCACCAGGAAGCCGGAGGTGTACGGGACCACCACGCTGGCTGATGTCGAGAAGCTGTGTACCGACGCGGCGGCCAAGCTGGGCCTTGACGTCGACTTCAAGCAGTCGAATCACGAGGGTCAGCTGATCGACTGGATCCATGAAACGGGAGCGGCGGTCAAAGCCGGGGAGTCGATCGGCGCGGTGTTCAATCCCGGGGCGTTCACGCACACGTCGGTCGCTCTGCACGACGCCATCGAGGGTGCCAGCCTGCCGCTGATTGAGTGTCACATCTCCAACGTGCACAAGCGCGAGGAGTTCCGTCATCACTCCTTCATCTCCCCAGTCGCCTCGGGCATCATCGTCGGCTTCGGCGTCCAGGGCTACGTCCTGGCCATCAACGGCCTGTACCAGTTGTCGCAGGCCGGCTGACCAGCCGTCGGCTCAGCTCTGCCGGGCCGCCACCGCGGCTACGAGAGCGGTTCGCATCGCCTCCACCGGGCCGGGATGACCGGTCATCAGCTCGACCTGCCTGACCGCCTGGTACAGCAGCACGGTCAGGCCGCTGACCACCGGGCAGCCTGCGGCCAGGGCTGACCCGGCGAAGGAGGTCGGCCACGGCGCGTACACCACGTCAAGCACCATGGTGTCTGGTTTCCAGTGGGTCGCACTCAGCGGATCGGCTGCGCCGCCAGGTAGCGTGGAGATGACCAGGTCGGCGGCAGGCAGCGGCTCAGTGAATAGGCCGTCGGAGATCGTCGGCCGCATCCCGAGTCGCTCGGCGGTCTCGCGCAGCTCGCTGGTACGGGCCAGGTTGCGCACCAGGACGATCGGCGACTGGTGGCCCAGTTCGCGCACCGCAGCGAGGGCACTTTGCGCCGTGCCGCCCGCGCCGAGAATGACCGCCTGCTCGACCCGGGTCAGTCCGGCCTCCCGCAGCGCCGAGACCATGCCGGCCACGTCGGTGTTGTCCGCCCGCGTGCCCCCGCCCGGAGAGAACACCAGCGTGTTCGCGGCCCCGACCGCCTCGGCCAGCGGGGATACCTCGTCGGCGACGGTCATGACCACCCGCTTGAGCGGCATCGTCAGCGACAGGCCCGCCCACTCGGGTCCCATGCCGTCCACGAGGCGCGAAAAACCCGCCTCGTCGCACTCGATCTTGTCGTAGTGCCAGCCATGCAGGTCAAGCGCCTGGTAGGCCGCTCCGTGCAGCACGGGGGATAGCGAATGCTGGATCGGGGACCCAAGTACGGCGGCCCGCCGTACCGCTTGGTCTACCGCGGTGGTGGTAGCGTCCACGTTCATTTACCTATCTCGAGGTCCGCCCGGACGCGAGTATGCCCGGCCTTCTAGTCGGCCAGAGGCCCGTGCCGCGTCCTGGCTGAGTCTGTAGCAGGTTAGGGCAGACGGTACCCAGGACGCCAAATCCGCCGGCACCTCTCGCTACCTCGCCTCGGCCTGATCGTGAGCCCGGTTCGCCTGGGCCAGCAACCCGGTGAGGGCCGCATAGGCCAGGCGGGTCCGCTCGCCGACCGTCGTTCCGGCCAGGCCGGCGACAGGCGCCTCCACGGCCAGCGACGCCCCGGTCGGCAGCACGCCGACAAGCTCGGCCAACGGCAGTTCACCATCGCCGGGAAACAGCCGCCCGGTCCGTGCCTCGGTAAGAGCCACCGCGCTGTCCGGCAGGATCGGCTGGAACGGGCCGTCACACAATTGCACATAAGGCAGCCGTTCCGGCGCCACGGCGCCGACGTCGGCGGGCGTGCCTCCGGACCGCTGCAGGTGCAGCGCATCAATCAGGATGGCGCCCGCCGGATGGCCGGCCCGGTTCAGCACGCGCTGGGCGTCGGCGATCGTCTTGACCGAGCTGAAGATCATGAACTCCAGGCAGGCCCGCAACCCTCGTGCCCCGGCCGCCTCGCACACCGCCGCGAAGCGCTCCACCAGCCGGTCCTCCTCCGGGTCGTTGCAGATGACCAGCACGCCCCGGGCTTGCAGCCGCGCGCCCGCGTCGAGGATCCGCAGTGCGTCGTCCATCTGGCTGTCGGGCCGGAGCCGGAGCACCTCAACGTCCAGGACATACGTCCCGGTGTCCGCGAGCCGGGCGATGGTTTCTCCCATCATGGGAGTGTCGCCGAGCATGGGGTACGCGGGTTCGTCCGCGGCGGGCCACACCCGGATCCCGACCGCGTCGAATCCCGCGTCGGCGGCGGCGGTCACCAGTTCTGGCGGCGCCGCGTCGAGCACTGTGAGGTGGGAGATCGATAGCAGCCGGGGATCCCGTGGCACGTACTCAATGTGGCACGGGATTACGCGCACCGGGTTGTTGATCCCGCTGACCGGAACGGCAGGCCGGTGCCCCAGCCGGGGAGGCGGTTCCTGCCACTGGACGGGATGCGCGTTGCGTCCGCGACGTCGGCCAGGCAGCGTCCTGAGAGTCGGGACCGTCGCAGGATCGATGAGGACATTGAGGAGGCCGATATGCCGCTGGTCGGCATTGGTCACCTGACCATGCTCGATACCGCACCGCCAGACTGGGTGTCGCTGGCCCATGAGGCCGGCTTCGACGCGGTCGGGATCCGGGCGAAGGCCATCGGCCCCACCGAAGAAGAATGGCCGATGAGGGTCGGCTCGCCGATGCTCGCCGAGACGCTCCGCCGGATGGCTGACACCGGCGTACGAGTGCTTGACGCGGAGCTAATACGCATCGACCCGCAGACGGTCGTGGCCAGCTACGAGCCCTTGTTCGAGACGGCAGCGGCTCTGGACGCCAGCTTCATCAACG
>Ga0302181_10003620_pt1 | contig 10519 bp, 10 predicted proteins | sample I_Palsa_E3_3_FD_198786 | JGI IMG/M metagenome (GOLD analysis project Ga0302181, IMG submission 198786) | Peat permafrost microbial communities from Stordalen Mire near Abisko, Sweden - I_Palsa_E3_3 | ecosystem: Environmental > Terrestrial > Soil > Palsa > Peat permafrost | place: Sweden... | reverse complement strand
AAGAGCTGGTTGAGCGACTCCTCGCTCTCCTTTCGAAGTACAACCATGTGGTTGTACGTTAGTCTCGTCCGATCACTTCCGCAAGGCAATTCTGAAGCACACCCACCCCTACACCGCCCATCGGGAAGACCTCGACGTGCCTGCCGCCACCTTCGCCTGCCCTGACCTGACCACGTTCTGCCGTCTTGAGGAGAAAGTTCCTGCACGCTGGCCCAGTTAGCCAGCAGCGGATGAGGCTGGCGGCGCCTCCACGGGACCGGCACCTGCCCGCACGCACCCGCCGCGTACAGGCGATCGAACCAGCCGGTCGGGTCGCCTGCGGCAAGCGATGCCGATGCCAGGCGGGCCTCCTCTTCTAGGGCGCGCTGGGCGACGTCCGTTGCCTCGTGTTCAGGCTGCCTGGGACTGGCGGACAGGGCCTACCTCCCTGGTTCCGCCGGACCTCCTGGAGTACTTACGGGATGCCGCCTCGGCGGTCAGCCCGGGCCCGCGTCGATTACCTCGCGCACCTTGGCCTTGGTAGGTTGCATGCCGAAATCGGTGACGATCCAGGTCGCACCGGCCCGCACCCATGGTTTCGTGTCGTCGGCCGGCGCGATGTCCACGACTATGTCGAACGGATCATCTGCGCGGCGTGATTCTCGGATCTCGCCAGTCAGTTCAGCTAGCGCCTCCGGGCCTGGCAGGCCGATTGGGAACACACCTTCCCACCGCAGCGCCCGTCGTACCGGCCGCCGGTGCGGCCAGACTGCGGCTACCCACACGGGGATCCTCGGCTGCTGCACTGGGACTGGCTGGAACTCCCCGGCCCAGTACCTGACTAGATCATCGAGACCTTGATCGAGTAGTCGAGCCCGTTCGATTGGATCCACGACCTCCCCGAACGGTTCGAGTTCGCCGTTTCGCGTTCCGCCGAGGCCAACCCCGAGCGTAAGACGGCCCGAACTCAGCAGATCCAGGGTGGCGGTCTCCCTGGCAACTTTATGCACGCGCCGCCGCGCTAGCGGGGTGATCAGCGGCCCGATCCGCAGACTGCTCGTGGCGCACGCCACCGCTGCGAGTGCCACCCACGGATCGGCCACGGCCCGCACCGGTGGGCGATACACGATGTGGTCCCAGACAAAGAAGCCGTGCCAGCCCCGCTCCTCTGCAGCGACCGCGACCTCGGCCAAAACCCGTGGGTCGGCTAGCTCGCCAAACGGTGCCACGTAGATTGCGCGCTTCACGCGCCTGAGTCTATTGCCGTCACCTGTTGCCCTTTTGGCCCGTTGTAAAGCGTCGGCTGCACCTTGAACTTTCCCGCCTTGATCCGGACAGAGGTGATCATGCGCCGGACCGACGATGACCATCCGCGCAAGGCGGAACTTGTTCCTTGTCGTCCGACCCGCGGCTGCCTGGTCCAGTCGCGGGTGTGAGTGCCGTGCCCTCAGTAAGGTTACAAAAGTAACGTGATGGTGCGGTCCAGGCGTTGCGGCCGGGGAACGGTGCGTGGAACGGCGTGCCGGCGGATGCTTCTATCGTCCCGGCTCCTTCACCCGAGCTCTAGGCCGTTTCACCCGAGCTCCAGGCCGTCGATCTGCGGAATGCCCTCACTTTTTAGCTTTCGGCCCAGCCGCGGCCGAGGTGCCAGACCGACACCGTCTCGGCAGTGATGTCGTACATCACCCGGTATCGGCCGATGCGCAGCCGCCGTCGGTGACCCATAGGGGAACGATCCAGCAGCGCGGGGCTCATCGGCGAGCCGCGCGACCGCGTCGAGCATCTCGCGAACCCGGTCGGGGTCGTCGCGAAGGAACCCGGCCGCCTGGTCGATCGCCTGGGCCTCCCAGATGACCTGGCGGCTCACCCGGCCAGGCCGAGCCGCCGCAGCGCCTCGTCATGCGTTACGTATGAGGTCTGCCCGGCGGCCTCCCGGGCACGCCAGTCCGCCAGCGCTGCCTTGTCTTCGGCGTCCTCTAGCTCCTGCGCGCTGGCGGCCTGTTCCAGGGCCTGCAGGCGCAGGAAGTCGGACACCGGCACCACCACCGCGGCTTGGCCGCTGAGGTGGATCACCTCGTACGACCCGGTGTCCGGGCCGCTCGCCGGGATCCGGTCGGCTGGCCGGGCGGTCATCGTACTGCCTCCTGTACGGGGCTTCCGTGCTTTGCTGTCCATCCTGGCATGCCTGCGGACCCGAGAGGTGTCATGCCGCTGCATCCACCAACGCCCAGATCGAGTTCCTGCTCCGCCGTGCGCTCGCCGACGCCGGGCGGCTGCCCGGGCGCGCCGGCTAATGCGGCCCCGCGGGCGGCCACCCACCGCCAGCCGCACCGGAAGCAGCCCGCCACTGCCCGGCGATGACTAGCCCGGGTGACGTCTGACCTGGATGCGGGCTGGAGAATCTGCGCTCCAGCGCCAGCATGATCACGTCGTTGCCGTCATTGATCTTGAGCCGGACAGGTCCTTGCGCTGCGTCTGCTCTACCTGGCCCAGTCTGCCCATGCGGTTCCCCACCCTTGACATCATCTATCAAAGTGATATCATTTTGATAGATGACCAGAGTGGCTGGACACCAAAGACCATAGGAGACATCCCATGTACGCACAGAATGACAACACCGCTCCCCGCGATCCTCCTGGCACCATCGTGAGGACCCTCCTGCATCAGATGCGTCCCTGGCCACCCGCATGGCGCAGGCCAGTGGAGGACCGGCCGCCCTACGCCGTGTGGGTCATCGGGGGCCTGATCGTCTGGGCATTCCTCCTGGCTGGCTTCATGGTATGGGACCTGCACAGCACATCCCGTACCACCATCTGGGCCATCTTCGCAGGCTGGTGCATCGGCGTGCTCGGTGCATCCATTGCCCGGAAAATCTACAGGTAAGGCAACTCAGCGACCGGGAACTCCGCCAGCTTCGACAGGCTCCAGGCAGAGAAGGGCAGGTCGTGCTCGGCTGGCTTCGACTTGGCGATCTTCTTGATCCCCGGCGCTGGCCCAAGGTGAACTTCAGCGGGTGGCCACCCTTGTACCGCGGGTATAGCGAAGTTGCGGATCACGTTGCGGACCCGATCCTCGCTGGTGAAGGCGACTTTCGCGATCTCGGGCACGTCCATGCCCTGGGCTGACAGCAGCACCATCTAGGCCCGCCGCCAGTTCACCACGGATCCGATGCCCCGGCGGACGATCCGCACCAGCCGGGCGTCCCCGGGCACGCCGGTCCGCCAGCGCTGCCTTGTCTTCGGCGTCCTCAAGCTCCTGCTGCCTGGCGACTGAATCCCGGCGAGCGGCCCGGACACTGCCTGGCTCAGTACTACAGGTCTGCGAGCCGGACGGCATCGACCCGGTGGCCGCGACTCGCGCTCAGGTCGGGGTGTTCATCCGGGAGCTGACCTCGCGGCCCAGCCGCCGGGACCGAATGTGCTGGCGACGTTGGATTCCGGGGCGGGCTGTCCAACGCCACGTTGCAGCAGCGGTCACCAGCTGTGGGCCCTTGCCGCCGTAGATCGGGTCGTTACACTGCCGGCATGTCGGCATAATCGCAGCGGGATGGCCCCGTCCGCGCAGTTTCCTTACGGCCGGGGCTCCTGAGCTCAGGTGGCGGTGCGGCCGCCGTCGACGGGGATGGTGGCGCCGTGGATGAAGCTGGCTTCGTTGCTGGCGAGGTAGGCGATGGCGGCGGCGATCTCCTCGGGTTCGGCGACGCGGCCGGCGGGTGCCAGTGCCGCGAACCGCTCCGGCATGTCGCCGTAGGCCTCGTTCATCGGGGTCCGGGTCGGTCCGGGGGCGACCGCGTTGACCCGGACGCCGCGGGGGCCGTATTCGGCGGCCCAGGCCTTGGTCAGCAGTTCGAGGGCGGCGCGGCTTGCCCCGTAGATGGCCATGCCCGGCTGGCCGAAGCTGGCGACCATGGTGGTGGTGCTGACGATGGCGCCGTGCCCGCGCGCGGCCATGGCGGGTGCCAGGGACGCGACGAGGAAGAACGGGACCTTGACGTTGACGGTGAAGGCCTGGTCGAACTCGGCTTCGGTGGCGGACTCCGTGGGTCCCGCCGGGGCGACGCCGGTGTTGTTGACGAGGATGTCGACGTGGCCGTCGCCGGCCTCTGCGGCCCACGCGGCCAGGTCACGGGCCGCCGCTGCGCCGTCCAGTGCGGTCAGGCGGTAGGCGGCGGTGCCGCCGCCGGACTCGATCTCGGCGACCACGCTGGCGGCTCGCTGCTCGTTGCGGCCGGTCACCAGCACGCGGGCGCCGCGGGCGGCGAGCGCGAGGGCTGTGGCCCTGCCGATCCCGCTTGTTGAGCCCGTGACCAGCGCGGTCCTGTCCTTGAAGTCCTTCATGACTTGTCTGCTCCTGTCTTTGTCTTTATGCCTGGCCCGGAGTCGCCGTCGCGTTAGCGAGGTCAGGAGAACGCGGCGGCGTGGTCGGCGGCGAACTGCTCGAAGGGGCGGGCGGGGCGGCCGAGGATGGCCGGGACGTCGTCGGTGACCCATTCAGCGTCGCCGTCGGCGGTGAGGCTGAATGCCTGGGCGTTCATCTCGGCGATCTGCTCGGGGACTCCGGCGCGGATCATCGCGTCCTTGTTCTCCTCGAAGGTGAGCTTCCGGTAGGTGACGGTCCGGCCGAGGAGCTTCGACAGCACGGCGGCCACGTCGTAGTTGGACAGGAGCTCCGGTCCGGTGAGCCAGTAGGTTTCGCCGACGTGCGAGGGGGGGAAGGCGGCGATGGCCGCGGCTACGGCGGCGACGTCGCGGGCGTCGACCATCCCGGCGCGGCCGTTGCCTGCCGCGGAGCCGAAGTTGCTGGTCGCGGCGATGGTCGGGGCCAGGGCGAGGATGTTCTGCATGTAGGCGTTGGAGCGCAGCAGCGTGTGCGGGATCCCGGCGGCGACCAGGCCCGCCTCGATCTCGGCCTGCCCGCGCCGCCGGGCGATCGGCGAGTCGGCCGAGGCCTTGCTGGTCGCCTTGACGACGTGCGCTACGCCGGCCCGGGCGGCGCTGGCGACGACGTTCAGCTCCTGGGCCGGGACGGCCGGGCTGACCAGCACCACCGCGCTGACGCCGCCCATTGCGGCGTCGATGCTCGCGGGCACGTCCAGGTCGCCGACGGCGATCTCCGCCCCGGCCGCGGCCAGCGCTCTGGGGGTCGCCTTGTCCGGGTCCCGCACTAGCGCCCGCACGGGCACGTCCTGCTCGCGCAGCAGCCGCGCCGCCTCGGTGCCGACCTTTCCCGCAGTCGTCACAAGAATCACGGTGGACCTCCCAGGTATCTGAAAATGAGTTACACAACTCATTATTGTCATCTTGGACTGGGTTGTCAAACTCAGAAACCTGATACGGTGGGGACCATGGGAAGCGAGGAGCAAGGTCGGCCGAGGCTCACTGCCAAGGGGGAGCGGACCCGCGCGCGGATCGTGGAGGCGGCTGCGCGGCTGATCTACGAGCGGGGCGTGGCGGCTACCACTCTCGATGACGTCAAGGCGGCGGCGGGGGTGAGCGGGTCGCAGATGTACCACTACTTTCCCGACAAGGACGAACTCGTGCAGGCGGTCATCAGCTACCAGGCCGACGTCATCGCCGGGAATCAGCGGCAGGCGGACCTCGGCAGCGCCGAGGGGCTGCGAGCCTGGCGCGACATGGTGATCGCCCAGGCCAGGAGTGGAGAGGGCAAGGGCGGCTGCCCCCTCGGCTCGCTCGCCGGCCAGCTCGCGGAGACCGACCCGAACGTCCGGACCCTGCTGGCCGACGGCTTCGGGCAGTGGCAGGCCGCCATCGGCGAAGACCTGCGCCGCCTGAACCGGGCCGGGCGGCTCCCGGACGGCACCGACCCGGACGCCCTCGCCGTCACCCTTCTCGCCACGCTCCAGGGAGGCCTTCTCCTCGCCCAGGTTCAGCGGGACACCCGCCCCCTGGAAACGGCGGTCGACACTCTCCTCCAACTCGCCCGAAGCAGCCGCCCGGATGTTTCCGCAGGCAGCGGAGTACCCGCGCCCTAGATCTCATCGGACTGCATCCGACGGTACCGGCAAGGATGCCAGGCGGAATCGCTCCATGCTGACCGGGCCGGGCACTCGAACCTGCCCGCGCGCCCGCGGTCGGCCGGGTAGCGACACGCCGCGCTTCCGCAGTCGCCTGCCCGTTGGCGCGAACGAATAGAGGCTGCGTCAGAGGCAAGAAGCCGGGCGGGCGGTCAGCGTAACCGCTCCCACCGGCCCCGTCCGTGGCCCACGCCCGGTGCGCACGGACGCATAGCGGACGGCGGCGGCGCGGGACGGAGCCTCGAACGGCGTATGTCCTGTTCAGCGGCATGGGTCCTGGGTAGGAGCGACGGTCTGTAAAACCGTCGGCTCAGCCTACGTTGGTTCGAACCCAACACCTGCCACACCCTGGGGAAACGGCCCGATAGCTGCGTATTCTCGGCTATCCGGGCCGTTTTCTTCTTGTCCCGCCATGTGTCACCTTGTAGCGCTGTAGGTCCCTGTGTCGCGGTGTCCACGGACGCATAGCGGACAGGATTCGTGCCCCAGGACGGTCGGTGTGCACCGTCGGCTTTCCACGGACGGCCACGGACAGGCCGCGCCGGCTGGGTGTCCGGCTTGACGTGAGCCGCTGAGTCGAGCGTGCATCCACGTGTGTCCGCCCGGCGGCCCGGTGGCTTTCCCCCGGGATGGTGCTGGGCGGGGAAGGGCGGGTGCGCTGATGGCTGGGATAGCGGTCTGGGAGAGCGTGACGGTGGCCGGGCGGGAGGAGCGGGCGCGTGTCGCCCCCGCGTTCGCAGCCGGGGTGCTCGGTCCCGGGCACCCGTGCGGGGACGACGCCGCGCTGCTGGTGAGCGAGCTGTTCGGCAATAGTGTCCGACACAGCCGGTCGGGCGCTGCGGGCGGGACGGTCACGGTCGCGGTCAGGGCCGGCGACGGTCTTGTCCGGGTGGAGGTGACCGATCGCAGCGGCCCGGGCGTGCCGGAGCTTTCCTGTGCTGGCCGGGACGCGGAAGGTGGCCGGGGGCTGCATCTCGTGGCGGGCCTGGCGGCGCGGTGGGGGTGGCGGCAGCGTGGCGGGCGGACGGTGACCTGGTTCGAGCTGCGGCACCCCGCCTGCGAGCGGCACAGGTGACGTCTAGTCCGCCGCGAGCCGAGGTCCGGCCACCAGCATGCCGGAGAGGTCATGTGCCAGGGCACCGTCATCCCCCTGCAGGTTTCCTGCGCTTGCGCCATGGACTGGACCTGGCGGGGCCGCCATGTACCTGGCGTGGACTGGTGATGGACCTGGGGTGTACCTGCGCCGAGCGCGCGCCGGATCACGAGGCTGCGAAGCCGGCCGCCGGCCAGCATGGATCTGAGCAGGGAAGCCATGTGATCCGCCGCTCGCCGAAGCCGGCGGACAAGTCGTTTCCAAGCACCAGCGAAAATCCGCTGGGGACTCATAGGCCACCCGGGGACGGCGGACGGGGGCGGCCGGGGATTGATCCAGGAGTTCTTCTTCGACCGCGTACTTGTAGAACCCGGCGATGGTGGATAGCCGCCGGGTGACGGTCGCGCGGGCACGGCCCCTGGCCTCGAGTTTCCTGGCGAAGCTTTCGATGTCGTCGCGGCGGGCCGCGAACAAGGCCAGTGAGCGGACTCGGCACCATGTAGTGAACTGGCGCAGGTCCAGCGCGTAAGCCTCCCTGGTCAGGCCGCGGTACCCGGTCAGAAACCCAGCAAGGGCAAGCCGTTCGGCGTCGGTGAAGGCAGGTTGCATCGTGGCGAGCGCGGTGGATGGGGCGGCAGTGGTCATTGAGCATCTCCCGGCCGGGCTGGAACCGGGGAAGCTGGGCCAGTTCCGGTCCCAGCGGTTAACGGAAAACCCAAAACCCAACGTAAGCCGCCCGCCCCCGTCAGGCTATGCCACCAGCGAGCAAACGACGCGGCGCGGAAGGGACTGCGAAATGCTCCAGACCGAATACGTGCTACCTGTCGGTGACGAGTTCGCAGCTGCGGAGCGGAACGGAACTGCCAATTGTGGCGCCGCATGCCTGTAGGTCGCGGCGTTGCGCTCGCGGGTTCTGCAGTGAAGGTTCTTGACGAACCGCGCAGCGGTCGCAGCTGACGTGACAGGTCATCGGGGGGCAGTTCAGGTGTGATCACATTCATGAAGGGTAAGTTCGGGCTATGCGCCGCGGGGAGCTGCCGGCTAGCGGCAAGTGGTTCGTCGGCCGGGTCAGCGAGTTGGCCGCGATCGGGGCCTGTGTCGATGCCGTGTCGGGCGGGGCGGGCCGGGTGGTGTGGGTCGAGGGGGATCCGGGCTCGGGTAAGACAGCGCTCGTCAGCCATGTGGTGGCTGAGCTTCCGGCTGCCTTTGTGGTGGTGCGGGCTACGGCAGACGAGTCGGCGGCCGGCCGGCCGTTCGCTGTGCTAGAGCAGCTCGGCGTCGAGGGTGGGGGAAGTCCGCAGGCCGCCGGACTGGACCTTGTGGCGTTGTTGACCGAGGCGGGCGGCGGGGGTCCGGTGGCGGTGGTGGTAGAGGACTTGCATTGGGCGGATCGTGAGTCCCGCCAGGCGTTGTTGACCGTCGTCCGGCGTGTGGGCGAGGAGCGGGTGCTGGTGTTGGTGACTAGCCGTCCCGACGGGTGGGAGCGCCTGTCTTTGGATCCGTCTGGTTGTTTGCGGGTCGTGCTGGGCGCTCTGAGCAGGGATGAAGTGGCCGAGATGGCTCGCGTCGCCGGCATGGCCTTGCCCTGGCGGGCGGTCGGACGGCTGCACGAGCACAGCGGCGGCCTGGCGTTGCATGTCCGGACCTTGCTGGCCGAGCTTTCCTTTTCGCAGCTTGCCGCGCCGGGCGGGGAGCTTCCGGTGCCCCGGTCGCTGGCGTCGACGATCTTGGCCCGGCTGGCCGGGCTGCCGCCAGATGCCCGGGAATTGGCGGCGGCATTGTCCGTCGTGGGCGAGGCGGTGCCGTTGCCGGTGGCCGGCCGGATCGCTCGGGTCGGCCATCCGGTCCAGGCATTGGAGGCGTTGCTGGGGACAGGTTTCGTGACGTGGTGGCCTGGTGAGGCGAGTACGCCCGCGGGCTTCGCCCACCCGCTGTACCGGGCGGCGCTGTACGCCGATCTGGCTCCCACCCGGCGCCGGGAGCTGCACCGGGCCGCGGCAGAATCCCTCGACGCGGCCTCTGCCCTGCGGCACCGGGTGGCCGCCGCGGAAGGGATCGACGACGACCTGGCCCGGGATCTTGATGAGTCGGCGGCCGGGAGGGCCAGCGAAGGAGCCCGGAGCGTGGCGGCCACGTATCTGCTGTGGGCGTCTTCGCTTGGCTCTGGTTCTCAGCTGAATGAACGACGGGTGTTGGGAGCAGCCCGGCTGCTGCTCGAGGACGGGCAGACGACGCGCGCCGCTGAGCTTCGTGAGCGGGTGGAGAGATGCAGCGAAGGACCGCTGCGGAGCCTGGTTCTGGGGCAGCTGGCGTGGGAGGAAGGTGCTAGCGTCCCCGCGGAATCCTGGCTCATCGAGGCATCGAAGCCGGCGGGTGGATCGGAGCCTGACGGTGAGGTTGCCGCCGCGGCGCTCGGTCACCTCGGCACCTTGTATTACACCCAGGGCCGGGGCCAGGAAGCCATCGACGTCGCAACGAGATTGCTGGCGCTGAGCAACCTACCCGGCGAGCTGGAGGGAAGCGGCTGGATAGCGCTCGCGGCCGGAACGGCCGCAGACCACGGTGCCCCGGCGGCTCTCGATCGCCTCGCCAGCCGGCTGCCCCAGCCCGCTGAGAGCGTGCCGGCGGCTGACGCCGACCTGCTTATCGTGCGCGGTGTGCTGGGATTTTATGCCGGAAGGACAACGGCGGCCATCGCCGACCTGCGGGCGGCGATCCGGTTGGCTCGCCACGGCGCCGCCGCCGCCCAGCTGCCCAGAGCGCACGTGCAGCTTTCGCAGCTATTGCTGAGCTCGGGGGAGTGGGACGAAGCGCTCGTCCATGCCCGGGCGGCCCTGTCGCTGGTGTCGGCCGAACGGCGGGTCTGGATGGAGGCGCAGGTGCACGCCGCGCTGGCCCGGCTGTTCGGCGGCCGGGGCGAGTGGCAGCGAGCCGGCGAGCACCTCGCATCGGCAGACGCCGCTGCGGGAGAGGCGGGCACCATCGAGGCAGTCGTCACCACTCGCGTCGCCCAGGCAGCGGTGGCCAGGGCCCGCAACGATCAAGAGCAGGTCGTGAAGAACCTCGTCCCGCTGGTCGAAAACCCCCACGTGATCCCCATGGCGACTTCCCTGGCTTGGTGGCCCAGCTTGATCGGGTCGATGATCGATGGCGGCGAGCTGGCCGAAGCAGCCGGGCAGATCGAACTGCTCGACACTGCAGCGCAGCAACGTGGCCTGAATATGCAAGCCCGCATTACCGGGGTCCGCGCCCACCTGGAGGCGGCTCGGGGACGCCCTGATCAGGCGTGCACCAGCTACGGCCACGCGATCGCCCTGCTCGGCCCGGACGACCCGCTTCTTGACCGGGCCGAGCTTCATCACAGGTTCGGTCAGCTGCTGGCCGCGCGAGGGGGCAGGCGACGCCAGGCTGTC
>Ga0302181_10003619_pt1 | contig 10520 bp, 12 predicted proteins | sample I_Palsa_E3_3_FD_198786 | JGI IMG/M metagenome (GOLD analysis project Ga0302181, IMG submission 198786) | Peat permafrost microbial communities from Stordalen Mire near Abisko, Sweden - I_Palsa_E3_3 | ecosystem: Environmental > Terrestrial > Soil > Palsa > Peat permafrost | place: Sweden... | reverse complement strand
CGGGCTGACATGGCCGAAGCGCAGCCCGCATACCGCGTGTTCGACGAGTCGGGCGCCGTGCTCGCGCTGCGCTCGGACATGACCGTGCCGATCGCGCGCGTGGTGGCGACGCGCTACCCGACCGTCGAGCCACCGCTGCGCTTTTGCTACTTCGCGCACTGCTATCGCGGCGTGCGACCGCAGCGCGGACAGCTGCGCGAGCTGCTGCAGGCGGGCATCGAGCTGATCGGCTCGCCGGCCCCCGGAGGGACCGCGGAGGCGCTGACGGTGCTCTGCCGCTCGCTTGACGCCGTTGGGCTGAAGGACTACCGCGTGGGTATGGGCGACGCCTCGCTGTTTCCCGCGCTGATGGCCAGCCTGGGGGTGCGCGAGCCCGTGCGGCACGGCCTGCTGGAGTCGCTCGTGCGCCGCGACTTCGTCGAGCTCGGCCAGCGTTTGCACGAGGCCGGGCTGGAGGGAGAGGCGGCTGAGCTGCTGTTTGACGTGCCCCAGCGACGCGGTGGTCCTGAGGTGCTCGCCGACACACCTGAGCAGGCGGACGGGGCGGTGATGGGATTGCGTGACGTGCACCGGCTGCTCGAGCCGGATGTCGCCGCACGCGTGATCTTCGACCTCGGGCTGATCCGCAACATCGGCTACTACACGGGCGCTGTGTTCGAGGTCTACGACCCCGCGCTCGGCGCGCCGATCGGCGGGGGTGGGCGCTATGACGAGTTGCTGGGGCGCTTCGGGCGCTCGCTGCCGGCAGTCGGCTTTGCGCTCGATGTCGACCAGCTGCACCAGGCGCTCGCCGGAGAGGAACGCGGCACGGGGGTGCTGGCCGATCTTCGATCGGTCGCGCAGTCTGCGGGGGAGCAAGTCGCATGAGCTCTCCGGGCGGTTTGACGATCGCGGTGCCGCGCGGCGCGCTGTTCAAGCAGACGGTCGACATCCTCGCCGGGCTCGGGATGGATACCGAAGAGCTGCGCGAGAACGACCGCAAGCTGCTGTTCGAGGAGATCGGCGTGATCACGATGCGCCCGTCGGACGTGCCCACATACGTGGAGGCGGGCGCCGCCGACGTGGGGATCACGGGCAAGGACGTGCTGCTCGAGCAGGCCAGACACGGATCCGACGGGCGGGGATCCAATCCGAGTGGCCGCGAGGTGTACGAGCTGCTCGACCTCGGCTACGGCCGCTGCACGATGGTGCTGGCAAGCAGGGAGGGTCCCGATCCGGCGGTCGAGGCGCTGCGCCGGCTGGGGGTGATGCGCGTCGCGACTAAGTACCCGCGGATCGCCGCGCGCCACCTGGAGGAGACGGGGAGGCAGGCGGAGATCGTGGAGGTGAAAGGCTCGGTCGAGCTCGCACCGCTGACGGGGATGGTCGAGGCGATCGTCGATTTGACGGCGACGGGGACGACGTTGCGCGAGAACAACTTGGTCGTGCGCGAGGAGCTGATGGTGTGCACGGCCAGGCTGATCGCCAACCCGGTGGCGCACAAGCTGAAGGCGGCGCGGATCGACGAGCTGCTGGGGCGACTGCGCGGCCTGGCCACGGCCGGCACAACCTGATATGAGGATCGAGCGGCTGGGCGTCGCTGAGCTGGCGGAGCTTGGTGGCAAGCGGGCGGCGGCGGAACACGTCCGCGCGCTGATTCCCGATGGGGCCTCGGTGGAGCAGGCCGTGCGGGAGATCGTGCAAGGCGTGCGCGCGGAGGGCGATCGGGCGGTGCGCGAGTACACGCGGCGCTTCGACGCCGCCGGCAACGACCGATCAGAGATCGGCCAGCAGCCACTGGTGGTCGAGGCGCAGGAACTGGACGCGGCGATCAAGGCATTGCCGCTGGATCTCGTGGCCGGGCTGCAGGTGGCGATCGCGAACGTCGCGGTGGTGGCCCAGGCGGGCGTGGACGAGAGCAGGACGGTGAGGCTGCCACAGGGCCAGAGCGTGACCCTGCGCGAGGTGCCCGTCGAGGCGGCCGCTGTGTATGTCCCGGGCGGGCGAGCGCCGTACCCGAGCACGGTCGTGATGGGCGTTGTGACTGCCCGCGCCGCTGGTGTGCTGGACGTCGTCGTGTGCTCCCCGCCGGGTGCGGACGGGGAGGTCGACCGGACGATTTTGGGGGCGTGCCGATTGTGCGGGGTCGAGCGCGTGTACCGGATCGGCGGCGCGCAGGCGATCGCCGCGCTGGCGTACGGCACCGAGACGGTCGGCCGCGTCGACGTGGTTGTCGGACCCGGCAACCTGTATGTGCAGGAGGCCAAGCGTCAACTGAGCGCGACGGTCGGGATCGACGGGTTTGCCGGGCCGAGCGACCTGGTGACGGTTATCGGCGAGCAGGCCGGCGAGCGGGGGGTGGAGCTGGCGGCGCTCGATTTGCTCGCCCAGGCGGAGCATGGGGTGGGCAGCCTGGTCGTCGCGATCGCGCCGAGCGCCGAGACCCTGGAGGCACTGGCGCAGACGCTGGAGCGCCTGGTCGTGGCACGCCCCACGGTGGGCGACGCAGCGTGCGCGCTCGTTGAGGTTGCAGACGCGCGGGAGGCGGTGGAGCTGGCGAACGAGCTCGCGCCCGAGCACCTCGAGTTGATCGGCGCCGACGTGGAGGCGCTCGCCCCGATCGTGCGCTGCGCGGGCGCGCTGTTCGTGGGCTTGGGCAGCGCTACGGCGTTCGGCGACTACGTGGCGGGCTCCAACCACGTGCTGCCGACCGGGGGGGCGGCGCGCTTTGCCTCGGGGCTGTCGGCGCGGCACTTCCGCAGGCGGATGCAGGAGGTGAGGATCGGCGACGTTGGCGGTGAGACGGCGCGCAAGCTCGCCGCGGCGGGGGCGCCAATCGCGCGCGCCGAGGGCTTCGAGGTACACGCGGAGTCGATGGAGGCCCGCATCGGGGACAACTAGACTCTCTTTCTCTCTCTTCCCTCGTCCGGTTTCCACTCTTTCCCAATCCAAAGCTACCCCCGTCATGCCGAGAATGAAAAATCGCACAGCCACGATCGAACGGAAGACCGGTGAGACGGACGTGCGCCTGACGCTTGGGCTGGATGGCAGCGGTGAAGGTACGCGCGAGACCGGCGTGGGCTTCCTCGACCACATGCTCGACCTGCTTGCACGGCACGGGCGGCTGGATCTGGACGTGAAGGTGAGCGGGGACTTGGAGACGGGCGCGCATCACACCGCTGAGGACACGGCGATCGTGCTCGGCCAGACGCTGGATCAGGCGCTGGGCGACCGCGTGGGCATCACCCGCTACGGCGCGGCGACGGTGCCGATGGACGAGGCGCGCGCGAGCTGCGCGATCGACATCTCCGGGCGCCCGTTCACGCTGTTCGAGGCGCAGTTGCCGCCGGGCTCCACGGGGGGCTTCGAGCACGAGCTGACGGAGGAGTTCTTCCGCGCGCTGGCGAACGCGGCGAAGCTGACGCTGCATTTGCAAGTGGAGGCGGGCACGAATGCGCACCACATGATCGAGGCGGCCTTCAAGGCGTTCGCGCGGGCGCTGCGCGAGGCGGTGAGCATCGACCCGACGGAGCATGGTGTCCCGAGCACGAAGGGGACCTTGACCACATGAGCGAGGACGGGCCTTCAATTGGCATCGTCGACTACGGCATGGGTAACCGCCGCTCGGCTGAGAAGGCGCTCGAGCACGTCGGCGCGCGCGTGGAGGTGAGCTCCGATCCTGGGCGCCTACGCGCGATGGACGGGCTGGTGCTGCCGGGCGTGGGCGCGTTCCCCGCGGGGATGGCCGCGATCCGCGCGGCTGGCCTGGACGAGCTGCTCCAAGAGCGCGTGGACGGGGGGGTGCCATTGCTGGGGTTGTGTTTGGGGATGCAGTTGCTGTTCGAGCGCTCGGAGGAGCACGACGGGGCGACGGGGCTGGGACTGCTGGCGGGAGAAGTGCGCCGGTTGAACGCTCCGGGATTGAAGCTGCCGCACATCGGCTGGAGCGAGCTGCGCTGGCTGCGCGCGACACCGCTGAGCGAGGGACTACCCGATCCGGTGTATCTGTACCACGTGCACAGCTTCGCGGTGTGGCCGGCCGAGGAGGATGTGGTGCTCGCGACCGCCGACTACGGCGAGCCGTTCGCGGCGATCGTGGGGCAGGGGAACGTGTACGGCACGCAGTCGCACCCGGAGAAGTCCTCTGCACACGGGCTGGCGCTGCTGGGCAACTTCACGCGGTTGTGCGGCCGCGCGGCAGTGCCGGCATGATCCTGTATCCGGCGATCGACATCCTCGACGGCAGCGCGGTGCGCTTGGTGAAGGGCGATTTCGACGCCAAGAAGGTCTACGACGAGGACCCGTTGGACGCCGCGCGCGGCTGGGTGCAGGCGGGTGCCACCCACTTGCATGTCGTAGACCTCGACGGCGCGCGAGCGGGGAACCCGGTCAATCTCGAGCATGTCAAGCGCATCGTTGATGAGCTGGATGTACCGGTCCAACTGGGAGGCGGCCTGCGCACGCTCCAGGCGGTGGAGGCGGCGATCGATGCGGGTGTCACCCGCGTGATCCTGGGGACGGCGGCATTCGCTGACTCGGATTTCCTGCGAGGTGTGCTGCGTACGTGGACGCCGGAGCGCGTGCTGGTGTCGGTGGACGTACGTGGCGGCCACGTGACGACGGCCGGCTGGACAGAGACGACTGCGGTAACGACGACGGAAGTTATTCGGGATCTTGCCGGCAAGGGGGTGATCCAACTGGTGTTTACGAACGTCGATCGCGACGGGATGCTCGAGGGGCCGGACCTGGAGGAAGTGCGCCGTGTGGCAGAAGCGGTGAAGGGCAGCTTGATTTACTCGGGCGGGATCGGGCAGCTGGCGGACCTGGAAGGGCTGGCGGGCCTGGGGGAGGCAAGCTTGGAGGGGGTGATCGTCGGTAAGGCCCTGTACGAGCGGCGTTTCACCGTCCCGGAGGCCCAGGCCGTGCTCGATAGCTGATCCTCCGGCCGCTACGGTGGGCAGGTGCATCTAAAGCGAGTGATCCCCTGTCTGGATGTGGACGGCGGGCGCGTGGTGAAGGGGGTCGAATTCCTCGACATCCGCGACGCCGGCGACCCGGTCGAGCTGGCGGCCCACTATGACCGCGAAGGTGCGGACGAGCTGGTGTTTCTGGACATCACCGCCACGCACGAGAAGCGCGACACGATCGTGCAGCTGGCGCGGCGCACGGCGGACGAGGTGTTCGTGCCATTCACGATCGGCGGTGGGATCCGCTCGGTGGAGGATGCTCAGGCGGTGCTCGACGCGGGCGCGGACAAGGTCTCGATCAACTCCGCGGCGCTGCATCGGCCGGAACTGTTGGACGAGCTGGCGATGCGGTTTGGCTCGCAGTGCGTCGTGCTGGCGATCGACGCCAAGGCGCGCACCGTTCTGGCCGATGAGGCTCGGGTGGGTGGGGTTCCTGGTCCAGATCTGGGCGCCCCGACTGGCTGGGAGGCCTATCTCGCCGGTGGGCGCACCCCCACCGGCCGCGATGTCATCGAGTGGGCGGCTGAGGCCGTCGAGCGGGGGGCCGGGGAGATCCTCCTGACGAGCATGGACCGCGACGGCACCAACAATGGCTACGACCTGCCCCTGACACAAGCGGTGAGCGAAGCGGTAAGCGTGCCCGTGATCGCCTCTGGCGGCGCGGGCGAGCTCGAGCACCTGACCGAAGCGCTGCAGGCGGGAGCCGACGCGGCGCTGTGCGCGTCGATCTTCCACTACTCCCAGCACACGATCCCGGAGGCGAAGGCCCACCTGGCGGCCGCCGGGATCGAGGTGCGCGCGGTCAGTCCGCAACCGGCGTAGCCGATCTTCGAGAATGGGCAGATGACGGTAGCCGCGCCAGAGATCGTGTTGGAGCGGCTGCCTGGTCTGCCGGGCGGCAAGGCGCTGCTTGCAGTGGCAGCGGAACGAGACGATGTGGAGCTGGTCGGCGGCGCCGTGCGCGACCTGCTGCTGGGACGCGAGCCGCGCGAGCTGGACGTTGTGGTGGGCGGCGATGAGGAGGCCTTTACGCAAGCCGCCCCGTTGTTCGCTCGTAAGCTTGCCGCCCGCCTGGGGGTGCTCGCGGGCGCGAACGAGCACGAGCGCTTTGGCACGGCGCTCGTGGAATGGGACGGCGGGCGAATCGACGTCGCGACTCGGCGCGCCGAGTCCTATCCCGAACCGGGGGCTTTGCCCGATGTGCGCGCAGGCACTGAGCAGGAGGACCTGAAGCGCAGGGACTTCACCGTCAACGCTATCGCCGTCCGCCTAGGCGGTGGGCTGAGAGGGCAGGCGCGTGCGGTGCCCGATGCGCTGAGCGACCTCGAAGAGGGCAGATTGCGAGTACTGCAGGAGCGGAGCTTCATCGACGATCCGACCCGTTTGCTGCGGATGGCGCGCTACCGAGCGCGGCTCGGATTTGAGGTCGAGGACCACACCGCCGCGCTGGCCCGGGCGGCGATCGTTGCGGGGGCGCTGGATACGGCTTCCGGCGCGCGGATCGGCGCCGAGCTCAGGCTCGCCCTGGGCGAAGCGGACGCGGTCGCATCGCTTGCCGCGATGGACGATCTCGGGCTGCTCAAAGTGCTGCATCCGCGGCTCCGCTTCGAGGAGCCCGTGGCCCAGGCGGCGCTTGCGCTGCTCCCCGAGGACGGCCGGCCCGATCTGGCGCTGCTCGCGTCGCTCCTGCTCCCCTTGGCGCTGCGCGCGGGCGATGACCCGCGCGCGGAGATTGGGGCCCTGCTGGACCGCTGGGACTTCCCGGCCGCAGACCGTGACCGCGTGGCCGCGGCGACGGTCGCTGTACCGCGCCTGATCGAGGAGCTGCCCGCGGCCGAGCGTCCTTCGCGGCTTCGCACCGTCGCTGCAGGCGTGCCCTTGGAGGGTGTTGCCTTGGCGGGCGCACTGGGCGCTCAGGAGTCCGCCCGCCGCTGGCTACAGGACACGCGTCACATCCGCCTCGAGATCACCGGTGATGATCTACTCATGGCCGGAGTCCCCGAGGGACCAGAGATCGGGCAACGTTTGGAGGCCCTCCTGAAGTTGCGCCTCGACGGCGAGCTGGCCGACGGGCGCGAGGCCGAGCTGAACACGGCTCTGGCCATCGAGGAGGGCGAGCATGAGCGAGGCTGAGCTGTCGTTCGACTTTCCCGGTGGCGGCCACGCGCTGTTCACCACGCGCACCGACGGCAATCTGTCGAGCGTGGGCGGTGAGGATGCCGAGTACGGCCTGCAGGCACGCGAACGGCTGCGCGAGCGGCTTGACCTGCGACGTTTGCTCCGTGGCTACCAGGTCCATGGCATAACGGTGCAGAGGGTGCGCGATGATCCCGCAGGGGACACGGGCATCCAAACGGACACGGAGCCTCCGGACACCGAGGCCCAGCCGGAGATCGAGGCCGATGGGCAGGCCACCGCTCTGCGCGGCGCCGGGGCGATGGTGCTCACGGCCGACTGCCTGCCTGTCGCGCTCGGTTGCGCCGGCGCCGTGGCGGCCGTGCACGCCGGCTGGCGAGGGCTCGCGGCGGGGGTCATCGAGGAGGGCGTTCGTGCGGTCCGGGAGTTGGGCGATGCGGATCAGATCATCGCGGTCATCGGACCCGGCGCCGGGCCCTGCTGCTATGAGGTCGGTGAGGAGGTCCACACGGCTTTCGGCGGCGCCCACGGGATTGGATCCCCGCCCAGCCGGCGGATCGACCTGAAGGCGATCGCGCGCGACCGGTTACTGGCGGCAGGAGTGTGCGAGGTGCGGGACGTTGCCGCGTGCACGATCTGCGACGAGCGCTTCTTCTCATACCGTCGCGAAGGCGCGCGCGCCGGGCGGCAGGGCGGAGTGGCGTGGTTGAGCTGATCTCTGTCCTGCGCATGGACACCGTGCGGGCGAACCTAGTCGAGGTGCGCGAGGAGATCGCGACTGCTGCAAAGGCCGCCGGGCGGGACCCGGGCGAGGTTGAGGTGCTCGCCGCGACCAAGTACGTGTCCCCCGAGAACCTCCCGACGCTTGCCGAGGCCGGCATCGAGCTTGTCGGTGAGAACCGCGCGCAGGATCTCATCGCAAAGGTCGCCGCTCATGGCGAGCTGTTTGATTGGGACTTCATCGGCCGGCTGCAGAGCCGCAAGGTCAAGGCGATCGTGCCGCACGTGCGGCTGATCCACTCGGTCGCCTCCGACTCCGTGCTACATGAGCTGTCCCGTCACCGGGCCGATGCCCCGGCGCTGGAGATCCTGATCGAGGTGAACGTCGCCGGCGAGCCCGGCAAGGACGGCGTCGCCCCGGCGCAGCTCGACACATTCATCGAGCGCTCTCCAGTTCCCGTGGTGGGGTTGATGACGATGCCTCCCTTCACCAAAGACCCCGAGGACAGCCGTCGCTGGTTCGCGGCGCTGCGCTCCCTGGCCGACGAGCGCGGCTTGAAGCGGCTGTCGATGGGCACCTCCCAGGACTATCGCGTGGCGGTGGCAGAGGGCGCGACTATCGTGCGAATCGGCACGAGACTGTACGATTGAAGAGAGCCCTGCCCGGCTGCGGTAACCCTTAGCATGAGCAGGGAAATTCGTCTACTGGGCGAAAACGCACTTACTTACTATGGCCTTCCGTGATTCCTGGCACCGCGCGCTCGTGTACTTCGGCTTGGCCGAGGAGTATCACGACGACGACGATGGCTACGACGACGAGGGGCGGGCGGGTACTGAATCCGATCTGGAGGATCGCTACCGCGAGCGGCCGAACGTCCGCCGCCTGCGCCGCCGCCGCGACGAGTACGACGACATCTTTGCCGAGGACGAGCCCCGGGGAGGGCGCGCAACGACCGCGCTGCGCCCCGTCGGCGGTCGTGGCAACGGCAACGGCGATGTCCGCGTGCACCTCGTCGTGCCGAAGTCGTTCAACGACGCCCAGCAGATTGCGGACAAGTTCAAGGACTCGATCCCGGTCATCCTCAATCTCCAGGGCACCGAAGTCGATCTCTCCAAGCGTCTGATCGACTTTGCCTCCGGCCTCACCTATGCGCTCGACGGTGGCATGCAGAGAATCGCCGACAAGGTCTTCATGCTGACCCCGCGCAACGTCGAGATCTCCGCGGAGGAGCGGGCGAGACTGATCGAGAAGGGTTTCTTCAACCAGTCCTGAGGCGCGATAGTCGGCGCCTGGCGGCGTCCTCGGTCGCTCGCGTGCGTAGCACGCCACGCTCCATGCGTCCTGGCCAGTCTTGACTCTCGCACCTCAGGATCGCGCACCGGCGATAACGATCGATAGCCTGAGCTGCTCATGGATATAGGTCTCATAGGCGCAGGCAACATGGCCCGTGCGCTGGCTCGCGGATGGGGCGGCCCGCTGCTGTGCGCCGATCCGGTGCCCGAGCGAGCGCGCAGCCTGGCCGCCGAGGTGGTGGGGGGCGAGGCACTTGGCAGCAATGTCGAGGTGGCGCAGCGCGCTGACTTGGTCGTGCTCTGCCACAAGCCCGCCCAGCTGGCCGATGTAGCGCGGGAGTTGGCTCCGCACGCCAAGGCGGTCGCCTCGATTCTTGCGGCGACACCTCTCGCGGCTCTCTACGACGCCTACCCCGACCGTCCGGTCTACCGCTTCATCCCCTCGCTCCCGGTGGAGGTGCGCCAGGGCGCTGTTGTCCAGGCCGCTCCCGAGCGGGAGGCTGCGCTCGATACGCCCGTCCGCGAGTTGTTTGCCGAGCTCGGCACGCTCGTGACGCTCCCCGACGCGCTCGTCGACGTCGCGATGGGTCTGATGTCGTGCGGCCCCGCCTACGTGGCGCTCGTCGCCGAGGCTCAGATCGACGCGGGTGTTCGTCGCGGCATTCCCGCCGCGCAGAGCGCAGAGATGGTCGTGCAGACGCTCGCCGGTACCGCCGAGCTGCTGCGCCGTCGTGGCAACGACACGCTCGCCGTCCGCCGCGAGGTCGCCTCTCCTGGGGGGGTCACCGCCCGCGGCCTCGCCGCCTTGGAGCGCGCCGGGCTGCGCGCGGCCTTCAGCGACGCCCTCGACGCGGTCCTGGAACCGACGCACCCCCGCCCGCGATGATCCTCGCCAGCGTGGGCACCCAGCTCGCTGAATACCTGTCGACGTTGATCTACGTCTACACCCTCCTGATCGTTCTCTACATCGTGATCCAGCTGCTCTTCTCCCTCGGTGTGCGACCTCCCTATTCGCGCGCAACCGACATCGTTATGGGGTTCCTGCGCGACGTCTGCGAGCCATTCCTGCGCATCTTTCGCCGCTTTCTCCCGTCCTTCGGTGGGATCGATTTCAGCCCGCTGCTCGCCATCTTCACCCTGGAGATCGTCAACAGCGTGATCGTCCGCGGCCTCCTGGGCGGCTGAGCCGCGGGGATGGGCTCCATCAGCGCCCTCGGCGCCTGGGTCCGCGCTGGGCTCGTCGTGCTCGTCGTGCTCCTCTTCGACCAGCTCTCCAAGCACCTCGTCCGGCAGTCGATCGTTCCCGGCGAAGAACGTCGCGTGCTGCCCGGGATCCAGCTCGTCAACACCCGCAACCACGGCGTCGCCTTCGGCTTGCACCCCGGCGACCAGACCGTCGTCACCCTCGTGATCGGCATTGCGCTG
>Ga0302181_10003601_pt1 | contig 10566 bp, 9 predicted proteins | sample I_Palsa_E3_3_FD_198786 | JGI IMG/M metagenome (GOLD analysis project Ga0302181, IMG submission 198786) | Peat permafrost microbial communities from Stordalen Mire near Abisko, Sweden - I_Palsa_E3_3 | ecosystem: Environmental > Terrestrial > Soil > Palsa > Peat permafrost | place: Sweden: Abisko... | reverse complement strand
GTGCCAGCAAGTTCGCGATCGAGGGCTGGGGTGAGGCTTTGGCTTACGAGGTAGCGCCCTTCGGGATCAAGGTCACGCTGCTCCAACCGGGCAATTTCCGAACGGGTTTCACCGAAAATCGCCGCACCTTGACGGGACCGAGCGAGGCAGGAGCGCCGGGCGTAGGGACGGGACAAGACGGGGGTGACGCCTACGGGGCGGCTGCCTCCAAAGCCGTGGGCATCATGGAGCGCGATGAGCAGAACGGAGCGTCGCCTGAAAGTGTGGCGAAAGTGGTCCGTAAGGTCCTCGAGTCATCGCGACCGCCGCGGCGGGTCTCGGTCGGCAAGGTCTCCGAGAGAGCCGGGTTGATTGCCAAAAGGGCTCTCCCGTTCGGTGTCTTCCAGGCAGTGGCGCGGGGGAGCCTGGGCGTCTAAGCGGGCCCCCCCAGCACCTGGGAAGAGAGCCGGCCCCGCAGATGGGAAGCAGCGGGCACTGCGGGTACGACGACGATGGCCAGAAGGCTAAAAGCAAGCCAGGGCGTGCCCTCGAGAGCCCCACACGCGACCGCCACCACGATCCCGCCACCCTGGCCAGCCAACCAGATCAGCCCGGCTGCGGCCGCTGCGGCGTCCCCGCTGCGGCGCTCGGCTACCTCCAGCATGACCGGCAAACCTGGCAGGAGGAAGAGCCCGACCAGGCAGAGCCCTACTGCCCCCCCAACCACGCCCGGGGCGGCGGCAAGCAGGCCACACCCGACGATCGTGGCCACGCCGCCGGCCACGAGGGCGGGTAGCTGGAGGCCACGGCGGGCGATGAGCGGAGGGAGAACCGCAGAGCTGGCCACGCCGGCAATGACCATGGCTGTGAGCAGGGTGTCCGCAGTAGATGTGCTCACGCCCGCCGGCTGGAGCAATGGCTGAGCCCACGTCGTAAGGGAAACGAACACCCCAAAGCCGACGAAGACGAAGTAAACCAGCCCTCGCATTACGGGGTCGGCCCAAAGCTGGCGCAGTTCGGCCAGACCGGCCAAAGAGCTCGCTCGCTCGCCGCCGAAAGGGCAGGGCGTCCGGACAAGGGCCACAACGAGCACGGCACCGCCCGCCGCGGCGTAGGCCGCCCCGAGCACCAATAGGTCGTTGACCCGCGTCGCGCCGATTGCCGCGCCAGTGACGAAGGCCAGCACGAAACCGAGGAACGTCCCGGCCGAGCAGATCGCAATGCCGACCGGCCTGTCGGCCGGTGCGAGGTAGCGCCTCGCCAGGGCTGTGACGGAATTGAGGAGCAGCGGTTGAGCTGCTGCCACCACGACCTGGCCGACGAGGACCCAGGCGAACCCGGACCGCGTTGTCCCAGACAGGCGGAGCACGGTCCCCAGTGCACTGAGCACGGCACCCGTCCCGAGCCAGTTCCGCAGAGACCTGTCGACCGCTCTGCCCGCAGGCATGGCCAAAAGCACGTACAGCAGCGGGAAGATCTCCGATAGGAGGCCGATCGTCGAGGTAGACACCCTGAAGTGCGCAGCGGCACCGGTCGTGACTGGGGCGAAGGCGAGCCAAGCCATTTGGTTTGCCGAAGATGCCAAGGCGAACCCGGCTATCGGGGCCCACCGGCTGCGAGGGGCTTGCACGGCTGCGAAGCAGGGGCTGCCGGCGGCCCGCTACCGCGCAGCCAGCACTAGCGGTACTGAGTCGAGATCGCGAAACCGCACACGATGAGGCCGAGCCCACCGAGCAGGTACCAGTTGGACGGAGCGCTCGGTAGCAAGCTGATGTAGTTGAGCACGATCATCAACACACCGCAGGCGAAGAACGCCAGCATGATGACGGGGACCCACATCGGGCTGTGCCGGTAGTCCGTCGGCATCGGAGCTGTGTAGCGGCCGCTGAACGTGGGCAGGCGGGCATCCGCCTTGGGTGTTACTCGTCCTGGGGCCTCTTTGGTGCGTCGGGGCATGCAGACAGGATATGCGAAGGACGACGTCAGCTCCCATCGGCGAGATAACTCCATGCAACGGAGAGCCCCGGACCGGTAGCGTTTGGCTTGTGACGGCCAAAGTCCTGGTAGTCGATAACTACGACTCGTTCGTGTACAACCTCGTCCAATACCTGGGCCAGCTCGGCGCCGACCCGGTCGTGCGGCGCAACGACGAGCTGACCCTCAGCGACGTCGAGGAGCTTCGACCTTCCGGGATCGTGATCTCTCCCGGCCCGGGGCGGCCCGAGGATGCCGGTATAAGCGTGCCGCTGATAAAGGCCTTGGCGGGCCAGGTCCCCATCCTGGGGGTTTGCCTGGGCCACCAGGCCATCGGGTTCGCCTTCGGAGCCAACGTGGTCCGGGCGGCCCAGCTCTTGCACGGCAAGACTTCCCAAGTTTCCCATGACGGGCGCGGGATCTTCGCGGACTTGCCCCAGCCGCTCACTGCAACCCGCTACCACTCGCTCGTCGTCGAGCGGGTCACATTGGGCGACGACGTCGAGGTGAGCGCCTGGGCGGAGGACGGTACGGTCATGGGCATCCGCCACAAAGCCCTGGCTGTGGACGGGGTCCAGTTCCACCCTGAGGCCGTGCTCACCGAGGGGGGCCACCGGCTGATGGCCAACTGGCTTGCCTCCTGCGGCTTTGGACAAGCGTTGGTGGGCCTGCCGGCTGGGCCTCTTGTGGCGGGAGCAGCTTCGGCCAGATCAACCTAGGTTCTGTGGGCGACGGTCCCGGGGCCAGCGTTAGGTTGCCGGGGGCCCCGGAGCAGTGACGGTCGTAGCCGGTCCCAAGGTGGTGGCAGTAGTGGCGGCGGTGGTGGGGACCGTTGTCACTGATGTGGTGGCGGTTGTCGTCCCCGTAGCGATCGTCGACGACGTGGAGGAGCCCGCGGTCGTGGATGTGGAGGAGCTCCCTGTAGTGGATGTCGATTTCCCCGGTTTGGTTGTCGTGGGGCCGGTGTACTCGCCTACGTAGAGCGTGACGGCGGAGCCCTCCCTTATTGGTTGGCCAGACTTCGGGTCGCTGCTTATGACGTAGCCGTCCTGCGATGGGTTGGTCACCGGTACGAAATCCTCGGGTGCATAGAGGTTCTCGGCCCCAAGCTGCTTTTGAGCTTGCAGGAAGGTCTCGCCCACAAGGCCGGGGGGTACGGTAACGGTCTGCTGGCCGTCAGAGACGAACAGTTTGACGGTCGTCCCCCAGGGCTCCAGGTTGCCGCCGTACGGCTGGCTGTAAGCCACTAGGCCCTGTGGGATGGTGGAGCTAGGCACCTGGACGATGCTGCCGGCCTTCAAGTGCGCTCCGGCCAACGCCGCCCCTGCCTGGGCTGCGTTCAGGCCTTGGAGGCTGGGGACGGTCGTGGTTGCCCGGCCAGCGGAGCAATAGACGTTGACGGTGCTCCCCTCCTGAAGCTGAGTGCCCGACTTGGGCTTGGTGGAGATGACGAACCCGGAAGCTACGCTGCTGCTGTTTTGCGGGACGTTCGTGGGGTTGAAGTCCTTCGCCTTGAGGGTTGTGTCGGCGTTGCCGCAGCGTTGGCCCGATAGGCTCGGCACCGCCGCCAAGGGAGCGCCGCTGCTCACCTCGAGGGTGACCGTAGTGCTGGGAGGCACTACGGTCCCGGCCTGGGGTGAGGTGCCTATGACGAGCCCGCTCTGGACCAATTGGCTGTGCTCGGGCTGAACGGCAACGTTGTTGAAGCCCTGCTCCTTGAGAGAGGTCGTTGCCTCAGCCACCGTGTCGTTTTTTACGTTCATCAGCTTGATGTCGGCCACGGTGCCCCACCACCCCGCGTTGCGGCCGATGAAGAACACGAGCACGGCGAGCACTGCCAGCAGCACCACGAACAAAGAGGCCCACCAGCCGGCCCGAGAGCGCCCACCGGTCTGGGAGCCCCTCCCGCCGCCGGCACCATAGGCGGCCTCCAACTCGTCGTACGCGCTCGTCCGTTGGGCGTAGGTCTGCTCGTACGGAGAAGGGGGAGGTCCTGTCACGGCGCGGGTTGCGCCGGCCCCGGCCACCCGACCTGCCAGTACCGGCTGGCCCCTATGAAAGCGGACCAGGTCGTCCCGCAGCTCCGCTGCGCTCTGGTACCGGTCGTCGGGGTCTTTCGCCATCGCGGTCATGACGATCGCTTCGAAGTCAGGCGGTACCTGGGGGTTGATGCTCGATGGCAGGGCAGGGAACTCCCGCACGTGCTTGTATGCGATCGCCACCGGGCTGTCGCCGGAGAAGGGCGGCCGTCCCGTGACCATCTCATAAAGGACGACCCCGAGTGAGTAGACGTCGCTGCGGGCGTCAACCGGCTGGCCCTGGGCCTGCTCGGGTGAGAAGTAGGTGGCGGTGCCCATGACTGCGCCGGTCTGGGTCAGCCCTTCACTCGCGTGGCTCACCGCTCGTGCTATGCCGAAGTCGGCGACCTTGACCTGGCCGGTCTGGTCGATCAGGACGTTGCCCGGCTTCACGTCGCGGTGGATCACGCCCCTGCGGTGCGCGAAGTCGAGCGCGTTTGCGATGTCGGCGCCTATCGAGGCGGCCCTCTGCGGCGAGAGCGGTCCCTGGCGGATGAGAGCGGAGAGGGTCTGGCCGTCGATGTACTCCATGACGATGAAGTACGTGTGCTCGCCCTGGCCCCAGTCGTAGATCGACACGATGTTGGCGTGGGAGAGGTTGGCTGCTGCTTGGGCTTCGCGGCGGAACCGCTCGACGAACGAGGGGTCGGATGAAAGCTCGGGGAAGAGCACCTTGATCGCGACCGGCCTGTCGAGCAGCAGGTCCTGTGCCAGATAGACCTGGGCCATGCCCCCGCGCGCGATGTGGCGCACCAGCTCGTAGCGGTCGCTGAAGACTTCAGACGGTGCCATGTCCGCCACAGCCTAGGGCTGGTAGATGCTCCCGGTACCCTCGCGGGCTCGCGACTGCCCAGCTCACGGCGTCAGTCCGCTTCCGGGTTGGAGGTAACTCTGGATAATCGCTTTGGCGATGGGAGCGGCGATCGTGCCACCGACGTAATCGTCCGCCGGGGGTTGGTCCTCAACCAGCACGGCCACCGCGATCCGCGGGTCGGGGACGGGGGCGAAGGATACGAACCAGGTCTCTATGTAGCCGAGCCCCGTCTGTGCTGTCCCCGTCTTGCCGGCGACCTGGATCCCCGGGATCCGAGCAGCCACCCCCGTACCGTTCGGGCTGTTCACAACGGAGAGCATCAAAGTGGTGAGCTTGCTTGCCGTTGTCGGCGAGGTGGCCGTCAGCCAGGGCTTGGGCTGGTAGGACTCGACGGTTTGACCTTGGGAGCCCGTCACCCTGTCGAGTAGGTGCGGCCTCATGATCACGCCCCCGTTTGCGACGCCGCCAACGTCCATGGCGAGAGTAAGGGGTGTGGCTTGGACGCTCTCCTGGCCGATGGCGGACTTGGCCAAGGCCGCAAGGTTGTCATGGAACGAGGACGCAGCCGGGAACGACGACTGCGCGACGCCCGGCAGGTCGAGCGGGGGTGTCTGGTCCCAGCCGAACGCCTGCGCCTCGTCCACCATCCCGGCTGCACCAACTCCAAGGCCAAGCTGAGCAAAGCCCGTGTCGCAAGAAACGGTGAAAAGTTCCAGCATCTCGCCCCCGCAGGTCTCTCCGGCGAAGTTGTGCAGTACCTGGTCAGCGGTGTCAGGGAGCACAAAACCGGCGGTTACGGGGTAGTACTTCGTTGCAAGAGCGGGCCTGTGGTCGTAGACGGCCGCCGCTGTGATGACTTTGAACGTGGAGCCCGGGAAGAAGCGTTGGCGGTAGGCGGCCGCCAACAACGGTTTGCCCGGGCCCGAGTTGAGGGCATTCCAGGCCTCTTGTTCCACGGTCTGGTTGTGGCTGGCCAAGGGGCTTGGGTCATAGCTCGGGTTCGAGTACATCGCGAGGATGGCACCGGTCTTGGGGACTAGCGCTACCACCGCCCCTGCCCGGCCCGCGAGCTCCTTCGCAGCGAGCCCCTGGAGGCTGGACAGCGCCGTCAGTTGCAGGTTGTCGGGAGAAGGTTGGGCGGTGAAGAACTTCTTCAGCTGAGAGACATTGCCCGGGACCGTGAGGGAGTTGTTGGTGTCGGTGAGGAGGGAGTTGTACTCGTCCTCGAGGCCGTCGGTGCCGTAGGTGAGCGAAAAATATCCGGTTATCTGCCCGAAAAGTGCTCCCTCGGGGTATGCGCGCTGGTACTTGTACTGGTCCTTGCTGGGTACCGACTGGGCCAGCGTGACACCATCTGCAGAAACGATGGCGCCGCGAGGTTGCACGAACTCAGCGATGATGTCGCGCGTGTTGTGGGGGTTGTTGTCGAGCGAGGTTGCGTCGAACACCTGAAGGTAATTCAGCTGGACGAACAGCACCATGACCAGCACTGCCGCTCCGACCCCAACGGCCCGTACGCGCGAGTTGACATCGGTCACAGGCTCATTGCCCCGGTCTCAGGCAGGGCTGCTGCTCCGTCGTTGTCCTGCGTAAAGGCGGGGGAGTTGGTACCCACCACCCGCTCGGCCGCCAGCGCCTGCTCCGTCGCGTTGTCGTTGGAAATGCGGAGCAAGATTGCCAGCAGGATGTAATTGGAAACGAGCGAGGAGCCTCCGTACGAAACAAAGGGAAGTGTGATGCCGGTGATCGGTATAAGCCTCGTTATGCCTCCGACCACCACGAAGACTTGTACGGCTATCAGCAAAGAAAAGCCCGTCGCGAGGAGCTTGGTGAACGACCTCTGGGAGCGTACGGCGACCCTGAGCCCCGAGCCGACCATCAATAGGTATGCGATCAGTAGGGCGCTTACGCCAACGAGCCCGATTTCCTCACCGATCGCTGCGAATATGAAGTCGGTTGAGGCCTCAGGGATGATCCCAGGGTTCCCCTGTCCTGGCCCGAGGCCCCACATGCCCCCGGCCCCGAGGGCAAACCAACCTTCGATTATCTGGTAACCCGAAGTAGCGAAATGCGCCCACGGGTCCAACCACGCCTGTACACGGGTTTGTGCATGGTGGATCACATCGAGGGCGAACACTGCGCCGCCAATGAACAGGACGGCTCCCACGACTAGATAAGCGGCTCTTCCGGTCGCCACCCACAGCAAGCCAACGAACAGAGCAAAGAAGAGGAACGAGGAACCGAGGTCGTTTTCTGCAAGCAGCACCAGCAACGACACACCCCAGGCAGCCAGGAGAGGGGCTAGGTACTTCGGTTCGAGCACGAGCCAACGCCCGAACCTGCGTGTGCCAGTTGCCAACAGTTCCGCACGCTCGGCCAGGACTGACGCGAAGAAGATACCCAATGCCAACTTGGCAAATTCCTCCGGTTGGAAGCTCAACGGCCCGAGATGGACCCATAACCGGGCTCCGTTCACGTCCTCGCCGATATGGGGGGCTAGGGGGAGGAGCAAAAGGACGACGCCGACCAGCGCCAACGAGTACCGGTAGCGCTCGAGGTTGATGCCGCGGGGACAAACGGCGAGAGTGATGATGAACGCAATGACACCAACTCCGGTCCAGACCGCCTGGGCGGAAGCCTCGCCGTGGTTGAGGTCGGCGATGAAGACGTAGCCCATCCCATTGAGGAGGGCGGCGAGCGGCAGGAGGACCGGGTCTGCTTGGGGCGCCAGCCATCGCAGGCTCAGGTGTGCGACGAGCATCAAGACAAAGACGAGCATCAGGAACGGGATGATGCCGGCAGGCAGAGCGGCCGCCTGGCCAAGGTTGGAAAGAGCGTAGAACCCGCTTGTCAGCACGAACACGAGGATGATCATCCCGAGCTCGCTGCGCCGGCGCGCAGGCAATTGCCACGATGCCGCCTCGGTCCCGGCTTGCTCTCTCCACCCCGTCAGCGCCCTCATCCGGCAGTTGTCGGCCTAGCCACCGTCGTAGCGACAGCGCGCGGGACGGACGTACTCGGTACCGATTTGGCCTGAGCTGAGGTAGTGGTCGTGGGAGTGGCCGGCTTGCGGTGCGGGCCTCCCCGCGGGAGGGGTTTGCCGTTGCCCTCCGCCTCTGTTTTCTCCGCCACCAGGTTGGCGATGTACTGGCGGGCCTGGGTTAGGGAAGGCTCAACTTGCCCGGTTTCAAGGAATTGGAGACGGTAGGAGAGCACTGACGACGGCGTGTCACTGGTCCGCTCGACGACGGTCGGCTGGAACCAGAGGACCCCACCTGGCCGACCCTGGAAAATGGTGATCCGGTCCTTGGAGAGACCCACGTAGTAGGCCGAGCGCCCATACCACCCGAGGCAGGCGATGGCCCCGCCGACGACAATACAAATGGCCACCAAGAAGAGGACCACTCGAAGAGTCACTCTTTTGGGGGCTGGTTCCTTACGTGCTCTCGGGGGCGCGGCCGCCTTCGGCGCGGCCGGGACAGCCCTCGTGGGCCCCGTCACCGTCGGGTGAGGCACCACGATCATCGTGTCGGGGCTGTTATCGCTCGCCAGGACGTCGATCACGACGACCGTAATGTTGTCGTTCCCCCCTCTTAGGTTGGCGACGGCCACAAGCTCGTTGGCAGCCTCGACCGGGTTGGAGAAGCGGGATAGGACCGCCGCGATCTGGTCGTCGGAAACCTCCCGCGGCAAACCATCGCTGCAAAGCAAGTACCTGTCGCCGTGCCTTGGGGCAAGCTCGATGATGTCGACTTCGATGGCTGGTTCGACCCCCAGGGCGCGGGTCAAGACATGGCGTTGGGGGTGGACTGCCGCCTGGGCCTCGCTAATCTGGCCGTCGTCGACGAGCTCTTGGACAAGGCTGTGGTCGACCGTGACCTGCCTGAGCACCCCGTCGCGGTAAACGTAGAGCCGTGAGTCACCGATGTGGGCGACTGTGAGACCGTTGGTGCCGTCTTCTCTCTCGACGACCGCGAGGGCGACCAATGTCGTCCCCATCCCGAACATCGCCCGGTTTGTCCTGGCCTGCTCCCAAACCGCACGGTTTGCAGCCTTGGCCGCGCTCTCCAGGGAACCTGCGGTGTGCTGGTCGGTGGCGTCGAAGGCGGCAGCTAGGGCCGTTATCGCTGTGGAAGACGCGACCTCTCCTGCGGCGTGGCCTCCCATGCCGTCAGCGACTGCATAGAGGCCCGGGGAGACTAGCAACTGGTCCTGGTTGTTCGACCGGACAAGGCCGACGTCCGTCGCCGACCCGACGACCAGTTTGGTCACTTGCGCAGCTCCAGCACGGTACGCCCCACCTGCAGCCGGTCCCCTTTGCGCAGTGGTGCGGGGCCGGTCAGCTTGCGCCCGTTTACGAGGGTGCCGTTGGTCGAGCCGAGGTCCTCGACCCAGTACTCGTCCCCCCTGCGGAACACTCTGGCGTGAACCTGCGACACGAACGTGTCGGTGGGCAGCGCAACCGCACATCCTGTGGCGCGCCCGATGCTGATCTCGTCACCGAGCGGGAACGCCTGACCCTTTGCCTGCTCCGGGCTGATAACGGCGAGCTCGCGGGGGACGTTACGCCCTTTTGGGGTGCCCGTAGCGGCTCGGGTGGCGGGCGGAGGGGAGCCGGACGGTCCCGGTGGTGCTGGGACCAGGCGCGGCTCCCGTAGCTCGACCCAGACGGCACGGACGACGCGGAGAAAGAAGAGATAGAGAAGCGCGAGGAAGACGTACTCGAGGAACCGCTGGGCCGGATCGGCCACCTCAGTTCGCCCCGCTCGCCTCGAAGCGGACAGTGGTCGAACCGACCGTGATCTCGTCCCCGTTCTCGAGCTGGCGAGGGGCGCTGATGCGAAGCCCATTGACCTTTGTCCCGTTGGTGCTCCCGAGGTCAGCCACGAGCCAGGTGCTGTCGGGGCCGCGCCGCACCTCGGCGTGCCGGCGGCTCGCGTTCGGGTCGGCTAAGGCGAGCTCGCACTCGGGTTGCCGGCCCAGCGTAACTTTGTCGCCGTCGAGGACCACCCGGCGCCCATCGGGAAGGGTAAGGGTCGCTGTCCCCTGACCGGGAGCGATCTCGCCGGCAACGAGCAGGGTCCCGGGCCGGAGGGACTCGTCGGTCTCGATGGCGACGTTGACGGGACCGAGGAACGTGTACCCCTCCTCCTTGGCGTGCTCGTTAGCCACTTCGACAAGCTCCTTGACGAGCTCCTCCTCGATGGGCTGGAACTTCGACCGGTCCGCGCTGGAAAGCAGCACCTTGAAGCTGTTCGGCGCCAGGACCCCTCGCGGCGCAACAGTCCTGCGCAGGTCCATCTCCCGCGTGAGGCGCCTTCCGATCTCGACAGGTTGCAGCCCGCTCCGGAACACCCGCGCGAAGGCTCCCTCCACGAAACGCTCGAGGCGACGCTCGAAGCTCTGTAACCCCATAGTCGGCCGCATAGTACCCGTAGCGGGGACCTGCCTGCTGCCAGGGGCCCCAGGCATCACACAAGGCGGCCCTAGGCCCAGGGGCCCTCGGACCACACTCTACCTCGGAGGGCGCCTTGGGAGGTTGGTTCGGTCATGTACCCTTTAGAGACCACTCGGGCGAGTGGCGGAATTTGGCAGACGCGCAGGATTCAGGTTCCTGTGTCCGAAAGGATGTGGGGGTTCAAGTCCCCCCTCGCCCACCAAGCGGGGGCTCTTCCCCGCTGGGCGGGCCTTTGGCCGACGAGGCTACTGTTCACCTCCAAG
>Ga0302181_10003592_pt1 | contig 10578 bp, 12 predicted proteins | sample I_Palsa_E3_3_FD_198786 | JGI IMG/M metagenome (GOLD analysis project Ga0302181, IMG submission 198786) | Peat permafrost microbial communities from Stordalen Mire near Abisko, Sweden - I_Palsa_E3_3 | ecosystem: Environmental > Terrestrial > Soil > Palsa > Peat permafrost | place: Sweden... | reverse complement strand
TGGCGAATCTCCGATGGCGTGGGCTCGTCGATGCGGCGGCTGCCCCACTGCTCGGTGACCCGGTTCCAGTACGAGCCGTACGCCTTGCGGCAGCCGTCGCTGACCAGGGCCGACACGACCGGGATGTGCGCGGCGAGGGCCTGGTCGACCACCGCGAGCGAGTAGGCGGTCAGGGTGTCCTCGGCGGGGACCGCAGCGAGCAGGACGGGGTCTCCGGGGAGCAGGCCGCAGCGGTGCCGCAGCGCTGCGGGGATCGGGACGCAGGACCGGGGCGGCAGGGTGACCAGGCCGGAGGAGTCGCGGCGGATGACCACCACGCCTGCCTCGGCGGTGAGGGTCAGCCGGTCCCCGCCGCGCCAGCCCAGCGCGCCGGTGACCGTCCGGTCCGCCACGCGGCCGGAGCGGTCGACGCGGGCGAGCCCGTACACCATGTCCCGGCCAAGGGCCGGCGGGCGGCTCAGTGCGGGCGCGACCGCGAGCGGCAGGGTCCGGGCAACGGTATGCGCACGGGCGGGTCGGCTCTCAGCAGCAGCAGAAGGGATGACGGGGGCGATCAGCGTGCCGGTCACGGCTGCCTCCCGTTGCGGGAGGCGGGACCGGTCAGCGCCGGGGGGAGGCCGCAGGCATCAGCCGGGGCGTCTGCGTGTTCAAGCGGTGCTCTGAAAAGGGTGATGTACCACCACTCTGGGTGTCCGAGGGGGGACTTGAACACGGAAACCGGTGAAATCTCCCCGGATCGGGGAAATCATGCGGTCAGGCCACCGGATCGGGATCGGCGTGTTCGAGTATTTCGCGGCGTGTCGTTCTTCGTCCCTGCGGCAGACGCCTTTAGGCCTCCCCGCTCGGCAGTGGCCATATGCACCGCATTCGTCGAAGAAGGCTTTCGTGCGAAACGGGCGTGGCTTTCCTTTCGGCCGACGGTTTGAGCCTGACCGGGTCGGCCTTGATGTTGGCTGTTCGGGCGCCGCGCCACTCGCACCGACCGGGCGGGGGTGGCCATGGCCAGCCGCTGCGGGTACCACTTGCGTGAGGTGATGTCCTAGGCGCAGACGTAGCCGAGGGTGGTCAGCCCCTCCGAGAGTTAGAACTGCTCCGTGGGGTCCCGGTCCTGGCTCGAAGGATCTTGCAAGCGGCCTGGCCCTGCTGTCCCCAGGCCATGGCGCCCGGGGCAGAGCGCGACCGAAGCCTTGGCGGCGGTAGCGGGATGGGACGGCGAAGTGAGCTGAATGACGCAACCTCGCGTAGATGTCGCCGAGAATGTAGCGGTGGAAAGCCTGCAGGTGGGCGAGGTCATACCGGTCGGGCAGCCGCCGCCGTACCAAGTCGATCAGTCGCGACGCGGACAGCGCCGCCTCGGCCCGGGCCAGCTCGGTGCATCGGCGATGCCCAGGGGAGAGGTACTTGCGTCCATAAGCGGCGGGCGGGTCGGCGGGCAGGCGCGATGCTGGCAGGACCTGTCACCTGGCAATTACCCGGCAAAGGGGGAGAACCATGGCACGGACGCACGAGCCGGTTGCGGTGCTCGGCATTGGAGCGATGGGCCACGGGATGGCAGCCAGTGCTTTGCGCGCCGGCCTCCCGACGATCGTCTGGAACCGCACGATGGAGGCGAGCCCAGATGAGCACCATCGGCGTGGCGGGGACCGACCGCGTGGTGGCCATGGCCGGTGCCCAGCGTCCGGACGTGATCCTCCTGGACGCGCCGGTGTCGGGAAGCAAGGATCCGGCCGAACGCGGCCAGCTGACGATCTTCGCGGCAGGACCCGACGAGGCGCGCGCGCGTGTCGCTCCGCTGTTCGACGCGCTCGGCCAGCGCACGATCTGGGTCGGCGAGGCCGGGGCCGGGACGCGGCTGAAGCTGGTGAACAACACCTGGCTGGCGTTCGCGGCCGAAGCGGTTGCCGCGTCCGTGGCTCTTGCTCGCCGGCTGGGTCTTGAGACCGAGACGGTGGTGGACGCGCTTGGCGGCGGCCCGCTCGTGTCCACCTGGCAGGCAGCCAAACTGCGGCGGATCGCGGACGGCGAGTTCTCGGCCCAATTCGCGCTGTCGCTCGCGCTCAAGGACGTGCGCCTCGCCCTCCAATCGGCCGGCGACGACCGGTTCGCCGTCCTTGCGTGCCTGGCTGACGAATGGCAGCAGGCCGTTGATCAAGGTCTCGGCGAACAGGACCTGACCATCGTGACCCGCGCGCTCGAGTAGCAGGGAGGGACGTCATGACCCTGATCGGCGACACGCCGGCCTGCGCGCAATGCCCGCCGATCGCAGCGTTTGGTGCCGCCGCCGGCGACAGCGCGTCCCTGAAACACGGCGCTGACGTCCTCGTTGCGAATCGCGGCACCTGGCCAGCACAATGAATCGGTCCTGGCCGAATTCCAGGCCTTACCGGACCGCGCCAGCGCGGTCCGACAGGTGCGGAGCGTCACGGCGCAGGCCGGACGATTCAGGACGGGGGTAGCGGCCGGCCCGCCGCTGAGGTACACAGAGAGAGGAGGACGTCGAGTGAACGCTGACGACAGGACGGCCCTGGCGGGGCTGGCCACCGAGGAGCGGCTGCGCGCCGGTGACCTCATCGCGGAGCTGAACTCCCGGGCCTGCCGGATCGGCCTGAACAAAACTGACTGGCCTGGCCTGACGATGTACCGGTTCGAGGCCCCGGTGGTCCCCCAGTGGAGCGAGGTTCACGCCCTGTCGCTGTGCGTGGTGGCCCAAGGGCGTAAGTCCGTGACCATCGACGGCTCCACCTACTGCTACGACCCCTTCAACTACCTGGTGCTGAGCCGCGGCATGCGCTTCGAGGCGGAAATTCTGGAGGCGACCGTTGAAAAGCCGTTCTTGTCGTTCGTCCTGCAGATAGATCCGGCGATCGTCCGCCGGGTGTCCGCGGACCTGCGGGAGCACTCCACCACGACGTTCCGCCGCCCGGCGAGCCGGTCGACGGTGGGGAGGCGAGCGGTTCCAGCTCGCGTCACCCCGCTGGACGCGAACACGGCCGGAGCGATCCTGCGGTTCCTGAGGGCCGCTACGGTCGGTCCGGACCGGCGGTTTCTGGCGCCGATGTACCTGTCCGAGATCGTCTACCGGGTCCTGCAGGCCGAGCAGTGGCGGCTTCTGCTCGACGCGGCCACATTGGAGCACCAGAACGACCCGGTTACCCAGGCCATCGGCTATATCCGCGGCCATCTGGCCGACCAGCTGGCGGTCGCTGATCTAGCCGACCTTGTGTGTCTCAGCCCGTCGGCGTTCGCCCACCTGTTCCGCGACATCACCGGCATGTCGCCGTACCAGTTCATCAAGGGCGTCCGGCTGGAACGCGCGCGCGAACTGCTCGTGGAAGGTGAGATGAACGTCAGCGCCATCGCTCGCACCGTGGGGTACTCGAGCCTGTCGCACTTCGTCAACGAGTTCAAGCGCTACTTCGGGGTAACGCCCCGCTCCTACGCCGACAGCCAGCGCGACGTGGTGCCGCTGCGCATGGACCTGTCAACCGGCCGGGTGCCGGGCTAGCCAACTGGCGGCTGGCACCGCGCGGCTATCTGGCTGCGGCAGGCGCCCAGCGCCCCGAACCCATCGTCTTAATGTCGGGAAGAGGACTAGGTCGAGGAGGACGCAGCATGGCAGGCGAACTCGAGCACTTCCGCATGTTGATCGGCGGCAAGGCGGTCGACGCGGAGTCCGAAGCGACATTCGAATCGCAGAACCCCTATACCGGCCGCCCGTGGGCCGTGGTGCCCGACGGCGGGCCGGCTGACGTGGACGCCGCGGTGGCCGCCGCCCGCGCGGCCCTGGACGGCGAGTGGGGCTCGATGACCGGGTTCGCCCGGGCGGCCCTGCTGCGGCGGCTGGCCGACCTCGTCGCGGAGAACGCCGACCGGCTGGCCCGCCTCGAGGTCAACGACTCCGGCAAGCTCTACCGGGAGATGATCGGGCAGCTCAACGGGCTGGGCGGGTGGTACCAGTACTTCGCCGGCCTGGCGGACAAGATCGAAGGACGGCAGATCCCTTCCCCCAATCCCAACTACCTCGTCTACACCAGGCGCGAACCAGTGGGGGTAGTCGCGGCGATCACCCCGTGGAACTCCCCGCTGCTGCTGATGACCTGGAAGGTCGCGCCGGCCCTGGCGGCGGGCTGCACGCTGGTGATCAAACCCTCGGAGCACTCACCCGTCTCGACACTCGGATTCGCCGAGCTCATCGAGCAGGCCGGGTTCCCGCCCGGCGTGGTCAACGTCGTCACCGGCCTGTCCCGCGAGACCGGGGCCGCTCGCCTCGCACCCCGGAGTCGACAAGGTCGCGTTCACCGGCTCGACCGCGACGGGCCGCGCCGTGGCCCGCGCGGCGGCCGAGAACATCAACAAGGTGACACTGGAGCTCGGCGGCAAGTCGCCCCAGGTCGTCTTCGCCGACGCCGACCTCGCCGCAGCAGCCAACGGGATCGTGGCGGGCGTGTTCGCCGCGACCGGGCAGACGTGCATGGCCGGTTCGCGGCTCATCGTGCACGCCGACGTGCACGACGAGCTCATCCGGCTGGTCGCCGAGCGCGCCGCGAGGATCAAGCTGGGCGACCCGAACGGCGCGGACACGGAGATGGGGCCGGTCGCGAACGCGCCGCAGTACCAGAAGGTCCTGGCCTATCTGGAGAAGGCCAGGGAAGAAGGGGCCACGGTCGCTTACGGGGGGGCTGCCGACAGCGGGCTCGGCGGTTTGTTCGTCAAGCCGACGGTGCTCACCGGCATCACACCGGAGTCCACGGTCTTCAAGGAGGAGGTCTTCGGCCCGGTGCTCGCCGCGCTGACCTTTACTGATGAGGACGAGGCCGTCAAGCTCGCCAACGACACGCCTTACGGCCTGGCCGGAGCGGTGTGGACCAAGGACGTGCACCGCGCCCACCGGGTGGCCGCCCGTATCAAGGCGGGAAGCGTGTGGATCAACGCCTACCGCGTCGTCGCTCCCTCGGTGCCCTTCGGCGGGTTCAAGCATTCCGGGCTGGGCCGGGAGAACGGCATCCACGCCATCGACGAGTACCTGGAAGAAAAGGCGATCTGGGTCGAGCTCACTGGCGGCACCCGCGACCCCTTCACCCTCGGCTGACCCCGGTTTCCTCCGCTGGCCCGACGGTCACACCAGCCGTCCTCCGGGCCCAGCGGATTCCTGCTGTACCAGGCCCGCTTACCCCCGTCCTGCGGACGAGGCTGGCCGTAGGGGCCCTTGCTGTCCGCATCCCACGCATCGCATTGAGCAAACCGGGTATCGCGGCGTATCCGGAGTGCGTTTGCCCGATCCCGTCAGAGAACCTCGGATTCCTGCTGCACTTCGCCAGGGCACCTCTGACCTTCGTTAACGTCAGCGTAATTAACCCCGGCAATCACGCAGGAGGGGACGCTGATGCTGCTCGTGCGGGCGGATTCCACAGGTCCCGATGTGCCGCCCTTCGCGGACGGCGGGCGTCCCGATCATCAGCTCATCATCCCTGCCGCGCTATCAGGAGCCGGCCGCCACCGGCGCGCGTATCCCGGCTGAACGGAGTCATCCCATGCCGCGACTGCTCATGCTGGTATCCAGCGCCCGCGAGATCGTCCTCGCCGACGGCGCCCAGCACGAAACCGGCTTCTTCGCCGAGGAAGCCATCATTCCCTACGAGCGGTTCACCGCTGCGGGCGTCGAGGTCACCGTGGCGACACCAGACGGCCGGCCGCCCTACCCGGACTCCTACGGCCTGGAGCCCATCTTCCACTATCCCGATGAGGACGAGGATTTCCTCGCCTCCGTCACCCGGACGTTCATGCCGGACGTCGACGACATCCGGCTGACCCTGCACCATCTCACCGAGCTCGGGATGGCCGCCGCGCGACGGGTCTTCCTTGCGCTCCGTGACGCCGGAGTGTCGCCGCACCAGGCCAGGGATCAGGTCAGCCAGGCCGCGCGGATCGCCTGGCGCGAGGACCGCGACTTCGGCGAGGTCCTGATCAATGACGGCCTTGGTGCGCCACTGACCCAGGAGCAGGTCCGCGCCGCCATCGATGAGCTGATGCGCGACGCGCAAGCACACTCCGACGACGTAGCGGCCCGCCTGGACGCCATTCCCGGCTTTGCCAGCCCCGCCAGCCTGGAGGAGATGTCCGACGACGAGATCCGATCCTTGGACGCCGTCTTCGTCCCCGGCGGCCACGGGCCGATGGTGGACCTGGCCGACAGCCCGGATGTTGCCCGCGTCCTGCGCCTGCTGCAGGAGAAAAACGCCACCATCGGCGCCCTGTGCCACGGTCCGGCTTTCCTGCTGTCGGCCCCGGCCAGGCCCGATGGCCAGTGGCTGTTCGACGGGTACCGGCTGACCTCGTTCACCGACGAGGAGGAAGACCAGACCAGGGTCGGGAAGCTGGGCCTGCGCTGGTATCTGGAGGGCGCGCTGAAGAACGCCGGTGCCATCTTCGACGACTCCCCGGCGGCCTGGACCTCGCATGTGGTGGTCGACCGGAACCTGGTGACCGGGCAGAACCCGCAGTCCGCCGACGCCGTAGCCGACGCCGTCCTGAAGCACATGGAGGTGCTGTGAGCATGACCGGGAGCCCAGGTACGCCGGCCAGCGTCGCCGACGACTTCGTCACCGCCTTGCAGGAGGGCGACCTCGACGGCGCCTTCGGCGCCGTGTCACCGGCGGCCGAGGTCGTCATTCACCCGACGGGGCAGGCTGGCGGCCCTGCAATCGCCCGCGAATTCTTCCGCGAGGCACTGACCGCGTTCCCCGACCTCATGCTGACCGTCACCCGCCGGACCGCATGCGGCAACGGCCGCGTCCTGATCGAGCTGAGTCTCGAAGGCACCCAGGCCGCAGACTTCCTCGGCGCTATCAACCAGGAAAAGCATCTCGATATCGAGCAGGCCTGGCTGTTCACCACCGCCGACGGCGTGATCACCGCAATCACCGGCTACTGGGATCAGAACAAGCTCTACCGGCGGCTGGCCGTCAAGCGCCTCGACCGCATCGCGATCGCATAGGAGCCATTCATGACACAGACGCTGGAAAAGGCCCCGGCCGAAATCACAGCCGAGTTCTTCGCCGCTTACCGCAAGCACGACGTCCCCGCCATGGCCGACCTATGCGCCGACAACGCCGACTTCCATTACCTGCCCGTCGAGATCTGGGGTAAGCAGCGGGTCGTCCGCGGCGACGGCAAAGTCCATGGCATCGGCCGGGTCATCTGGAACGGCCTGATCACCGCATTTCCCGACCTGAGCAACGAAGTCACCTCGCTGAGCACCGCGACGAACGGGACCGTAGTCGCGGAGGTGACGCTCTCGGGAACTCAGGCCACACCGTGGGGCGTGATCGCCAGCAAGGGACAGCAGTTCACCCTGCCGCACCTGTTCGTGCTGCACATGAACGCCGACGGACTGATCGACAGCGTCACCGCCTACTGGGACAACGCCAGCTTCTACCGTCAGCTGGGCCACGCCGAGGTCGACTGACCAGCGCGTTCTACGAGAGGACAAAACGATGACGATGCTCAAGCGCGAGGACTGGCAGGATCTGGCCCGCGACGTGGAATGGGATTACTCCTATGTAGATGACGAGGCGGTCTACCCGGACTGGCAGTCAGGCACCGGGAAGGTGCCGCGGCAGGCGTGGGCCAAGTGGGAAGAGTCCTACAAGGTCACCTATCCCGAGTACGTCTCCAACCAGCACGGCAAGGAGACCTCGGCGTACGCCGTCAAGGCCGCCATGCAGCGGTCGAAGGCGTTCGAGAACCTCGACGAGGGCTGGAAGTCCTCGACCAAGATGCACTTCGGCGGGGTCACCCTAGTGGAGTTCATGGGCCAGATCGGCGAACTGCGGATGGCCCGGTTCGGGCTGAACGGCGGCTGGCGGAACATGGCCGTATTCGGCGCGCTCGACGAGTCCCGGCACACCCAGATCACCATGATCACCGGCCACGAGTTCGTGGCCCGCGACCCGCAATACGACTGGACCCAGAAAGCGTTCCACACCAACGACTGGGCCGCCATCGCGCTGCGCGCCCTGTTCGACGGCATGATCGCCGCGCCGAACGTGGTCGACCTGGCCATCCAGTTGCCGCTGATGTTCGAGACCGGGTTCACCAACCTGCAGTTCGTCGCGCTGGCCGCGGACGCTCTCGGCGCCGGGGACATCAACTTCGCCAACATGATCTCCTCCATCCAGACCGACGAGGCGCGGCATGCTCAGCAGGGCGGCCCGACGCTGGAGATCCTGATGGAGCACGACCCGGTCCGGGCCCAGTGGGTCGTCGACAAGTACTTCTGGCTCAGCGCCCGGGCCTTCTCCGCGCTGACCGGGCCAGGCATGGACTACTACGCCCCCGTCGGGGAGCGCAAGCAGTCCTACCGGGAATTCATGGAAGAATGGATCATCGACCAGTTCGGCCGGACGCTGCGCGACTACGGGCTGAAGAAGCCGTGGTACTGGGACGACTTCATGGCCAGCCTGGACGTCTGGCACCACTCCCTGCACCTGGGCTTCTGGTTCTGGCGGCCGACCGTGTGGTGGAAGCCGGTCGCCGGCGTCGGCAAGGCCGAGCGGGCCTGGCTGCAGGAGAAGTACCCGAACTGGGAGACGATCTACGGCCCGAAATGGGACACGATCATCGCCAACATCAACTCCGGGCAGATCGAGAAGACGCTCCCCGCCACCTTGCCGTGGCTGTGCAACACCTGCCACCTGCCGAACTGCAACCCGACGTTCGGCCGGGACGGCCGCTGGCGGGTCCGCAACTGGCCGCTCACCTACAACGGCGTCACCTATCACTTCTGCTCCAAGGTGTGCCGGCAGATTTGGTGGGAGGACCGGGACGGCCTGAACAACCCGACCGTGGTGGAGCGGTTTCTGGCGGGTGAGATCCAGCCGATGGACGTGCCCGGGATCCTGGCCTGGATGGGCATCACACCCGACGTGGCCGGCGACGACGGCCACCAGTACGCCTGGGCCGCGGAGTACCTGCCCGCGCAGCCGGCCGCCGTCGCGGGAGCGTGAGGCATGACCAGCACGCACAATGGCCAGGCGCCTGAGCCTGCCGAAGCCGCCCCCTACCTCATCCCGCTCAACGCGGTCTTCGACGATGACTTCCTCGAGCTGCTGATCCCGGTGATGTCCAACAACACCATCGCCGAGCTAGCCGGCGCGGTCGCCCAGCACGTCGAGGGCGTGCGCGTCCCGGCCAGGGACGCCGAGAAGGTCGTCTTCTTCGACGGCCACCCGCTGCCTCCCGACCTGACGGTCGCCGAGGCCGGCATCGCGCCGCTCGGCCACGTCCGCGTCGACTACGCGTCCTGACAGGAGAGCAGACATGGACAACCCGGTGGGCCCGGTCCTGCGCATGGGCGACGAGGTGGAGCTGGTCATCGACGCGATCCGCGAGGACAACCCGAACAGCTACGTCGAGGTCATCGACCGCGGCGCCTACGTCAGGGTGCAGGCCGACAACTACCTGAAGGTCACCGAGGCGTCGTTGCAGCGACATCTCGGCCCGACCTTCAAGATCCATTCCCTGGAGCAGATGCTGACCGCGTTCGCAGGCCGGATCCGGACCGCGAGCGACCAGATCGAATGGCACCTCGCGGCCAGCCCGCGCGTGCCGGCGAGCTAGGAGAGATCATGGCTGAGCAAACGAAGCGCCGGCAGCGGACCTGGAGCGCGTTCGGCGAGGTCCGCCGGATGCCGACCGAGTACGAGATCGTCTCGCACGGCACCAACTGGACGCTCCGCGACGGCCGTAAGGCGCCCCTGGAGCAGAACCCGTCATCGCCGGCCAACATGTGGTTCCGGACGTACCGTGACCAGTCACCGCTGGCGGTCGACGACTGGAGCGGCTTCCGCGACCCGGACGCGCTGACCTACCGCAAGTACGTTGCCATGCAGGACGGCCAGGAGAGCGCCGTCGCAGCCGCGCTCGACGAGTACTCCGATGCCGAGCACGACAAGACGCTCCCGGCTGCGTGGCTGGACACGCTGCAGCTGCTGTTCAGCGTCACCCGGTTCCCGCTGCACGGCTGCCAGCAGATCCAGGCTTACATCGGTTACATGGCGCCGTCGTCCTACATCACGAACGCGGCGACGTACGCGGCGGCGGACCTGCTGCGGCGGGTGTCGCTGGTCGCCTATCGCACCACCGAGCTCGGCATCGCACGGCCTGGCCAGGGCTTTGGGGAGGCCGAGCGGAATCTGTGGGAAACCCGCCAGGAGTGGCAGCCGGCCCGCGAGCTGATCGAGACCGCGCTGGTCGCCTACGACTGGGGCGAGGCGTTCACCGCGCTGAACCTGGTCATCGGCCCCACCCTGGATGACCTGCTGCTCCGCCAGCTCCGCCAGGCCGCCCAGGCCGCGGGTGACCACCTGACCTGGCTGCTGCTCGGCTACCTGACCGCGGACAGCGAGCGGCGCGCCCGGTGGAGCGGCGCCCTCGCCCGGTACGCCGTCACCAGCCGGACGGCCAACGCGGCGGTCCTGGAGAAGTGGGCCGGCAAGTGGGGGAAGCGCGCGGACGCGGCCGCGGCCGGGATTGCCGCCTTGCTCGAAAGCGCGGGCGGTCCGCCCGCGGCCAGCACCG
>Ga0302181_10003590_pt1 | contig 10583 bp, 8 predicted proteins | sample I_Palsa_E3_3_FD_198786 | JGI IMG/M metagenome (GOLD analysis project Ga0302181, IMG submission 198786) | Peat permafrost microbial communities from Stordalen Mire near Abisko, Sweden - I_Palsa_E3_3 | ecosystem: Environmental > Terrestrial > Soil > Palsa > Peat permafrost | place: Sweden: Abisko... | reverse complement strand
CTGGGGGTCAAGGGGTCGCGGGTTCAAATCCCGCCGTCCCGACTGTTTTTCGAACGCTTCTTCGCCATGCACAGCAGCAGTACAGCAGTACCCGAGGAAGACTCTTAAGGTCTGCATACGGCCTCTGAGTGGCCGCCATGCGGCTGGCGGATCCAAGATCACGACGTTGGGCCGGGGTGGATTTGCGTCCCGGATGTTACGCGTTCGCCATGAGCGCCGGACGTCACTCACGGCGAGCCTCGGTTGCTGGCATGCTCAGCGCTGTGCTGTGTGGGGGCTACACGGTGGCGAGTGCGGGTGAGGTGTGCAGGGCTGTCTGGATGATGCCGACGAGTTCGTCGCGGGTCGGGCCTGGCGCGAAGGGCGGGCGCCACCCGGTTGAATAGAGGGCGCGTGCGCGGGGTTCGACGGCTCGCAGTGATGAGGGAAGCGCGGTCATCTGCAGGTAGCCGAGGGTGGCCCCGAGGATGCTGCGGTCTGCCTGGGCCGCGGCGAGGATGAGGTCGGACGGCAGGGGCTGACGCAGGTCGGTGTCCTCGCCGGCCCAGCGGCGCCGGGTTGACTCGTCCATGTGCACGTGGTCGTCGACCCATGGCTTGATCTGCTCCTTGCACCAGGTGTCGAAGCGTTCGCCGACAGCGGCTGCGTCGGTGCCGTGCTCGTCGATGAGGTGCAGGAGCTGCCGGGCCTGCTGCAAGGTGGTGGTGATGCCCCGGCCGAACGTGGGTGTGGTGGTGGCCACTGCGTCGCCGACGAAGACCAGTCCTGGCAGCGCGAGCTGGCCGTCGTGCCCGGTCTGGCCGCGGTAGGCGTTGAGCAGCGGGCCGCCGGGGAGCACCGGCGTGATGGGCCGGGCGCGGCCGGGATCGACCCAGTCGGCTAGGCCGGGGATGGCTTGGCACGCGGCGGTGAAGGCTGCCTCGTGACGGAGCTGAGACAGGACCGGATCAGCGGCGGGACGAACGATCAGGACGGAGAAGGCGCCGTGTTCGTGAATGAAGACGATGGCCTGGTAGCCGTCGAAGTCTGCCTGCCAGGCGATCGGGTTCACGAGCGGGCCGGGGCCGGCGCCCGGGTGCAGCTGGTACTGCCGGTCGACGTAGGCGATCCCGCAAGGGCCGCCGCTGGCGACTGCGGGGCGCAGGGACCGAGTTGCTCGCCCGGCCCGTCCCGAGGCGTCGATCACGAGGTCGGCGGGCAGTTCGGATCCGTCGACACGGACGCCGCCGGCCCGCCCGCGTCGGCATACCACGCTGTCGACGTGGCCGCGGCGGATCTGCAGGCGGGGCTGATCTAGTGCTGCGGCCCGCAGCGCACGCTCGAACGTGGCACGGCGGGAGCGTACCCCCATCGGCACCTCACTGCCGTCAGGCAGCGCCATCCGGACCGGCTCCGCGCCGGCAGCCAGCCACCGGCGCAGCGCCTCCGGAAGTTCCTGCTGCAGTGCCTGCACGACCTGATGGCGGAAGGCGTGGGCGTGGTGGAATTGCATGACTCCGCGCCGCGGCCAGCTGCCGTCGGCACCCGGCCCGGGGTCGCGCTCTACCGCGGCCACCTGGTGACCCCGGCGCGCCAGCCCGGCGCCGGCGAACAAGCCGGCCGGACCCGATCCGATGATGGCTATCCGCATGGCAATCGCCCTTTCCGGTATACTGACGATGCTTTGATTGCATCAATAGTGCAGCAAACTTGGAGGACCGTCAAGATGCGGGCAACCGCTCGATGAGCCACCCGGCCAGGCGCTACGTATCTGAGGTGCGCGACCAGCAGGCCCGGCGTACACGGCGGGCTGTCGTCACCGCCGCCCGCGACCTGTTCCTCGCTCAGGGTTACGCCGCCACGACGATCGACGCGATCGCCGAGGCGGCGCACGTCAGCCGGCGCACCGTCTTCAATGCCGCCGGAAGCAAGGTCATGCTCCTCAAACTGGCCCTTGAGTGGGCCATCGTCGGCGATGACGAGCCAGTCGCGCTGGCAGACCGCCCCGCAGTCAAGGCGATCCAGGCCGAACGCGACCCTCGCAAGGCCCTAACCCTCTGGGCGCGCACGGTCGTGGATATAGCCGCCCGAGTGGCCCCGATCAGCGAGGTCCTCTACGCCGCAGCCGACAGCGATCCGGACGCCGCGGAACTCCTCGCGGACGAGGCGCGGACCCGGATGTCCGGCGCCAGCGCCTTCATCAGTTACCTGGCTTCGCTCGATGGCCTGGCCGCCGGCCTCAGCGACCAGCAAGCCGCCGACCTGTGCTGGGCCCTTATGGACGGCCACCTCTACCACCTGCTCGTTTCCCAGCGCGGCTGGACGGCCGCCGCGTTCACGCAATGGCTGTCCGACAGCCTCGCCGCCACACTGCTGAGGCCGAGCTGACAAACCGGTCAAACACTCAGATGCAAGCGCGCACCATGCCATGACACGCCTCTGCTTCCACCTGCGAGTGCGCAGAACACGACAAGCAGAACACGACAATATGCGCGTCACGGATCGTGCACCCTGCTCGCCGGTCAGCAAAACCCGATCGGCGATCCGCGCGCCCTGCCCGTCCGTGACATCCCGGCGCGGTCACTCGCCGTGTCGATGGCCGGCCAGTCGCAGGGACACGGCAACGGCTCCCGCCACGTCACACGCTCACGATCCTGTCGCTGGCGCGCGGAAGGGGACCCCCATGACCGTGCTCGCGATAGGTGACGCGAGATGCTCATGGCCAGCGCCGCGTAACACCCGGGGACGCGCGGCAGTGAAGTCGCGCAAGCTCCGCGATCAGGCGGACACGCCGGAAGCCCAGCGTGACAGGCCCGGCCGATAGCCGCCGGTCTGGGCAGCTAACGGGGACGCGACATAACTGGCACGAGCCAGACCAGCTCAGGCCAGCCGCGTGAAAGAAATGTGACTTGCCCGCTGGCCATGTCCCTCATGATTTCCGGATGGACGGTGCGGTGGGAGGATTCTGCCGATGACAGACGTCTTCTTGCTCTGGCATATCTCGCGCACCCTTCGGGCCAACGTATCCAGCACCTCGACGATGACCGAAGCCCTTTGTGCGACGAGCAAGCTGGTGATGACGCAAAACCTCTGGGCGTCTACTCCAGCGATGCCGCTGCCCAGGCCAGAATCGAGTCTGCCCGGACGCTGCCCGGATTCAGCGACGAACCTGATTGCTTCCACATCACTCTGAACACACTCGACAAGGACGAATGGACCGAAGGCTTCTCTATTGCCGAATGAGGCGGCGCGCAGTCGTGCCATACGCGACAGCGACCAGCGGTCAGCCACTGCCGTACCTTCCACTGCCGATGGCCAGGACCGGCGTTCCCGCTGATGAGGGCCGGACCGCGCTACCGATCTTCCAAACTGGGACCCGGCGCGAGGGCGTACTGTGCGGGTTTGCGCCGACGCTGTACAGCAGCCAGGTACAGCAACAGGCACGCATCCCGGCACACTACGGGGAACCTCTGCGGACTAATGAACCCTTGCTGACCTGGCCGTACGCTGCGGTTCACGGGCGGGTGCCAGTATCTGGGGGTCAAGGGGTCGCGGGTTCAAATCCCGCCGTCCCGACTGTTTTTCGAACGCTTCTTCGTCATGTACAGCAGCAGTACAGCAGTACCCGAGGAAGACTCTTAAGGTCTGTATGCGGCCTCTCAGTGGCCGATATACGGTCGGCGGATTCAAGATCACGACGTTGGGCCGGGGTGGATTTGCGTCCCGCGTGTTACGCGTTCTCTCGGGGTCCTTGAGCTGTTGCACGACGTGGCGTTTGAACGTTTCACGGAGATGTTCTGCAACACCTCAGCCACGTGTGGTGCATGTTGTCGTCGCTGCTCAGAGCCCTGCTGACTATGGACGTCCAACATATGCCACACCACTAGCCGCAGTCGGTGAGGTTTGTCCCTCGCTCCTACCTGCACGTTTCGCGATGACGCCCTTGATGTCCGTTTTGCACCCCGAGAGAATGCGCGTCGTTCGTCATGAGCGCCGGACGTCACTCACGGCGAGCCTCAGTTGCTGGCATGCCTATCCAGTGGGCGTCTCCGCCGTGCTCACCCTGACACCGGGATCCTCGCCTTGGCGGCTCCAGCCCGGCGCATGGCGGTACCCCGGCCTACGTCACCGACGGTGACAGCAGGGCCGGGATGCAGCAGGGCTCCGGCGTAGTGAATGTCCCATTTCTAGCTAATCGAGGCCGTGGAGGTGGAGGGTTTCGGCGGGGGTGGTGTGGTCGCGGCGGCCTTCGGGGACGTGCAGGTAGCCAGCGTCTTTGATAGCCGCGATGACGGCTGCCCGGATGGTGGCCAGGTTGACGGGCCCGCGGCCGGTACGGCTGGTCGCGGCGTCCTCACCGAACGTCACGTCCCGGATGTGGTGGTGCGCCTCGATGGACCAGTGCTCGCGGACCAGGCGGGCAAGGTCCGCCGCGGGGGCGTCAGCACTGGTCAAGCTGGTGACCGCGTAGACGGTCTCGCGGGTGGTCCTGCCGGTGGCGGTGCCCTTCCGCCGGCGGGTGATCTTGATGGCCTGACGGGCGCACGGGAAGGCCAGGAAGCTGACGTGGGCGGCCTTCAGGGTGCGGGTCTCGGTACGGCCGTGCCCCGTCTCGCGGGTGATGCTGCCGGCCGGTACCTGCCGCCAGGGCAGGGCTCTGATCCGGGCGTGCAGCAGCGGCTGGTTGCGCTTGACCACGGCGATGTAATGGGCCTTCTTCTCCCCTGCCAGCCAGTCCAGGTTCGCCCGCACCGTATGCAGGGCATCGAAGGTCACCACGGCACCGTCCAGGTCCACCGGTTCCAGGAGCGCGGTGAAGTGGCTGGTCTCGTTGTGCTTGATGTCGACCTCGAGGTGATCCAGGAGACGCCCGCCGTGCTCGGCGACGCCGAGGAGGTGGACCCGGGTGCCGTCGGCGCGGCGGGCGCCGCGGGAGGTTTTGCCGTCCACCGCCACTGCCCGTAACCGGTCGCGGGCCAGCGCCTGTGCCTGCCGGGCGGCGCGCCGGGCACGGTAGCGGCGCACGCTGGCCGGGGACGGCCCGCCGCGACGCCGGCGCGGGCGAGGCCCGAGCAGGGCCCGGGTCAGGGCTCGCGGGTCGAGCCGGTCCAGGACTATCCGGATCGTCTTCTCATCCGGTGCCCGGTACCGGCCGGCGATCGGGTCCCACGGAGCCCGCAGTCGGGCCAGGTCTGCCTGGCCAGCACGTTTGAAGGCAGAGGCCGCGCGTCACCCCGCGATCGTCGGTGAGGATGTCCTGATTGGGCCGCATGCCCACGTCAACGCCGCGCGGGTGCGTGACGGCTGCTTTGCAGCCACCGGTGCAACCTTGTTCACTGGATGGGTGGCGGGGGCCGGGAGAGAGGTGCGGATACACGGTGTCGTGTCGGTCAATGCGGTCCTGCGGCCGGGTGCCGCGGACGTCCCGCGTTATTCGCGGGGGTCCTGGGCGTCGCGGATCCTCTGGCGTAAGCGGCGACGGGTTCCGATCGGGACGACAGGACGAGGCCCCGCCATCCTGGCCGACGGGGCCTCTGAGTTCCTGGGGCAGCGGCGGTTACGATGCGAGGGGTCCCGCGGCTGCATTTCTCGGCTCTGGCAGCACCACCGCCTCGGCGCCTGGCCCACTGCCGCAGGGGCAGCGAAGCGCTCTGCTGTGGTCCGCCGAGGGCTCGACCGCGGTGCGACGACGCCTCGCGCCGTGAGTCACCACTTGCGGGAAGCCAGCGCCAATGTTCAGCTGACCGTGACGGCGCTCCGTGCTCGATGAGCGCTCCGTCCGCACCGAATCCGGTAATGACGCGCCCGGGCAGGCCGGGCGCGGTGAGGGGGACGAATGCAACTGAACGCCGAACGGATGGCGGCCGGGTCGGTCGCCCTCAGGAAGGACATTTACAGCCTGACGCCGGACGAGCTCGCCGCCTACCGGGAAGCCATCCAGATGGTGATGCAGCGCACCGACAATAAGGGCTACAACTACCTGGCGGGCATTCACGGGGTGCCGCAGTTCCTCTGCGTGCATCATCAGTGGGACTGGCTGCCCTGGCACCGGGCCTTCCTGTACCTTTTCGAGCAGAGCCTGCAGGACCAAGTGCCCGGCGTGACCATCCCATGGTGGGACTGGACCTCCGCCGATACGCACGCCAACGGCATCCCGCCGGCCTTCGCTGACGCGACCACCCCCGGCGGGCAGCCGAACCCGTTGCTCAAGGCGCAAATCCAGGTCCCGAACCCGCAGCCCGACTGGCCCACCGAGACGAGCCGGTCGCCTCAGCCGCCGAACTCGCTGCTGTTGCCGACCAGCGACGACGTGCAATCGTGCAGCAGCATTCCCTTCTTCAACAGCGATCCGACCGGGTTCTCTGAGACCTTCGCCGGCCTGCACGACAACGTCCACAACTGGGTCGGGGGCGAAATGGGCCAGGTGCCTTGGGCCTCCTACGACCCAATCTTCTGGTCACACCATTGCATGATCGACCGGGTGTTCTACCTCTGGCAGATCCAGCCGTCGAACGCCAACTTCGTCTGGGATCCCCAGCAACTCAGCACCGCGCTAAGCGTGCCGGGGCTCACCTTCACGGTGGCCGATATCCTGGACATCACGAAACTCGGCTACGGGTATGTCTCTCAGGAAGTTGTCGCCGTCGCCCAGGAGGCTGACACATGAACGCCACGACATCCCCGTCAGCGATCCGCCTGCACCTGAAGCTCCCGGCCACTCAGCGCCCGTTCCGCCGGGCCGACCTGGTTTTCCTGGGCCTGGAGCACGCCGGTCCCTCGGTCGAGGTGCGCATCTTCTTCAACGCCCCCGAGGCGGACGCGTCCACGCCCGCCACGGCCAGCGCGGGCTTCGCCGGGTTCTTCTCCATCTTCGGCCACGGCGGCTGCTTCGGCGACGAAGGCCACTGCGACATGCCCGAGCGGCGACCCGCCGACCACCGGCCGCCCTACGCCCTCACCCCATTCAACAAGCACGTGACGGTGACCGAGGCGGTGCGGCGGCTGATAGCCGACGGCGTCCAGGACGTCGAGGTCACCATCGTTCCGGTGCTGCACGATGTGCCGGCGTATGTTCCCGAAGATCTTCTGGCCCAGCCCGTGGTATTCCAGCGGCTGTCGATCGTGTTCTACGACTGACCAGGCCGCGCCCGCCGGGCGGTCCCGGTCTGCCCTTGACTGACACTGTGTCAGGTGCCCACCCCGCCGATCACCGTCGGCTCCCGCTGTGGCCACTTGGGCCGTCCGCTCCTACCACCACAGACCGCCCGAACGTGGCCGGTACATGACCCGCAGCGTGCCTGAAAGAGCGCCCGTCGATACAAACCTTCATTGCCGCGGCCAGGTCGGCTGCCTCCTCCTGCTAACCCCGGGGTGCAGGTCAACGCGCGCGTAGCGCGAAAATGCGAGGGTGAGCGTGCAGGTTGTCAAGGCTAGCAGGCGGGCGGTCCCGAACTGCGGACGCTTTCTCGAGACAGGAAGCGCTCACACGTCGCAGTCGGCGCGCCCGGTGTCCAGCGCATCGCAATGATCAATGTGCCAGAACTGTAGCGACGGGCACTTTCAAGACCGCATACCATCCCACGACTGTGCATGGCCTCCTGCAAACGGCGGATTACGCGCGTGCGTTGTATGCGACCCTAACGGGATTCAGCGCCGAAGCGACCGAGCAAGGAGTCGAGGCGCGGCTCATACGGCAGCGTTTGGGACTGAGGCTGATCCGCCATGCGCCTGGTTCATTATGGACGAAGCGGCGTTGCATCGGGTCGTCGGCGGCCCGGTGACCATGAGGGACCATGAGGGCTTAGCTGGAGCAATTGTTCGAGGTTGCCAGACTGCCGAACGTCACCACCCAGGTCATCCCCTACGAGGCAGGCGAATATTCCGCCATGGAAAGCAGCTTTACTATCCTGGAATTTACTGCTCCCGTGGAAAGTGTGGTGTATGTAGAAGGACTTATTGGTTCCATCTATCTTGATCGCCACCAAGACATTGGACGATATCAGCTGGTATTCGAGGAACTGCGTTCAATGGCATGTGATCAGTAGGAATCGATCGTAAAAATTACGAAGATATGCAAAGATATAGGAAGGGTGCGGCTCTCTTGGAGTGAGCTGTTATGCGGTGAGGGTGTAGTGGTCGCGGTAGCGGGCGTTGTGGGTACGTTTGTGTTCTTGCCGCAGGTGAAAGCGCCAGTATGGTTCGAAGTCGCCGTTGGTGATGAGGGCGCGGAGCTTGAGGATGGCTTCGGCGCCGTCCGGGCCCCATCTGGCTCCGGTGATGTCCATGCGGTCTTTGACCAGGTGGCGGCAGGCGCCTTCTATTACGCCGGTGGCGATGGGCCAGCCTTTTGCGAGGGCGGTGGCGTAGTCGAGGTACGGTTTTTTGGCGGTGAGGTAGCCCGCGTAGGCGTCGGCGCCCTCGGGCTCGGCGGGCGAGTAGCCGAAGGTGGTGGCGCGGCGGCGGATCCCGGCTGCGACCTGGGCGGCCTTGTCTTCGAGGATTTTCACGGCCTGGCGGGCGACCCATGCCTCGGCGTCGGGGTCGCCTTTATCGAAGAACGACCATGCGGCTTTCCATGCGTATTCCAGGACGTGGACGAAGTCGCAGATCACGGTGATGGTGACGTCGCGGCGGGCGGCCTCGGCGGTGATCGCGTCGATCTGCTGCCGGTTGCCGTCCACCAGGGCGATCCAGGTACGGCGGTGCGCGGGGTCGCGGCGCTGCGCCTCGCTGAAGGCAGCGGCGAGGACGGCGGGGATGTCATCGGTGACCGAGGCGGTCAGCCACTTCCCGGCCGCCCGGGGACCGCGGGCGCGGCCCTTTCCCGCTCCCTGCCGGGCGGGGCGATGATGTCATCCGGCGTGCGGGGCGCAGGGGCGCAATCGTAGACGCAGGCCAGCTCGGCCATCCGCTTGCGCCCGTGCTTTTCCCCTGGTGACAGGCGTGTCGCCAGTTTCTGCCTGCCCCGGCGGCTGCCTTCGCGGTCGCCGGGCGCAGTGCGTCCAGGCGCATCGCGATCCCCTTCCCGTCGCCGGTCAGCACCAGCACATGCTTGTCGGGGGCCCGGCCGGGCCTTCGCCCGGCGTAGAACGCGTCCACGTCGGCGGCGGCACGCCGTGCCAGCTCTTCAACCTGCCGCTTGCCCATCCTGACCCCGGTGGCGCGGGTGTGATCGCGGCGGCGGCGTCATCGAACGAGCCGCAGGCCGACTCGATCGCCGTCAGCTTCCGCAGCCCGTGGGACTGCTGCTCCGCCGGCAGGTTCAGCGCCGTCAGCCGCGTATCGGGATCCGCCAGCCTGTTCAGCAAGCACTGCCGTTGTTCGTTCCGGCCAGAACTAAGACGGTGCGGGCCCCCGACATGCCGGCCTCAGATTGCCGAAGTGCCCGGCATCCCTTCCCGGTAGCCGACCCGGAGATCCCGCATTGTCCGCAGATGCCGCCGCAGGCCAGTCCGCTCGGGATGAGCTTGCCCCAGGATGTGGGCACAAGATGCCAGCCATCACAGTGCGTGGCCAGTTCACGGTGACGGCACGCCCGTAGAACCGCCTAATGCGGGCCGATTAGCCTCGATTCCCGGCACGGGGTTGGATCGGTCGTACGCCAGAAATGCGCAGGTCAGCGAGGTTACGGAGCCGATTATGCGAGCCCAGATCGTCGGGATTTGCCCGGAATATCCTCAATAATCCCGTTCAGCAGAAATCGGACATGAACCCACAAACGCGGGCAAGAGCCAAGCTGACCACATGCGGCTCTCGCGATTGAACGGCCTCGTACAGCACCAGACGGTACCTCCGTGCACGCCCGCAACCAGCGTCGATAGCCGACACACCTCAACTCAATTATCTGACCGAGAATCGAGGTTAGCCGCGCTGCAGTCTCCCGTCGACAAAGCAGGCAGATCGTTACGCTCCGCTGCACCGGCGGATGACGGCTGCGTTTCCGGACGGACTGAAGATGACGGAGACGACTAGCTAGCGGCCCGTTGATCACTCCGGTCGCCTGCGGCGATGCCGCAGCAGGAGAGGCCTCGGGCGTCGAGGCCCCGGCTATCGGGTCGCCGGGTATCTGGACCCTTGTACGGCGGCTATCGCGAGTATGGCGCAACCGGGTACCGGCGGTTGGTCGCCGGGGGCGGAGCGGGCGGCTCGCCGGCCGCTGCTCCAGCCCCCGCGTGGCCTGGCTCATTGTGCCGCGTGCACGCGTCACGGTTGCGTCGTCCCCAGCGGCGGCAGCCGCCGGCCTTGAAACTAACGGGAGCGGCATGACAATTGAGGCTATCGGCACTGAACAGAAATTGATCACGAGGTGGCTATCTCATAGACCACCCGTCCGGGACGTGACCTGCAATTCACCGAATGCACATTACAGATATGTTGCAAGCATATTTCGGATCCGGGCGTGATTGACAAGGGATTTCTATAAGAGCAGATGCGTATGACTCATAGCCCGCACTCACGGGACCTTTGGCCCTGCACCGGCCGTAGATCTGGCGGGAGTTTCGACGACATGCGTTCTTGGTTTTAAATGCACGATTGTTGATCTTCGTGATAATTCCATCGAGCACAAGGAGGCATACCATGACTAGGCCGATTCTCGTGGCTGA
>Ga0302181_10003587_pt1 | contig 10588 bp, 9 predicted proteins | sample I_Palsa_E3_3_FD_198786 | JGI IMG/M metagenome (GOLD analysis project Ga0302181, IMG submission 198786) | Peat permafrost microbial communities from Stordalen Mire near Abisko, Sweden - I_Palsa_E3_3 | ecosystem: Environmental > Terrestrial > Soil > Palsa > Peat permafrost | place: Sweden: Abisko... | reverse complement strand
ACAGCGCCTCGACCCGGGGGAACGCGACCCGCTTCGAGCCGATCATCAGCGGCACCAGGTAGTTGCCGAGCGGCCCCATGACGACCGAGGTCATCATCATCATCATCATGGTGCCGTGCTCGCCGACTACCTCGAGATAGGCGCTCGGGGTGAGCAGGTGGTAGGTCGGCGACAGCAGCTCGGCCCGGATCGCCATCGCGAACAGGCCGCCGACCAGGAAGTAGCCGATCATCGCGAACAGGTACTGGATGCCCACCACCTTGTGGTCGAGGGTGTACCTGAAGTACTTCGCCACGCCGCCGGCCGGATCGTCCTCCTCCTGGCCGACGACGGGGCGGCCGAGCATCTGCCGGACCGGGTCGTTGAACACCCCCAGCCCGATCAGCCAGCCGATGATGCCGAAGAGATAGCCGAGGACAATCGGGACGTCGTTATCGTCGGAGAGAGGGAGCTGCTGGTAGCCGCTGGCGATGGCGTTGCCGAGCAGGTGCCCGAGCGCGTACCCGATGATCGCCCCGAGCAGCGCGGTGTGCGCGGCCGGGCGCAGCCACCAGGGCTGTGCCTTCGGCTCCGCGGCCGGCTCACGTCCGCCGGGATGCTGGGCGCTTTCCGGCTGGATTTCGATGGCCATCTGCGTTACCTCGCTACCTTCCGCCGGATCATGGCTGCTCGGGATCGTTCGGGGGGTAATAGCCGCCGCCCGCGCCGCCGATGCCCAGCTGGACCAGCACCTTGCCCAGGTTGGCGATGTCGGTGGGGTCATAGGTCAGCGCGTAGGGCGGCAGTATCTTGGTCACCGAGGCCAGCTGTGTCTCGGTCTGCTGGGCCCAGGTCTGGAAGGCGGACGCCGTGACGACCTTCCCGTAGTCGAACATCGCGCCGTGCCACAGTCCGCAGAGCTCGTCGCAGCGGACCACGAACGAGCCGGTGTGCTTGGGCGTGGTGTAGGTCACGTTGTTCACACCGGGGTTGGCGTCGGCCTTCACGCCGAGCTGGTAGGCCCAGAAGCCGTGGATGACGTCCAGTGAGGTGACGTTGAACTGGACCGGCTTATTCAGCGGAAGCTCGAGCTGGGCGGTCTCGAACCCGCCGAACTGCGGGTAGCGGTAGGTCCAGGCCCACTGCTGGCCGATGACCTGCACCTGCAAGATGGTGGCGGAGGTCGGCTTCCAGATCGGCTGCGGCCCCTCCCCCGCCCCCGCGCCCTGCACGGTCACCAGCTCGACGGTGCCGAAGGCGGCCAGGGCGAGCACGATCGCGGTGGTGGTGGCGATCCAGGTCAGCTGGATCTTGGCGTTGCCGTGGATGGGCGGGCCGTCGGTCTCGTCGCCGTCCTTGGCGCGCCAGAACGTCAGGGCGTACCCCATGTAGATCACCACGCCGAGGAAGACGGGTGTGGCGATCGTGCCGAGGACGGTGAGGTCGAACTGCTGGTTGGCGGCCGCGCTTGACATGTCACCTGGGGGCAGGTGCGGCCCCCAGATGAAGTAGACGATCGGGCAGCAGATGACGCTGGCCACGACCCAGAGGATGAGGATCCGCAGGCCGTGCCGCGGCCCGGCCGCTTCCGGGACTTCCGGGGCTTCCGGGGCTGGGGTCGGGGCTTCGGTGGCCATCAGGCCTGCACCTCCATCTGGCCGCTCATGTAGCCGGGCGTTGACATCGGGCCGCCGTTCCCGTCCACGTAACCGCCGCCGCACGGGATGATGCACTGCCAGCGGAACGTCCCGCCCTTGGCCGGAGTCATGAAGCTGAACGTGACCACCTGGTGCGGGCCGCTGGTGCACGGCGAGGTGCCGCATAGGTTGTTGTTTTCATTCAGCGTCGTCGGCGACGCGATCGGCACGTTGATGCCGAGACCCGCCATCGTGAACGTGTGCTGGACGTTGCATCCCGACCACGAGTTCAGCTGCGACACCGCCGTGCCGTTCACGTACTCCACACCGCCGATCGTGCCGGTGACCTGGCCCCAGACCGGATTGCGCAGCGGGGTGCAGCCGTCGTAACCCTCGATCGTGACGTTCACCTTGGTGGCCGCGGGCACCGCGAAGTAGGTGGTGTGCACCCACTGCTTGGTTTGCGGGTTCTGGATGAAGTACGAGACCCAGTCCGGCTTGTTCGTCACCGTGTTCTGCGGGTCGGTCTGCAGCACGACGTTGACCTGGCCGCCGCTCGCGTACGGCGTGTAGTTCTCGACCGGCGGGCTGGAGAGAATGAAATGGACGGCGACGAAGGTCACCACCGCGGCGACCGCGGCGAAAGCGACCAGCAGCGTCGTCACCCGGGCCGGCAGCGACACCGGTTACCACCTCGTTTCTCTGCTACCCCCCGATGCACACGGTTGCAGCGGCCACCGCCTTGCCTTCGACCTTGCGGCCGACGGGGAGCGTCGGGCGAGGTCCGCAGGCACGGTGCCGGGTTACGCACCTGATCGTGACGGCGGAACGAATAGGCGCGCAACAGAGCGAGGCTTGAATGACAAAATTGTCATGTACTGACATATCCGGGCACAGCGCGGGATTCGCGCTCGTGCTCGCGAGCCGCCCGGCCGACCGGCCGGGGAATCCGCGAGCCGGCCGGCCCTCGGTCGCCCCGTGTTACGGACTGCCGCAAGGCGATTACTCGCTGTCGGTCGTTGTGACCGTTCGTTCGCAGCTCCAGCGTCATCCTCATCCGGAGCTGAGGCTATTTCTCCACTTCAGCGCGACGCATCAGCGCAAGCTGAGGATTTGGGGCCGAGTCGCAATCGATTGTGACACAGAGCGGTAACAGATGCGGTGCGACCTTGAGCGGCACTTGACCGGCGAGACTCCTGCGTAGAAACATTCAGCACCAGGGCATAAGCGGTCATTTGGGACCGTGTCCTGAGGGTTACCACGAGCACGATGTCTGGCAGCACGATGTCTGGCAGCACGATGTCTGGCAGCACGGTAACCGGCACCACGCGGGTACGGCAACGACCACAAGTGGCGAAGAGGCGATGACGTCGCAGGAAACGGCTCAGGCTCCCTGGCCGCAGCTAACGGATGCGGTTGCCGCCAGGATTCTCGTGGCCGACGACGAGCCGGGGATCCGGGCCTTTATCGGCCGGGCACTGGCCGCGGCGGGCTATGCGGCCGAATTCGCCGCGACCGGAGCGGAGGCGCTACGGAAGGCTCTGGCCAGCCACTACGACCTGGTGATCCTGGATCTCGTCATGCCGGACATGACGGGCCAGGTGGTGCTGGAACGGCTGCTGGCCACCGACCCCGAGCAGTCCGTGCTCGTGCTTTCCTGCCTGGCGGACGTGGCCTGCAAAGTGGACTGCCTCGAGCGAGGAGCACAGGACTACCTGACGAAGCCGTTCTCGCTGGCCGAGCTGCTGGCCCGGGTCCGGGTCCGGGTCAGGCCGCGCGGCGGGGCCGGGGAGGGCGGGCACGAACGGACCGGGGAGATCGTCAGGGCCGGCCAGGTCACCCTGGACGTCGGACGCCTGGTGGCCGACATCGGGGCGGGCCCGGTGCCGCTGACCAGGCTCGAGTTCCTGCTGCTACGCGAGCTGGCCGAACACGCTGGCCAGGCCGTCCCGAAGGGGCAGCTGCTGGCGACGGTGTGGGGGTACGACTTCGACCCGGGCTCCAACGTCGTGGACGTATGCGTGCGGCGGTTGCGATCCAAGCTCGGCTTCGGCCTGATCAAGACGGTGCGCGGTGAGGGCTACCAGCTCGCGGATCACTGACGGGAGCCGCGCTAGCCGGCTGTGGCGGCTGTGGCGGCTCGGCGGGTTCGCCGCCGGGCTTAGCTGGCCCTCCCGGCCGGTATGGGTTGACGTCGGGTGGGCGGTCTTCTCGGCGATCAATGTGGCCGCCATCTTCGTCTTCCCGATCTGGGAGACCATCCCTATCCATGTCGTCTGGATCTGCGTCACGCTGGTGTACGGGTTCCGCACCTGGTCACCTGGGCCCGCCCTGTGGGTCATCGGCGTGGTCATGGCCACGATCGCCACGGACATCGGGGTGGATGTCGCGCGCCGCGCCGAACCCACCGAGGTTCCCCTGATGGCGGGCCTGTTCTTGGCCATGGTCTGGCACGCCAGGAGCAAACTCGCCGCCGAGCAAAAGTCGAGCCTGGTCAGCAAGGAGAACGCCCGGCTGCTCGCCACCCAGCGCAGGTTCCTGCAGGACGCCTCCCATCAGCTGCGCACCCCGATCACCATCGCGCTCGGCCACGCCGAGCTGCTCGCTCGCGATCTCACCGGTAGACAGCAGAGCCACGACATCCAGGTGGTCCTGGGGGAGCTGAACCGGCTGCGGCGGATCGCCGAGCGGCTGCTCGTCATCGCGGCCGCTGAGGATCCGGAGTTCCTGCATCCCGAGCCGGTCGCGCTCGACAGCTTCACCATGGAGATCCTGCGCCGGTGGCGGCCCACCGCCAATCGCCGCTGGCAGCTCGGCCGACTGGACAAGGTCACCACGCAGGCCGACAAAGAGCGGCTCGGACTGGCGATCGACGCGCTGCTCGAGAACGCCGTACGGCACACCAGCGACGGCGACGTCATCAAGCTGTCGATCATGGCCGCCGGAGGCGGCCATCCGGTGCGCATGGTGGTCTCCGACGCCGGGCAGGGCATTCCTGACGAGCAGCTGCGGCACATTTTCGACCGGTTCCGCACCGGTGACAGCAGCCATCCCCGGGGCACCGGGCTGGGCTTGGCCCTGGTCCGCGCGGTGGCGCGAGCGCACGGGGGCGAGGTTCTCGTCCGCAGCCGCACCGGACAGGGCAGCGAGTTCGAGCTGCGGCTGGCCCCGGCGCCACTGGCACTTCCGGCCGTGGCGCCGGCCGGGATGGCTGGCGCGCCGACCAAGGCGCCGGCCAAGGCGCCGACCGGGATGGCCGGGGCGGCTGGCAACGATGGCAAACTGGCACGAACACCGTGGCGGGAGCCGTTCCCGGAAGGGGCTGAAACGTTGCGCCGGGTGAACACGGCAGAGTGAACCCGCGGACAGGGCGAACTCGCCCCGACAGGGCGAACTCGCCCCGACAGGGCGAACTCCCCCGACTGGGCGAACTCGCGGAAGGCAGGAGGGTGAGGCAGAGGATGGGGCAGACGTGGACGGGCGCGATCAGAGAGCTCTGGCAGTCGGCGGCCAGGCACAAGATCGCCTCGGCCGTCGTCGCGCTCTGCGTCGCAGGTTCCCTGGCCGGCATCGCCCTGGCGAGCTCGGCCTCAAGTTCAGCCGCAAGTTCCGGCTCAGGCCGCGCCGCCAAGGCGGCCGATCCGGTGGCGCCGACGTTCAGCTTCCCCGCTCTCGGCCATTCCGGCCAGCGGGTCTCACTCGGCTCCTATTCGGGCAAGCCTGTCATCGTGAACTTCTTCGCGTCCTGGTGCGCCCCCTGCAAGCAGGAGACCCCGCTGCTCGCCCGGTTTTACCACACCGAACAGGCCAAGGTGGCCCTGGTGGGACTGGATGAGAACGACGTCCTCGGCAATGCGATGTCGTTCACCCACTCCGACGGCGTCAGCTATCCCGTGGGGTGGGATCCGCAGCTGAGCGCGGCTGACGCCTATGGCGTCAGCGCGCTGCCGCAGACCTTTTTCCTCAACGCCAAGCACCGCATCGTCGATCGCGTCTTCGGCTCGGTAACGCTCGCCGCTCTGCACAAGGGCATCGCGCTGGCCACGGGGAGTTGATCAGTTGAGCACGCCCACCACCACCGACCCACCGCCCTACGTCCCGATCAGGCGCAGCGGCTGGCCGGTCCGCCGCACCCCGATGTGGATCCTGCTGGTGCTGGTGCTGCTGGCCGGCGCGGGCGTGCTGGTCTCCCTGTCGCACAAGCCCTCGAACGCGCAGCAGATCGCCGACCTTAACGGGTACCTGAAGGACATGAACGCGGCCATCGAGTCATGCGCCGGAGGTGTCACGGAATCGCAGCAGGCGCTGAGCGCGATCGAATCCGGCTCGAAAGACAACCTCAACACCGCGGTCCGTCTGGTGAACTACAACGCGAACAACTGCGAGCCCGCCAGCAGCGAGCCGCTGGCCGACCTCACCCAGTATCAAGTGACCGAGTCGCTGGCCCGCTTCAACCTGCAGAACTGTACCAACGACTTCGTGACCTGGGCCTTCGACGCGGTGCCCGTGCAGACGGACATGGTCACCGTGATGACCGCCCGCAGCCCGGCCGCTCGCACCACCGCCAACGCGGCCCTTCAGCGAGATCAGCGCACACTCAACGCCGACCGGGCGACGATCGAGGAGATCCTAGGGGCCGCTGAGCACGCGCTCTCCGACCATGCCGCGCTACCCAGCCTGCCCAGCTAGGCCATCCGGTGCGATCAGGCAGCGAAGGCTCGGCCGGTGGCTGAACTGACCTTCCATCGGCCTTTCCCGCTCGTGCTGTACGTCCGCCCCGCGGTCGGCCTCCGTCCTCCGGTTCCGGCGCGCTCCCGGCCATCTCACGGATCCCGTTGACCCCATTCCCCTCCCCAGTCGCAACCGGTCCGGAAAGGTGGGCGTTTTGCCTGGTGGATCCTGGCTTGGCGGTGAATCCGGTGCGTGGGGGACCACCACATCCGCACAGTGCCCCCGGTCGGGCGCCGCGCGTGCAGGATGGCGGGGTTCCCGAACCTCACCAGCACCTGCTGGCACATGAATTCCAAATACCGGCTTCTAACAGGGATTTCCAGCCGGCACGATGGACGGTTGTGCCGGCTATTGCCGGCACAAAGTGCCATCATGCCGGCCAGATCCGGTAGCGGTGCCTCCCTGATGCGCCCCTTTGGGGGACATTAAGTACGGTTTGACGGTTTCCCGGATGGTGCCCAGCCCGGACCAACGAGGTGGCTGACCGAACCTCAGAGCCTGAACTCCCCGGAGCCAAAATCCTCACCGATACGGGGTACCACGGCGCGCCCGCGCACCACGGCAAACACGGGTAGCGCCCCCTGCCCGAGGTGATCGCCCGCCCGACCATCATGGCCGGCACCTAACTGACACCTGCTCGCATGAGAGCGGCACCGCGGCAGCCAGAAGGAGAACAAGCGTCGAACAGCTCGCTCAGTCCTGGGTGCGGTGGCGGCGGCGCAGGGACCAGAGCTGAGCACCGCGCTCGACCTCGAGCGCCGCGGCCCACGGCAGCCGGGGCGGGCCGAGCTCAAGGCGCAGGCTGGCCGTGGCCTTCCTGGCCAGCTCCGGGTCCTGCGCGGTCCGAAGGGCCAGCTCGGCGGCTCGATCCTCGACCTGCTCCGACGGCAGGGCCTGCCAGGCCAGGCCGAGCTGCATGGCTCGCAGGCCTGATATTTCCTCGCCGAACAGGCCGGCCGCGGCGGCGGCCTCGGCGCCCGCACGCTGCGCGAGCAGCCCGAAGTGCCCTCCGCCGGGGTGCAGGCCGATCCGGAGGAAGCCGCTGATCAGCCGGGCGTCTTCGGCGACGATCCGCAGGTCGGTGGCGAGCATCAGGTTGATCCCGGCGCCGACCGCGGCGCCGCGGACGGCGGCGATGGTCGGCACCTGCAGCTGGCCGACCCGGGTGAAGGCCCGGTAGATGCCGCCGAGGGACGCGTACCGCCGCTCCTCCGCAGGGTCCCGGCTGACTTCCTCCAGATGCCCGCGCTCGGCCCCCGAACAGAACGTGCCGCGGGCGCCCTGGATGACGGCGGCCCCGACGGCGGGGTCGCGGTCCACCACATCGCACGCCACGACGAACTGCTCCGCGATCTCGTTGTTGAGGGCGTTCCTGGTCGCTGGCGCGTTCAGCGTGATGAACGCGACGCCGTCGCTGATCTTCAGGTCAATCATGGGCTCAGTATCTCGCGGCGGCCTTTGAGCAGTCGGGCAGCTAGCGCCTGACAGCGGTCGCGGAGCTCGAGCAGGCTGGCCCCGGGCTGGCCCCGGGCTGGCCCCGGGCTGGCCCCGGGCTGGCCCCGGGCTGATCGCGTAGCCGCATTGCGGACGTTCCCTGTCCGTGTTGCTTCGTAAGGTATCGGCATGACTGATGTTGACTGGAACTTCCAGAGGCCTTGACGCCCGGCGCGCCGGCCTGATCTCGCCCGTTCTGCCTAGGAGGCCCATCATGTACACCAAGATCCAGATCACCTTCGACGCGGCCGAGCCGGAGAAGCTGGCCGAGTTCTGGGGGCTGGCGCTGGGCTACGTCACCGAGCCCCCGCCCGAGGGGTTCGCCAGCTGGGAAGAATTCGCCCGGGACGCCGGGATACTCGAGGAGGACTTCGGTAAGGTGGCCTCCCGGATCGACCCGGCCGGAGAAGGTCCTCGGCTGTACTTCCAGCGCGTGCCGGAAAGCAAGACGGCCAAGAACCGCGTTCACCTCGACATCGGCGTGGCCGGCCGACACGTCCGCGGTGAGGCACGCAAGAGGCTGGTCAGCGAGCACGTGGAGCGGCTCTTCGAGGCCGGTGCCAGCCTGGCCTGGCGGACCGACGACGTCCGGGGCAGCTCCGTCACGCTGTACGACCCGGAGGGAAACGAGTTCTGCGTGCACTGACGGGCGGGACGGTACTGCCGGGCTGAGGAACTGACGGCCGCGGGTCAGGGGGCGGTCTGGCAGACACCGATGGAGCAGACACCGATGGAGCAGACACCGATGGAGCAGACACCGCGGAGGCACCATGGCATCCCATCTCTATGACTTCGTCATCATCGGCGGCGGATCCGCCGGCAGCGCCTTGGCCAACCGGCTCTCCGCCGACCCGGGCCAACGGGTCCTCGTGCTCGAAGCGGGACGTCCGGACTACCTCTGGGACCCTTATATCCACATGCCGGCCGCGCTCACGTTCCCCATCGGGAACCGTTTCTATGACTGGAAATACGAAAGCGAGCCGGAACCGAACCTGAACGGGCGGCGCATCTACCACGCCCGGGGCAAGGTCCTCGGCGGGTCGAGCAGCATCAACGGGATGATCTTCCAGCGCGGCAACCCGCTGGACTACGAGCGCTGGGCCGCGGACGACGGCATGGGCGAGTGGGACTACGCGCACTGCCTGCCGTACTTCAAGCGGATGGAGAACTGCCTGGCGGCCCGCGACGACGACCCGTTCCGCGGCAAGGACGGGCCACTGGTGCTCGAGCGCGGCCCCGCCGACGGCCCGCTCTTCGGTGCGTTCTTCGCCGCGGTGCGCCAGGCCGGCTACCACCTCACCGACGACGTGAACGGCTACCGGCAGGAGGGCTTTGGCGCCTTCGACCGGAACATCCACCGAGGACGGCGGCTGTCGGCGGCGCGCGCCTACCTGTATCCGGTGATGAGCCGCCCCAACCTCACCGTGGCCACCCGCGCCTTTGTCACCAAGATAATCTTCGGCGGGAAGCGCGCGGTCGGCGTCGAGTTCCGGCACGAGGGCAAGACCAAGCGGGTCCGGTCCGGTGAGCTCATCCTGTGCGGCGGGGCGATCAACTCCCCGCAGCTGCTCCAGCTGTCTGGTGTCGGCAACGCCACCGAGCTTTCCTGGCTCGGCATCGACGTGGTCGCCGACCTACCCGGCGTGGGCGAGAACCTGCAGGACCACCTGGAGGTATACGTCCAGTACGGCTCGAAGCTGCCGGTCTCCGTCGCGCCCGCGCTGAAGTGGCGGAACCGTCCCGTGGTCGGCGCGAAGTGGCTGCTGTTGCGGACCGGGCCCGGCGCCACCAACCACTTCGAAGGCGGCGGCTTCGCCCGCAGCAACGACGACGTGGTGTACCCCAACCTGATGTTCCACTTCCTGCCGATCGCGATCCGCTACGACGGTTCGTCTCCGGCGGGCGGCCACGGGTACCAGGTGCACATCGGCCCGATGTACTCCGACTCGCGCGGCACCGTCAAGATCACCTCGGGCGACCCGAAGGTGCCTCCCGCGCTGCGCTTCAACTACCTGTCCACCGACACCGACCAGCGGGAATGGGTGGAGGCAATCCAAATCGCCAGGAAGATCCTGACCCAGCCAGCCTTCGACGACTACAACGCGGGCGAGCTGTCGCCCGGGCCTTCGGTCCAGACCGGCGCCGAGATCCTGGCCTGGGTGTCCCGGGACGCCGAGACGGCGCTGCACCCGTCGTGCACGGCCAAGATGGGCACGGATGCGATGGCGGTAACCGACCCGGCCTCGCTGCGGGTGCACGACCTGGACGGGCTGCGGGTCGTGGACGCCTCGGTCATGCCGCAGGTGACCAACGGCAACATTTACGCGCCGGTGATGATGATTGCGGAGAAGGCCGCCGACCTGATCCTGGGTAATACGCCGCTGCCGGCTGAGCCGGTGGGGTTCTTCCGGCGCGACCGAGCCGGGGTGCCGGACCAGTGAAACGAGCGTCCGTTTCGAAGATTAAAAGATCTTTTCCTGGCGGTTTCGCCGGGGATCCCCAGATTGGGGTAATTTTCCGAACGAACGGTGGCGTATCGCTCAAGCACCACAACGTGGGATCATGACTACGAAATCTAGACAGATCGGTAGGACGTCACGATGATCGAACTGCACCTAGAGGAGCGAAGAGGGCATGATCACATCGAACGGGCCTATCGGAGGTCTGCCTGACGGCGCCGCGAGCGACCCGCTGCCCGAGGCGATCTCGCTGGTACGCGGCGCGGCGGACGCGGGTCACCGGCTCAA
>Ga0302181_10003582_pt1 | contig 10590 bp, 9 predicted proteins | sample I_Palsa_E3_3_FD_198786 | JGI IMG/M metagenome (GOLD analysis project Ga0302181, IMG submission 198786) | Peat permafrost microbial communities from Stordalen Mire near Abisko, Sweden - I_Palsa_E3_3 | ecosystem: Environmental > Terrestrial > Soil > Palsa > Peat permafrost | place: Sweden: Abisko... | reverse complement strand
ACGTTGGTCGTGCCGACGGTGTTCGACGCAGACCAGAAGTCCTTGGGTGAGATCGCGCGCGAGACGCGCGCGCTGGGCGAGCGCGTGCGCGACGGGTCGATCACCCCGCCCGAGCTTGGCGGTGGCACGTTCACGGTCTCCAACCTCGGCATGTTCGGCGTCACCGCCTTCACCGCGATCATCAACCCGCCCCAGGCGGCGATCCTGTCGGTCGGCTCGCTCAGTCCGCGCGCTGTGGCCCGCGATGGCGAGGTGGAAGCACGCAACACGATGACGGTGACCCTCGCCTGCGACCACCGCATCCTCTACGGCGCGGATGCGGCCACCTTCCTCGCACGCATCCGTGAATTGCTCGAAGCACCGGCCGCGCTCACGCTCTGATCGGGAAGCCCGACGCCAACTACGAGCCCGACGCTAACCTGAGTACATGACTCGCGATGAGCTATGGGTGTGCCACCTCGGCACCGTTCCCTACCTCAACGCAGTCGCCCTCCAGGAGCAACTCCGCGCACGGCGCCAGGTCGAGGAGCTGCCTGACACCCTCCTCCTACTCGAGCATCCCTCCGTCTACACGCGCGGGCGCCGCTCGGCCGCGGGCGAGTTTCCCTTCCCAGATGACTTCTACCGCGCGAAAGGGATCGACCTCGTCGCGACCGACCGCGGCGGGCGCGTCACCTACCACGGCCCCGGCCAGCTCATCGGCTATCCGATTATGGGAGTGACCGACATCGGCTCGCACCTGCGCACGATGGAAGCTGCGATCGTCTCTGCACTCGGCGACGAAGGGATCGACGCCCACTCGCGCTCAAACGAAGGACCCGATTACACCGGCGTGTGGGTCGGCCCGCGTAAGATCGCCTCGATCGGCGTGCATGTCTCCCGCGGAATCTCCACCCACGGATTCGCGGTGAACGTCGAGAACGACCTCGAGCCATTCTCCTGGGTGATCGCCTGCGGTCTGCCCGATGTCGCGATGACTTCGATCGCGCGGGAGCTGGCGGTCTCGAACCCGCGACACGCGAATTATGATTCCGCTGCTCTCGACACCAACGGGGCACCCGGGGTCGCGTGCTTTCGCAAGCGCATGGCCCACACGTTCTGTGAGGCCCACGGTCGTCGCCAGCGGCTCGTCTCACCGCAACGCCTGGGAATCGACGCGCCGCTGGCGCCCCCATCGCAACGGGTGGCGATACCCGCGTGAGCCCATCCGCCACCGCCGCACCTGTAACCGCCCCGGAGGCCGAGCGCGAGCACGTCACGCGCTCGCGCAAGAACCCCGGCGGGATGGACGTGCTCGAGGTGCTCGGCCCCGAGGTACGTCCGCTGCGTGAGCGCAAGCCCCCCTGGTTCAAAGTCCCTCCGCCCGGCGGCGCTCGCTATCGCGAGCTGACCGAGTTGATCCGCTCGGAGAACCTGCACACCGTCTGCCAGGAGGCGGCCTGCCCAAACGTCGGCGAGTGCTGGGAGCGGGGCACCGCGACGTTCATGATCCTCGGGGATACCTGCACGCGGCGCTGCGGGTTCTGCAACGTGCGGACCGGTAAGCCCACTTGGAACGACCCGCTCGAGCCCGCACGAGTCGCGCGCTCGATCGCGCGTATGGGCCTGCGCCACGCGGTGATCACCTCGGTCGACCGCGACGACCTGCCAGACAAGGGCGCCTCGGCGTTTGTCGGGGTGATCCGTCAGATTCGCCGCCAGGCGCCAGAGTGCCAGATCGAGGTGCTCACCCCCGACTTCCAAGGCCAGGAGATGCCACTCGCGAAGGTCATCGCCGAGCGACCCCACGTCTTCAACCACAACGTCGAGGTCGTCCCGCGCCTGTACCCGATCGCCCGGCGCGGCTCCGAGTTCCAACGCTCATGTCGCGTCCTGCGCCTGGCCAGCGAGATGGGCGAAGGCGAGGTCACGACCAAGTCGGGGCTGATGGTCGGGTTGAGCGAGACCCACGAGGAGCTCGTCGACACGTTCGCCACCCTCCGCGCCCACGGGGTCGGAGTGCTCACCGTCGGGCAGTACCTACGACCCTCCGAGCGTCACCTTCCCGTTGTGCGCTACTGGCATCCGGATGAGTTCCTAGCGCTCGAGCGCGCCGCCTACGAGCTCGGTTTCGAGCACGTCGCGGCGGGGCCCTTGGTGCGCTCCAGCTACCACGCCGACCAGCACGTCCCGCAGGCTCGCCCGGGCACCGGTCCACTCGCCGGCGTGGGGCCGCCGAGCCGCGGATAGTCTGCACCGATCCTCCTGCTGGCGAGCAAGATCCGATCGCGGTTATGACGCGCACCCTCGTGCTCCTCGCGACGTTGATCTTCATCGTCGGCTTCGCCTTCCTCACCGTCAGCGCCGCGCTCGAACAGGGGGTCACGATCGCAAGCCTGCTGTCGGCCTTCATCCTCGTGCTGCTGCTCGTGGGGATCGTCGGCGCGCTGTTCAATCCTCCCCGCCAGTAACACTGTCCTCTGCGACTGCCCTCTGAGGAGGAGAAGAAGAAGTGAGACTCTTGTGGTGAGACCTTCACCCCGATGAACTGCCTGCGATGAGCACCTCGCCCTTCATGACCCCCAGCCACCGCCGGCGCCGGCGCGAGGTGACTGCTCGCAGGCGACGTCGCCGGCGCGCGCTGTTTGTGCTCACGATCGCGTTGGTGTTCGCGGCCGTGGTCGTCGTGATGGCCCTTGCCGGGCCCGGCGGTGCGCACGAATCGACCTCAGCGACGTCCCAGCGCCACCTACAGGCGAGCTCCAACACCGCAACGCTCGTGCACCCGGCGCGCTCCCCGATCGGCCTGCCTCTCGGCAAGCCCGCGCTCACCCTGAAGGGAATCGGCGATCTCGAACAGGACCCGATACACCCACCCTTCCACGAACAGCCACACGCCGGCATCCTGTTCAACCTCGACACCGGCCAGGTCCTATGGCAGCACAACCCCTACACGCGCCTGCGGATCGCCAGCCTGACGAAGATGATGACCGCACTGCTCACCGTCACCTCCGCCCCTCCGGATGCGCCCGTGCTCGTGACCAGAGCGGCGGTCGACATGCCCGGCTCGAAGGTTGGGGTGCTGCCGCTGGGCAAACACGTGCGCCTGGAGAGCATGCTCTACGGACTGCTGCTGCCCTCGGGCAACGACGCAGCAGTCGCGCTAGCCGAACACGTCGCTCACAGCGTCAGCAACTTCGTGACCCGCATGAACGTCGAGGCCGCCAAGCTGGGGATGGGTTGTACGCACTACTCCTCGCCATCGGGCTACTACGACCAGTACAACTTCTCCTGCGCCGCCGACCTCGCGCTGCTCGCGCACGTCGATCTGCAGCAGCCGCGGATCGCGAGCATCGTGCGCACCTACTCTGCCGTCCTGCCATTCCCGATCAAGGGCGGCAAGCTCTACCTGTACAACAACAATCCGCTGCTGATCTACAAATACCCGGGCACGATCGGAATGAAGACCGGCGAAACGGAAGCCGCCGGCCGCTGTTTGGTGGCGATTGCCGAGCGCCACGGCGTGCGCCTCGGCGTGGTGCTGCTGCACTCGCCCGACCCAGCCACCCAGGCGAGCTACCTGCTCAACCGCGGATTTGAAGGCGTCTACCACCAAGCGCCCGTCTCGCAGCCGCCGATCCCCCCCGGCGCCTGAGCCTGCGCGACGCATGTTCGCGCGAGGGAGTACCGTTGGTGATATCGATTGACTGGTCAGTCAGCCAAAGGAGGAGGATGCAGCCGTGGATCTCGACGACACCCCAGAGCAGGCCGCTTATCGCGCCCAGGTGCGGTCCTGGCTCACAGAGCACAAGTCCCAGGCGCCGGTCCTCACGGGCCCTGATGCACTGAAGGACGAGGACGAGATCGTCACGGCGCGGCGCGCCTGGCAGGGCAAGCTCGCCGAGGCAGGGCTCGCGGGCGTGACCTGGCCGAAGGAGTACGGCGGCCAGGGCCTCGGTCCGATCGAGCAGCTGATCTGCAACCAGGAGATTGGCCAGGCGAAAGTCCCCGGCATCCTCGACGCGATCGGCGTCGGCATGCTCGGCCCGACGCTGATCGCCCACGGCGCCGAGGAGCAGAAGGCGCGCTATCTCGGCCCGATGCTGCACGGGGACGAGGTCTGGTGCCAGCTGTTCTCCGAGCCCGCCGCCGGCTCTGACCTTGCTGCGGTGCAGGCCCGTGCGCGTCTGCAGGACGACGGCAGCTGGCGCTTGAGCGGCCAGAAGGTGTGGACGACCAATGCCCAGTTCGCCTCCTACGGGCTGCTGCTCGCACGCACCGACTCCGACGTGCCCAAGCACAAGGGCATGACGATGTTCATCGTGCCGATGGACGCCGCCGGTGTGACCGTCAGAGGTCTGCGCCAGATCTCCGGCGAGGCCGAGTTCAACGAGGTCTTCTTCGACGACGTCGCACTCGATTCCGACGCCGTCGTCGGCGGCGTCGGCAACGGCTGGGGCACCGCCCTGACAACGCTGATGTTCGAGCGCGTCACGATCGGCCTCGGCGGCGAGGGCCTCGGCTACAACTCGACCCGCTTTGCGCAGGCGATCGCCGAGGACGAGCATGCCCGCCGCGACCCCGAGGTGCGCCACCAGCTCGGCGAGATCGCCTCCGAGCTGCTGGCGGTGCGCTTCACCGGCTATCGCACGCTCACGGCGCTTCAGAAAGGCCAGATCCCCGGGCCCGAGGCAGGGCTGGCGAAGGTCACGATTGTCAACGGCGCGATCAAGGCCGGTGACCTGATCACCGACGTGATCGGGCCCGACGCGCTGGCGCAAGACAGTGAGTGGGCCTACATGATCTCGTTCCTTCCAGGCCTGAAGTCGGCGGGCGGAACCGAAGAGATCCTGCGCAACACGATCGGCGAGCGTGTGCTCGGGCTGCCGCCCGAGCCGCGCCTGGACAAGGGCATCCCGTTCTCGGAGCTGCGCTCCAAGGAAACGGCGGCGGCATGACCCGGTCCAGCACTCCTCACCGCCACCATCCCGTCCCGTCCGTGATCCCCGCCGCCGCGAGCCCACAGGAGGCCCCCCGATGAACCTCGCACTCTCCGACGAGCAGGTGTTCCTGCGCGAGGCCGCGCGCGGTGCGCTGTCGCGTTTCAAGACGATCGAAGCTGCTCGCGAGGCGCTCGACGGCAACGCTCCGCTGCCCGACCTGTGGCCGACCGCGTGCGAGGCTGGCTGGCCCGGTCTGCTGATCGACGAGTCCACCGGCGGGGCGGGACTGGACGCGTTCGACGCGATGCTCGTGCTCGGCGAGTGTGGCCGCGTGCTGGCCGGTGTGGCGCTGCTTGGCCATCTGCCCGCGACGGCGATCCTGAACGACTCCACAGGCGCACCGAAGGACCTGCTCGAGCAGCTCGCCACCGGCGCCAAGCGTGCCGCCTACCTGCCGGCGAGCCCGCCCAGCGACGTCTCGCAGGAGTGGACGCTCGACCCGGCGCACGGTCTCGCGCGCCCGTCCGCTCCCACGGCCGTCCAGGACGGCGACGGCAACCAGACGCGTGTCAGTGGCCGGCTCTCGTTCGTGCCGGACGCCCCCGGCGCCGCGGTGCTGGTCGGTGTGGCGTTGCTGGACGGCAAGCCCACCGGCGTCGCGATCGACGACGACGCGCCTGGGGTCTCAGTCGAGGCAGTGCAGGGATATGACGCCACCCGCTCGCTCGGACACATAACCCTCGAGGACGCCCCCGCCACGGTGCTCGACTCCTCGCCCGAGTCCCTCGCCGGCGCCTGGCATCTCGCCCAGGCTTTGATCGCGGCCGAGTCCCTCGGCAGCGTCGAGACCGCGCTGGACGCATCGGTCGCCTACGCCAAGGAGCGCCACACGTTCGGGCGGGCGATCGGCTCCTACCAGGCGGTCAAGCACTCCCTGACAGAGGTTCTGCGCCAACTTGAGAATGGCCGCTCGCTGCTCTACTACGCCGGCTGGTCGCGCACCGGCAAGCCGGAGGAGTTTCCGCTCGCCGCCAGCGCCGCGCGCTCGGTGGCCGGCCGTGCGCTCGACCAGGCCGCACGCACGATGATCTCCGTGCACGGCGGCATCGGCGCCACCTGGGAGCACGACGCACCACTGTACTTCCGCCGCGCCCAGCTCACCCGCCGCCTGCTCGGCGGGACTGCCGGTGCCACGGACCGGGTCGCGGGCGAGCTGATCGCGCAGGCAAGCGCCGCCTGAGCCGGCGCGGGAGTGGGATTCACCCGGGCGGCGCCCCGCTATCCGCGGCGCCCGCGCTGCGCGGAGCGGGTAGCCGTCACCGCCTTCGGCTTCGTTTCGGCTTCGAGCACCGCCAACACCGGCGCGCCATAGGCGGCGTGGACCGCTTCGATCATCGCTCCTTCGACGCCGCAGTTGATGCAGAAGGAGTGCTGTGACCAGCCGATCGCGCGGGCCAACACCTCGTCGGCGTAGCTGACCCCGGTCGCGTCGTGGCCGTAGTAGTCATACGCCGCATCCCACGCCGCGCCGTTCAGCGCGTATTCCGCGCCGTCCGCCGAGAGCAGGTGCGCGGCGGCCATGATCGAGTCGAAGTCGTCGTAGATCGAGGGGTGCGTGGCCGTCATGTGGTCGTAATAGGCAGGGCGCCTGCCGTACTTGTAGGAGTCGCTCACGAGGTCCCAGGTCGATCCGATCCCCGGGCGGGGCCCATTCGTCACGTTGAACTGCATCGGCCCGCCACAGCAACCGGCAAAGTTCAGTCCGTGGTAGGTGGTGGGCGCGGTCGAGAACGCGGACTCCTGCTTGTGGATCGAGGCGATCAGCAGCCAGTTCACACCGAACGTGCTCTGCGCGGTCGCGTAGATCGGATAGAAGCCTTCCATCCAGCGCGTCGGTATCGCCGTTTCGGTCTGATCGACCAGGCGTCTCGCGGCCAGCTGCTGCTGTGCGGGCGACGGCTGCGCGACGATCGCGGCGCCGAGTGAGCGCCGCCCACGCTTGACACTTCGCGCTGCGCGCGATCTGCTCGCGCGAGACCCGGCCGGGGAACCCTCAGCTGCCACCGCGCCGGCGAGCACGCTCGCGGACTGCGCCGCGCTCGGCGTCGGCGTGACCGCCGCCACGAGCACCGCGGGAGGCGCCGCATGCACAGCGGCGGTGCTCGTGCGCCCGACCAAGCCCGTCAGCACGGCCACCAGCACGGCCACGCCGAGGGCGCCGAGCGCCAGCGCGAGCAGCCACTCCCCCCGTTCAGAAGGCGGGGTCGGCAGCTGGACCCCTGGAATCTGGGCGGCGGGAACAGCTGGTGTAGTTGAATCATCGATCATTATCCGCTGTTACACCGTATCCGGATGAGAACCACCAGGCACCCGGTTCGCTGCTCTCGCGGTTCGCGGCGCGTCGATCGGCCCACGCTCGGGTTGTGATCAACATGGCAAGGTTCGCTTTGGCTTCAATCCTCTCGACGCTCGCGCTCTTCTCCTTGAGCGGAGCTGCCCGCGCGGCGCCGCTGTCGCCCGTCCAGCAGCACTACCTCTCACTCGCCCAGGCGGGTGTGGCACGCGCCGAGCAGCGCTTCGGCGATCGCCGGCTCGGCTGGTACGACGCGCGGCTTGGCGACCGCGAACAGTATCCGCTGGCGACGATCTGGGACATAGTGCCGCTGTTCGAGTCGCTCGACGCGATCGCGATCGCCCAGCCCACCCCCGCCAACCGGCGCGCAGTGGCGCGCTTTGGGAAGGGCGCCGAGCGCTACCTGAACCGGGGCCTGCGCCCCGTGCCCGGCTACTCGCCCTACCCAGGCGACCGCGAAGCAAACACCGAGACCTGGTTCGACGACAACGGCTGGTGGGGCCTCGCGTTCTTCAACGCCTACCGCGCGACAGGCAAGCGCCGCTGGCTCACCGACGCGCAACGCGCGCTCGCTTACGTCGCCGCCGCCGGCTGGGATCCACAGGAAGGCGGGATCTGGTGGAACACAAAGCATCCCTACAAGGCCGGCGAGGCGCTCGCCTCGGATACGCTGCTGGCGACGCTGATCTACCAGCAGACGCACTCCGCCTTCGCCCTCGGCCAGGCGGAAAAGTTTCTGCTCTGGGGCAGCACGATCGGGTTCAGCTCCGCCAACGGCCTGTACGCCGGCAGCAGCCTCAACCCAACCCCGATCGACTACATCGAGTCCCCCTTGATCTACGCGCAGGCGGTGCTCTGCAGGGAAACTGCGAGCGCGGCCGACTGCGAACGGGTCGAACCGCTGCTGAGCACTTCGCTGCGCCGCTTCGGTCAGATCCTCGACTTCGCCCCGCAGTACGACGCAATCTACCTGCAGTGGATGCTCGCGCTGTACTCACTCGACCACGACTCAGCTCTGTACGCGCTCGCCGCTGAGAACGCCCGCGAAGCCCAGGCGCACGCGCTGAACAGCGAAGGGCTCTACCTGCTTGCTTGGAACGGCGAAACGCTGCCCGCGGCCGACGCCCTGCCGGGGAGCCTGCAGACGCAGGCTGCCACCACCAGCCTGTTCGCTTGGCTGGCGGTGTATCTGCCGCCGCCGTCCTAGATGTGAGCGCCGTCCAGAGCCGAATCGCTGTCCAAGGGCTCGACCCCGGCGTCTGCGGGCCAGGACCGGGCTCAAACCCCGACTGCTCTGCGCAGCAGGCGATCAAACAGAAGGTCCGGGAGCAGGCGACTCGCCCACACCATCGCGTGCGCGTCGCGGCCGATGAGATAACGCGCTCGCATCCGCCTGGCGTTAAGCGCTCGCTCGATCGTCTGCGCAACCCGCTCGGGTGGGATGCCGCGGCGGGCGGTGTTGTGGAGCGCCTTGGCCATCGCCGCCGGCACGTGGCCGTACTGCTCGCGCAACTCCTCGGGGACGCTGAACTCGTCGACCTGGCCGCGATTCTTCTCCCAGATCGGGGTGGCGACCGACCCCGGCTCGATCAGCGCCACCTGGATGTGAGAGCGGGCAAGCTCCAAGCGCAGCGAGTTTGCCGCCGCCTCCAGCGCGTACTTCGAGGCATGATAGGGCGCCAGGTATGGCGTAGTGAGCAAACCGCCGACGGAGGAGATCAGCACGATTCTCCCGCGCGCGCGACGCAGTGCCGGAATCAGCGCCTGAGTCACAGCGACGTGTCCAAAGAAGTTCACGTCGAACTGGCGGCGCAGATCATCCATGGAGATCAGCTCCAATGGCCCGCCGACGGCACTGCCGGCGTTGTTGACGAGCGCGTCCAGACCACCGGGCGCGAGTTCGCCCACCCGCTCAGCGGCCCGCTCGATCTGCTCGGGGTCGGTCACGTCGAGCTGCAGCGGAATCACCCGCTCACCCCCACCGGCTCGCAGCGCCTCGCCGTCCGCGGTCTTGCGCACCCCCGCGAGCACCGTCCAACCGGACGCCGCCAGCCCCAAGGCCGTCGCGCGGCCGATGCCCGTCGAGGCGCCGGTGATCAAGACGGTGGGCACCTCATCAGTATGGCCTGACAGCACTTAGGATGTTCTTCGATGATCTCGCGTGTGGCCACATACCTGAGTGCCAAGCGCGTGACGGCGCTCGCGCTGCTCGTTCTTGCGCTCGCTGCCGGCTACGTGTCCAGCCTCGGCGGAGGCGCACCCGCTCGCGCGAGCGTCGATCCCCTGCCCAGTGGGGCCTCCGGCGCCTGCGGTCCGACCGTGCTCGAAGCGCTCAGTCAGGTGACCCAACACGTTTACGACGAGGGCGTCTCCAGTGAACGCACCGAAATCGCGATGCGCTTGATCAAGGGGTCGCGCGCGTTGCGCAAAGCTGTCGAACATGGCGACGCCAGCGCCGCGCGCTCGGCCGCACAGGCGTTGCTCGCGAGCGGACATCTGACCAACCTGACGGTTATCCGCGGCACCCAGACCCTCGCCGACCTCGGCTCCGAAGGCGCGCTCGCGCCGCTGCACGGTTCGATCCTGAGCGCCACGGGTGCCCCGATCGCAAGCTTCGTGACGAGCGTGTGGGCGGATCGCGGCTTCCTCTCGGAGCTGAAGGGCGTCGTTGAGGGCGATGTCGCCCTGCGTGAGGGCAACCACAGCATCGCCGGCTCGTTTGCGATGCCGGCCGGCGAACTGCCGCCGGCCGGCACGCTGACCGAGCACGGGACCGTCTTTCAATACGCCTCGTTCCCCGCCTCGGCCTACCCATCCGGCTCGTTGCGCGTCTACCTCCTGAGGTCTGTCAGCTCGACCGCGCGCATCTGCGGGGCGAGCACCCAGGACACGCTCGTCAACACGCTCAGCCGGGTGGCAGCGTTGATCTATGCCGGCGAGGGCGGCCCGCATGCGCTGCTCCAGGTCCATCGCGCTCAGCAGGACAGCGCCCTGCTGGAAGCCGTGGCCGCGCGCAATCCGGTCGCGGCGCGCAAGGCGGTCGTGGGTCTGGTCTACGACCACAGTCACATCGTGCGGCTGCGAGTCCTCGCAGCCGGCGGGCACCTGCTCGCCGACGTCGGCGGCCCATACGTGCTCGCGCCCGTCAGCGCTCCGCTGCGCCTGCACGGCAAGCGGATCGGCGAACTCGTGCTCTCGATTCAGGACGACGAAGGCTATCTGCGACTCGCCAGGCGCCTCATTGGCCTCGACGTGCTCATGTACATGAACCCAACCCACCCCGAACTGGTGAAGAACAGCCTCGGTCCCGGGGTG
>Ga0302181_10003580_pt1 | contig 10592 bp, 9 predicted proteins | sample I_Palsa_E3_3_FD_198786 | JGI IMG/M metagenome (GOLD analysis project Ga0302181, IMG submission 198786) | Peat permafrost microbial communities from Stordalen Mire near Abisko, Sweden - I_Palsa_E3_3 | ecosystem: Environmental > Terrestrial > Soil > Palsa > Peat permafrost | place: Sweden: Abisko... | reverse complement strand
GCACGTAGACCATGGCCAGGACCAGGGCGAGCACGACCCCGGCCAGGGCCAGCAGGATCAGGAAGATCCCCCCGGTGGAGATCGAGTTGCCCAGCGTGGTCATCAGCGACGCGGCGGCGGTGGCGGGCGTGACCCCCTGCCCGGCCAGGGCGCCCGACAGGCCGTTGGCGATGGTGATGGCCTGGGAGATCACCACCATCGACAGGTTCGCGCCGACGAAGCCGAGCACGATCCGGGGCGCGATCTCCTTGACGGAGTAGGAGGTCTGCAGCGTCTCGTGGCTCATCACGAGGATCCCGCCGATGAGGACCAGCAGCACATAGCAGGCATCGGCGACCGCCAGTGAGGTGGCCCACATGGTGTGCACGGCCGGGATCGACCCGGGTTGCGGGGTCGACAGGGCGCTTTGCCCGATCAGTGTGAGCAGCGGGCTGACCGCCGACTTGACCAGGGACGCGAACCAGCTGGTGATCGAGCTGGAGACCTCACAGGTGAAGTCGAGGAGCCCGCAGCCGCCCGTTCCGGTGACGGGCGCGGGCAGCGGTGACGGGGACGGGGAGGCCGGGGTGGCGGGAGCCAGGTGCGCGGCGGTCAACGTGGCGGTGGCCACCGGCTGGCCCGGCCCGGCCGCCAGCGCCCGCTGCGAGCCGCCGGCGGCCACGATCAGGGCGGCGCAGGCGATGGCCACCGCGAGCACGGCGGCCGGGCGGGCCCGGCTGCGGGCCGGCGGTCCCGGCCGGGCGGGCCGGCGGGGGAGCCTCATCCGCCGGCCAGGGACTTCAGGATGGTCACGATGACCGGGGCGAGGATCGCCAGGCCGTACCCGATCGCCGCCGACCGCAGCGCGATCTTGGCTTTCTCGACCTGGGCCGGGTCGCCGCCGGCCATCAGGTAGCGGAGGCCGCCGAGGGTCAGGAACAAGGTGGCCAGGCCGGCCAGGATCCCGACGATCCACACCGTGATGTTGGTGATCACCTGGCTGACCGTCGCCGCCGCCAGCAGGTGCCCGGCGGCCAGGCCCGGGACCGCCAGCCCCGCGGCCCGGCCGCCGGGCGGATGGCGCGGGCACCGCCGCCAGGCCGGCAGCGGGGGGATGAGTCTCATCGCAGGATGCCTCCTCCAGGAGCGGGATGCGGGGGTGCGGGGGGGTGCGGGGGCGGCCCGGGGCGGGCGCGGGACCTCACCTCCTTCCAGGGGTGAGAGGGGCGGGATGTCAGCGGTGCGGCAGGTGCCCGCCTGCGGGCCGCCCGCCCCCCGGAATGCACCGGAGGGCGGGTAACCCCCGCGCACTAATAGAAATCCGGTTTCCGGGCCCTTTTTTCACGCGGGCCGCTCATAAATTTGCGGAAAAACCATCCCGGATCGCGTCGGCGATGGCTTTCTCGGCCCTTTTCCGCCGGTTGCACAAAGTGGCGTGGCTGACGTTCTGCTCGGCCGCGATCTGGGATAGCGGGACGCCTTCCAGCCGGTTGCGGCCGATCAGCCCGGCCTGCCCTTTGGTGAGGATGCCGCGGCGCACGGCGGCGGCCAGCACGAAGTCGGGGTGTCCCCAGGGCAGGTCCGGGCCGTCGCGCCAGACGGCGAGGCTGCGGCGGCGGCCGGCGTAGTCAGCGTCGGCGCAGGCCAGGGCCTGCCCGGCCCGCCAGGCCGCCCAGCACAGCCGGGACGCCAGCGGGATCTCCTCCAGGTCGTCGAGGTCCAGGCCGCGCAGGGCGGCCAGGAATCCCGTCAGCACCTCGGCCTGCAGATCCGCCGGGTCGCCCCGGTACGTGCCGGTCAGGCTGGCGACCGCGCGGCGCAGGCCGGGCATCGCGATCCCGGTCAGGCCGATCACCCAGGCCGGGTCGCCGGTCCGGGCGCGGCGGACCAGCCCGGCCCACACCCGGTTGCGGGCGCGGGCGCTGGTGGCGGGATGCAGCAGCAGGACCCGCAGCTCATCGAGGGGAACGGGCCGGTCCGGCAGGCCCCCGGCCAGCTGCGAGGCGTGCACAGCCAGCGGCTGCGGGCCGGCGGCCAGCAGCCGGAACGCGGCATCGGCGGCGTCGAGGGCATCCAGCGGGCCGGCCGGGTACCGGCCCGCGCCGGCGGCCGTCGCGGCGCCGGGCGGGGTGGCGTGGTGATCCATGCAGGGCTCCAGGTGAGGGAAGCGGACGGGAACGAAGCCCCATCCAGCCAGCCCCCATGGACCTCCCATGGACCTGCGATATCCCCCGCGCCGGCCTGCCGTGTACCTCGCATGTACCTGGCGTGGACCTGACGGACGGGCCGCCCGGTGGCCGGGGCTGGCACCGGCCCGGACGCCCCTGGGCGGTGTCGCGAGAGCCGGGTAAATTCCCGCGCTGGCCTGCACGTCCGCGGGCCAGGTACATCCCGGGTCCACCGCAGGTACATGCCATCTGGTAAAGGGCCGCCTCCCAATCCCGGCTGCCGGAAAAAGCTTTTCCCGGAACGCATTCCCCGCGATTTCTGTGAGCCGAAGATTTTTCTCGGGACCGCGTGAAAAAAGGCCCCGCAAACCCGATTTATGTAGACGTCAGCGAGAAAGCGGCGGCACGCGGGACCAGCCGCCATGCCATACCCATACAACGGCCCCAGGCCCGAGGTGCGACCCGTCTCAGACGGGCACGGCACCGAGCCCGGCGGCCCCGCGGCCGGCCGGACGGGTCCCGGTGTGCCGCTGAGTATCTGGCCGGACCTGCCCGCCCCGCGCAGCGGCCCGTACGGGCCCTGCCCCGGGCCGGTCACCGCCGGGGCCGCCGCCCGGGTCATCGCCGTGTTCTCCCGGCCCGGCGACCTGGTCGCCGCCCCGGACGGCTGCACGGCGGTGATCGAGGCGGCTGCGGCCGCCGGCCGGCCTGTCCTCGGCCTGATCCCGGCCCCCGTCCGCGACGGGCGCGCGATCGCCGGGCTGCGCGCCCGCCTGGACCCGGCGGCCCGGCCGTTCGCCCGGCTGCGACCCGGCCCGGCCCTGCTGCTGGCCGCCGGGGACCCCGACGCCGGCCAGGCCACCCTGGCCATCACCAGCTGCCATGGCCCCGGCTGTTGCGCCAGCGGGCCGGAGCCCGTCGGCGACGACCGGCCCGGGGTGCTGTATGCGGCCTGCCAGCGGGTGCTGCGGCCCGGCGGGGTCCTCGCGGTCATCACTGCAAGCGGCGCTACCGCACCAGACGGCCGGCTCGCCGACCTGACCGGGCAGGCGGTTGCCGGTGCTCGCGCCGCTGGCCTGGTCTACGCCCAGCACATCGTCCTGGTCCACGCCGTCATCCGCGACGGCCAGCTCGCCCCCGGTCCCGCCGCCGGCGGCGCCTCCGGCCTGCCCGGCGGCTGCCGTGTGCATTCGGATCTGCTGATCTTCACCCAGCTTGGAGGACCCTCCCGTGACTAGCCCGCACCCGGCACCCGCCCCTCGCTCTGGCCGCGGCCGTCCCCGCCCGGCGCCTGTGCCTGACCCGCCGCTGTCGGTCTGGGTGACCGCCCAGCAGGACGCCCGCACCCAGCGCCGCGGCCGGTACCTGCCCGAATCCATGGCCCACCCGGCCAAGATGCTGCCCGCCATCGCCGCCACCGCCATCGAGCGTTACACCCAGCCCGGCGACCTGGTCGCCGACCCGATGTGCGGCATCGGCACCACCCTGGTCGAAGCCATCCACCTGGGCCGCGGCGGCCTCGGCGTCGAGTTCGAGGACCGCTGGGCCCAAATCGCCGCCGCCAACATCACCCACGCCCGCCGCGGCGGCGCGACAGGAACCGCCGAGGTGATCCGCGGTGACGCCCGCCAGCTGCCCGCCTTGCTGCCGCCCGGGATGGCCGGGCGGGCCGCGCTGGTGGTCACCTCCCCGCCGTACGGTCCCAGCGTGCACGGCCAGGTCCGCGCCGAGCAGCGCAAAGGCGGCGGCGGGGTCGAGAAATACGACAACCGCTACAGCCACGACCCGGCCAACCTCGCCCACCACGGCCTCGATGACATGCTCGCCGGGTTCACCCAGATCCTCGCCGGCTGCAAGACGCTGCTGCGCCCCGGCGGTGTGGCCGTGGTCACCGCCCGGCCCTGGCGGTCCCACGGCGAACTGGTCGACCTGCCCGCCGCGATCCTCGCCACAGGGGCAGCAGCGGGCCTGATCCCGGCCGCCCGGTGCGTCGCCCTGCTCGCCGGGCTCCGCGGCAGTCAGCTGATCCCGCGCCCCTCGTTCTTCCAGCTCGACAACGTCCGCAAGGCACGCCGCCGCGGCGAACCCTGGCACCTGATCGTGCACGAGGACGTGCTCGTCTTCCGCGTCCCGCCCTTTCCCGGTGGTTCGCGCGAACTCAAGGGTCCTCAGCGCGAACCCAGGCATGCACCGCCAGTAATTCCAGGGCCGGGCACGTGGGCTGACGGCGAAGGCGAAAGGCGGGCCGCGTGACTGCCCCGCACTCGGTCGCCTGGGGGATTACGAGCCGGCGATCCGCCGGTGGGAATACGTCCTCGACTGCCTTGCCCCGCCGCCCGCCGAGCTTGGGCCCGCCGCCGGCGACCGGTACCGCGCGGCATACGGGCTGCTGCGTGAACCGCCCCCGTGCGCGCCCTGACGCGCCCACGCGGGCACAATCGGCCCCGCCGGCGCCCTGGCCCGGGGACGACGGCGGATGCCGTAACGATCGGCTGCTCCGGGCCGCAGGTCAAGGGCGCCCAGCGGCTCTGGCCGGTCAGGTGCTGGCCATGATCGCGGCACGGCCTGGCCGGTATGGCACTGGCGTGCGACAGAACTTGACAGCCCGCGCCGAGTCGAGCGTGGATGCTGGCGGTCCCGGGTGGCAGGCCAGCCGGACCTGCCCGCCGGTCCGTTATCCGGCCTCGGCCGAAGTGGGCGGCAGGTCCGCGCCGGGGGCCGTCGCCCGGGACCCCCGCTCCTGCCGGTGCCACCCGTACCTGCCCGGCCAGGTGGCGTGGCCGGATGCGCCGGGCGTCCGGTCGACTGGATCTGGCAGGGGACGGCGGCCGTGGTGACGCGGCCCCTGACCCTGGCCGAGATCGCTGACCTGCCAGCGGTTACTGACCTGGTCACTGCCGGGCGGGCGCTGGGGCTGGGCCGGACGAAGGCCTACGACCTGGCCCGCGCTGGGCAGTTTCCCTGCCCGCTCATCCGGGCCGGGAGAACCTGGCTGGTTCCCACCGCCGGGCTGCGTACTCTCCTCGGCCTGCCCGTCCCCGGCAGCACGGACTGTGGGCCACCGTGAGCCCAGCCCAAGCTCGCCGGTCCTTCGCCAGCGCGGACTCAAGAGACGAAGGAGCAGGCGTGCGGCCGGCTGGGAACCGTGCCCGGGCACCACTGGTGATGGCAGCGCATCCGCCGTAAGGCACAGGCCGCCCGCCCCGCCGACTGGCGCAACCTCATGGGCGGCACGCGCCAGCTCAGCAGGCTTGACAACCCGCCGCCAGCCGAGCGTGTATGCACCGGACCAGCGGATTCCAGGGCGCCGGACGGCCCGTTCCGGGGCAGTCGGCCCAGAACACGGCCAGCCCGGCCGCGCTGGAACGGCGCCCCGCGGGCCGCCAGTTCCTGTCCCGGCCGGCTGTGCCCGCACCCCGCTGGCCGTTCCCGGACAACAACCCCGAGACGAGAGAGGTGCCCATGGCTGCGGGAAACACCTTCAAGCAGTGCGGCTGCCGCGGTGAGGACGGCACGCGCCTGGGTCAGCAATGCCCGAGACTACGGCGCGGTAACGGAACCTGGAGTACCCGGCACGGCCGGTGGTACTACCAGCTCGAACTCCCGCCGCGCGCCGACGGTGCCCGCCGCGCCCCGCTGCGCCGGGGCGGGTTCGATACCCAGACCGATGCCGAGCAGGAACTGCGCCAGGCCCGCGAGCTGCTCGCTATCGCCGCCCCCGGTGACGCCGAGACCGCCATCAGGATCGCTGATGCCATCACCAAGTCCGTCAGGGAAACCGGCAAGCTGCCTGACCCCGGCCGGGTCCGCAAAGCGGTCGGCGGCGGTCACGATCCCGCCACCCGCCCGCCCACCGTCAGCGAATGGCTGGAGGAATGGCTGGCCGCCAAGAAGAACCTGCGGCCGGGCACGGCACGCGGCTACGCCAGCCACATCCGCCTGTACTACCAGCCGCACGTCGGCTACATCAGCATCGACCGGCTCCGGGTCACCGACGTCGCCTCAGTGTTCGAGGCCATCGACGAACTCAACGAGGCCATCACCGCCGCCCGCACCAGCAGCGACCCCGCCCGGCGTGCCGGGGCCAAAGGCCGCCGTCTCATCGGGGCCGCCACCCAGCAGCGAATCCGCGCCACGCTGCGCTCGGCGATCAGCACCTACATGAAACAGCACCAGGGCATGCTGCCCGCCAACGTCGCCTCCCTCCTTGAGCTGCCCGCAGGGGACCGGCCCAGGCCGCTGGTCTGGACCGACGAACGCGTCCAGGCCTGGCAGAAAGACTTCGAAGCCCGCCTCGCCCGCGCGCGGGAACGCGCGCACGGCGGCCGGGTCAGCCCGCTCGACATCTGGATCTCCACCCCCCGCCCGTCCCCGGTCATGGTCTGGACCCCGGCCCAGACCATGGTCTTCCTCGCAGCTGCCGCCCGGCATCGCCTGTACGCGATGTGGCGGCTGATCGCCTCCCGGGGGCTGCGCCGCGGCGAGGGCTGCGGGCTGCGCCGCACCGACACCGACCTGCGCGGCGCCGTCACCACGATCCGGTGGCAGATCACCCAGCTCGGCTGGGACACCGCCCAGGGCGCCCCCAAATCCGACGCGGGGGAGCGGCAGGTCGCCCTCGACGCCGACACCGTCGCCTGCATCCGCGCCCACCGCCAGCGGCAGCAGGAAGAAAAAGAAGCAGCCGGGGACGCCTGGACCGATTCCGGGTTCGAGTTCACCAGCCCCGACGGCACCCTCCTGCACCCCGCCGTCGTCACTGACATGTTCGAGCAGCTCGCCTACCTCGCCGGCCTGCCCCCCATCCGGCTGCACGACCTGCGCCACGGCGCGGCCACCTTGCTGCTCGCCGCCGGGCACGACATGAAAGTCGTCCAGGCAACCCTCGGCCTGTCCTCCATCACCATCGCCGCCGACACCTACACATCCGTGCTGCCCCAGCTCGCCCGCCAGTCCGCCGAAGACGTCGCCGCCCTCATCCGCCCCGCCCAGGCCCCGGCCAGGGCACGCCCCGCGGCTACGCGAACCGGGAACAGCCGGCGCCGTTGAGGATGGACGTCAGGCCGGCGCAAGGGCCGCGGCCGGCCGCTGACCTTGTCGGAGTCCGATTCCGGCTGACTACTGACTATCTCGCCGGCCAGCGAGTGGCACCGGATTTCCGCTCGCGGGTGACGAATCCTGGCTGCGGCGCAGGCCTGCCGCTTCGCGTCATCGCCAGGAGGCTGGTTGTGACCGGCACTGTGGTGAAGGGGCGGCAGCGTGGAGGAGGAACGTCCGCCGACCGGACAGGTCGCGGCTTTCATCGATTTCGAGAACCTGGTCCGCGGCGCCGGCGAAGGGCTGCCGGGCCAGCCAGGCTAACCCGGTCCCGTATGCCGCGCTGAGCCGCCTGCGCCGTAACTACGGCAACGCCTCTGTCCGGCGCGGGTACGCCGACTGAGCCGATGCCCGGTTCGGCCGCTACCAGGACGACCTGGCCGCCGCAGCGGGAATCCGGCAAATCACCGACATCGGCACCGGCGTCCCCGCCGCCGGGAACGTGTACGAGGTCGCCGGGCAGACGGCGTCGGGACACGGGGCCCGGCTGGCACTGGCCCCGTGTCCCGCCTCCCGCCTCCCAGGAGACGGCCGTCCTCCTGACTCAGGCGGCCGTCCCCTGGGCGTTGTGGCAATACCGGACGCGCCGGGACATCCGGCAAGAACGAGGCGCTATCGCTCCGCCCGGAGATGCCGGCCGCTACCCCGCCTGCCGGTCACCGGTGAGGCTCACCGGCGGCCGGTGGACGCGCTGCTCGGCATGGCCGCCGTCGCGCCGGGCACTTCCCCGACCGGATCGTCCGGAATCCGCTGCCCGCCGGCACGTCGTGCTCCGCTGCGGCAGCAGACCGCCGCGCTCGAGGAACTCGCGCTGGCATGGCGTGCACTGCTGGAAATGCGCGATCGCAAGGTGGAGCTCACGACTCCCGACCACCTCGTCAAGGCCTCCATCACCACATGGCTGAGGAGGCCGGCCTGGCGGGCGCGGTACCTGCGCACTGACGGGATCGCGAGGGCGGTTGCGGTCAGAGCGGCTGATCATCGCGTCGAGCAGGTCGACCGCCTCCGGGTAACCCGCGCTGTAGGCCTCGACGTACCAGCGGGCGGCTTCGGCGACGAGAGCCAGCTCCTCTCGCTGCGAGACCTGGCTGGCACGCTGATCCAGGACCCAGCCAAGCCGCAGCGCCGCGTCACTGAAATCCGCGGCAGCGGCCAGCCGGTACCACTTCGCTGCCCTAACCAGGTTGCCGGCTTCCTCGTACTGGCTGGCCAGCTCGTAAGCCCCCCAGTCCAGTTCGATCGTCTCCAGTTCGACGGTCCTGCGGGCTCCGTCGAAGCCGCTGCGCCGCCGGTACTCGGCTTCCAGTTGCCTGAGCCGGTCCCGGACGGCACTGCCCGGCATTAAAGCCATCGTGGCGGATGCGTCCGCGAGCCTGTCCTCGATGGTCACTCTTGCTGCCCTTCACTAAGTAAGTTCTCTTCGTCTTCCTGGCCGGTCTCCAGAAGTTCCTGGAGGCGCCGCCGGGCACGTTGCATGTGGGTCTTGGCCGCCGCTTCGGAAAAGCCAAGGATCTGGCCGGTCTCGGCGAGAGTGAAGTCAGCGATGCAGTGCACGACGACGACCTCAGCCTGGCGGCGCGGCAGCGTGCGGATGGCCGCGAGCAGGTCGAGATTCCGGTCGATCCAGGCGTCGCTCACGGCCAGGGCGGCCAGATCAGCGGCGACGGAGCCGTCGTCCTCGGAAAACAGGCAGCCTAGCCTTCCTTTGCGTTCCATCCGGCGCAGGCGGCGGATCGCCACTTTGAGCAGCCATCTGTCCGGCCGGTCGTAGGTGAGCAGCTGGTCCCACTTTTCGCGAGCATCCAGCATCGTGTCCTGAGCTATGTCCTCTGCCCACCGGCTGTCGCCCGCCTGAGCAATAAGGCAGCGGACGAGCCACGGCCATTGCTGTATGTAAAAGTCCTCGAACGACGCTGTCTCCAGCCGTGGCCGGTATTCGTGGGGCACCGGGTCGGGCGCCTCCAGCAGGCTCACCAGCCCGGTCCGGGGTGCCGGCGCGCGGGGACCGTGGTTGCGGGGCCGATAAACCGCTCGCGGCCGGCGGCGTCCCGCTCGGCCACGCAGACGCCCGGAGGCAACTGTGTGAGGACGGCGACGAGCGTCGTCCGGCGTTCCCGTTCGATCGCAGCCTCCGCCCACGCCCCCGCCAGGACGGGCAGCACGGCATGGCCTCTCGGCCTCACCGGCCATCTGACATATGCGGCGACTGCCGTGAGGCAGCCGGCGCACGTTACGCCGAGCGTCATATAGCTCTCCTTTGGTGCTAGCGGGTCTCCCCCGTTCACACCTAAAGTGCCGATCCGGGCACCCGAAAGATGACACATCCGAGTAAATCGTCCACTGCCTGCAGGGACGGCGATGGACCGAAAGGCGCCCTTAACGCTTGCGTGACTGAAGTGGCGAATGTGATTCGGGGATTCCGCTTCGATAGTTCCGGTCTTAAGGCGGCTTCGGTTACCTTCTTAGTGTCAGCGGACCTGTCAGTGAAATTTTCATTTCTGCGGGCTAGAAGTATGCCAGCTGGTCGATCTAGGCTCTGAACTGGGGTTACGCTCGGGTAATTTCTTGCGCATAGAACCGGCTTGCCAGTTGCGGACAATCAGCAAATGCCGCCGAAAATGACAATGCACGTGCAGGCCGTCATCCACAGGGAGGCGTGCGGGTGACCTTATGTCCGCTACTTCTTAATGGCCCGATTTGACGTGTTCGCTCTGCGAACACATTCGCTTCGCGTTGGGGGATGACCGCGGTCACCCTCGGCGCTCCTGTGAAGCCGACATACCTGACAGAAAGGAACGAATTGGCGGTCATGCGGTGACCATCTTCGTGGCGTATGTCCGCGAGCGTTCTTTAATGGACGTTTATAACTATACGGCGATAGCTAAGAATGACTATCAGCGTCCAGGATTTCGGCGGATGCACCGTGCCGCCGCAAATGCCGAAGCGCGGCAGGGAGTGCCGTGGCGGCGCTGACCGGCGGAAGCCGGCGTAGGAGCAGGACGGCCGGCCGTGGTGATCGTCGGGGTCAGCGCGGGCTCAGTGGCCTCGCCGCGATGCTGACCCGGCAAGGGTCCGAGCGGCCTGGACATCGCTGCGCGCGAGGACTCACGCCACCCACCTCTAACACGCCCTTGACGATCATGCAGCGGACGTCGCGCTTGATCGCCTAGGTGTAGGCGCCGCGATAAACACTCTCGACCGGGCCGCGGGCTGCGCGGGCCTCACGGGAGGTGTAACGCTGGAAGGTCAGGGAAGGTCGGCTCATGACGCGACGGGTCAGCTTGTCCCGAGCGGCACGTCGGCGCGGGTCGTCCATTTGTACAGGTGCTCGTCGCGGCCGAGAATGAT
>Ga0302181_10003574_pt1 | contig 10609 bp, 11 predicted proteins | sample I_Palsa_E3_3_FD_198786 | JGI IMG/M metagenome (GOLD analysis project Ga0302181, IMG submission 198786) | Peat permafrost microbial communities from Stordalen Mire near Abisko, Sweden - I_Palsa_E3_3 | ecosystem: Environmental > Terrestrial > Soil > Palsa > Peat permafrost | place: Sweden... | reverse complement strand
GAGACCATCGCACCCCGCTAGCTAGAGCCTGACCGCTGGCCCGACTCGGGCCGGACGAGCCGCTATGCCTTCGGTTGGAGCCAGGTGCGATTCAGCTCGGACACGTCGGGGCATCCGAGCAAACTCAGCGTTCTCGTCATCTCGTTCCGGAAGATGTCGAGCAACCGCTCCACCCCGGGCTCTCCCGCCACCGCCAGGGCGTACAGATACGGACGTCCCACCATCACCGCACGGGCCCCGATGGCGAGCGCTTTGACGACATCGCCGCCGCGCCGCACGCCACCGTCCATGAGCACCTCGAGCCGGCCCCCCACCGCGTCGACCACCTCGGGGAGAACCCGGACGGTGGCCGGCGCGCCCTCGAGCTGGCGCCCACCGTGATTCGAGACCACGACAGCGTCCGCGCCGGCGTCGGCCGCCCGCACGGCGTCGTCCCCCGAGAGCACGCCCTTGACGACGAGGGAGCCGGGCCAGCGACTACGGAAGTGGGCGATGTCGTCCCAGCCGAAGGGCGACGCCAACATCGCTACGGTCGGGACCTCGACGGACGCCGCTCCAGGTGCAGACGACTGCAGGCGACGTCGCAGCATCCCGAGGCTCCAGCCCGGGCGCGCCATGATCGCCGGTCCGAGACGCAGGACGGACTGTGCGTTCATGCGGATCGGACCGGCCACACCATTGCGCACATCTCGGTCGCGTAGGCCCAGCGCGGGCGTGTCGATCGTTATGACGAGGCCCTCGAACCCGGCGGCTGACGCTTGGTCCATCCGTGTTTCGGCCTGCTCACGCCCGGCCCCGTAGAGCTGGAACCAACGGGGTCCAGGCTCGCGGGCCAGGGCCGCCGGCGGTATGCCGGCGACCGTGCTCAAAACGGAGACGGTCCCTGCATTTGTGGCCCCACGGGCGACGCCGAGCGCTCCATCGGGATGCACCATCTCGACCAGCCCACAGGGCGCCAGCAACACCGGTAGCGACACCGGCGTGCCGAGCACCGTCGTGTCGAGTCGCGGCTCGTCGACCTTCACTCCCATGTGCGGGCGGAAGGCGATCTCTCGAAAGGCCCGCTCGTTCTCCGCCATGGTGAACTCGTCCTCCGCACCTCCGTCGATGTAGTCGAAGAGTGGCCTCGGCAGGACACGCCGAGCCAGGCGCCGGGCCTCGGGGACGTTGTGGAGCCGGCTTGCATCGGGCATCGGCCAGGTCCCCTCTCCTGCTCAGCGTCCGCCGACGCTTGTGGCGAGCACCATCGTGAAGCGGCGACGAGAGATCTTCCAGCCGGCCGCGGTCTCGACGAGCTCGTCGTCGTAGAAGCCGACGGCGTGCACGCCACGCCGATTCTCCCCGTCCATGATGATGGCGTCGACGTAGCTGCTTGCGGCGACGCCGTCACCGTTGGGGGTCATCGCCTGGTTCGTGATGCGATGCAGCGAGTAGCCACAAGCCGCATGCGTCTGATCCATGTACGTGGTGATCGCATCGGCTCCATGCCAGACACCGATGTCGCCGTAGTCGACGTCGCAGTCATCGGTGAAACACGAACGGAACAGCGGGCAGTCGCGCCTGTCAATGCCCGTGGCATAGCGCACGAGGATGTCGGTGACATCCTGGCGGGTCTCCCTGTCGATCGTCGGGTCCGTCACCGATCTCCTTTCGTCCTCTTCCGTGCCTCGTCCCGTCACCAGCGCCCATCCTTGATCAAGATCTTCACGGCGTCGACATCGGGTCTCCTGCGCCCGGTCCGATCGTGCACAGGCCTCGATAGGATGACGCCGTCGGGGCCTCGAAGATCGTGTGCAGGGCGGGTCGCATTCGATTCCCGTCCGCCCCCCGTCCGCATGTTTCGCCTGAAGCAATGCGTCCGCAGCAATGGTACGGAACGGAGGTCCAGCGTGCAGGAACGGCAGATCGGTAACCGGACGGTGAGCGCCATCGGATTGGGCGAGATGCCGTTGTCCATAGAGGGACGACCGGACCGCACGCAGGCGATCCATACGATTCACGCCTCGCTCGATGCCGGGGTCACCATCATCGACACCGCCGATGCCTACGCGCTCAACACAGAGGAACACGGCCACGGGGAGCGCCTGGTCGCCAAGGCCCTCTCGACCTACGGCGGATCGACCGAGGACGTCCTGGTCGCCACCAAAGGGGGCCATCGCCGCCCCGGTGACGGCAGTTGGACCGTGCACGGCGACCCGGCGTATATCAAAGAAGCGTGCGAGGCGTCGCTGATCGCCCTGGGCGTCGAAGCCATCGGGCTGTACCAGTACCACCGGCCGGACCCCCGTGTCCCCTATGCCGACTCGGTGGGTGCGCTGGCCGAACTCCTCGACGCCGGCAAGATCTTGATGGCGGGGATCTCCAACGCCACCGTGGCGCAGATCGATGAAGCCCAAACCGTCCTGGGCGGCCGTCTGGTCAGTGTCCAAAATGAGTTCTCCCCCCGCTTCCGCTCCTCCGAAGGGGAGCTGGAGCACTGCGAGAAGATCGGCGTGGCCTTCATTCCGTGGAGCCCGCTGGGCGGAATCCGGCAGGCGCACCGCGTGGCGCGTGAGTATCCGGCCTTTGCCGAGGTGGCCACCGAAGTCGGTTCCACGCCTGAGCAGGTCACGCTGGCCTGGATGCTGGCCAAGGGCAGCCGGGTGATCCCGATCCCCGGAAGCAGCCGACCCGAGACGGCAATCGCATCGGCCGCCGCGGCCGACGTCACCCTCACGCCCGACCAGGTGGCACGGCTCGACGCCGCCTGACGGCGGAACAGACGGGCCCGGCCCGGTGTTGGAATCGCTGCATCGTAAGAGAGCACGACGAGACGGAGCACGCATGCCTGCAGTAACCGTTCCAGACAATTTGACCCTCCCCCGGATCGCAGCGGCCGAGCCAGGCGCAAGAGTTCGACCGGTGAAGGGCATCACCGATGCCCCATCGGGCCTCGAGGGAGAGGGATTCCCTGTGCGCCGCGCCTTCGCCGGCGCCACGCTGGCCGATCTCGATCCGTTCATCCACATGGACCAGATGGGCGAGGTCGAGTACGCGCCGGGTGAGCCCAAGGGCACACCGTGGCACCCGCACCGTGGCTTCGAGACGGTCACCTACATGATTGACGGGACCTTCCAGCACCAGGACTCGATCGGCGGGGGCGGCCTCATCACCAACGGCTCCACCCAGTGGATGACCGCCGGGTCGGGAATCCTGCACATCGAACGCCCGCCCGAGCAGCTGATCGCTACCGGAGGGCTGTTCCACGGAATCCAGCTCTGGGTGAACCTGCCCGCCGCGGAGAAATGGGTCGACCCGCGCTACCAGGATCTCGAAGCCGAGGACACCGTGCTCCTCACCTCACCCGACGGTGGAGCCCTGGTGCGGGTCATCGCCGGCGATGTGGCGGGCCAGCATGGTCCCGGCTCGACGCACACACCGATCTCGCTGGTCCACGCCACCGTGCAACCGGGCGCAGAATTGATCCTCCCCTGGCCGAGCCAATTCAATGCATTGGTCTACGCGTTAGCAGGTGACGGCAGCATCGGGCCGGACGGGCAGCCCTTCCACTCGGGCCAGTTGGCCGTCCACGGGCCCGGGGACGCCCTCGCCATCCGGGCGGACCAGGTGCAGGAATCACGGCACCCGGCGTTCGAGGTCCTGATCCTGGGCGGGCAGCCCATACGGGAGCCCGTCGCCGCACACGGGCCCTTCGTCATGAACACCCGGGACGAGTTGGTCCAGGCATTCGAGGATTACCAGGCGGGGCGGCTGGGCACCGTCCCGGCGGACCACATCGGCAACGCGTAAGGCCGGCGACGCCATGGCCCCCCTGTCGTGGAGTCCCGAGGACATCGGTGACCAGACCGGGCGCGTCGTGCTCATCACCGGTGCCAACAGCGGCATCGGTTTCGAGACCGCACGCGCCCTGGCCGATCACGGTGCCCACGTGGTGCTCGGTTGCCGCAACCCGGAAAAGGCCCGGCGTGCCGCGGACGAGCTCGAGAACGACCTGGAACGGTCCTCCATCGAACTGTTGACCCTCGACCTGTCGGACCTGGTCGCGGTGCGCCGGTCGGCCGAGACCTTTCTGGCCGAGCACGCCCGCCTCGACGTCCTCATCAACAACGCGGGGGTGATGGGGACCCCGTACCGGCAGACGGCCGACGGCTTCGAGCTCCAGATGGCCACCAACCACCTCGGCCATTTTGCATTGACCGGGCTGCTCCTCGACCGGCTCCTCACGTCCGGCCCGGCGCGGGTGGTCACGGTGAGCTCGCTGATGCACCGAGCTGGGCATATCGACTTCGAAGACGTCGCCGGACTCAAGGTCGGCAACACGTGGTCGCACTACGGCAGGTCCAAATTGGCCAACCTTCTCTTCAGCGCCGAGCTCAGCCGGCGGCTGCTGGCGGCCGGGGAGCCCGCCATCGCCGTGGCCGCCCATCCGGGCTGGACCCGCAGCAACCTCTTCGGAACGGGTGCGGCCCTCGGCGACGGCAAGATCCGCGCCCGGGCCAGCCGCACCTTTGGCAGTCACTTCGGCCAGTCCGCCGCGACCGGGGCCTGGCCGTCCCTCTACGCCGCCACGGCGCCTGCAGTGGAATCAGGGCAGTTCATCGGGCCGAGCCACGTCTTCGAGCTCTTCGGCCCGCCGGCGGTCGTTCGACCCAACAAGCAAGCCAGGAACCGCACCGAGGCGGCCCGGCTCTGGGAGATCTCCGAACAGCTGACCGATGTGCACTACCGCCTCCCCGCCCTGGTCTGAGCCAGCACGCACCGCGACCGGTGGCCCTCGTCACCGGGCCGCGCGGCAATGAACGCGGCGTGCGCGCCGAATCGCTCGGGGCGCAGGACGCGACCCACCGGCACGATGAGGACTGCCCGCGCCCCGCAAAGTCGGAGGGCGGCGGCGGCGCTCTGGGCCCGTGACCCGCTCACGTACGTATCGTCGAGCAGGAGTGCCCGGGCCCCCGAGACGCAGGCGTGGGCGGAACGGGGCACCACAAAGGCCCGCGCGTTGGGTCGCATGTGCCCGATCTCGCCGGCGGCGCGTCCGAGCGCGGCGGGCATCCAACGCGCCGTGGCCCCCGAAGACCCGGACCCGAGGGAAGCCACCGCGAGCTCGCCCAGGCCTTCGACTCCCTCGAGCGACGCCGGCCCGGGCCGCGAGGACGAGGGAACCGGCAGGACGATGTCGACACCGCCGCCGCCCATGGCGGCCACCACGCAGGCCCGGTGGGTGGCGAACAATTGGGCGAACTGCTCGAGGACGCGCCCGGCCAGCCGCCGGCGCACTTCGTGGATGGGCGATTCCTTGTAGCCCATGAGCACGGCGTAGAGCGGTCCCGTCACCGGGCACAGATGGGCCGGCAGGACGGGGCTCAACGGCAGATTGAGACCGCGGGCGAGCGTCCGGCAGGCGAAGCAGAGGGCGAAGCGATGGCTCGTGGGGCCACAGCAGATCAGGCAGGCGGACGGAGCGGGCGGCGGGACCGGCTCAGGTGCGGGAGGCCTCGTCGTCTCGATACAGGAGAAAGGTCCCCGTGGCCCGGCTCACGATGGCACCCTCTTCGTCGCGCAGCGAAGCTTCGCCGTAGGCCACCTGCTTGGCCATGCGCACCACCTCGCCCCGGAGCGCGTAGGTGGAGCCCTTGCGAGCCGGCCGCATGGTCTCGGTCTTCATCTCGAGCGTGCCCCTGGTCCGGTCCCGTCCCGAGAGCGCGGCATTGATGGCGAAGTTCATGCCGGCGTCGAGGAGGAGCGAGTGGATCCCGGCCTGCGCGATCCCGTGGGGGTTACAGGCTAGGTCCTCCGGCGTAAAGGTCCCGGCCACCCACCCGAGGTCTTCCCCGTCCACGCCGTACGCGGTGAAGGCGCCGCCGACCAGGCCGATGATGGGCATGCCACCGTCCCCGAGCCACCGATCCATGTCCTTGCGCCCCATGGCGCAAGACCCTACCGGCATCGCCGGCGACCGCTCGGGGGCCTCCGGCGGGCCGCCGGGCGGGGCCGGGTAGAGTGTTCCCGTTCTGCAACCGGCCGGGAGTGTTCCCGCCGGCATCGGGAGGAGACCCACCATGACCACTGCAGTTATCGTCGATGCGGTTCGCACAGCCGGCGGCAAGCGCAACGGGAAGCTGCGGAACTGGCATGCGGTGGATCTCGCATCCGAGGCCCTCAAGGCGCTGCAGGAGCGCAACAAGCTCGACCCCTCGCTCGTGGACGACGTGATCATGGGCTGTGTCATGCAGGTCTCCGAGCAGTCGCTCAACATCGGGCGCAATGCGGTGTTGGCCGCCGGTTGGCCCGAATCGGTGCCTGCCACCACCGTCGACCGGCAGTGCGGCTCCTCCCAGCAGGCACTGCACTTCGCCGCACAGGGAGTGATGGCCGGCGCCTACGACGTCGTGGTCGCGGCCGGCGTCGAGAGCATGACGCGCACGCCCATGGGCTCGTCCGTGGTGCGCGAACTGGGCTACCCCTTCGGGCCGCGCATGATGGCCCGCTACGCCGAAAAGGGCGGGCTGGTCGGCCAGGGGATCGGCGCCGAAATGATCGCCGATCAGTGGGGCATCTCGCGCCAGGAGCTCGACGCCTTCTCGGCCCAGAGCCACCAGCGGGCGGCCCGGGCCACGGCCGAGGGTCGATTCGAGAACGAGATCATCCCGGTCGCCATCCGCGACGACGAGGGCAAGGACACCGACGAGCGGCTGACCGCCGACGAGGGCATCCGCCCGGACAGCTCGGCGGAGACACTGGCCAATCTCAAGCCCGCGTTCAAGCCCGAGGGCGGCAAGATCACGGCGGGCAACTCCTCGCAGATCACCGATGGCGCCTCCGCCGTGCTCATCATGAGCGAGGAGAAGGCCAGCGCCCTGGGCCTGCGGCCCCGGGCCCGCTTTCACGCCTTCGCCCTGGCCGGGGTGGACCCGATCACGATGCTCACCGGGCCCATACCGGCGACGACCAGCGTGCTGGAGCGGGCGAAGATGACGCTCGACGACATCGACGCGGTGGAGATCAACGAGGCGTTCGCCTCCGTCGTTCTGGCCTGGGAGAAGGAGCACCACCCCAACATGGAGCTCGTGAACCCCAACGGCGGCGCCATCGCCCTCGGGCACCCGCTCGGTGCCTCCGGAGGCAAACTCCTGGCCACGCTGCTCAACGAACTCGAACGGACCCAGGGACGCTACGGGCTCCTCACCATGTGCGAGGGCGGCGGATTGGCCAACGCGACCATTATTGAGCGACTGGGCTGACCCAGTCGCTCCGGCAACCGTCGCTCCGGGAACCGGTTCCTCCTAGCGATACCTGGTCGCCAGGAGGAAGCCGACGAAGATCATCACGAGCCCGGCCACCAGTCCCCACGGCGAGCCGTGCCCGACCCCTGGAATATGGGCCAGGTAATTGACCACGATGACGGCCACACCGACGATCAGCAGGGCCAGGACGAGCACGCCATACCACGGCGGGCTGCGGCGGACGCTCTTGGGAATCGGGCGGGTGTAGCGCCCGCTCTCCTCGGCGGTCGAGGGACGACCCACCTTCGACCCACCTTTGGCTGTACTCCGTCCTGCGGCCGACTTCCCCTTGCGCGAGGCGCCGCCGGGTCCTTGCTTGGTGTTGGTTGCCACGAAGCTCGAGGATAGTCAGCCCGGCCCGGCCGCTCTGGGCGCCTCGGTTACCATCGCCCCATGGGAGCGCGGATACTCGTCCTCGACAACTACGACTCGTTCGTCTACAACCTCGTCCAGGAGCTGGGTGAGCTGGGCGCGTCGCCGGTCGTCTTCCGCAACGACGCCATCGACGTCGCCGGGATCCGGGCCCAGAATCCCGACGCGGTGCTGATCTCGCCGGGACCGGGACGGCCCGGGGACGGGGGCGTGTCGCTGGCCGCCATCCGCGAGCTGGCCGGGGAGATCCCGCTGCTCGGCGTGTGCCTGGGCCATCAGTGCATCGGGGAGGTCTTCGGCGGCGAGGTCGTCGCCGCCCCCCACCTCATGCACGGGAAGACCTCCGAGATCCACCACGACGGCCGGGGCATCTTTTCCGGGCTGCCCAATCCGTTCGTCGCCACCCGCTACCACTCGCTTGTCGTCAGCCCCGATTCGGTGCCGAAGGAGCTCGAGGTGACTGCCACGTCCTCCGACGGCGTGATCATGGGCCTGCGCCATCGTGCGCTGGCGATCGAGGGCGTCCAGTTCCATCCCGAGTCGGTCCTCACCGTCTCTGGACCTGCCCTGTTGGGCAACTTCCTGGCCCAGCTGGCCGGGGTGCCGACCGCGTCGTAGGCGGTCGGCGGCCCGGAGGGGTCGCGGCCCGGCCTTAACCGAGCGTCGTGGGGGCGACCGACGTCGTTGTCGTGCGGGTGACCGACGTCGGCGTCGTCCGCACGATCGTCGTCGGCGTCGTCTTCGGGATCGTGGTCGTCGGCGTCGTCTTCGGGATCGTGGTCGTCGGCGTAGTGATCCGGGTGTTGCCGGTGGACGTCGGCGTGGTGGTCCCACCACCGGACGTCGTCGTGGTCGTGCTGCTCGCTTGCGAGCACACGCTCATCGTCACGGTCTGGGGGAAGGGGGGACTGAGCACCGTGCCCGCCGACGGGTTCTGGGTCTGGACGGTGCCCGGCGTTCCCCCGGTCTGCGAACAGTCCACCATGGTGAACACAGACGTCAGCCCCGGGGTGGCCGTGATGGCCGCACCGGCCGAGCCCTGGGTGTCATTGACCACGTTGGGCACGGTGGCCGAGCACGGGCCGTTCGAGATGACGAGATTGATCGGTGTCGCAGGCTGCACCTGCGTGCCGGCGGTCGGCGTCTGGGAGGCAACGTTGTTGGCCGAAACCTGCTGCGAGCACGCCGACGTCTGCGTGCCCACGGTGAGGTTGTCGCCCGAGATGGTGCTCCCGGCGGATGTCTGGGAGAAGCCGACGACGTTGGGGACGCTGACCGAGGATTGACTGCTCGAGACGGTCAGTTTGATCACCGTCGTCGACTTGACCGAATTGCCCGATGCCGGGCTCACCGTCAATACCGTTCCCACCGGTTTGGTACTGGTCACGTACGTGGGCTTGTACGCCAAGCCCGCGTGCGTCAGCGACTCCGTGGCCGTCGTGAATTGCTCCCCGACGAGGCCGGGTGGGACGGTGACAAAGGTCACGACGGGTCCGCCGCTGACGATCAGGCCCACCCGGCTGTTCTTGTCCACCTTGGTCCCCGCCGCGGGTTCGTGTGGCGACCTGCACCGTCTGGCCGGCGACGCTGGGCACGGTGACGTGCTGGGTCGTCGTCAGCGCGCGCACCAAGAAGAAGGCGATCACCGCGAGTGCCACCAGAAGGGCGACCAGGATCACCACGAGCCGACGGATCCGTCGCTGCCGCTCGCGCCCGGCCCGGCCGGCGTCCCCGGCGCCGCCGCCGCCTCCTCCGGTCGGGATGGCCTGCGTCTGCCCCGTCACCATCACGGCCTGGGTCGCCCCGACTGCGGCCATCGCACTGGTCACGGCCACGTCGCCCGCCTCGACCGGGCGACCGTCGACGAAGCGCAGCAGATCGGCCCTGAACTCCTCGGCGGTGGCATAGCGGTCGGCGGGCGATTTGGCCATCGCCTTCATGACGATCGCTTCGAATGCGGCCGGGATGGCGGGATTCACCGAGCGGGGAAGGGCCGGCTGGTCCCGCACGTGCTTCGACGCCACAGCCACCGGGGAGTCACCGGTGAAGGGCGGCTTGCCCGTCGACATCTCGTAGAGCACCACCCCGAGCGAATAGATGTCGCTCCGGGCGTCGACGTTATGGCCCTCGGCCTGTTCGGGTGAGAAGTACGCCGCCGTGCCCATGACCGCCCCGGTCTGCGTCAGGCTCTCCTCGGTGTTCATGGCCCGGGCGATACCGAAGTCGGTCACCTTGACCACGCCGTCGGCCGTGATGAGCACGTTCCCGGGTTTCACATCCCGGTGGACCACGCCGTGGCGATGGGCAAAGGCCAGCGCCGCCGCCACGTTGGCGCCGATGGTCGCCGTCTGCTGCGGCGAGAGAGGGCCCGACTCACGCAGCACGGCCGAGAGGGGCCGGCCGTCGACGAACTCCATGACGATGAAGTACGACCCGTTGTCCTCGCCCCAGTCGAAGACCGGGACGATATTGGGATGGGAGAGGTTGGCGGCGGCCTGTGCCTCCCGGCGGAAGCGCTCCACGAAGGCCCGATCCACCGAAAGCTCAGGGAAGAGAACCTTGAGGGCCACCGGGCGGTCCAGCTGGCGGTCGCGGGCGCGGTACACCTGGGCCATGCCGCCACGGGCGATGAGGTGCGTGAGTTCGTAGCGGTCCGAAAAGACCCGCGGCGTTTCGACCGGTTCCATCGCGCCCCGAGCCTACGCTGCTCGTCCGGGGTGACCGGGAGCGTGTTCCATGATCATCCCTGTCCTCCGGTCTCGTCGAGATAGGCCCCCAATACCTGTTTCACGATGGGACCGGCTTCCCCGGCTCCGGTCCCGGTGAAGCTCTGCTTGGGTACGACCACCGCAATGGCAATCTGGGGAGTCCCCACGGCCGGCATGAAACCGATCATCCAGTCGTCGGTCTGCTCGGGGCCCGTCGGTGCTTGCACCTGCGCCGTACCTGTCTTG
>Ga0302181_10003564_pt1 | contig 10624 bp, 6 predicted proteins | sample I_Palsa_E3_3_FD_198786 | JGI IMG/M metagenome (GOLD analysis project Ga0302181, IMG submission 198786) | Peat permafrost microbial communities from Stordalen Mire near Abisko, Sweden - I_Palsa_E3_3 | ecosystem: Environmental > Terrestrial > Soil > Palsa > Peat permafrost | place: Sweden: Abisko... | reverse complement strand
CCGGTAGTACGCCCAGGCGTGGGTGTCCGTGAGCAGGATGCGGTCGTCGAAATACCTGATGCCCAGCCGGCTCCGCCCCCTGGAACCCTTAGACCTCTTAGTCCGAGTGCTCACCAGGATTCCTTCCGGGAACGGGTGGTCTGGGGCTTCTGGGTTCAGGGTTTCGGGGTTCGGGGCTTCTGGGTTCGGGGCTTCTGGGTTCGGGGCTTCTGGGTTCGGCGGCGGCCAAGCCCGCGACCAGCACGCCAGCCAGCGCCGTGTAGGCGAGCCTGGTCTGCGAGTGCAATGCGGCCGGGGTGCCGGCCCGTGCGGACAGCAGATCATCCCACGGCACCCGGACAATGGCCCGCGAGCGGCCCCTCGCGACGGCTTCGGCCCTGAGTACGTCCTCCATGGTCCGCCTGCTCACGCCGTTGACCACCGTCACCGCGCGGCCCGCCAGCTCACCGTGCCCGTGCGCGGCCAGCCATTGCTGGGTATTGGCCAGCGAGGTCGCCGCTTCCGGGCTGGCCGGGACGACCAGCAGCAGTTGGTCGGCGAGCGAGAGCAGCCGGTTCAGCCCGATGGCGGCCGGGTCAATCATGGTCAGCGGATACCGTGCGGCCAGCAGGTCGGCCAGCCGCTGGTAGTCAGCTCCTTCGAGGGCGCGAGCCGGTCCGGCCGGCTCGGCCAGTCCGGCCGGTCCGGCCGGCTCGGCTTCGGCCCGATGAGCTCCGGCGGGATCGGCGATCACGTCGAGCCTGCCCCCTGAAGCCCCTGAACCAGCGCCCGCCCGCACATCCGGCTCACGACCGGCTAGCAGCGCCGCTATCGAGGCGGCCGGCGAGCGCCGGGCGGCGAGCGAAGTGGTACCCGGATTCAGGTCAAGTGCCGCGACCGGAACTCCCCGCGCCGCGGCCAGGATGTGACCGGTCATGAGGGCCGTCACGGTCTGTCCCGCGCCTCGCGTACAGCCGAGCACGGCGATCCGGCGGGAACCGGTCAGCGGCAGCCGGGCCCGGTCGCGATCCAGCCTTGCCTGGTCTGGCTTGCCCGGTCCCTGACCGCCGCCGGTGACCACCTTCACCTGGCGTCGCCAGCTGGTGTCGGCACGGCTGCCGGGACCGCTGAGCGCGCGCTCGATGGACGGCAGCGGCCGGTCCCGTTCGACGCCGGCAAACCTGGTGGCGGGGGTAGCAGCCGCAGGCGGGACGGGCGCCGCGGACTGGACGCGTAGTCCTGCAGGCTGAGTGATTGGTGCCGACGGTTCCGGTGCCGATAGTTCCGGTGCCGACGGTTCCGGTGCCGACGGTTCCGGTGCCGATAGTTCCGGTGCCGGTGATTCCGGTGCCGGTACGGAAGGAACCGGCGCTGTTACGGCCGCTCCAGGCGGGGCGACCTCAGCCGTCAGTACCGGATCACCGTGGACAGCCACCTCCGGGAGATGGGGGTTATCATCCGCGGCCTCATCCGATGGAGTCAGCGGTGCGGGCGGAGAGAACACGGCGGCGGAGGGCGGTGATGACCCCGGCACCAATGTGAGGCCGGGGGAAGCCTCCGCCGCGGACTCCGACTCAGGCGCTGCCGCCACCACCTCGGCAGCCACAGACTCCGCAGCCACAGACGACGCCGACTCCGACTCAGGCGCTGCCGCCACCACCTCGACAGCCGCCGACTCCGCCGCCACAGACGACGCCGACTCAGGCGCTGCGGCCACCACCTCGGCAGCCGCAGGTGTCACGGCGGGCTCCGCTGATGCGGCAGTGTCTGGCCGTGAGGCCGGGGTTGATTCCGGAGCGGCGAGAAGAACCCGCTCCGGCGTGGCGGCGGGCGGAGGCGCCTGGACCCGGAGGAACCAGCGAGCCTTGGGTTTTGACGATATCGCGAGAGCCTCGGGCCACGCGGACGTCACCACAGGAGGAGACGCCGGGGCCGACGGGGTTGCCTCAGCCGAACCAACAGCAGGTTCTGGCCTGCGCTCTGGCCGGAGCCGCTGAGGAGAGCTGGGCCTGCGGTCACGAGCCGACTCGGGCTCGGAGGAGACAGCAGACTCGGATGCGGCAGGCTCGGTTGTGGCGGCGGGTTCGGATGGGACAGCACGATCGGTGGCGGCGACGGGTTCTGCTTCTGGGACTTCCTCGGCTTCGGGGAACGGGCCGGCTTCCGGGAACGGGCCGGCCTCCGGAAACGGGCCGGCCTCCGGAAACGGGCCGATCTCGGCGAAGGAGCCGGCCGCGAGCGAGGGCCATGACATTGGAGCGAACGGCTTGACCTGGGATTCGCCGAGATTACGGGCACTGGGTTCATCGTGCGAGACTTCCAGGGCCAGGGAATTTTGCGCCGCGGGACGTTGCGGAAAGATCCACGCCGGGCGCTGGGCCGGTTCGCCGCCCTCATCGCGCGCGGTCGAAGGCGCATCACCACGCGACCATGGACTGCGCGGCCAGGTCCGCCTGGGTTCGGTCCCGCTGGTCTCGGGGCCATTGGCTTCAGTTCCGTTGCGGCCGGGACCCTTGCGACCGGGACCCCTGGTATCGGGACCCTTGATAGCGGGACCTGCCGTCGCCCGCTGCGGCGTTTGTACCTGCGCGGGCCTCGACGGCGCCTGCGGCAACTGGGCGGAGGCGGGCTGGACGGAGGCGGGCTGGACGGAGGCGGACTGGGCGGAGGGGGACTGGGCCGGGGCAGTCTGGGAGATGTCCGGCTGGGGTGCCGCCTGCTGCGCGGGCGCTGGCGTGCGGGCGGCAGCTCGCCGCCTTGCAATCGGTCGCGCCGCCACGCGCGGTGCCGCCTCTCCGGCGCTCACGGCGGCCTCGATTGCCGGTTCCGTTTGGCGGGCCGGTTCCGTCTGGCGGGCCGGAGCTTTCCTGGCTTTCTTGGGCCGCGCCTTCGGGGGGTGCTTGTGCCACACCCGGGCCGTCACCAAGATGTCGTCCTTCTCCGCGAACGGCGCCATCCGGCACCAGGCTCGCGGCTCGGCCACGTAACGAAGCTGTGAGGTCACCAGTTCCGGCAATCGCTTGCTCTCAATGACCGGCCGGGTCGTCAGCCAAGTGAGCACCCCGGGCGGCAGTATGTACAGCCATACCAAGTTGTGGTTAAACGGCAGCCCAATCGCAATAAGGAAAACGACATAGGGAACTGTGATCGCGGTGAACACGGCAATCCACGTGATTGGCAACGGAGCTGGCAGCCGAAAATCGTATAGCTTGTAAAGTCGTTTTTCGATCCGCCAGATATTCGTATAAGTGGGAAGATCCACTAGGGACGTGCTCCTCCTTCAGCCAGAACGGAATCAGTGGACTCCGAGCGCGTTAGCTATGCCGGTGGCTAGCACTTGCACGATACTTGGCGTGTAGAAAACGACGGCGATGGCGACGGCGAGCACCAGGAACTGGACGAATCGGGTGATCTCGCGGGTGAAGAGGAAGAAGATCGCAACGATCCCGACGATGCCGAGGAACAACGGCCCGAACAAGCCCTGGAGGTACGTAACGAGACCCTGGGTACTCAAGGCCACTGGAGCTAGCGCAGCGGTGAGATGATGCATAACACGTCCCTTCCGGGATCAAATGAACAGCTGAAGAGTGTTGCGTTAGGCCAGTGGATCAGGTACAAGTAAAGCCGATGTACGGACACAGGCCGACAAGGCCGCGGCACCCGGGCCGGCGGTGATATTAGCGGCGGCCGAGCGGGCCTGAGCCGACCCGATCGGACGGCGGGCGGGCCGAAGGCACGCCGGACACAGGCTGACCCTCGGGAAGCATATGACCCACAGGCAGCATATGACGCGCGGGCAGCACGTGACCCGCGGGAAGCACGTGACCCGCGGGAAGGGTACGACTCGCAGGCAGCATATGACCCGCGGGAAGGGCACGTCTCGGGGGTAACGGGCCGCGCGAAGGGGGGACCGGGTCTGCCGGAAGCGGCGCGATCGCAGGCCGACATGACGGCATCAGCCGCCAGCGTCCTGGTCATTGGGCTCCCACCGCCTCGATCGACGCACTGATTTCTTTTACATACCATTTTACGCCGCTTTGTTGAACGACCGACATGCTGTATGTGACCTGCAGTTTTGCGCCGCTAGGCACGCCCTGGCTGAGGAGCTGCCATATGACGCTGACAGTTATCTGACGGGTAGTGCCACCGGGTGGCACGTGCAGGCCGGCGATCGAGTCAAAGGCCACCGTCCCGGCCAGCCCGGTCATCCTCACGCCCGGGGCGAGGAACCTGTTAAGCGCGGCGCTATCGCCGTTGGCGTAGGCCTGGAAAAATGCTGGCAGCTCATTCAAAAGCTGGCTTTGCGCCGCCAGGTCCGAACGGCCCGGGGCTGGCGACGGCAGCGCAATCGGCACAGGCGCGGGCAGCCAGGCGGGCTCGCCCGCGATCGCGACGGCACCGTCGGAGGCGGCCACCGGCACGCCGAGCTCCATCAGCTGGTCATTCACTGAGGCGAGCAGCGTCACGACAGCGTGCTGCGGGCTCTGCACCGTAATGCCCGCGACCTGCTCAGACTGCAGGCTAAGCTCGCCGACGCCATTCCAGCCCAGGTCCGGCTGGGCCGCCGCGATGCTGGCAGGAACGAACGCCGCCAGCTGCTGCTCCCGGAACCCCTGAGTCTGCGGGCTGAAGTTGAGGTACACCCGGCCGAACTCGGCGGCAAAGGCCTCGGCCAGAGCGACAGGAAACTGGCCGGACTTAGCACTCGCAGACCCGGCGCCGACGGCGGGCGGCGCGGGCGCCGCGGAGCTCTGGCCGAAGACGATGGTCGTCACACCGCGGAACGCGATAACCAGCAGAGCCGCCCAGAGCACCGCCCGAAGCGGCCACAGCAGCCATCTGCCGCCCGCCCCGCCCCAGCCCTCATCGGCCCGCGGATCAGGTTCGATGTCCAGCGCGTCGCGAGCCGGCGGATCGACCTCGCCGAGGGCCGGCGGACGCGGTCGCGGGGGGCCGAGACCGGTCGAGCCTAGATAGTAAACGGGCGACTGCGTTCCGTTACCGGAATTTGGCCCGCGAACCATCAAACCTCCCGCACGTTTCCGCCCCTGCCCGAGGCAGGAGCGGCCGTCCCTTGTGCCGGTCTCGCGGTCCATTGTGCGTCATGAAGTCTCGGTTAGGAACCGGTTACGGCCGATCACCGGAAACATGGGCCTGGACAAATGACCAGCACCCTCTGATACGTGGCGGACACTGAATGAGTTCAGCCTGCTTCGGAACGTGTTCGAGGCCCCGTCCGCAGCCCGAGTCGCCTGGCACCGGACGGACAGCGCAGGCGCGGAGCCGAGTTCGTCGACGTCGCTGCAGGTCACGGGCTTACAGCTACGGATACCTGGCCGCCCGGCCTGGTGTTTCCGCAGGTGAAAGCGGGAAGGCTGGCCATCGGCGGGAGGCAGCGCCCGTTCCGTGTAATTTTGCCCTTCAACCGTTTGAGCAGGTAAAACATACTCTGGCGCCGGCAGATATTAACAGACGCTTACGGCTTCCAGCGCTCTGTCGGTCCAGCGTACGAGAACGGTCTGGCGCTGCGCCTGAGCGCCGGTCGGCGGATCGATCTTGAAGCCGCCGAACAGGGTGGACGTATCCAGCCCGGACGCGGCGGCCGATAGCTCGTCGCGGCTCGTACCCCCAGCCGGACTCGGACAGCGGGCAGGTGAGCGGGCATGACACCTAAACGTTGAAGCGGAACTCCACGACGTCGCCGTCGCGCCGTGTGCGCTTCCTTATGAGAGCTATGAGGTGGGCCGGACCAGACTGTCCCGCGAACACTTACGCGGTTCGCGCTAGCATCCGGTGCTCGGTAACCGAGCCAGGCTCGTCTTCCAGCTCGACATGCTTCACGTCCCCAGGCTCGGATAGGTAAAGACTGATCGCCTCGCTCAGGGCCTCGCGCAGTTCCTCCATGTCGGCACCGGCAGCGAAACAGCCAGGCAGTTCAAGAACTTCGGCCCACAGCTCTTCGCCGGGCTCGTGATGGACGCGTACGGTGTACACCTCGGCCACTACTCGTCACCTCCCTTGAGTCCAGCCTGCCGCAGGATCGCCATCGGCAGTCACTATGTACGGAGAGCGTGACGTTTAGCTGTGGCGGAACTCGACGACGTCGCCGTCTCGCATGACGTAATCCTTGCCCTCGATGCGGGCCTTTCCCGCCGCCCGGGCCGCGGGCAGCGAGCCTGCCGCCATCAGGTCGTCGAACGAGACCACCTCGGCCTTGATGAAGCCACGCTGGAAGTCGGTGTGGATGACGCCCGCCGCCTCCGGGGCGGTCGCCCCGGCCTTGATCTCCCAGGCCCGGGTTTCCTTGGGCCCCGCGGTGAGAAACGTCTGCAGGCCGAGCGCGCGGAATCCGGCTCGCGCGAGCTGGGCCAGACCCGGCTCGCCCAGACCCGCCTCGGCCAGCAGCTCGGCGGCCTCGTCTTCGGGCAGCTCGGTCAGGTCGGCTTCGGTCTTGGCGTCGAGGAAGATCGCCTCGGCGGGGGCGACCAGCGCGGACAGCCGCTTGCGCAGGTCCTCGTCGGCGAGTTCGGCGACATCCATGTTGAACACGTACAGGAAGGGCTTGGCCGTAAGCAGCTGCAGTTCACGCAGGTCAGCCATGTTTATGCCGGCGGCAGCGGCGCCTGAGGACAGCGCGATGCCCTGGTCGAGCAGCTGTTGCGCCGCCGCGGCGGCCTGGGCCACCTGGGCGCGTCCGGGGTCCTTGGCGAACTTCGTCTCTTTGGCCAGCCGGGGCAGCGCCTTCTCCAGCGTCTGCAGGTCGGCGAGGATCAGCTCGGTGACGACCGTCTCGATGTCGCGCTCCGGTGACACATCGCCGTCGACGTGCGTGACGTCCGGATCGGCGAAGACCCGGACCACCTGGCAGATCGCGTCGGTCTCGCGGATGTGGGCGAGGAACTGGTTGCCGAGCCCCTGGCCTTGGGAGGCGCCGCGGACCAGGCCGGCGATGTCGGTGAACCGCACGCTGGCCGGCACTATGCGCGCGGAGTCGTAGAGTTTCGCCAGCTCAGCTAGCCGGGGATCGGGAACGCCCACCACGCCTATGTTTGGATCGATGGTGGCGAACGGGTAGTTGGAGGCGAGCGCGCTGGCCCGCGTCAGCGCGTTGAACAGGGTGGACTTGCCGACGTTGGGCAGGCCGACAATTCCGATAGACAGGCTCACCCGGGCGAGTGTAGTGCCGCTGGCGACGGACCCGGGTCGGCTGATGGCGGCTGATGGTCGGGTCATTGCTCTGTGCGAGCAGTGGGTAAATCGGAGTCTGGCCGCAAACACTGTCATGGGCGGGCGTGGTTTCGGCTGACGTGCCAGCAGCGAGCTCATGCGTCCCCTGGTGCCCAAACGTCCCGTGTCGCAGAGCCTACGGCGAAGATCTTGGAAGCTTCAGGCCGGATGAGACCTGGCAATAACCGGCCCAATGTTCCACCGGTCCGGCAATAACCGGCCCAATGTTCCACCGGGTCGGCCCAATCAGGGGGCGGCGGCACCCGGCCGTGTCGTTTTTATGGATATTAGGGACGATTTGACGGTTTCTCGGATGGATTACCCGGCCAGCGGGCCTGTAACTGGAGGCCCACGGGTGCCGCCAACCCGCCTGAGGCAGCCGGAACCGGGCCAATGGCCAACCCGGCGATGGCTTCAGCGCCGGGAGCGGAACGAGCGAGGTTCAGGGATGAGACGGGCGAGACGGGTGAGGCGAGACGGCCGGTCGTCGAGGCGTACTAGAACTGGGCTTCGTACTGGGCGGGGTCGATGCGGGCCTCGATGACTAGAGGACGGGAGCCTGAGGACGCTCGCGATCTTGGGCCGAAGCCAGCCAGGGCCTTCTCCAGGGCGGGCGCGGTGTCGACGCGCACGCCATCGCAACCCATGGCCTCGGCCAGGGCGGCCAGGTCGGAGCCGCCCATCCGGGTCGCTGTCGGCGGGTAGCCCATCAGCTGCTGGCGCAGCTCGATCCGGTTCAGGCTGTTGTCGGTGAACACCACCACGGTGATCGGCAGGTCCAGGGCCGCGGCGATCCGCATCTCGGTCGCGGTCATCGCGAACCCGCCGTCGCCGACCAGGGCCATTACCGGCCGGTCCGGCCGGGTGAGCTTCGCCGCGATCGCCGCGGGCACGCCGAACCCCATGGCCGAAAGCCCGTTGGTCATCAGCACCGACCTCGGCTCCCCCGCCTGCCAGGCCTGGCCTGCCATGATCTTGTGCGAGCCGACGTCGGTCGTCACGATGGTGTCCGGCGGAGCCGCCTGGCGGGCGATCAGGACCACGTCCGAGGGGTTGAGCTTGCCCTCGGTTCGTCCCGCCAGCCAGGCCGCGCGCAGCCTGGCCCGGTATGCCGCCACCTCGGCCTCCGTCCATCGGGGCTGGCCCGACCACTGGGCCGTGACCCAGCGCAGCAGCGCCCCCACGTGACCGACAAGCTCATGCGCGCTGGCGTAGACCTGATCGGTGTTCGGCGTGGTGTCCAGATGCACGACCGGAGTGCTGACGGACCACGGGCTGATCAGCTCCACCGGATCGAAGCCGGCGGTCAGGATCAGGTCGGCGCCGGCTAGCAGATCCCACACGACACGATGGCCCGCCATATCCAGGACGCCGGCGAAATACGGGTGATCCTCGGGGAAGATGCCCTTGGCCATCGGCGAGACCACCACCGGGATTCCGGCCCGCTCGGCCAGGTCGGCCAGTTCCGGACCCGCCGCGCAGCGAAGCGCCGCGATGCCCGCCAGGATCACCGGGTGCCGGGCGGCGCGCAGGACCTGGAGCGGGTCACCGTCGCCGTAGACGTCGACGGACCCCGCTGCGACGGTCAGCGGAGGCGGGGCAGCGGCGGCGGGGGCAGGAGCAGCGTCTGGGGGGAGGAGCCAGGCGTCGGCGGTCACGGTCAGGTGGACGGCGCCGGGACGCTCGGCGACGACGGTGCGCAGCGCCTTGCGGATGACGGTGTCCGCGGAGGCCGGCTCCAGCCGCAGCGCCAGCTTGGTGACCGGGGCGAACATCCGGCCGTGATCGACCACCTGGTGGGTGAAGAACTGCTCGCGGGAACTCTCGATCTGGCCGGAGACCGCCAGCACCGGCACCCGGTCCAGGGTCGCCGAGGCCACGCCGTTCAGCACCGCCGTCGACCCTGGTCCCAACGTGGACAGGCATACCCCGGGCCGGCCGGTGACCATGGCCGCCGCCTCCGCCATGAAGGCGGCCGTCCCTTCCCGCACCGCCGACACCAGCTCGATACCCTCATGCCGGGCCGCCTCCATGAAGTCGATGACGGACTCGCCGGGGTAGCCGAAGACGTGCTGCACGCCGACAGCGTGCAGGTAGCCCGCCAGCAGCGCCGCGGTCGAACCCGGAACGGCGGTCGAAGCCGGGGCCGCGGTCGAACCCGGAACGGCGGTCGAAGCCGGGGCCGCGCTCGAAGCCGGGGCCGCGGTTGTTGCAGGTGCTGTTGGGCCCTGGGCCGGGACAGAGACAGACTCCTGTGCCATCGCCCCATTGTCCACGCAGGGGACGTTTGGGTGGTACCACGGCTCGTTCGGGAGATAAAGACACGGGCCGGCCGAGACTGACGCGTTCTCAAAGCGCCCATCCTGCCGTTGTTTCGGTCACGGACGGGCGTGTCGCCGTCAGGTTCGCCACTCACGGTGAGATCATCGCTGCATATGAGTGCGATCTCGCTGTTTGCCGGACTGCTGCTCGGGATCGTCATCGGGGCAGCGATCGGATACCTGTTCGTCCGCGGGCGGCTTGCCGCCGCCACCGCGGACGCTACCGGCCACGCCCGCGCCGCGGACGAGCGGGCCCGCGCCGCCGAGGACCGGGCCCAGATGATCGAGCGGGTCGCGGCCGACCGGGCCGCGCTGGTCGAAGGCCAGCTCGCGGAGCGGTTCCAGGCCCTGTCCGCGCAGGCGCTCGACGCCAGCACCTCGCGTTTCCTTGAGGTCGCCGAGGGGCGGCTGCAGGCGGCCAACGCGAACGCGGCCGGCGAACTCGAGACCCGGCGGGCGGCGGTCGAGCACCTGGTCGGCCCGCTGAAGGAAACCCTGGCCCGGGTGGAGGCCCAGCTGCGGGAGTCCGACGCAGACCGGACCCGGTCGCACGCGGCGCTGGCCGAGCAGGTCAGCATCGCGCGGCAGACGTCCGAGCAACTCCGGGTTCAGACCCAGGCGCTGGTCACCGCGCTGCGGCGGCCCGAGGCCCGGGGCCGGTGGGGCGAGCTGCAACTGCGCCGGGTGGTCGAACTCGCCGGGATGAGTCCCCGCTGCGACTTCGAGGAGCAGGTCGCGGTGTCCTCGCCGGACGGCGCCCAGTCCCCGAACATGCTGCGCCCGGACATGGTGGTGCGGCTGGCCGGCGGCAAGAACATCGTGGTGGACTCGAAAGTCTCGCTCGCCGCCTACCTGGAGGCCGCGGAGACTGACGCGCAGGACGTCCGAACGGCCCGGATGGACGCGCACGCCCGGCACCTGCGCGAACATGTGGACCGGTTGGCGGCTAAGGCCTACTGGACGGCGCTCAGCCCGTCGCCCGAATTCGTGATCCTGTTCATCCCGGGCGAGGCCTTCCTGGCGCCGGCGCTGGAACGTGACCCCGGGCTGCTGGAGTACGCGCTCGCCCGCAAGGTGCACATCGCCACTCCCACCAC
>Ga0302181_10003556_pt1 | contig 10641 bp, 12 predicted proteins | sample I_Palsa_E3_3_FD_198786 | JGI IMG/M metagenome (GOLD analysis project Ga0302181, IMG submission 198786) | Peat permafrost microbial communities from Stordalen Mire near Abisko, Sweden - I_Palsa_E3_3 | ecosystem: Environmental > Terrestrial > Soil > Palsa > Peat permafrost | place: Sweden... | reverse complement strand
GGGGCCGGCGGCTGCTGATTCAGTTGATGGCTGTCGTGTGTTCATCTGGCGTTCATGTGCGGTTCGGGAGGGTGTCACCTGCGCCGGTTAGCTTTGTGCCGCGGCAGGAGACGGATCGCGGCAGGTCAGAGGCATGGCGGGCCGCCTGCAGGGGTTGGGGCGCCATGACCGAGACGCGGCCCGGGGACTTGATCGCGGCGCTGGATGAGGCCTCGCTGAGCCGGTTTCACCTGCGGGCGGTGCTGGTGTCGGGGATGGGGTTCTTCACCGACGCCTACGACCTGTTCGTCATCGGGATCGCCTCCACCCTGATCAGCAAGCAGTGGCATCTGAGCTCGGGCAAGCTCGCCCTGCTGAACAGCGTGATGCTGGCGGCGGCGTTCCTGGGCGCGCTGGTGTTCGGCCGGCTCGCTGACGTGGCCGGGCGCAAGCGCGCGTACTGGATGGTCGCCGCGATCATGATCGTGGGCGCGCTGGGGTCGGCGCTATCACCGTCATTCTGGACGCTGATCGGCTTCCGCTTCGTGCTCGGCTTCGGGGTGGGCGGTGACTACCCGGTCAGCGCGGTGATGATGAGCGAGTACGCCAACCGCAAGGACCGCGGCAAGCTGGTCGGCATGGTGTTCGGCACCCAGGCGCTCGGGCTGATCGTGGGGCCGCTGGTCGCGCTGGCCCTGCTCGGCGGAGGGGCCAGCGACACTGTGACGTGGCGGGTGCTCCTCGGCCTGGGCGCGGTGCCCGCCGCCGCGGTGCTGTACCTGCGCCTGCTGATGCCCGAATCACCGCGCTACCAGGTGCAGGTGCAAGGGCGGGCGGAGCAGGCGGCGAGCCAGATCTCCGCCTTCACCGGCGGCCGGGTCGGCGGCGACGGGTCCGCTGGGCCGCGCCAGGAGCTTGGGCTGCGGGCCTTCCTGACGGACCGCCGGTGGCTGATCATGCTGGCCGGGACGGCGGGCACGTGGTTCCTGCTCGACTACGCCTACTACGGGAACACGATCTCCACCCCGCAGATCCTCGGCCTGATCTCCCCGCACGCCTCGACCACAACCAAGATCGCCCTGCAGCTGGCCATCTTCGCGGTCGCGGCGGTGCCCGGCTACGTCCTGGCGATCGCCTGTCTGGACCGGATCGGGCACCGGCGGCTGCAATGGACCGGGTTCGCGGTCATGGCGGCCTGCTTCCTGATCCTCGCGGCGGTGCCGGGCCTGACTACGACCGTGGCGCCGTTCCTGCTGGTGTACGGGGTGAGTTACTTCTTCACCGAGTTCGGGCCGAACATGACCACCTTCGTGATGCCCAGCGAGCTGTACCCGGTGGCTATGCGCGCGACCGGACACGGGATCTCGGCCGGGATAGGCAAGCTCGGCGCGTTCATCGGGGTGTTCTTGTTCCCGGTGCTGTCGTCGTCCTTCGGCCTGCGCGGCACGCTGCTGCTCACCGCCGGGGTCTCTGTGCTCGGGCTGGCGCTCACCTTCCTCTTGCCCGAGCCTGCCCGCCGCAGCCTGGAAGACATGCCCGCCACCCCCTCGGCCGCGGCACCCCAGCCGCTGCTCGTGGCCGACCAGGCATCGGCCCCGTGAGGACCTGATCGCTGCTGACCGGCAGGTTCCCGGCGCTCGGTCTCCGGCAGGTGCCCGCTATGGCCCGCTGTCGACCAGGCCGCCGGAACCACGCGGGGTCATGTACGGGACCGGCCTCCGCGGCGACGCCGCGTCATGCTGGCGTGCGCGCTGGTATGCCCAGCATGAGTATGCGTGGGTGCGGTCATGGTGTGCGTAACATGGCTGTGAGGCGCCCCACCGGGTGGCCGATACCCGGACTTGTGAGCAGTGCGGGACCGTGTTCGCGCCGCGCCGGGAGCATGCCCGGTTCTGCCGTCCCCGCTGCCGGGTCGCGTGGAACCGCGAGCATACCGGGGACCCGCAGGCCGAGGCGAGTGCGCTGGAGTGGTCCATCACCGCGATGCGCGAGGCCATAGAGCGGCTGGCCAGGGATCAGGTAGTGGACCATGGGCAGGGGTTCGCGGTGATCAGCGAGGCAGTATGGTGCGTCACCATCGTCGACGCGACCTTGGTGCGATATCACCGTCATGCCTACAAGAGCGCCATGAAATCCCGGGCCCCCGCCCGGCGGCGGGCGGTCGAGGAAACGTTCGCGGGGTTGCGGTTCGTGCGCAACCAGATGGGATATCACCTCGACCCCGCCGATTTCATCCAGCCGGAGCAAAGCGAGCCCAGCGCTGATCGCGGTGTCACGGCCTGGAGGTGGAGGCCGGTGCCCGAGCCGGACCTCGGATCGCTGCCGCCGCGCGGGCAGGCGTGGGAGATGACACGGTACCGGGCGTATCAGGCCCAGCTGGCCGGTCACACCATCGGGGAGACATTCGGCCGGGTTGGCGCCTTCCTTAACCTGGCTGCCCCGCATCCGGTCGCGGCATAGCTGCCGGGCCCCGTACCCCGCGCACCCGGATTACGAACGCGGCGCTGGCAGCCACGTTCGCGCGGCCGCCAAGAAGGCCGGATCGGTGATGCGCTGCTTGTTTGGTTACGGACCGGGTTCCAAACGGAGCATAGGTTGCTGGCAGCGAGATGATTGCCGGGTACCCAACCGCCGGGAAACAGGAGGTGACGGTGCCGGATTCGCGTATCCGCGCCCTGCGAGTACGGCTGCGGACGCCGCCGGTGCTGGGCGGGCTGCTGCCCGTGCGCCGGTCTCAGGTAGCGGCGGACCTGCTTGCCGGTATCACCCTGGCCGCCGTGAGCATCCCGGTGTCTCTGGGGTACGCGAAGATCGCCGGGATGCCGGTGGTAACCGGGCTGTACACGCTGCTGCTCCCGATGGCCGCCTTCGCTATCTTTGGTTCATCGCGCCATCTCGTCGTCGGCGCGGATTCGGCCACCGCGGCCATCCTCGGCGCGGCCCTGACCGGATTGGCGGCCGCCGGATCGCCGCAATACGTCCGGCTGGCCGGGCTCGCGGCCCTGCTCACGGGCGGGCTGCTGCTGCTGGCCCGGCTGGCCCGGCTCGGGTTCCTGGCGAATTTCCTGTCCCGGACCGTCCTGATCGGGTTCCTTACCGGCGTCGGTATCCAGGTCGCTGCCGGGCAACTCCCCGACATGCTCGGGGTGACCGTCGCCGGTAAGAGCACCCCGGCCAAGCTCCTGGAGGTAGTGCGCACGCTGCCGCAGGTACACGGCGCAGATGTGGCGGTATCGGCCGGGGTCATCGTGATCGCGCTGGCTGCCCGCTGGGCCGGCCGCCGGATCCCGGGTTTGCTGATCGCCGTGATCGCCGCGATCATCGTGAGCCGCGCGGCCGGCCTGGCCAGGCGCGGCGTGGCCGTGCTCGGGGCCGTCCCGCGCGGGCTGCCGCACCTGGCGCTGCCCGCGCTCGGCCGGCACGACGCCGTCGCGCTGCTCGGAACGGCAGTGTCGCTGTTCGTGGTCATCCTGGCCCAGAGCGCGGCGACCTCACGCGCGTACGCCGGGAAATACGAGGAGGCATTCAGCGAGGACACCGACCTGGTCGGCCTGGGCGCCGCCAACGTGGCCGCCGCGCTCTCCGGCAGCTTCGTCGTCAACGGCAGCCCCACCCAGACGCAGGTGGCTGACAGCGCGGGCGGGCGCAGCCAGCTGGCCCAGCTCACCACCAGCGCGGTGGTGCTCATCGTCCTGCTGCTGCTCACCGGGCCGCTGGCCAGCCTGCCGATCGCCGCCCTGGCGGCGATCGTGTTCCTCATCGCCGCCGGGCTCATCGACGTCGTAGGGATGCGGCGCATCCTGGCCTGCCGTCGCCCGGAGTTCGCCATTGCGCTGCTCACCACCGCCGCGGTCGTGATCCTCGGGGTGGAGGAAGGCATCGTGCTGGCCGTCGTCGTCTCGGTCATCGACCATCTGCGGCACAGCTACAACCCGTTCAACAGCGTCCTGGTGAAGTCGCCGGCCGGGCACTGGCAGCCTGCCCCGGTCCTGCCCGGCGCGCGGACCGAGCCAGGACTGGTCATCTACCGGTTCGGCACCAGCCTGTACTACGCCAACGCCTCCCGCCTCACCGACGACGTCACGGCCCTGGCCGCGCAGGGGAGCCCGCTGCGGTGGATGGTTCTCGACGGCGCGGCCATCGGCGACGTCGACTACACCGCGGCGGCGGTCCTCACCCGCGTCATCGAACACCTCCGCAAACGACACATCCGCCTCTCCGTCAGCAGCGTCCTCGGCCCGGTGCGCCAGCAGCTCGACCACTACGGCATCAGCGCCGCCCTCGGCCCCGGCGCCTACTACGACACCCCCGGCGAGGCACTCGAAGCCTTCCACGCCGCAGCAGAGGTTACCGGCGAGTAAACGGCGCACGCAACGGCCCAGGCAAGGCAACGAAGCCGCCGAGGCAGAATGCCTTGCTACCCCGGTGATGTCATGTGCTGGACGCCATCGCCTGCCGGTGCCGATCCGCTGGCTGACCTGAGGGCGAGACACCCCTTCCGGCGGGCGCATGCCGCATCTACCGTTGACAACGGTTGCTCACAAGTTCGTCACGGAACGTGGTTGAACCTCCGCGGGACAAGCACGCGGAGCTGCCGGTCTATGCGCTTGGCAGCAGCTCGGCGCTTGTCAACCGCAACGCTCAGATCAGGCCGTTCTGTACCGCTCAGCCGCAGCGAGTCCACCATCGAGGGGCCCGCGCATACTCGGCATCGATAGGAACCATAAGGAAGGCACGCGGTCTCACGTTGAGTGATCATCCCTGGGCTTGAACCAGGCGCACGGGCCTGCTCGCTGCGTCAGCTGGGCTCCCGCAATCTTGCCTTAATCGTGTGTCAAGGCTGCGCTGGCACGCTGTCGTGCGCAGGCGATGCGGGGGGGTCAGCATGAGCGTACGCGGGACGGTGACCGGCGGGGTGGCGTTGATGGCCGGGGGGCTGGTGACGTCGGCGGGGAACGTGGCCGGGCCTGTCGCCGGTTGCCCGGCACTGACTATAAGCAGGCTCTGTCCGGGACCAGGAGATGGTGGCCGGCGTGGCGGGCCCGGTTCGGCCTGGCTGAGGTGTGCGGCAGCGTCGGGGCTGCCGCCGGGTTCGCGGCCGGGTACCGGGCCGCCGGATCGCTGGTCACTGCGGCCGGGCTGGCCACCATCGGTGAGTTCACCGGGTTTTACGGCTGTGTCGGGACCAGGACGGTGGTGGCGGCCTGCCGTGCCACCACCCATCTGGCCGGGCGGGGCAGGCTGGCCGCGGGGGCGTGGCACGCGGTGACCGAGCAGCTGGCCTCGTGCGCGGCTGCGGAGGTCCTGGACTTCTTCGTGATCCGTCCCGGTTGCCTGGCCGGGGCTGCGTGGCTGCTGAGGGGGCTGCCGGGCGGGGTGTGGCTGGGGTTCGCTGCCGGGAAGGCCGTCGCCGACCTGGCCTTCTATGGCGTGGAAGCCTCGGCGCGCCGGAGCCTGGCCCGGTCGATCGCGGCCTGAACACGTCAGCCCGCCCGCAGACTCTGATTCACCCTGGATTTGCCGACACGGGTCACCAGCCGAATCGCGCTAGAACCTCCGATATGCACGGTTGCCTCGAAGCCGACTGTGAACCAGTGAGGCGTCCAGATCAGGGTGATCTGCATGCTGCCGCGGGTGGCCCGGTATCTGGGTTGCTGACTGACGCTTCCGGACCAGCGCGGGCGCAACCTCGCCTCTGCCTCTGGCCCGCTGCTTTCTGGATCTTGGTGCATGTACCCGCGCGCAGCCGTGGCCAACTGCCGGGCCATCACATCGGCCAGTTGCAACCGGCACCGGGTCAAGCGGGCCAGTCATAAGTGAGCTGCCTGGTGTTTCCGGACAGGTAATCTGCGGCTCATCACACGGCGATTTCCAGCCGTCACGGCAGGCAGCCCGCGAGGGCGGCATCGCCGCAGTGGCCGTGAGCCCGCCTTGGCGGGCGGGCAGGACGGCTCAGGTCAGCTCCGGCGGGGCGCTGGTGACCGCGACCGGCCGGCGGACGCTCTCCGCCCGGGCCGGCTGAGGGCAGGCACCGGGATGCCTGGCCACCCGCGCCCGGTGCTGGCTGCCGCGGTGGCCGCCCGCTGGAACGCTTCTCACGCCACCCAGCGATCAGGCTCAGCACGCAGGCGAGCAAGACGAGCAGGTAAATGGGGTTGCTGAAGACGAACAGCGCGCTCCTCGCAGGCGAGGGATCGTTCTGGGTACCCGCGGGCCAAGGGGAAAGGAACACGAACGCCTGTATGCCTGCATAAAGCGCGGTTGCCACCGCCATCGCCCGGCCGGGCCGCAGAACCGGCTGCCCGCCCTGCGCCCGGGCCGGCCTGAGCGGCTGGGCTGCGGCCGCCCCGGCGGGAAGCCCGGCGGTGACCGCGGCCAGCTCCGCGTAGGTCCGCGACGCGAACGCCTGGCCTACCCGCAGGTCGAATTCGTCCTTGGCCAGCATGCCGCGCACGAACGCGGCCTTGACAGTGCCGATCACCTGCTCGCGCTCAGCATCCGACACCCGCAGGCGTCCGCGGCCCGCCGCGGACGCTGCCAGCTCATCTCCCGGCCCTGTCACCATCGCCGCCCCCGTCATCACCATCCAGGGGAAGCCTAACGCGGTGTCGCCCTGGCGTCATCCTCGCAGCTGCCATGACCGGAGAGAGCGCGCCGATATCACAGCTGGCCACGCCATCACGGCGCGCCGCAGGAAGCTTCGCCGCACCGTGCCGGCCGGACAACACGACGGCGGAAGGCGACACGGCCCGGCCCCGGGCAGTGCGGCGCGAGCGTCTTTGATCTCGCGCCAGTGCGGGCAGCGGCCCGGCGTGTCGCTGGGCGGGCCGCCCAGGGCCGCAGGCCAGCGCGGATGCCGCCCCGCAATTGCGGCGATGAAGGCGCCCGCGAGGAGACGCACAGAACTAGAGCGCCTGCGTGCAGGTGCCATGCTTCAGCGCTGCTGACGTCAGCCGGAAATATTCGGCCTATCACCGCATAGGCCCTCAGGGCGCTAACGTTGCGCGATCGATGATCGGTGTCATGGCAGATGGGTCCAGATCCGTCCCTCGATGCGGTCGATGTCGTCGCCATCCGGCAGCCGGCGCAGCGCGTCGGGTGCCCGCGCCATTTCCAGCGCTGATACTGCCGCGTCGAACCCATCCTCTGTTGCCGCCGCCATTCCGCGGAAGAGATCTGGCAGCTCGTCCTTTGGATAGTGCGCGTTGAGATGTTGGAGGCACGCCTGGGCCGATGACTTCACCACCTTGCCGGTGAACAGGCGAGGGTAGATCTCGATGATGGTCGCATCGCCCGCTGGCTCGAAGGGCCAGATGGTGAACCCGGCCTCGGCGAGCTCGTGGAGTATCCGCATGCCGCGGATCGAGCCGGTGCCGACCGCGCCCGCGCCGCCGATCTGGAAGATTGACCGTGGTGACCCGCCGATCGCCTGCTCGGTCCGGCGCAGCGGATCTGCCGGATGCTGCGGGCGTTTGGTGGTCCGTCCCCAGAACGGCCCGGCGGCCGAGGTAAGCCATGACCCGCCGTCGCGGTATGCAGCGCGCCAGATATCCCGGCCGCAAGCCCAGCCGTTTGCCGTCGCGTACCACTGCAGGAAGCCGAACGCGAAATCAATGCCAGCTACCAGTTGGCCGGACCTGCCACGCAGGCGGATCAGTTCATCCCGGAGTTCCGGCCGCGACCGGCCGTTCTCCAGGCGGCGGAACAGGCCGTCCTCGATCACGGTCATCCACGTGGTCCGGCCCCTGTCATCCAAGCGGCCCGACCAGTCGATGGCGACCAGCATGAGTTCCGTCACGGCGTGATCGTAAACTCAGCGCCCCTAACGCCCGGACCGGCCCTCGTGCGCCGTGGCCTGACGCCAACTACCCCGCGGCGACGCTCCGCGACCACAACGCGAACGCGAACCGCCTAATTGTGATCGGCGGCCCGACCGTCGAATGACGGTTTCCGCTGCGTACCGAATGGTCGTTATGGCGCCGGGTGGCCGGGGCGCCGGGCTAGGTCCTGGCATGCCTGGCGTACCGGCGCGCCCGCCCGGCTGGCGGCGGCGCGGATGTAGGCGACCGCCGCGAACAGGGCGTACTGCCAGAAGTCGTCGGTCTGCCACCAGGCGACCTCATCGAGCAGGTCCGGCTCGGTCCGGCCATGGAGGGCTGCCGCGGCCAGCACTGCGTACTGGAACTTCTTGTTCTCCCGCCCACGGAAGGTGCACTCGCGCAGGAACCGCTCGCGTAGTTCCTCCAACGGCAGCGGGTCGGCTTGGCTGGCTTCGCACCAGTTCAGCGCGTCCGCGGCGACGTGGAGGAACACCTCGCCGGGAAAGGTGCGACATGGAGGAACACCTCGCCGGGAAAGGTATTGCCTCGCGGGTGCAGGGGCGCGAGCTCGCTAACCAGCTCGAAGATGTCAGCGTCGCGGGCAAGCCCGTCAAGCAGGACGCGGCGGGCGACCGCGGTGTCCCTGGGGAGTGGGCCGCTTCCTGGCAGGCATACACCGACGGTAGGGCAGAACCACTGAGCGCGCGCGGCCTTACCGGCGGGTGCCGGGCAGTTTCGTAGTACGATTCCTGGGTGGAGGTTCTCCGCTCGGCGCTGCGCCATGGTATCCCGGGCGAGGACATCCTCCACGCCGTCAACCATGCGATCACGATCGACGAGGCGGGTGATGACCCGGTGCGCTGGCTGGTGCTCGGCCCGGACCGGGCCGGCAACCTGCTGGAACTGGTGGTGATAGACCGGCCGGATGGCCCGGCGGTCATCCACGCCATGCCGATGCGAGCCCAGTACCGGCGGCTGCTCCCGAAGGGCAGGCGAGAACAGGAATGAACGACCACGGACGCCGCAAGGACGGAACGCCGATCACCGACGCGGATGTCGAGGCGATGGCCGACGAGGCCGAGCGCGGCTACGACGTGGACACACTCCTGCGCCGTCGGCCGGGCGGCCGGCCGCCGCTGGGATCGGCGGCCGCCAGTGTCGAATCCGTGCGGCTGGACCCCGAACTCAAACGAGCCCTGCTAATCCGCGCAGCCGAGGAGCACGTCAGCGTCTCGGAGGTGATCCGCCGGGCCATCGGCGAGTACCTGCGGGCCAGCTGACCAAGTCTCGGGCGCGGCAGAACCACTCAGCTGCAGGGCCCCGGCCCCCGCCGACCCGCGCAGTGCAGTGACATACCCACCTGTCGTCACGCTGCGTCGTTACCTCATAAGCTGCGTGACGTGCGTGAACCGCCGTTCTGTTTTTTCGGGGGCCCGTGAGCGACCGATAGCTGCTGGGCGCATATCGGGGTGTTCTCGCGAGTCGGGGGTGATGGCCGGGGGCCTGCTCTGGCCGTGCCGTGGTGGTGTCGGCGGGGCCTGTCATCGCCTGGTACCGGTCAGGTGGGGTGGGTCGGGCTGCTGGCGCGGGGCCGCCCGGGCTTGCGCATCTGCCCGGTGTCGCTTGGCAGCCGGCCTGCGTCGGCCAGCGCTTGGCGCAGCAGGTACTCGATCTGGGCGTTGGTGCTGCGCAGCTCGTCGGCGGCCCAGCGGGCCAGCGCGTCGTGCACGGCGGGGTCCAGCCGCAGCAGGATGCTCTTGCGCTCGCTCATCGGGTGACCGTGCCCGCCGTCACTGGTACAGGGTGCCGGTGTTGACGACCTGCTGGGTGGCTTGCTCACTGCACAAGACCACGAGCAGGTTCGATACCATCGCGGCCTTGCGCTCCTCGTCTAGCGCGACCACGCCCTTCTCCTCCAGCTGGGCCAGCGCCAGCTGGACCATGCCGACGGCGCCCTCGACGATCTGCCGCCGTGCGCCGACGACCGCGCTGGCCTGCTGCTGGCGCAGCATGGCCTGGGCGATCTCGGGGGCATACGACAGGCGGGTCAGCCGGGACTCGGTGATGTCTACCCCGGCCGGGGCGACGCGATCGGCGATCTCGGCCGACAGCCGCTGAGTCATCTCCTCGGTGTTGTCGCGCAGCGACAGCTCGCCGTCCCAGTGGCTGGTGTAGGGATGACTGGAGGCGATGTGCCGGACCGCGGTCTCGGTCTGGAACGCGACGAACTGGGGGAAGTCGTCGACCGCGTACAGTGCCTTGGCGGTGTCTTGCACCTGCCAGACGACCACCGCGGCGATCTCGATCGGGTTGCCGTCGGCGTCGTTGACCTTGGCCACCGCGGTCTCGTGGTTGCGCAGCCGGACCGAGATCTTGCGCCGCTTGGTGAGCGGGTTCACGAACGTCAGCCCCGCAGTGCGCACGGTGCCCTGATACTGGCCGAACAGCTGTACGACCCGGGCCTCCCCCGCCACCACCTGCACCAGGCCGGACAGGATCAGCCCGCCGGCCACCAGCAGAAGGGTGGCCCACAGCGCCGCCGCGCCGCTTCCCGGGCTCTTGCTCTTGGTAAGGGCTGAGACCAGCAGCCCGATGCCGACGATCAGTGCTGGCAGGGCGATCACCAGGGCCGCGGCGCCGGGGATGGACCAGGCTTGGTGCTCGGCCGGCGGCGGTGCCGCGGCCGGCTTGTCTGTGCGGACGCGGGGCTGCGTGACCATTCCCTGTCACCTCCGGTTGCCTTGCCTGGCTACGTGTTTAGCATAATGATATCAGTTTAAAGGGCAAGGACCCGCCCGGCGTGGCGGGACGCAGCGGCCCTGCTAGGCGGCCGGCAAGGAGC
>Ga0302181_10003551_pt1 | contig 10650 bp, 10 predicted proteins | sample I_Palsa_E3_3_FD_198786 | JGI IMG/M metagenome (GOLD analysis project Ga0302181, IMG submission 198786) | Peat permafrost microbial communities from Stordalen Mire near Abisko, Sweden - I_Palsa_E3_3 | ecosystem: Environmental > Terrestrial > Soil > Palsa > Peat permafrost | place: Sweden... | reverse complement strand
GCCGAGCCCGAGGACCAACCCCCGGAAAATGCGGGCTGAGCCCGCTTAACCTGTGGGCAGCACTCCGGCTGGGCCCCGTCTCCGCAGGTCACGCCTAAACGTGAAGACGTCACATTTCAGCAGTTCAGAGGCATGTTGTGATCTTGGAAAATGATCTTTGACTTCCTGCATCACATAAGTCGTGCCGGCTCTCCGGCCTGGTTCCTGCGCGGAAATCTTCGCAGGTCAGGTCCATTTAGCAAGTCTCGGACGCTGTCAGTGCCGGTGAGAGCCGTTTCCTGGGAGCCAAACCAGGAGCCAGCAGATGATCTGCGGGGCCCGACCGAGGCCATCTTGCGTGCGTCTGAGTTGCCCAGCGCACCAGCCTACGCGAAGTGACTCACGCAGCGGACAGCCAGGTCGTCGGCGAACGGACCTGCCGACTATTTGCGGATCACGAGTTGGTTTGCCGATCCGATGAAGACGCTCAAATTATCCTGATCTGGATGGCGCGGGGGCGCCGTTTCCTGTTGTTCACGGAACTTCAGCACCGGGCTGGTGTCAAGGGCAGCGCCCCGGCCGCCGCCGGCCGTGCCAGGCACGTCCGGCCGTGCCTGGCACGGCCGGACGCACTCAGGTCCCGGCCGGGTCACCAAGCGCTTGGATGAGCTGTGTCCGGGAGGCCACGCCGAGTTCCGAAATACCTTGCGGAGGTGGTATTCAATGGTGCTCGGGCTGAGGAACAGTTGCGCGGCGGCCTATGTGTTGGGGCTCCCGCGGCGTCCAGCCGGGTGATCCGCTCCTCCTGCGCGGTCAGGCTCTCCCGCTTGTGTCCGGCGGACGATGGCCCCGGGCATGGCGGGCAGGCCCCAGCGGCCTTATCCGTCATCTGCGACATCTCGCGGAGCACCCGAGATGCCTAGTCTGACGACTCTTCCTTAACCCTTTCTCGCGTCCCCAGCCTGGCGCCCGGTCACCGGCCGCAGGCGCAGGCCAAAGGTCACGCACGGCGGTCAACCAGTCAGCAACATGGGTCCCATCCGCACGCGCCGCACGGATTTCCGCGACCCGGATCTCGGCCGCCGTGTCGAGTCCCGTCCGTGGCTGCACCGGTTGCGCTGGATCCCGTGGCTGTGCCGGTCCCTTCGGCGGCACTCGGCCCCTTGGCTGCAGTGGGTCCCGTTATTACCGGCACCCCGCGTTATTGGGGGAAGGCTACGGCGCGAGTGCCCCGGCCACCTCCTGATCTATAGCGAACAGCATCTGCGGCAGATCCTCACTGAGTACGCGCAGCACTACAACGAAACATCGACCTCACCGATCGCGGGAATAGCGACCTCCGCTGCACGAGCCCGGTCAGCCCATCGATGTGACCGCCCGGATCAAATGCAGGCAAGCCGCCCAGGGCCTGATCAGCGAGTACTGGAAAGCAGCATGACGAGCAGAGAAAACACCAGACCAGAGATGGTGTGCGAGTTCTGGCACGGCACACGGGGTCCGTGCTGTGCACCACCGGCTCACGCTGCAGGCACGACGGGCTGGGAAGGTCCGGCGGCCGTCAACCTCCGCGGCCATACGCTGGCTGCCGCGCCGTAGAGGACCGCGGCGACCACCCCGCCCACCACCGGCAGGGGCAGCGTGTTGTAGAAGAAGCCAGGCAGGAAGTGATCTCCCCAGTAGCCGATGATGAAGCCGACGATTACCGCGGCGATGGCGCTTGGCACGATCCGGCCGGCGCGGCCTTGGGGTTGCTCGAAGAACGCCTGGACCGCAGTACGGCGCCGTTGCACGTAGATCCAGTCCATCAACATCACGAACGTGAAGGGGATGATCACGTCCCCGGCATCGTTGAGCAGGGTACTCACGTGTTGGACGATCCCGGCGATCGCCAACAGGATCCCGCCGATTCCGAGGATGACAGTCGCCAATGGCTGTTCCCAGCGCATCGGCTTGTGGACATTGTTGAGCACGACCAGCAGGTCCACGGTGGACGGATAAAGGTTCATGGCGTTGGTGTGGAGGACGGCCAAGGCGGCGCCCAGGGCGGCCACGAAACCCCATCCTGAGATGTGGGCGCCGAGCAGGGCGATGTTCCAGCTGCCGGTGGCCTGCTGGGAGTAGGAGCCGACGACGCCCAAGACCAGGACCGCGAGCATGATGCCGACCGAGGGCACCAAGAAGTACGAGGCTTTGGTCCCTCCGGTCTTGGCCGACGGCACCGCGAACCGTGAGGTGGTGGACAACTTGTAGGTCCAGGCCAGCAGCGAGAACGTTAGTACCGTGGTGAGCGCCGTTCCCCAGTTCATCGGCACGGTCTGCTTCGGGTAGTGCAGGGTGTAGTGCGTGACCAGGTAGATGGTGAGGGCCAGATAGCAAACGATGAGCACGCCGCTGGTATAGCGGTAGAAACGCTCAAGCCACTTCATGCCGTACAGGACCAAGATGATCTCGGTTCCGCCGACGATGACGTCCCACAGGTAGGTAGACGAGTGGGTGATCGCCGCCAAGATCGAGGCGCCGATCTCCGTATTGAGCCCAAACCAACCGAGGTTCACGACGGTGAACAACGACGAGAAGAGCAGCGAACCATCCCACCCGAAGGTCTTCCTCGCAACCACCAGCGCGGTCAGCGGTACCTGCCGGCCCATCTCCGAGAACAGCCCAGCTGGAATTGCGCCGATCAGGAACGCCACCACGATGGCCGCGATCATGTAGGCCAGCCCGTAATGGAACAGCAGAAATCCGATCAACGGCGTGGTAGCTGAGGCCGATGCCATCAGCCAGACGATGAACATCTTGCCCGGTGTCATCGTCCGCTGCGCCTCCGGGACAGGGGCCACGCCGACGGTCTCGATGTCAGCACCCAGCCGTTGCCGCAGGGAGCGTGGCTCAGTCACGGGATTCTCTGGCTGTGTGGTGTCTGTAGTGGCCATGAGTCCTCCAGTTTCTATTTGGGCGTGCTCATGACGCCGCGGATGAGGAGGGCCTCAACGAGCCGGGGTGTTCAGCCCAGTGCGTCGAGCACGGCGTGCTCGCCGACGCGAGCTTTATCTTCACTGCGGGCCAGGATCGGCTATCCAGGTCGGATCGCGCAGGAACCACGAGCAGAGGCTGCGGCACGAAAGGCGTGAGGCGCGATTTACTCCTGGTCACGGCCGGGAGCCAGCAGGGTCGCTCAGTTGCCGTACGATCACGCAGCAGAGTGAGCGGGGAACAGCGGTTCACTCGTTTCGACACGCCTTCCCTCCTCGGCTCAGCACCCCCGCCTGCGCAAGGCGCACCAGGGATCGTTACGTCGAGGAGGCGTTCGCCGGGGTCTGGAACGGCGTCACCAAGGCGAATATACGAATGTCTTACCATCGAATGTACGCGCGCCAGACATGTCACCGCAATGCCCGGTCGGAGAAGTAACCGAGAACAGCCGATGGGGCCAGCGAAGAGTTGCGGTCTGCCCTTTAGTGGGATGCGGCTCGCCTGAAGGGTCGCCGGCAAAGGCGGCACTTGTCCGGCTCGGCGCCGAACCGGGCACTTGCCGTCCTGCCGCCGGAGGGTCCGGCCGGCGTCTCGGGTGACGATGTAGTCCCCGCCGAGGTCCTCGTCAGCGTAAACGGAGGATGGCGGCCGTTCAAGCGGGCGGAGATGAGGTTACGGCCTGGTCCGGGACCTCCGGTGTCCGAGGAGGCCGACTGGAACCGCCTAGGGCCCGGAGGGGATCAGGCCAGGCGGCCCTCGGTGTCATCGATGACGTCGTAGATCAGGGGCGGCGCATCGACGGGCCGGGGCGACCAGCCGAGCGCGCCGAGCACGGCCTCTTCGCCGACCCGGGCTGCTTCTTCGCTCCGGGCCAGGATTGTCCCGATTACCTCGCCGCGCTGGAGCCGGTCGCCGATCTTTGCATGGAGGGCGAGGCCGACAGCGGGATCGATGACGTCGTCTATCGTTTCCCGGCCGGCCCCGAGGGCACCTGAGCCGCGACCGATCGCCTCGGTGTCGACCGTGGCGAGCCAGGCGTCTTGCTGGGCACGGATGTCGTGAACGACGGGCGCCATCGGCAACAGCGACGTGTCGTCGACGACGTGCGGGTCGCCGCCCTGCGCCTCGACCAGACGCCGGAACCGGTCAAGCCCAGCGCCACTGCGCAATGCGCGAGCAGCTCGTTCCTGTCCCGTCTCAACGTCTGCGGCAGCGCCCGACAGGGCGGCTAGGTGGCCGACGAGGGCGAGGCAGAGGTCCACGAAGCGGGACTGGCGATTGCCCCGAAGCACCTCGATCGCTTCCCGGACTTCGATGGCGTTACCTACCGTGTCCGCCAGCGGCTGGCTCATGTCGGTAATCACCGCCCGGGTAGCGCGGCCGGAGTTGTTTCCGAGTGCCACGCATACTCTGGCCAGTGCCCGGGCGTCGCCGGTAGTCTTCATGAACGCCCCTGAGCCTGCCTTGACGTCCAGAAGAATCGCCTGGGCCCCGCCGGCGAGCTTTTTGCTCATGATGCTGGAGGCGATGAGAGCCGTGTTGCCGACTGTGGCGGTAACGTCGCGCAATGCGTACATGGCCCGGTCGGCGGGAACAAGGTCGCTGGTCTGGGCGCACACGGCAAGGCCGATGCGTCCGACCTGAGCGATCAGCTCACTGGTGGTGAGCTGGGTGCGCATACCTGGAATGGACTCAAGTTTGTCCAGGGTTCCGCCGGTGAAGCCCAGCCCCCGGCCTGACAGCTTGATGATCTGCATGCCTAGCTCCGCGGCTAGCGGAGCGACGACGAGGGTCGTGCTGTCACCAACGCCGCCGGTGGAATGCTTGTCAACCGTGGGCCCTGAGAGCGGGGAGAGGTCGAGCTGGGCGCCTGAGGCGAGCATAGCGTCGGTCAGAGCAGCTGTTTCCTCATAGGTGAACCCTCGGAGGTAGCCGGCCATCAAGAAAGCCGCCATCTGATAGTCCGGGATGTCGTTCGCCGTGTAGCCGAGGATGAGCTGGCGCAAGTCATTACCACCGACAGCGTGACCGTCCCTTTTGGCGGCGATGAGATCCACGATGTGCATCGCTACACGCGCCTTGCTGATAGGTCGAGTTCGGTGAGGACGGCGGCGGTCGACGATAGTCCGAGGCGGGTAGCGCCGGCATCGACCAGGGCCAACGCGGCCTGGGCGGTGTGGATGCCTCCAGAGGCCTTGATACCGAGACGCCCGCCGACGGCCGCGGCCATGATCCTGATGGCTTCGCCGGTGGCGCCGCCGGCGGGATGGAACCCTGTGGAGGACTTCACGAAGTCGGCACCTGCTGTTTCTGCCGCGTGGCATGCGGCGGTGATCTGGCTGGGGGTCAACACGGCGGTCTCGATGATGACCTTCAAGATCTGCCCGCCGGTGAGGACCTCTCGCACGGCGGTGATGTCGGCTCTGACGCCGTCCCAGTCGCCGGGTAGCGCGAGTCCCAAGTTGATGACCATGTCGGCCTCGTCCGCTCCGTCGGCGCTGGCCCGAGCGGCCTCGCAGGCTTTCACCTCGCTTCGGTGGGCGCCCGCCGGAAAGCCGATCACCGAAGCCACTTTGACCGGGGAGCCCCGGAGCCGGTCTGAGGCCAGAGCGACCATTGTGGGGGAGATGCACACTGCGCAGACGTGCAGCTCCAGGGCTTCTTCACACAACGCGGCGACGTCATCGGCGGTCGCCTCGGGTTTGAGGAGCGTGTGGTCGATCATGGCTGCCAACGCGCGGCGCGTTTCGGTCATCGGGGCTCCCGCTCAGTCGGTTCGAGGACGGTGTGCAGGTCGTGTTTGAGGCGGCTGAGCTCGCTGGCAGCCGTCTTTCTGATGGCGCCGACGTCGTCGAGTTCTCCGACAGGGAGGACGACCTGAAGGTAGACCTTGAGTTTCGGCTCGGTTCCGCTGGGTCGGACAACCACGCGGGCGCGTTCTCCACTGCGCCAGATCAACACATCGCCGCGTGGCAGTTCCAGCGTTGCCTCGTGACCGTCGGCGGTTCGATGGATCCCGGTTGCGGCGTCGTCGATCTCGGTCACGGGATGGCCCAGCAGTTCGGCTGGCGGCGAGGACCGCAACGCTGTCATGATCCGGCTGATTCGCTCTGTTCCGGCCTCTCCGGGCAGCTCGAGGGAAAACTGGTCGGTGGCGTGGAGCCCGAAGCGGCGAGCGATGTCGTCGAGCCGGCCGGCGATAGTCCGTCCTTGACGTTTTGTTTCTGCGGCGATCCCTGCCACGACCAGAGCAGCGGAGATGCCATCCTTGTCGCGCACGACGTTGTTGACTGCGTAGCCGATCGCCTCCTCGTAGCCGAAAAGGAAGCGGAAATCAGGTCGAGCGGCCGTCTCGTGCATGATCCATTTGAAGCCGGTGAGCGTCTCGGTGTAATGCGCTCCGGCGGCATGAGCGAGCTGGCGGAGCAGGCTTGACGACACGACGGTGGTGGCGACCTGGGCGTGATGCCGGTCCGTGGCCCGGGCGAGCAGGTAATCGCCGATGAGCGCCCCCACCTCGTCGCCGCGCAATACCCGCCAGCCGCCGGGCTCGGCGCCGGAAGGGATGGCCATGGCCAATCGGTCCGCGTCAGGGTCGTTGGCGAGAACCAGATCGGCGCTGACCGCATCGGCTTCGGCAATGGCAAGGTCGAGTGCGCCTGGTTCTTCGGGATTGGGTTTGGGCAGGGTCGGGAAGTCCGGATCCGGTTCGGCTTGGAGCGGCACCACGTGCGGGGCAGCAAAGCCAGCTCGGTCGAACGCGGTGAGGAGCACCTTGCAGCCGACACCGTGAAGAGGGGTGTACACGGCCCTGATGTCGTGGGTATCGATCGCGGGCAGGGCGGCGATGACGGCATCGAGGTATTCGTCGACGATGTCCGCGCCCACCGGCTGGCCGCAGTCACCCAACGGGACTCGAGCCAGCGGCCCGACCTTCCCGATGGCGGCGGAGATCTCTTTGTCGGCAGGCGGGGCGATCTGGGCTCCGTTCCCCAGGTAGACCTTGTAGCCATTGTCTCGTGGCGGGTTGTGACTGGCGGTGATCATCACTCCTGCCGCGCAGGCGAGGTGGCGGACGGCGAACGCGAGCAGCGGAGTTGGAAGCTGACCGGGGAGACGCAGGACTCGCAGTCCCGACCCAGAGATCACTCTGGCGGTTTCTTCGGCGAAGCGCTCTGAGCCGTGACGGGCGTCGTAGCCGACCACGACCCCCGCCGCGGCTGCCCGGGGAACCGAGTCCGCCAAGTAGGCGGCGAGCCCGGCGCTGGCCCGGCGGACGGTGGCCACGTTCATCCGGGTGGGTCCGGCACCGAGGGGCCCGCGCAGTCCGGCGGTACCGAAGTGCAGGCTTCCGCGGAATCGATCTGCCAGCTCGCAGTGGTTACCGGTATCAAGAAGGGCGCGCAGTTCCGCCCGGCACCAAGGGTCGGGATCGTCGGCGATCCATGCCTCCGCCACCTCGGCCAGGGAGCTGCCGATCATCCGGTCGTTCGGCGCGCCGGAGGCGGCAGTCATGGCTGCACCGGCGCCGAAGACCGACGATTCAGATCGGCTCGGCGACCGGGCACGCCCAGCAGCTCGCCCGCCACCGTTGTGTTGAGCCCGAAAAAGGCTGCGTTCACGCTGGTGAACACCAATGAGAGCAGCAGCGGCAGCAGGGAGCAAAGGACACCGGCAAGGATCAGTACGACACCCACGAAGGGCGCGTTCAGGCCGTGCGGGGAACCTGCCGCGACGGCGAACCGCAAGTCCGCGCCAGCCGCGATCAGGAAGATGCCTGTCCCAGTGCGCATCGCCCGTCCCGCCGCCGCCGGCGGACCGTTCTGGCGCCCCCCTGTGGGCGTGTTCACCGATTCAACCAGCCAGGCCGTCGGCCAGTGTCAGCCCGGCCGGTGAGCAGGTGGCAGTCCAGCGGGAGCGCCGCGCCGACGATGATGGCGGAGCCTTGTGATCTCCGGCTGCCGGCCAGCGCAGGCCGGCCTGCGGCCGGCCAGGTAACGATCCATGCGGTGATGCTCATAACCGGCTCCTCAGCCAGTAGCGGATCTCCCGTTCGCGGTAGCCGGACTTACCTGGCAGATCGCAGTGCGTTAGGCCTGCCAGGGCTTTCGTCATCCTTTGCCTGGTACCTTGCGGGCACCGGCCCGGACGCAGAAAAATCCAGAACCTGCGCTGCTCCCGCCATATTCACGGGGGCAACTGCCAGGGTCCGGAGCGGCACTTTCAGCGTACGCTCCGCTGCCCCCCCCCGCGAACAGGGCGTACAGCACTCCGTGGCTCACCTCTTCCGCAGCCCAGGTGACGTATGCCGGTACCGGAGGACCAGGACGACCGAGCTCAGCCGGCGGCAGGGCTCCCCGACCTGCCCTGCCGATGGTCTCGCCCAGGGTCTGGTTCGTCTTGTAGGTCCAGGCGATGTCGGCGGGCGGGAGTACCGGCAGGACGACCGGCAGGGCCGCCGCGGTCGTCAGCGCGGTGGCCAACCGCAGTCGGCCTGGCAGCGCTTGCAGCCACCCATCGATGGCCACCGCACCGGCAGCCGACGCCAGCGACCAGGCCTCCGGCCAGCCCCAGCGGCAGTCGCCTGTCCGCCCGATCCTGGCCACTACCAGCGCCAAGCCCGCCCACGCCAGCAACTCGCAGGCCGTCGTGTTGGCCACATGAGCGGCCCCCAGCAGGACCGGCATCGTGGCCGTCCCGATCGCAGCCACCAACTGCGCGCGCCGGCCACCACCGTGGCCCACCCGGCCAGCGCAGGCCACACCCGCGGTGACGGCCAACAGACCGCAAGATCGGCGTCGGGACGATCATAACGCGCCACCGGATACCGTCCCGCGAACGTCGGCGGACCTGTAGCGGCTGCGGCGCGGGTATCACGCACGTCGGCCGCCAGCGATTCCCGGCGCGATCACCGTCGCCGACCGGCTCACCCCCCACCGCCGCAGCCAGCCGCCCAGGGCCTTGCCGCGCTGCGGGCAGTCTCGGCCGGCTGCCTGTCACCGGCCGGGCAGCTGCAAATCGCCACCGCGCTGGAGGTCATCGACGCCCTGGACACCAGGCTGCACGAGCTGCGGCACCAGCTGCTGGACGCCGCCCGGCACCTGAGCGGCGCGAAGGTGCTGGCGGCGCGGCTGTACGGGGTCGGGCCGGTCACCGCGCTGGCGATGACCTGCTGGCTGGGCGGGGCGGGCCGGTTCTCCTCCTCCCGCAAGGCGGTCCGGTTCGCCGGGCTGGACGTCACCGTCCACTCCTCGGACCGCAAGGGCCAGGACGATCTTGGCAGGTTGTCCCGATCTACCAGAGGTCCCGTCTCCTACCGGCCATGCCACGCCGCGCAAGACCTACTTGACTACGCCCCCATTCGCCTAACTTCGCGGCATTGTTGCGCCACGCGCGCGGAGAGGAGTCGTCGTAGGTAGGAGACGATTTGCTTGATGTGTTGCTGCACATGAGATGAAGGTTTCGTGGCCCTTCGGCGCCGCCCTGCGGGGGGAGGCGTCAAGCCACCTCAGGGTGCGTTAGCTGAAGACTGTCGTGCTGAGCGCTGGGGAAAAGGCGGCGTAAGAGCCGTCAGGCAGGGATCAGGAAGACGAACGCGAGTGAACCACTGCTGACGTGTCGAGAGTTAGGAAACGGCATCAGAACCGGGGCGTCAATGCGGCCTTGGGATGAGCCTGGCGGATACCCGTTTACTGGCCAGGCGGTGCCCGGCATGGAGGTGGCGTGAGCCTGGTCTGCGGCTCGTGTGCGGAACGTGGGAAGGCGCGTGCTGATACTGCGCGCTGCCCGGGTGCGGGTGGCGGGCGAGAGGGAGCGCACCGGGCGGCAGAAACCGTGAGGTGCTGAGTACCGTCGCGGCGCGCGCCGGCGGACCGGCTCGTAGTAGCGGTGAGGCTCCTGTAATGGGAGCGGAGCGAAGGGGCCGGCTCATCTAGGCATGTTCGCTTGAGCAACCGGGCCTTACGGCCTGGGAGGAGACAACGTGAGCAAGTCAGGTCCGGACGGGAAACCGTTTGGCATACCTAAGCGCCTGGTGGTGCAGGCGTGGAAGCAAGTCAAGGCAAATGGTGGTGCCGCCGGGGTGGACGGGCAGTCCATCGCCGACTTCGAGGCCGACCTGAAGAACAACCTTTACAAGGTCTGGAACCGGATGTCGTCGGGGACGTACTTTCCGCCCCCGGTGCGGGCAGTGGAGATACCCAAGGCGGGGGGAGGCACCCGGTTGCTCGGCGTGCCGACGGAGGCGGCATAGTGCCGCGTCGTCCAGTGATCCTTCGGGTTTCGTGATTGTCGCTCATCCGTTCCACCCGCTGAGCGGGCAGCGGCTTGAGGTCCTGTATGTGAAGCGCCGCGGGGCAGAGACCGTGTTCGTCTGCTCAGGCGGTGTCAGCGGCCAGATCACGCTGCCGCAGGGGTGGACCGACCGGGGTGAGCCGCCGCTGGGCCGCCGGCTGTCGGCCGAGGGCCTGGCCGGACTCGACACGCTTGCCCGGTCACTTCGCGGTCGTTGACTCGGAGCCCTGTTCACGGCACTCTCTTGTGTGATGAATACACACAAGAACGATCTTCAAGGCCTGTCTGTCCGCCAGCTGCTGTCCCGCCGCCGGGCGGCGGCAGCCCGGCTCGGCGACGTGGAGCAGGTACTCGCCGGCACGCTGACCGAGCAGGCGCGCCGGTGCGGTCGGCCCGGCTGCCGGT
>Ga0302181_10003547_pt1 | contig 10656 bp, 9 predicted proteins | sample I_Palsa_E3_3_FD_198786 | JGI IMG/M metagenome (GOLD analysis project Ga0302181, IMG submission 198786) | Peat permafrost microbial communities from Stordalen Mire near Abisko, Sweden - I_Palsa_E3_3 | ecosystem: Environmental > Terrestrial > Soil > Palsa > Peat permafrost | place: Sweden: Abisko... | reverse complement strand
TTCGGGGTTGTGGCGAGGATCCAGTCCCTCATTGCGAAAGTCCTTGCCGAGTTCGTACACCCGCTCCAGACCGCCCACGATCAGCCGCTTGAGATACAGCTCGGTCGCGATCCGCAGGTAGAACTCGCGACCCAGCGCGTTGTAGTGCGTGATGAACGGACGTGCCGCCGCGCCTCCGTACAGCGGCTGGAGCACGGGCGTCTCGACCTCGATGAACCCCTCCTGATCGAGGAAACGCCGCACCGTGGAGATGATCCGGGCGCGAGTGATGAACAGTTCCCGGGCCTCATCGTTGGCCAGCAGGTCGAGTTCCCGCTGACGAAAGCGGGTCTCGACGTCGGTCAGCCCGTGGTGCTTCTCCGGCGGTGCCCGCAACGACTTCGCCAGCAGCGTAAACGCGTCCACGCGCAATGTCAGCTCGCCCCGCCGCGTGCGCAGCGCGGTTCCGTCCACGCCGATCAGGTCGCCGAGATCGAGCCCGAGCAGCCGCTGCATCGATTCGGGGCCGAGCACGTCGGCGCGCGCCTGGAGCTGGATCCGGCCCGAACGGTCGACGAGGTCGAGGAACGCCATCTTCCCCTGGCCTCGGCGCGCGGCCAGGCGTCCCGCGACGCGATGCGAGACAGTGGTCTCTTCGCCCGCGGCGAGCGTGGCATGAGCGCCGCGCACCGCGGCGATCGGCTCGACGCCGTCGAAATCATGCGGAAACGGCTCAATCCCCTCCGCCCGCAGCGATGCGAGTTTGCGCCGGCGAGCGGCGAGCAGCTCTGACGAGCCGGCGGATTCGTCGCCCATGCGCGCCGAATCCGGCTTACTTCGCGCCGACGTCGATCTTGGTGATCTTGAGCCTGCGCTCACCCTTGGGGGTCGTGACCACGACCTCGTCGCCACGCTTGCGGCCCTGCAGCGCCTTGCCGACCGGCGATTCGTTCGAGAGCTTCAGCTCGGCCGGCTTGGCCTCGGCGGTGCCGACGATCGCGTACCGCGTCGACTTTCCCGCCTCGTCCTTGACGTGCACCACCGAGCCGACGCGGACGACGTCGGTGCTGAGGTCGGAGGCATCGACGATCGTCGCCGAGCGCAGCTTGTCCTCGAGTGCCGCGATCCGGGCCTCGAGCATCGCCTGCTCGTTCTTGGCGTCGTCGTACTCGGCGTTCTCGGAGATGTCGCCGAACTCGCGCGCCTCCTTGATGCGGCCAGCGACTTCGCGCCGGCGCGTGGTGGAAAGGTGGTCGAGCTCGGCCTTGAGATTGGTGAGCCCTTCCTGGGTGAGGATGACGTCCTTGGGCATTGCGTTGAGACCTGTCTTCGAAGTTCTCGACGAGAAAAACCCGCCAGACACGGCGGGAATAGCACTTTCCTGCTCGAGTGCGCGCAGCAGTATAGGGCTAATCGCCCTGGGGGCGATTAGCCCCTAGACCTTGAGCTTGAGCGTGAGCCCGGTGCTCCGGTGACTCGTGTCGAGCGCCTGCAGCGAGATGCTCAACTGCTTGATCTTGCCCCGCCGTACCTTGGTGGCGAGGCTTGCGCTGACGCCGATCGCGGGCGGCGAGATCGTCACGGCAGCCTTCTTGGCGCCACTGCGCAGCGTGATCGTGAGCTTGCCGCGCTTGAGCGACGGCTTGAACTTCAGCTTCTTGCCGTTGCTGCCCCTGATCACGATCCCCCGGGCCAGCGATCCGGATGACCTCGAGAAGCTCAGCCCGCTCGGTAGGGAGACAACGAGTGACTTCAGCGCCGGGGCGTTGGCTCCCGCGGCGATCGTGAACGCGAGCTTCGCGTCTGCGTTGCTCAGGCCCCGCAAGGATGCGCGCGAGGGAGCCGGGGGTGCGAGGATCGTCCAGTTGAACCGCGTGCTGGCGCTGTTGGAGAACCCGTCGGCGGCGCTGACGGTGACGGTGGAGGTGCGCGCGACGGTTGGAGTACCCGAGATCACTCCGGTCGAGGCGTTGATGCTGAGGCCGGCGGGGAGCCCCAACGCGCCGTAGCTGAGTGCCGCCGCGCCAGAGTCGCTGGCGTGTATGTGGAGCGCGACGCGGCCCTTGAGCGCCGTTTTCTGGGCGCCGGGGTTGGCGACGCTGACCGTGAACACCGGCGCGCGCAGCCCGCACAGCGACGCCGCGAGTTGCGGCGCGATCATCGAGCCCAGCCCAGTGGCCATGTCGTAGCCGGTGGCCACCGGGTAGAGGCCGTTGTCGGGATCGGAGGGCAGGTCCGGGTCGTTGAACAGCGCGTCGTTGTTGGCCTCGTCGGTGATCGGGCTCGCCCCGGTGATGTCACTGAAGTTGCTCGCATAGCTCGTGCCGGCGATGTGGTAGAGCGACGGGTTGGCGAACCCGATCGACAGCCCTCGGCACGCGGGCGACGCATTGGCCAGCGACGTGAATGCCGCCCACAGGGGCGCCGCCGCGCTCGTGCCGCCGGTAATCCCCCAGGCGCCGTCTGAGAAGACCGCGTAGCCCGTGTCTGGATCGGCATCAGCCGACACATCGGGCACCTCGCGACAGAATGTCTGACCGCCGCAGGGCGCCGCCGAGGAGTTGGCATTGACCACGCCCAACCCGGCCGGAGCGCTCGACTGGTAGGAGGGCATCGCGAACGAGCTGGAGATGCCACCGCCGCTGCCGCTGGCGCGGCTGTTGACGAACCCGTCGTTCCAGACCCCCTGCACCGCCGGCCCGCCCGGCGTGTAGACCGAGGTCCCGCCCCCGTACAGCGTGGTACCGCCGACGCCGGTGGCAAACGGCTGCCCGCCCGGGTCGATCACCGACAGCGAGGCGTTGGTCTGATCGGCCTGGAAGCACATATTCGAACCGCTGTCACCCGAGGAGATGAAGAACGACTGCCCTTGGGCGGCCGCTTCCTGCAGGAGCGTGTTCTCGCTGTTGATGATCGCCGCGCCCGTGAGCGCCTCACACACGCCGTAGGAGCTCGAGATGACCTTGGCCCGGTCCTGGGACACGATCGCGGACATGATGTCGACGGTGGAGGTCTGGGGGCCCTCGTAGACGAGGATGTCCGCGTCAGGGGCCAGACCGATCACCTGCTCGATGTCGAGGGCCGACTCGCCGTCCCCTGAGCCTCCCAGCGAAGGGGACACATATGGGCCCGGGCCTCCGTCGATGTCGATGTTCGAGATCGGCACGTCCGTCCCATAGCACGCCTGATACTCGGCGATGTCGGGCGGGTCGTACGGCTGCTGCTCGAACAGCGCGACGGTTTGGCCGGCGCCGAGATCCTTCGCGCCGTACAGGCTCGAGAACTGGTACGCGGTGGCGACCTCGTCGGCAGTGAGGCCGCCGTCGCTCTGCACCGCCACCGCTGCCGCGTCCGAGCACGGCTGCGGCCCGCCGGTCACGATGTGGGGCCGTGAGGCCTGGGCCGACAGGGGCGAGGACCCGCTCGAGCGGCTCAGCCCGGCCGGCTGATCCGGCGTCACGTTGTTGAGCCCGATCACGCCCTGCACGTAGGGGGCGATCGTGGACGGCAGTGCCGGCGCCTGCGCGTTGGCGTACGCGGTCCGGCCGCTGGGCAGCGTGACCTGGGCGAGAGAGACCGAGAAGGCTTGCTCGACCTGCGAGGCCGTGCCGGTGACCGGGATCGTCAGGTCGTTCGCGGTCACCGCGCCGACGTCCAGTCCCTGGTCGCGCAATGCCGACTCCACGGCGGCGATGTGCGCCGGCGGAGATCCGAATCGCTGGGCGAACTGCGAGACGGACAGGTACGCGTGGAACACAGGTGACCCGGGAGTCGAGACCTCGGTGGCAAACGCAGCCAGGCCCGCAGGGTCCTGGGGCTCCAGGGCGATCGTCATGTGCAGCTCGGTCGCGGAGGCGATGGTCCCCGTGACACGAGCATCGCGAGGCAGCGGTGCAGTCAATCCGACGCGGATTCGCGCCGTGGAGGCCGCGGCAGCCGCAGCGCCGCAGCCGATCGCCGCGCAGGCCACCAACCCGCTCAGCAGGATATGCCACGCCCACTTCTGGTTGCCGCTCATTGCCTTGCCCCCCAAAGTTTCAAGACGTGGAAACTACTGGCCCCGTCGGCCGCTTCCGAGCCCCCGGACAGTGCGCATCATAGCGATCCGCTCCGACCCACCCGACCCATGTGCCGGACCGATCTCCGTCAGCCCGCCGCCGCCGCCACCGGCCGGCCCCGGGGCGATGCGTGCAGCAGAGCGCGCGCGGACTCCGTCGTCGGCGCCCGCTGCAACTCTGCTGCCAGCGCGCGCTCACCGCCGAGCCGGTCGACGTACCACGGGTAGAACTTGCGCAGATACCGCGCGGCCCGCTCGGGGCCGAGGTGCTCGCACGCGCGTTCGATCACCCAGTCCACCTCGTCGAGGATTTCCTCGCGGTCAGGCTCGCCCTCGCGAGTGCCGAGCAGTTGCTCGAACAACCACGGGTTGCCGAGTGATCCGCGCGCCAGCAGCACACCGGCGGCACCCGTCTGCTCGAATGCCTGACGCACCTTCTCCGGGGTGTGAAGCCCGCCGGAGATCAGCACCGGCACCGGAAGCTCCTCCACGAGCCTGCGGGCGAGCTCGTAGTCGGGCGCGCCCGTGTGACGCTGCGAGGCATGCCGCGGGTGGATGCACAGGCCCGCCACCCCGGCCTCGTCGACGAGGCGGCGAGCGACCTCGATTCCGCTGTCCTCGCCCGGGCGCCGGCCCGACCTGAGCTTGACCGTGATCGGCAATCCGCTCCCGCGAGCCGCCGCCTGCGCGAGCGCCACGGCAAGGTCTGGGTCCTCGAGCAAGGCCGCGCCCGCACCCGTCTTGCAGACCTTGGGGACTGGGCAGCCCATGTTGATGTCGATCAGGTCGGCGCCAGCCTCAGCGACGCGCTCAGCCGCGGCAGCCATCACGTCGGGATCGTGGCCGAACAGCTGCATCGAGATCGGATGCTCGTCGGGATGGATCCGCAGCAGTTCGACACAGGTGCGCTCGTTGCGGTAGTGCACGGCAAAGCTCGAGACCATCTCCGACACGACCAGGCCGGCGCCGTGCCGTTTGGCCTGCAGCCGCACGAACCAGTTGCCGATCCCGGCCAGCGGCGCCAGCACCACCCGGTTGGGAATGTCCACCCCACCCAGAGTCCAGCTATCGGTCAGCGCTCGGGACATCACGTTTCATGGTACGAATCTGGGCCATGGACCTTCGCCCGCTCGTCCAGCCCTGGCATGAACTGGTGCTCGAACAGGTTCCGGGCGCCGAGCTGTTCGACGCGCACACGCACCTGGGCCAGAACGACCCTGACGGCATGAGCCAGACCCCCGAGCAGCTGCTCGCCACGCTCGATTCGGCGCACGCCCGCGGCGCCTTCGTGTTCCCGATGCACGAGCCCGACGGCTATCCGCCTGCGAACGATGCCGTGCTCGAGTCGGCGCGTCAGTCGAACGGGAGGCTGATCCCGTTCTGTCGGGTCAACCCGCACGACGGCGCCCTCGCCGAGGCGAAACGCTGCCTGGACGCGGGCGCGCGGGGCATCAAGCTGCATCCCCGCGCCGAGCAGTTCACGCTCGAGCACCCAGCGGTGAAGTCACTCGTCGCGCTGGCCGACGACGGCGGCTTGCCGGTTCTGATCCACGCCGGGCGGGGCATCCCCGCGCTGGGCCTGCAGGCGGTGCAGCTCGCCGGCGAGTTCCCCCACGCCCGTCTGATCCTCGCTCACGCGGCCATCTGCGATCTGTCCTGGATCTGGCGGGTCGCGGCGGATCACCCCAACCTGTTGTTCGACACCGCGTGGTGGATCCCGGCCGACCTGCTGTCGCTGTTCTCGCTCGTCCCCCCCGGCCAGATCCTGTTCGCCAGTGACGCTCCGTACGGCACCACCTCGATGTCTGCCGTGTTTCAGCTTCGCTACGCGCTTCAGCTCGGTATGTCGCCGGACCAGATTCGCTGCATCACCTCCGGTCAGGCGTTGCGGATCGCCACCGGTGAACCGCTACAGCCGGCCGGGCCGGCGATCGGGGAGCACGAGCAGCCTTCCCACGTGCTGCTCGAGCGAGTCTCCACCTTCCTCATGCTTGGCGCGATCGCGTCGATGCGCGGCGGAGACGGGACCGAGATGCTCGCGCTCGCGCGCCTGGCCTGCGACGTGCCCGAGGAGATCGACGACGCCCCCGCGTTCGCGGCGATTCGCGACCTCATCGACACCTTCGACGAGTTGACCGAGGCCGACGCGACCGACCGGCGCCGGTTCGCCTTCCTCATCCTCGCCGCCACCGTTGCGCGCACGCCGGAGGTGCCGGTGCCGGCGCCCGCACCCCGCTCCGCGCGCGCTCTCACGCTCACCGACGACGGCGTCCACTAGCTCCTGGGGCGCGGGCTCAGTCGACGTTGCGCTCCCAGATCAGCCTCAGCCCGACCAGCGTCAACAGGTCATCCACCTCGTCGATCGTCTCCTGAACGAACGGAACCAGCGCCCGCGCGAGCCCGCCGGTGGCAATCACGGTCGTGCCGGCACCCAACTCGGCGCGCAGCCGGCGCACGATCCCGTCCACCTGGCCCCCGAATCCGAACACGATCCCGCTGCGGATCGCGTCGACGGTCGACTTGCCAATCAGCGAGCGCGGCGGCGCCAGCTCCACCTTCGGAAGCTTGGCGGCCCGTTCGTACAGAGCATCAATCGAGATCTCGGCGCCCGGGGTGATGATCCCGCCGAGGTACTCCCCCGCCGAGGAGACAGCGTCGTAGGTGATCGCGGTGCCGAAGTCCACCACCACACAGGTGTCGCGAACCCGATCGTATGCCGCCACCGCGTTGACCAGTCGATCCGCCCCGACCTCGTGCGGGTTGTCGATGCGGATCGGCATTCCGGTGCGGATCGACGTGCCGACCACCAGCATCTCGTGTCCGAGGTAGACATGGGCCATCTCAGTCCACTGCTCGGAGAGCTGAGGCACGGTCGAGGAGACAATCGAGCGATCGATGTCGGCGAACGCGAGTCCACGCAGCGCGAGCAGGTTCGACAGCGCCGCCCCCAGCTCGTCCCGGGTCGACTCACGGACGGTGGCGAAGCGCCAGTGCTCGGCCACTGTCACCGACCCGCTCGGAAACACGCCGAAGTGCGTCTGGGTGTTTCCGACATCGACGACGAGCAGCATGGGCAGGGATTATGGGCCAGCCGGTCACACCAGGGGCGGTGCGACCTCGCGCACGGCCTGACCCGGGCCCAGCGCCTCCAGCACGTCCGCCAGCCGGACGCCAGTGGGCAGAGCGAGCTGTGGGTCGAGCTCGAGCAGCGGCACGAGTACGAATCGTCTCGAGACCACCTCGGGATGGGGCAACGTCAGGCGCTCGGATTGGTAGGCGAGATCTCCGAGCATTAACACGTCGACATCGATCACGCGCGGCCCGTGGCGGGCGCCCCCCGCTTCACGCCCCAACGCCTGCTCGGACCGTTTGCAGGCATCGAGTAATTCCTCCGGCCCGTAGTCGCTTTCCACGCGCAGGCAGGCGTTGAAGAAGTCTCGCTGGTCGAGCACGAGGCCGATCGGTTCGGTCTCGTACACCGAGGAGGACGCCAGCACCTCGATGCCGCGCTCGCGCAACTCCTGCACCGCCTCCTGCAGGTGTGCACGCCGGTCTCCGACGTTGGACCCGAGCCCGAGAAAGCCCGGCGTCACTGGGCCTCGCGCCACACCTCGACCGACACTTCGGTGACCGGGAACGCCAGTGGCGGCTCGGGCTTGGCAGCTTTGACCCACACGGCGTGGGCGTCGTACTGGTCGAGCAGACGATCCGCCACCGCGGCGCACAGACGCTCCAGTGTCTTATACGAGCGCTGCTGAGCGACGAGGTTGGCGGCGTCGCACACCTGCGCGTAGTCGATCGTGTCCTCGAGCCGGTCGGTGACCGTGGCGTCGCATTCGCCGACATCGAGTCGGAGGTCCAGCAGCAGGCGCTGGCCAACTTCGCGCTCCGCGGCGGTGACCCCCACGTGGGTGAACAGCGACAAGCCGCTGATCTCGATCGTGACCTCGGGCTCGGAACGCTCGTCGTCGTCCTCGTTTACGTCGTCGACATCGTCGAACTCGTCGGCGTCGTGCTGGCCCATGTTCCGCTGACCGTAGCAGCAGTCACCGCCAATGCGTCATGGACCGGACCGACGTCATGGACGCGGAACACGCGGGCACCGCGCTCATACGCCAGCACGTTGGTGGCGATCGTCCCGGCAATCCGATCATCGACGTCGCGGCCCGAGATGCGCCCGAGAAAGGACTTGCGCGAGGTGCCGATCACGACCGGCCGACCGAGCGCGACAAGCTCGTCGAGTCGCCGCAACAGCTCGAGGTTGTGCGCCAGCGTCTTGCCGAACCCGATTCCGGGATCGAGCATGATGCGCCGTTCCAGCACTCCCGCGCCGATCGCGAACGCCATCCGCGCCTCCAGGAACGACTTCACTTCGCTGACCACGTCGCCGTAGCGCGGGTTGCGCTGCATCGTCCGTGGCTCCCCGAGCATGTGCATCAGGCAGCAGTCGGCCTGGCTGAGCGCCACGATCTCCACCATGTGGGGATCGCCGCGCAGCGCGGTGACATCGTTGACCAGCGTCGCGCCGGCCCGCAGCGCGGCCTGCGCGACCGCGGCCTTCGACGTGTCGATGGACAGCTGGACCGGTACACCGGCGCAGACCAGGCCCTCGATCACCGGCAGCACGCGGCCAAGCTCCTCGCCGGCGGACACCGACGCGGCACCAGGCCGCGTTGACTCCCCGCCGACGTCGAGGATCGCCGCACCCTGGTGGACCAGCTCGAGCCCGTGCTGGATCGCCGCCGTCGGGTCCAGGTAGAGCCCCCCGTCCGAGAATGAGTCCGGAGTCACGTTGACGATGCCCATGACCGTGAAGTCGACCCCGCGGGCGTCGCCGTCGCTCACTGCTCCTGCTCCTCATCCGGCCAGCGTCCATGGCGGTCGAAGTATTCGCGCGCCCGCTCCTCGCGCTCACGGTCACGGTTGCTGTCGATGCTGAGGCGATACATCCAGTTGATCATCCATACGGTCAGCGCGACCAGCAGCAGCCCAACGCCGGCCCCGGCCAACGTCGTGCGCCCGTGGCCGAGCACAATCGCCACCAGACCCACCACCGCAATCCCGACCGGCAGCCACAGCCTGGTCACCGACAGCATCACCCGACGGGGGGTCAGACGGCCTTCACTCACAGCCGCAGGCGGGCTCGAACGTCATCCCCGCGGACGTTAGCTGGCCCGGTGCGGAGTTATTCGGCGGTGCCGCCCGCCAAACCTGGCCGCGGCAAGGGACGAGGCGTGTCACGGCCGGAACGCTCGGCGGGCATACCGGGAATCGGAAGCTCGGGCTGGGGGGGCGCCTCGGATCCGAACACCTCTTCCTCGGTCTGACCGTCGAGCAGAGCCTCGAACTGATCCTTCTCGATCGTCTCGCGCTTGATCAGGATCTCGGACAGCTTCGACAGCGACGCGCGGTACGTGGTCAGGATCTCCTTCGCCTGCACGTGGGCCGCCTCGACGATGCGCCTGATCTCGTCGTCGATCTCCCGCGCGATCTCGTCGGAGTAGTCGGGCTCGGCGGAGAACTCGCGACCTAGGAACGGCATCCCGTGGTCGTGGCCGAACACGCGAGGACCGAGCTTCTCGGACATGCCAAAGCGCATCACCATCTGCTTGGCCGTCGCGGTGACCTTCTCAAGGTCGTTAGACGCGCCCGTGGTGATCTCCTCGAAGCAGATCTCTTCGGCCGCGCGACCACCCAGCGTCATCGCCATGGTGTCCTGGAGCTCGGCGCGCGTGGTGAGGAACTTGTCCTCGGTCGGCAGCGAGATCGTGTAGCCCAGCGCCTGCCCGCGGGAGATCACCGAGATCTTGTGGACGGGATCGGAGTTGGGCAGATAGTGCCCCACGATCGCGTGACCCATCTCGTGGTAGGCCGTGATCTTGCGCTCCTTGTTGCTCATCACGCGGGTCTTCTTCTCCGGCCCGGCGATCACGCGCATGATCCCTTCCTCGAGCTCAACCTGGGAGATCTCGCGCTTGCCGTTGCGCGCCGAGAGCAGCGCAGCCTCATTGACCAAGTTGGAGAGGTCGGCGCCGGTGAAGCCCGGCGTCTGCCCGGCCAGCACGTCGACGTCGATCTCTCGCGCCAGTGGCTTGCCGCGCGTATGGACGTCGAGGATCTTCTTGCGGCCGAGACGGTCGGGTCGGTCCACGACGATCTGGCGATCGAAGCGGCCGGGCCGCAGCAGCGCCGGATCGAGGATGTCCGGCCGGTTGGTGGCCGCGATCAAGATGATGTTGTCCTTCATCTCGAACCCGTCCATCTCGACCAGCAGCTGGTTCAGCGTCTGCTCCCGCTCGTCGTGACCGCCACCCAGGCCGGCGCCGCGGTGGCGACCCACCGCGTCGATCTCATCCATGAAGATGATGCAAGGAGAGTTCTGCTTGGCCTGCTCGAACAGGTCACGCACGCGCGAGGCCCCCACGCCGACGAACATCTCGACGAAGTCCGAGCCCGAGATCGAGAAGAACGGCACGCCCGCTTCGCCCGCCACAGCGCGCGCGAGCAGGGTCTTACCGGTGCCCGGTGGGCCGTACAGCAGCACGCCCTTGGGGATTCGCGCCCCCAGGGCCTGGAATTTCTTGGGGTTCTCCAAGAATTCCTTGATCTCGTGTAACTCC
>Ga0302181_10003537_pt1 | contig 10670 bp, 10 predicted proteins | sample I_Palsa_E3_3_FD_198786 | JGI IMG/M metagenome (GOLD analysis project Ga0302181, IMG submission 198786) | Peat permafrost microbial communities from Stordalen Mire near Abisko, Sweden - I_Palsa_E3_3 | ecosystem: Environmental > Terrestrial > Soil > Palsa > Peat permafrost | place: Sweden... | reverse complement strand
CTCAGGCAGCGAGTCGCCGGATTCGAGCCGCCGCGCCCAGATGCTCCCGTCGCGCTACGACATGACGATCCCGGGCAACCAGCACAAGCTCGAGGCGGCCCAGCAACTCGGGAAGCTCGCCGAGGATGCCGGCATCACGCTGATCGAGATGGCGCTTGCATTCGTCATGCGCCATCCAGCCGTCACCGCCCCGATCATCGGCCCGCGCACGATGGAGCAGCTCGAGTCACAGCTCCCCGCCCTGGAGACGACACTGAGTGGCGATCTGCTCGACAGGATCGATGAGGTTGTGCCGCCGGGCACGAATGTGAACCCCAACGACCGCGGCTGGGACCCGCCCTGGCTCGCCGATGCGGCGCTTCGGCGCCGCAGCTGAAGGGCAGCTCGAGTGAACGGGATCCGATCCTAGGTGCGCATCTTCTCCGGCATCCAGCCCACCGGGCAGAAGCACCTGGGCAACTACATCGGCGCGATCGCGCAGTACGTCTCAAGCCAGGAGCGCGGCGAGGGGATCTTCTGCATCGTGGATCTGCACGCGACCACGGTCGCCTATGAGCCGGCCGAGCTGCGCGAACGCTGCTATGACACGGCGGCGATCCTGCTCGCCGCCGGCATCGACCCCGCGCGCAGCATCCTCTTTCGCCAGTCCGACGTACCGGAGCACACCGAGCTCACGTGGCTTTTGTCGAGCGTCACCGAGCTCGGGCGACTGCAGCGGATGCATCAGTTTCGCGACAAGTCGATCGCCCAGCGCGAGCTTGTCTCCGCCGGGCTGCTGCTGTATCCGGTGCTGCAGGCGGCCGACGTGCTGGCCTACCGAGCGCATGAGGTGCCCGTGGGGGAGGATCAGCGCGAGCACCTCGAGCTGATGCGCGACGTGGCACGGCGCTTCAACACGCGGTTCGGTGGCGGTGAGGAGGTGCTCGTCGTGCCCGAGCACCGCATCCCCGAGGTCGGCGCGCGCATCATGGACCTGCAGGATCCGTCCAAGAAGATGTCCACAACCGGTGGCTCAGAGCAGGGCACCGTGTATGTGCTCGACGAGCCGAAGGCGATCGAGAAGAAGTTCAAGAGCGCCGTCACCGATTCGGGCAGCGAGGTCAACCGCGGCCCGGAGAAGCCGGGAGTGACGAACCTCATTGACATCCTCGCCGCCGTCCGCGGCGTCGAGGAGGCGGCCGTGGAGGCCGAGTTCGCGGACGCTCGCTACGGCGAATTCAAGGTCGCCGTGGCCGGCGCGGTGGTCGACTACCTCGCCCCGGTGCGCGAGCGCTATCAGGAGCTGCGTGCCGATGGATCAACACTCGAGTCGATCCTCGAGGGTGGCGCCGAGCGCGCCCAGACGATCGCTTCAGAGACGCTCGCCGACGTGCGCGAGCACATGGGCGTGGGCGCGCCCCGGCGCAGCGGCGGCGTTTCCGCGTCCCCACCGGCCGGTACGGTGAGCCGATGAACCTCAGGCGTTCGAGTCGCTCCCGGGACGGGAGATGAGCGTCGCAACGCTCGAGCTTGACCTCGAGGTCTTCAGCGGCCCGTTCGATCTGCTGTTGACGCTCGTGCTGCGCGAAGAGGTGGATCTGCTCGAGCTTGCGCTCGCCGACGTCGTCCTCGCCTACCTCGACCACCTGCAGGAGCGCGGCGAGCTTGACCTGGAGAGCGCCACCGAGTTCATCGTCCTGATCGCCGCGCTGCTCGAGCTGAAGTCGCGGCTGATGCTGACGGGCGACGATGAGGAGTTGCTCGACATCGAGCCGGCCCAGGCGGCCGAGGAGCTGCTGGCCCGCATGCTCGACGCGCGCCGCTACCGCTCTGCGGCAGCTCACCTGGGGGAGCTGTTCGCGCGTGAGGACGGCGTTCGCTTCCGCGCGGCCCCGCTGCCCGCAAGTCTGCGCCGCACGATCGTTCAACCGGCCGATGGCTCCCAGGATCCGCCGGTCCTGGGCGAGATGATCGGCCGGCTGTTGCTGATGCCACCCACGATCAGCCTGCGCCATATCAACGTGCCCCGCGTCACCGTCGCCGAGCGCCTCGCTCACCTGCGGGCGCTGCTTCGGCGCGGCGCCTTCAGCTTCGATGAGGCCGTCGGCGACGCCAACAGGGTCACCGTCGCGGTCACGCTGTTCGCGCTGCTCGAGCTGTACAAGCGCGGCGAGGCAGACTGGCAGCAGGATCAGAGCTTCGGCGAGATCGCGATCCACGCGGTCCCGGCGCGCGAGCCGGCCATCCACGAGGCACGAGCCGAAGGCATCGCGGGATGAGCGAACCGTTGGAGGTGATCGATCCCACCGGTCCGTTCACCGCTGCCCGCGGGCGCCCCTCCGCCGATGCGCCCGCCGACGATGAGCGCGTGAGTGTCCCGCTCGAGGGCGATGACACCCCATCGCTGGCGCACACCGTCGAGGCGCTCCTGTTCCTGTCGACCGAGCCGCTGAGCGCCGAGGAGCTCGCCGATGCGACGCAGGCCGGCGAGGAGGAGATTCGCACGGTTCTCGAGCTGCTCGCCGAGCAGTACGCGCCCGGGCGCCGGGGAATCAGGCTGCGCGAGCTGGGCGGCGGTTGGACGTTCGCCTCGGACCCCGCCAGCGAGGACGCGGCACGCCGCCTGTTCAGCCGGCCGCGCGCCTCCACGCTGACCCCCGCCCAGGCCGAGACGCTTGCGATCGTCGCCTACCTGCAGCCGGTCTCCCGCCCGGAGATCACCCGCATTCGCGGCGTGAGCGCGGATTCGGCCTCGGCCACGCTGCTCGACCGCGGGTTGATTGAGGAGGCCGGCCATTCGCAGTTCGGCGCGGTCCTCTACCGCACGGGCACCCAGTTCCTGAAGCTGTTCGGCCTGCGCACGCTCGATGAGCTCCCGGATGTCGCCCGCTGGGATCCGGGCCCGGAGGAGCAGGAGGAGTTGCGCGAGCGGCTGCTGCGGGCCGGTGAGGCTCGCGCGGGCGGCGGCGGGGATTCCTAGCCGGCGCGGGCGGCGAGCTGACCGCAGGCCGCGTCGATATCACGTCCCCGCGTGAGGCGAACCGTGGCCGGAATGCCGCGCGATTCAAGGGCCGCGCGGAACGCGGCGATCGACTCGCGCGTGGAGCCCTCATAGGGTCCGGACTCGGTCGGGTTGTAGGGGATCAGATTCACCTTGAAGATCGAGGGTTCATCCCCGCGTCCGGAAAGGATCTTGGCCAGCGCGAGCGCCTGCTCGTAGCGGTCGTTGACGCCCGCGAGCATCACGTACTCGATGAACACCCTCCGGCGCCGGCGCTCGTAGAACGCCCGGCACGCCTCGATCACGTCGCTGAGCGGAAATTTCTCGTTCACCGGCATCAGCTCCGAGCGGAGCGCTTCGTCCGCGGCATGCAGGGAGAACGCGAGCCTGATCGGCAGCGGCTGCTCGGTGAGGCGTTCGATCCCGGGGATCCACCCCACCGTCGAGATCGTGATGCGCCGGTGTGTGATCCCGATGTCCGGCAGGCGCTCGCACGCAGCGAGCACGTTGTCGAGGTTCATCATCGGCTCGCCCATGCCCATGAACACGCAGTGGTCGATCGCCTCGATGCGCCGGAAGTGAAGCGCCTGATCGACGATCTCAGAAGCCGTCAGGTTGCGCGCGAACCGCATCGCCCCGGTCGCGCAGAACGTGCAGGTAAGCGGGCAGCCCGACTGCGAGGACACGCAGATCGAGCGCCGGCCGTCCCTGAAGCGCATCAGCACGGCCTCCAGGGGCCGTCCGTCGGCCGTTGCGAACAGCGCCTTGAGCGTGCCGTCGCTGGACTCGGCCTGCTCCCTCAGGGTGAGGCTGGAGAAGGGCAGCTCGGCTGCGAGGGCGTCGCGGAGCGCCGCGGGTATGTTCGTCATCTCCCCGTATCCGCTCACGCCCTTGGCCGCCCAGGCCCATACCTGACGGGCGCGGAAGCCGGGCTCGCCGTGGTCGGCGAGCGTCTTGTCCAGAAGCTGAAGGTCCATGATTGTCCCGTGTGCGGCCGGGTGCCTCCTATGGTGGCAGTCCATGAGTACTCCCGAGCATCTGCGCGGCTGACCGATGCGGCTTGCCAAGTATCTGGCGCATGCCGGTGTCGCCTCCCGGCGCACCTCAGAGACGCTCATCGTGGCCGGCCGGGTCAGCGTCGAGGGTGAGATCGTCACCGATCCGGCTCGCGACGTGGGCGAGAACAGTCGCGTCGCGGTCGACGGCCGCCCCGTGGCCGGAGCCGAGCCGCGGGTGCTGTACGCCGTGCACAAGCCCGTGGGCGTGCTGTCCACCGCGCGCGACACCCACGGGCGTCCCACAGTCCTCGAGCTCGTGCCCGAGCAGGGGCTGCGCCTGTATCCGGTCGGTCGCCTCGATGCCGACTCGAGCGGTCTGATCCTGTTGACCAACGACGGCGAGCTGGCCAACCGGCTCACCCATCCGAGCTTTGAGATCTCAAAGACCTACCGCGCGACGGTTGGCGGGGGCAATGTCGGCGAGCCCGCGCTCGATGCTCTCCGCCGCGGGATCGAGCTCGACGACGGGCCGACAGCACCCGCGCGCGTGCGCCGGCTGAAGGGAAACCTGATCGAGCTGACCATCCATGAAGGGCGCAACCGGCAGGTGCGGCGGATGTGCGCCGCCGTCGGTCACCCGGTCCTCGAGCTCTCCCGCGTCGCGTTTGGGCCGCTGCGGCTCGATGGGCTGAAAACCGGCGCGCATCGGCGCCTGCAGGCAGCCGAGATCGAGCGCCTGCGCTCGCTCTGAAAGAATCGCCGCCCATGGCACAACGACTCTTCGCCCTGCGTGGCGCCATCAGCGTGAATCGCAACGACGCCCAGGACATCCTGGACGGAACGACCGAGCTGATGCAGGCGATCATGCAGCGCAACGCGCTTGAGCCCAAGCAGGTCGTCAGCTGCATCTTCACGGCCACGAACGATCTCAACGCCGAGTTCCCGGCCGTCGCGGCCCGCGCCCTCGGCTTCGAGGGAGTGCCGCTGCTGTGCGCCCGCGAGATCGCGGTGCCGCGGTCGATGCCCCGCGTGATCCGCGTGCTGATCCATTACCACGCCGACGAGGACCACGAGCCCAGGCACGTCTACCTCGGCGACGCCAGCGGCCTGCGCGCCGATCTGGAGGCGGCGCAGTAGCGACGCGACCGGCCCTGCGATGGCGGTCGGGCACAATGGGCGCATGGCAATCGAGTTCTCAGAGCGCATACGGCGCATCCCCTCATACCCCGTCGCGGGCGGCTACGCCGGCGACGCGCCACTCGTGTCGCTGGCCAGCAACGAGTCCCCGTTCCCGCCGCTGCCTGATGTGCGCGAGGCGATCGACCGTGCCTCAACGACGCTGAACCGCTACCCGGACCCCTCCAACTCGCTCCTGCGTCAGCGGCTTTCAGACCGCTACGAAGTTCCCGTCTCACGGATCGCGATCGGCAACGGCTCCTGCGACATCCTCCTGGCCGCCGGCGAGGCGCTGCTCGAGCCCGGCGCGGAGATCGTCTACTCCTGGCCGTCCTTCTCGGTTTACCCGCACCTCAGCGCCGCGTCCGGCGCGCGCGCGGTCACCGTCGCGCTCGATAGCTCCTACCGACACGACCTCGACGCGATGTTGCGCGAGATCACCGTCGCCACGAGGCTTGTGATCGTGTGTAACCCCAACAACCCCACGAGTACGGCCATCCCGCTTCAGAGCATCGCCGAGTTCCTCGCCGAGGTCCCCCCGCACGTGTGCGTGATCGTCGATGAGGCCTACTGCGAGTTCAACCTGCTCGAGGATCCCGATTCCTCGATCGAGTTGCTCGACAGTCACCCGAACCTGGTCCTGCTGCGCACCTTCTCCAAGGTGCACGGGCTCTGCGGACTGCGCGTCGGCTTTGCCCTGTGCGGGTCTGAGGATCTCCCGCGGGCGCTCGACCAGGTCCGCCAGCCGTTCTTCTGCAACGCGCTCGCTCAGGTCGCCGCCGTTGAGGCGCTCGCCCACCAGGATGCCGTGCTTGACCGTGTCACCCGCACGGTCGCCGAGCGCATCTCGGTGGATGAGCGGTTGCGCGCGCTCGGTATCGAGCCGGCCGACTCGCAGGCCAACTTCTGCTGGTTTGAGCTCGGCGAAGGTCGCGACGAGCAGGCGGTGATGGACGGCCTGCGCGCGCGCGGCGTGCTCGTTCGCGGCGGCGCGGCCCTCGGTTCAGAGACGCCCGCGCTGCGCGTCACCTACGGCCTGCCACAGGAGAACGCCACGTTCCTGGATGCTCTGGCCGACGTTCTGGCGGCCACGGATCGGCGCTGAGCGCCCGCGGCCCTGCCGGCTGTCGGGAGCGCTCGCGGTCGCGAGGAGATCGCAAAGTTGTCTTCAAGCCCTCGACCTCGAGCGGTTTGTCTGCTACAAAGCCTTTAGACGACCATGAACGTGACCGCCCTGACATCTGTGCGCACCCGGTCGTCCTGCCGTACCTATTTCGCCTGGCGATTTATCTAGGCGCTTCGGCCAGAGCCCGTGCGTGAGCGGGTTCTGAGGCTCGCAGCGGGTTCCGGAACGGGACCGAGCGCCACCGTAACGGGTGCCTTTCGCGCCCCCCTCACGCGCCACCGCCGGTGGACCTGTCCCCGGCATCCCTAACATTCCCAGGCGTCAGTGAAAGGATGAATCAATGATGATCGTCATGAAGGAGACCGCGACCGACGAGGAGGTCGAGGCGGTCGTCAACAAGATTGAGCGTGCCGGCGCGCTCGCCCATCGCAGCCGGGGCGCGCGCGTGACAGTGATCGGCGCCATCGGCGACGTCGAGCAGGACGTGACGGTTGAGGGGCTCGGCCTCGAGGGCCAGCCGGGCGTGGATCGGGTCGTGCCGATCCTCAAGCCCTACAAGCTCGCCTCTGCGCAGATCACGCACGGCGAGCGAACGGTGCTGGACATCGGAGGGCGAAAGATCGGGGGCGAGAACTTCGCGCTGATCGCCGGCCCCTGCACGGTCGAGTCGCGCGAGCAGACCATGCAGACCGCGCGCGTGGTGCGTGACGCCGGGGCGACGCTCCTGCGTGGCGGTGCCTACAAGCCGCGCACATCTCCCTACGCCTTCCAGGGTCTCGGTCAGGAGGGTCTGCGGCTGCTCGCCGAGGCGAAGGCCGAGACCGGCCTGCCGGTGGTCACCGAGCTGATGGACATCGGCGACATGGAGGCCGTGCTCGAGGTCGCAGACGTCGTGCAGATCGGCGCGCGCAACATGCAGAACTACCCGCTGCTCGCCGAGGTCGGCCGCTCCGGGTGTCCGGTGCTGCTGAAGCGGGGCCTGTCGGCGACGCTCGATGAGCTGCTGATGGCGGCCGAGTACATCCTCAAGGAAGGCAACCCCAACGTGATGCTCTGCGAGCGGGGTATCCGCACCTTCGAGACCGCCTACCGCTTCACACTGGACCTGATGGCCGTGCCGGTGCTCAAGGAGCTCTCCCACCTGCCGGTGATCGTCGACCCCAGCCACGCGGCCGGCCGGCGCGAGCTCGTGCTGCCGCTGTCGCTGGCCGCGGCCGCGGTGGGCGCGGACGGCATCATCGTCGAGGTGCACCCCAACCCCGAGGAGGCGATCTGCGACGGGCCGCAGGCGCTGCGTAACGACGACTTCGCGGAGTACGCGGCAGCGGTCGAGCGGGCGACGGCGCTCGCAGGCAAGGCGCTCAGCGCCGCGTGAAGGTTGCCGTCCTCGGGGTCGGGCTGATCGGCGGATCCATCGGCATGGCCGCGCGCCGGCGCGGCGGCGCTGAGGTGTACGGCTATGACCCCGATCCGCGCGTGCTGGAGGCGGCGCGCGAGATCGGGGCGATAGATGCACAGGCGCCGGATGTGGCGGGGGCCGTCGCGGGCGCCGACGTGGTGTTCGTGGCCGCGCCGGTCGGCGCCCTCTCAGAGACGGTTCGACTGGCGCTGGACAGCGCTCCATTGAACTGCGTGGTCAGCGACGTCGGCTCGACCAAGCGCGCGCTCGCAAGTGCGGGCGCCGATGAGCGGTTCGTCGGCGGACATCCTCTCGCGGGGGCCGAGACAGCAGGCGTGGAGCATGCGCGCGAGGACCTGTTCGAAGGCGCGACCTGGTATCTGACCCCGGCGCGCGGTAGCACGGCCGGAGTCCTTTATGAGCGGCTGCATCGCCTGCTCACGAGCTTTGGCGCTCGACCCACCGCGATCGATCCAGAGGTCCACGACCGGCTGATGGCGTCGGTGTCGCATCTGCCCCACGTTCTTGCCAACCTGTTGGTCGCCCAGGCGGAGGGCCTGGTGGGAGCCGAGGGCTCGCCGCGCCTACCGGCGGTCGGCCCGAGCTTCCGCGACGCGACCCGCGTCGCGGGCGCCAACAGCGACATCTGGACAGACATCTACATCTCCAACAGCGACGCGCTGATCGCCGGTATCGACGAGCTCACGGGCCGGCTGAAGGACGTGCGCGCTGCCTTCGAGGCCGCCGATGCGGAGTGGATCACGGCCTGGAACGACCAGGCCCGGGCAGATCGCGACGCGCTGCTGGGCGCGGGTCTGACCGGCGGTCCGGTGCACGAGCTGCGGGCCTCAGTGCCTAACCGCCCAGGCGTGATCGCCGAGATCGCGCTCGCTCTGGGCGGCGAGGGCGTGAACATCGTCGATATGGCGCTGTCGCCCTCCGAGGACAACCGCCAGGGCGTGGTCGCGCTGTGGATCGGTGGCGACGAGCAGGCCGGACACGCGCAGGAATTGATCACCGAGTTGGGGTTCTCGGTGGTGCGCGCGTGAGGATGGCGCCATGAAGATGAGCTTCGGGCCCGCTCGCGGGCTCACCGGGGAGCTGAGACCGCCGGCTGACAAGTCGATCTCTCACCGCGCCGCGCTGGTCGGGGCGATGGCCTCGGAGCCCGTGCGAATCGAGCGCTACCTGCAAGCCGCCGACACCGCCTCGACGCTCGAGGCGATCGCCGCGCTCGGGGCGCTCGTGGAGGTGCGCGGTGAGGATGTCATCGTGCGCGGCACCGGTCTGCGCGAGGCGCGCGAACCGGAGGGGCCGATCGACGTCGGCAACGCCGGCACGTTGCTGCGGCTGCTGCCGGGTTGGCTGGCGGCGCAGGAGGGGTCCACGTTCACGCTTGACGGCGACGAGTCGATCCGCCGGCGCCCGGTCGACAGGATCGCCGAGCCGCTGCGCCTGATGGGGGCAGAGCTCCACGCCAGGAATGGGCGCCTGCCGCCGTTTGAGGTGCGCGGCGCGCGGCTTCGTGCGATCTCCTTTGAGATGGCGGTCGCCAGCGCCCAGGTCAAGTCATGCATTCTCCTGGCCGCACTCGCCGCCGACGGCGCGACAACCGTGGGTGAGCCCTCGCGCAGCCGCGACCACACCGAGCGAATGCTGCTGCGAGCCGGTGTCGGCATCCATCGCAACGGCCGCCACGTCACGGTCGTCAACACCGATGAGCTGCTGCTCCCCGGGCTGACGGTCCCCGGCGATGTGAGCTCGGCGGCATTCCTGATCACGGCCGGCGTGCTCGTGCCCGGCTCGCGGCTGCTGCTCGAGGACGTGGGCGTGAATTGGACTCGCACAGGGTTCCTGCGCATCGTCCGCCGAATGCAGGGCATCCTGCTGGGCGACCTGGAGGATGAGACGGGCGAGCTCCAGGCCGACGAGCCGATCAGCGACCTCGACGTTGCCCACGGAGCGCTCGAGGGCACCGTGGTTGAGCCGGAGGAGGTTCCGCTGGCGATCGACGAGCTGCCGCTGGTCGCCCTGCTGGGCTGCTTCGCCGAGGGCGAGACCATCGTGCGTGGTGCGCAGGAGCTGCGAGTCAAGGAGTCAGATCGCATCGAGGGCGTCGTGACTGGGCTGCGCGGTCTCGGCGCCGACATCGAGGCGACCGAGGACGGTTTTGCCGTGCGTGGCACCGGCGGGCTTCAGGGAGGCACGATCGACGCCCAGGGCGACCATCGCCTGGCGATGCTCGGCGCCGTCGCCGGCCTGGCCTCGCGCGAGGGGGTCGAGGTTCTCGGCATCGAGGCCGCTGCGGTCTCCTACCCTGGCTTCGTCGATGACCTGGGGAGCCTGCTCGCTTGATCCGAGCACGCCGATGCTGATCGCGATCGACGGCCCCGCGGGCGCCGGCAAGTCGACTGTCGCGCGCGCGCTGGCGCTGCGGCTCGGCTTCACCTATCTCGACAGCGGTGCGATGTATCGCTCCGTGGGCCTGCTCCTGCTCCGGGCGCCGGCGGAGCCGCCGGCGGCGCTGGCGCGCGCTGCGCGCATCGAGCTTCAGAGCACGGCGCCCGGGGAGCCCGTTCGCGTCCTATTGGACGGCCGCGACGTAAGCGAGGAGATCCGCTCCCCCGAGGTCTCAGAGGCGGCTTCGCGTGTGGCCTCGGATCCAGGCGTGCGCGAGGCGCTCGTGGCAAAGCAGCGTGCGCTGATCGCGCGCGGGGACTGGGTCGCCGAGGGCCGCGATATCGGCACCGTCGTCGCCCCGCGGGCGGAGCTGAAGGTGTTCCTGACGGCGGACCCGCGCGAGCGTGCGCGTCGGCGCGCCGTGGAGCTGGGCGCTGATCCCGACATGGTCCTGGCCGAGCAGACGCTTCGCGACGAGCGCGATTCCACGCGCGAGCACAGCCCGCTGCGAGCCGCACCGGGAGCCGTGACACTGGACACGAGCGGGTTGGCTGTCGCGGACGTCGTCGAGCGCATCGCCGAGCTCGCGGG
>Ga0302181_10003534_pt1 | contig 10671 bp, 12 predicted proteins | sample I_Palsa_E3_3_FD_198786 | JGI IMG/M metagenome (GOLD analysis project Ga0302181, IMG submission 198786) | Peat permafrost microbial communities from Stordalen Mire near Abisko, Sweden - I_Palsa_E3_3 | ecosystem: Environmental > Terrestrial > Soil > Palsa > Peat permafrost | place: Sweden... | reverse complement strand
GGCGGCGGGACCCGGAACCGTGGTCTGGCAGGAATCGGTGATCTCCCCGACGACTCCCACGCCGACGGGTCCGACGTCGCCTTGGCACTCCTTGAACATCGCGATCTACCTGTCGAACCATCCCGATCCTTCAGCTCTCGTCGTGACGACCACGAAAGACCTGCCACTGGCGGGCGTTCAGTACCCATTCCACGTAGGAGCGGATACGTGGCTGATCGTGGCCAGCAGCCCTAAGTCCCTCGTCGGGTCGCTGGGCCAAGACATGCCCTGGATTGTGCTGGGCTTCGGCGCGGTCACGGCGGTGCTGATGACTGCGGTCATCGAGACGCTGGGCCGACGCCGGGACTACGCCTCGGCGCTGGTGGAGGAGCGCACTGCGTCGTTGCGGAGCGCGATTGCCGATCGTGAGGCGGCGCAAGCCAACCTAAGCCGCCAGGAGGCCATGGCGGCCATAGGCCAGCTGGCCGCGACGGTGGGCCACGAGTTGCGCAACCCGCTTGCTGTCGTCACGAACGTCCTCTACCTCATGAAGGTGGGGTCGAAGGCCGCCGCGAACGACCCGATACACCGCCACCTGGCCACTGCCGAGCGAGAGATCTCAGCGGCCACGCTCATCGTGTCCGACCTCCTCGACTACGCCGCCGGCCGGGGACCGATTCGCGCCCCGGTGGAAATCTGCGACTTGGTGGCCGAGGCCCTCTCGGTCGCGCCCCCGCCCGACGGCGTGCAAGTCGTCCAGCGCGGCGAGCCGCAGGTTGTCGACGTGGACCGTGATCAGATCCGTCAGGCGCTGCTCAACCTCATCACCAACGGCTACGATTCGATGCCCGGCGGTGGCGTGCTGACCGTTTCGACGACGTCGGTACCAGGATCAGCACAAATCACGGTGACCGACACCGGCATGGGCATGGACGAAGAGACCCGCGACCGTATCTTCACCCCATTTTTTACCAAGAAGACGCGCGGGATCGGCCTTGGCCTAGCCGTGACGAAACGCGTTGTCGAGGCCCATGGCGGCACGATCGCTGTGCAGAGCACGCCCGCGGCGGGTAGTTCGTTCACACTTACGCTGCCCGTCCTCGCCTCGATGGTGAGCGCGCCCCAGTGAACGGGCCCGTCGAACTAAATGGGCCCGCGGTGCTTGTGGTCGACGACGAGGCCGGTATGCGTGACACCCTGGTGGCGATCCTCGAGCATCACGGCTATCGCGTCTGGTCGGCGCCCGACGGCGAAACCGCGTTTAGCGCCATCCAAGAGAGGGCCTTTGACGTGCTGGTGATGGATATCCGGATGCCAGGACGCGACGGCGTGTCGGTGCTCGAGGAGATTGGGAGGCCGCCACCCCGGGTCATCTTGATGACTGCCTACGCTGCGGAGGATCGACTGCGCGCCGCGGCCGATGCCTATGTCTTCGCAGTACTCAGCAAGCCCTTCGAGATGGGTAGAATGCTGAGCCTGGTGGCCCAGGCTGCCCGGGATAACAAGTGAGCGCTTCGCCACCCCCTGGCACAACGGCTGGCCCGCCCGTTGTCCACATAGTCGACGACGACCCGTTTATACGGTCGACTGTCGTCGAGATCCTCGCTCTGTCCGGGATCGCCGCTGAGGCTTTCGGATCCGGAGCGGCTGCGCTGGGGAACCACGGCACTGACCGACCGGACTTGGTGATAGTCGATCAGAAGCTGCCCGATACGACGGGGATCGCCCTGTCTATCTCGTTGAAATCCGAGGACCCGGATCTGGGGGTGATACTGCTCACCGGGTACGCATCCGCCGATGACGCCATCGCCGCTGTCGGTCGGGTCGACGACTACCTAATCAAGCCGGTCCAGCCAGACGAGCTCGTGCGAAGCGTGAACGCCGGTCTCGAGCGCACCAGGCTCCGCCGCGAGAACCGCCGTCTGGTCGCCCGTCTGCATGAGATGAACGCCGCTCTCGAAGAGACCGTGGCCGAACGAACCCGTGCGCTCGAGATGTTCACCTATGCGGTCGCCCACGACCTACGAGCTCCGCTGCGAGCGATGGACGGCTTCAGCGAGGTCCTGCTAGAAGAGTGCTTTGACGCTCTCGGCGAGGCCGGCCGGGGCTACGCCGGGCGAATCCAGGCCGCGAGCTCGCAGATGGCGGGGCTTATCGACGCCCTACTTGACCTTTCGCGCGTGTCGCGGGCCGAGATGGACCTCCAGACGATTGATCTCGGCGCCGCGGCCAGCCACATCGCCGAGGAACTCCAGCGCAGCGGACCGGACCGCGGCGTCCGCTTCGTCATCCAGCAACCTGTCTGGGCGCTGGCGGACCCCGCTCTGATGGGTACGGTCCTGCAAAACCTGCTGGACAACGCCTGGAAGTACAGCTCCCGCCGGGACGATGCGGTGATTGAGTTCGCGACGATGCCGGCTGGGGACGACCCCGTGTGCTATTACGTGCGCGACAACGGCGCGGGTTTTGACTCTGCCTACGTCGACAAGTTGTTCGCCCCGTTCCAGCGGCTGCACACGCCCGCCGAGTTCCCCGGTACCGGCATCGGCCTCGCCAGCCTGCGCCAGATCGTGGAGCGCCATGGAGGTCATGTATGGGCCGAGGGCGCGGTCGGCGAAGGCGCGACCTTCTACTTCACTCTCGACGCGAAAGAAAACGCATAAGGGAGGGGTCGGGACCTTCGCTACCCGCGAACGGTCATCACCGCGTCCTGAAAATGTCTTGATGGGGCCTCGCGCGGTGGTTGCGTCAGCATCTCTGCTCGCGCTGACGATCGTGTGGCTCAGCCGCAATCGTATCGAGATATGTCGATTCTAGGGGTTCATGATGTCACGCCGTAATTTTGGGGTATCTAACGGTTAGCGGGGCGCCCACGTTGCCTCGGAGTGTGCGCGGAGGTCAGCGATGCGACGCCTGTGGATGTCTTTGCTGCTCGTGCCCGTACTAGCGCTCGCCGTACCGACGGCAGCCCTAGCTTCGTCGTCGGCGCCGACTGCGACCACCACCAGTGTCCTGCAACTGGGCATGAAGGGCTCGGCCGTTAAGGCCCTCCAGCATCGGCTCGCCGCGCTGAAGTACTACCCGGGCCCGATCGACGGACAGTTCGGCACCGATACCCTGGAGGCCGTCTGGGCCTTCCAGGAAGTACAGGGCCTGCCAGGCAGGGACTACGTGAGCTCCGCGATGCAGCGGGCGCTGGCCGACCCGCGGGCCCCGAAGGTGCTCGACCGCGGCGCCGGCGCCAACCGGATCGAAGTCAACCTGGCCAGCGAGGTTCTGGTCCTGTACCACGACAACAGTATCCAGCTGATCAGCCACGTCTCATCGGGCGGCGGCTACTACTTCTGCTCGCCCGGCGGCGGCTGCGGTTACGCCATTACGCCGGCCGGCAACTTCAAGACCATCGTCTACCTGCCCGGCTGGGTCCAGGTCCCGCTCGGCGAGATGTACAACCCGGTCTTCTTCATCGGCACCGCGTACGCCATCCATGGCGACACCGACGTCCCACTGGTGCCCGTCTCGCACGGCTGCGTGCGGATCCCGATGGACGTCGCGGCGTTCTTCCACACGCTGGTGCACATCCCCGGTGAACCGGTCATCGTCCGCCGTTAGAGCGAAGGGGCGCGCTCTCCGGCGTCGGGCGGGTGATGTGGGGAGTAACTGGAGAACCGGGTGGGTCACCCGGCGCGGGCGGGCGGGCTGCCGACAGGGCATCCAGCACCGCGGTGACGACGGCGGCGCACTCCGGGGTCAAGTCGGCCGACATTACTCCGGCGTCAGGCACCGGGCCTGGATGACGGTCGGCATCTGGGTGGGGTCGGCGCGGTCAGGTAGCCCAGCACCGATTCCAGCATCTGCAGCGCGTCGGTCTCGCTGGCGGGTGCCGGGGCGGTGCTCACCTGGTGCTCACCTCCTGCCCGGGTGCTGGGGATGTGCACCAGCGGGTGGTGACATTTCCGGATTCGACACGCCGGATAGGGCGGAGGTCGGCGGGCGGGTTCGCTGGTTAGGGCGAACCTGGGACGTTCGGGAAGTAGAGGTGAGGTGTGAAGTAGAGGTGAGGTGTTCAGACGCTCGCGGTGCGCCTGAACATGATGGTGGCCAGGGTGAAGGCGACGGCGACGATGCCGCCGAACTCGGTCAGCGTGAGCCAGGGGTGGCTACCGAGGGGCTGGTTCAGCAGGAGGGCCCGGAGGGTGTCGACGGCCTGGGTGACGGGCTGGTTGGCGGTGACGACACGGAGCCAGGACGGCATCGTGTCCGCTGGGACAAAGGCGCTGCTGAAGAAGATCGGGATGATGATGACGGCGGCGAGCTGCTGGGCGACTTCGACGCTGCGGCCGAGCAGTCCGATCAGCGCCGCGAGCAAGGACAGGGCCAGCGTGACGAGCAGGAAAACGGCGACGGCGGCCGCCCATCGGCCGGGGCCCGCGGCGGGACGGAAACCGACGACGTAACCGGCCGCGATCGCCACGGCGAGGCCGACCAGGCTGCGAGCGAGGTCGGCGATGATGTGGCCGGTGATGACGGCGGACTTGGCCATGGGCAGGGTGCGGAACCGGTCGATGACGCCTTCGCCCATGTCGGCCGCGACGCTGATCGTCGTGGTGACCGCGGCGAAGGCTGCCGCTATCACGAGGATCCCGGGCATGACGAAGTTGATGTAGCTGCTATGTGTGCCGGTCTTGATGGCGCCGCCGAACAGGAGGTCCATGAGCACCACGATCAGGACGGGCTGCAGGGTGACGTTGACCAGCTGCTCAGGATCGTGGCGGATGTGCCGGAGGCTGCGCTTGGCCATCTCCCAGTAATCGCTGGCCACCCAGGCCGCGGACTGGCGGCGGGTGCGGGCAGGCAGGGCGGCGGTCATGCCGCGTCCGGGGCGGGCCGCGGATGACGCGCGAGCTGGAAGTACACGTCGTCAAGATCCGGCTCGTGCAGCGAGAACCGCTCGATGCGGGCACCCGCTCGGGTGACCGCCTCGGTGATGGCGGTCAGCTCCCGGATGCCATCGCGGCCGCTGCCCTGGACGGCTACCCGCACGGCGCGGCCCGCGACGTCGGTGACGATGCCGGCGGCGCCGAGGGCGGCGGTGAGCCGGATGACGTCGGCGTCCGAGGCCGCGATCAGGTCGAACTGGGCCTGCCCGGCGCGGGCCTTGAGCTCGGCTGGCGTTCCGGTGGCGACAATCCGGCCGGCCTCGATGAACACGACTGAGCCGGCCAGGGCGTCGGCCTCGTTCAGGTACTGAGTGGTCAAGAGCACTGTCGTTCCGCGTTGTACGAGGTCGCGGGTGATGTCCCACAGGGCGTGACGGCTGGCGGGGTCCAGGCCGGTGGTGGGCTCGTCGAGAAACAGGATCGGGGGTTCGGCCATCAGGCTGAGCGCGAGGTCGAGCTTGCGCCGCATTCCGCCGGAGTAGGCCTTGACGGCCTTCTTCCCGGCATCGCCGAGGTCGAAGACGTCGATGAGCCGGGCCGAGCGCTCGCGCACCACCGGCCAGGGCAGGCGGTGCAGGCGGCCGAACATGGCCAGGTTCTCCGGGCCGGACAGCTTGCCGTCGACCGACAGGGACTGGCCGGTCAGCCCGATGCGCGCCTGGACGCGCTCCGGCTCACGCGCGACGTTATAGCCACCGACCCGCGCCGTGCCCGCGTCGGGCCGCAGCAGGGTGGACAGGATCCGGACGATGGTGGTCTTGCCCGCGCCGTTCGGCCCGAGCAGCGCGGTCACCGTCCCGGCGGTGGCCTGGAGGCTGACGTCGGACAGGGCCACGGTCTTGCCGTAGCGCTTGGTCAGGCCGACCGCCTCGATCGCCGCCTGGCTCGTTCCCATGAAGGTCCTTCCGGTGTGGGTCTTATTCGTATGTTATACGAATAGACTATTCGTATACTGTACGGGTGGCAACCGGAAAGGACCACCGCCCCATCTGGGCCCTGGCTGCGCCGGCGGACCGCAAGCCGCGCTACACCCGCGAGCAGATCGCCGACGCCGCGTTGCGGATCGCGGACGCCGACGGATTCGACGCGGTCACGATGAAGCGGATCGCCGCCGAGCTCGGCGCATCGACGATGACGCTGTACTACTACGTGCGCAACAAGAGCGACATCGTCGCGCTGATGCAGGACGCGATACTGGCCGACGTTCTGGTCCCTGACGCGTGCCTGCGCGGTGCCTGGCGGGATGCCCTGACCGCGATCGCCCGGCGGACCAGGGACGTGCTCATGGCCCACCCCTGGTCGCTGACGTCGCTGAACGACGCGCAGTTCGGGCCCAACGCCATGCGCCACTTCGAGCAGTCCCTCGCCGCGGTGGCCGGCACCGGGCTCGGTGTCCCGGCCAGGTTCGAGCTCATCGCCGCGGTCGACAACTACGTGACGGGCAACGCCCTGCACGCGGTCGAGTCTCTGGCCCGCGCCAGGGTGGCCGAAGCTGACCCCGCTATGGTCGCCGCCGCGGTCGCGTACGGCATCGCCCAGCTCAAGACCGGGGACTTCCCTCAGCTCAGCGCGATCTACGCGGAAAGCGCCGCGGCCGGGCCGCCGATGACGGAAGCCGCCCTGACAGAGCAGTTCGAACGCGGTCTCGCGGCCCTGCTGGACGGCCTCGCCGCGCGCATGAAGATCAGCTGATGGGCAGGAGGGGCCGTTACGGGACGACGATCACCTTGACGCCGACCGCGTCGTAAGTACCGCGGGCCCGCGCATCCCGGGTCGCGAGCGGCACCCCATGTTCCTTGGCGGCCAGTGCCACCAGCCCGTCGTAGACCGCGCCCCCTCCGACGCCAATGCGGCTCAGCGTCGCGTGCACCTTCCGGGCGTGTCCGCCGCTCAGTACCAGGGGCGTCGTGAACCGCACGTCGAGCAGCCGCGCTGCATCGTCTGCTGCCAGCCGGGCATCGCCAGGCAGTCTGGTGAGAACGGAATAGGTCTCGGCCAGCGCGTGTCCGCTCAGCGCAAGCTCCTGCCCGTCCCACCAGCGAACCACTTCCGCGTGATGCTGATGGGAATGGACCAGCAACGGGACGGCGACACTCGTGTCAACGGCGACAGTCATCTGCGGCCCGCGTCGATGAGACCGAAGAGAATGTCGTCATCGACAGGCGTCTCTCCGGCGGAGACGAGCACGCCGTCCTCTTCGATTAGGCGCGCCGTCCGGCCGGCGGGCAAAACCTGGACACCGGCACCATACGGCGAGATATCCACCTTCGTGCCGGGAAGCAGGCCCAACGCATCGCGTATGTACTTCGGCAGCACGATCCGGCCAGCTTGGTCGATGACAGCTTCCATGGGAAAATCATACCGTTCAAATCCCACCTAATCTGTGGGACGGCCGCCCAGCTGCCGGTGGCCACGCAGTGCAGACCTCTCCGGTCTTACCCGGCGGACGCTTCGTAAGCTGCTCGGAGACCCAGAACATTCGCCGGGAGCCGATTATGGCCGAACAGGACCTGGCCGCCATCGCCAGGACCATCATCGACGCCAACCAGTACATGACGCTGGCCACCGCCGACGCGGCGGGCCAGCCATGGGCATCGCCCGTGTTCTATGCCACCGCGGACTACGCCGAGTTCTACTGGGTCTCCGCGCCGGAGACCACGCACTCAAGAAACCTGGCGCAGCGCCCGGAGATCAGCATCGTGATCTTCGACTCCACGGCTCCCGAAGGCGCTGGGCAGGCGGTCTACCTGTCGGCCACGGCCGAGCAGGTGCCTGACGATGATCTCGACCGGGCCTTGGCCGTCTACCCAGGATCAGCTGAGGGCGGTTTGGCACCGCGTGACAACCGCGAGCAAGTCCAGGCCCCCGCCCCCTACCGGCTCTACCGGGCTACGGCCTACGAATGGTCAATCCTCTGCCCGCGGGACGCCGGACCGCGGGACGCGGGACCGCGGGACGCGGGACCGCGGGGTACCGGAGCGTGCACACCGCACGGCGTGCCGTTCGACCACCGGGTCCAGGTACACGTGGTCGGGGCTAGAGGAGAAGGCGGCGGACGGCGGCGTCGATGAAGGCGAGCGGGACAGCGCAGGCGGCCAGCCAGCACACCGCGGCGAGGACCAGGCCGGGATGGGCCCGGGTCGCCAGCGCACCGAACAGGATCGCCGTGGTGACCGCGACGGCCAGGACGGGCGGAGCGGTGGATGGGGGTGGGTTCGCAGGCGTCATTCTGCGGGGGGGGGGGGGGGGGGGTTCGGCGGGCTCGGCGGGCTGGAGCTCGTGCACCTCGGCGAGGGAGCGGGAGAGCTGCACGCAGCCGACGGCGACCGCGATGAGGGCGGCGATCTCGCCGACGAGCAGCCAACCGCCGGTCCGCACGTTCTCGTTGAAGACCGTGACCCCGAAGGAGACGCTGATCAGCGCGTCGCCGAGGGTGAGGGGCGGCTGGACGGCGACCAGCGAGCCGGCCTGCAGGCCGTTCTGCAGCAGGAACAGCGCGCCGACGCCGGCGCCGGCGGTCCCGTAAAGCTGCCAGGACTCAAAGAACGGCACGACGCCCAGCGACAGGGTGGCCACCGCGCTCTTCAGCAGCGCCGCGGTCAGGGAGTAACCGCAGGCCGCGGCGAGCCCGAACGCGGCGGCGCGGGCGTTCCCCTGGGCCCGCACGCCGAAGGCGATCACCACCGTCTCGAACGCGCCGAAGACGATCAGCGCCGTCACCCATACCTTCAGGGTGGCGTGCGTCGTCCCGCCGGACGGCGCCGCGATCGCGAGCCCCGCGCCCAGGCCGACCGTGACCAGGCCCACGGCCCACCAGGTCAGCCCGGGCAGCCTGCGGTGGCCTATCAACCTGCTCGCCACCAGCAGGGTAAACGGCAGCTCGATGATGAAGATGGGCTGGACCAAGGCGATCGGACCGGTATCCAGCGCGATGGCCTGGAACACCGCGGCGAGGATCACCATGCCGATTCCGGCCAGCCAGATCTTGCGCCTGATCAGGTAGCTGAACAGGGACAGGTGCAGCGCCTTGGCGGCGGGCGCGGTGGCGGCGGCCATCCGCTGCAGGACCGACGCCGTGCCATTGCACAGCGACGTCAGCAGGGCAAACAGAACCGGGACCACCGCGGCATCCTAGCGGTATCAGGTGTCAGGTGTCAGGTTGGAAACGATGTAGGTGGGCTGAGCGACGAAGCTGCGCGCGGTAAGTGGGGCTGAGCGACATAGCTGCCGCGCTTGGCGACGGTGAAGATCACGTTGCCGTCGCGGAGCAGCTGCAGGGCGTGCAGCACGGTGTCCCGGCCCACGCCGTACTCCTGCTGCAGGGCCTTGACCGAGGGCAGTGGACCGGTACGCCACTCCCCGGCCTCGATCCGGCGGGTCAGGATCCCTGCGACCTGCCGATATGCCGGTTCCGGCAAATCAGCATTAACTCTCATATGTTCGGCCACAGGACCAACTTAGCAGACCAAAAGCCACCAGAACATGTATCTTCTCTGAGCTGGACTGGTCTGATCTGGTCTGGTAGGTTGATGATGATCCCACAGGGGGGGATGACAGCTCCGGTACAGGCTCCCACTCCCACGTACCGGAGCTGTCTTATGTCCAGGTGGGCGCCGGGACCCTAGGTGGGCGCCGGGACCCTAGGTGGGCGCCGGGACGCGGAAGATGCGCAGCTGCAGGGCCAGGGTGGCGTAGTAGCCGACCAGCGTCGACAGCTCGACCAAGCCCTCTTCGCCCAGGGCGGCGATCGCGGCGGCGTACTCCTCGTCGTCCAGGTCGCGGGCGACGGTCAGCGCGCGGGCGGTCGAGTACGCGACGCTCTCCTGCTCGTCGGTGAACTTGGGGTCGGTGTCCGCGCGCAGCGCGTCGAGCTCCGATTCTGTCAGCCCGGCGACGCGGCCGATCGGCTTGTGCGAGGCCTGCTCGTAACCGCTGCCGGCGGCCTGCGCCACGACCAGGATCGCCAGCTCGCGGATCCGCGGCGTCAGCTTCGTGCGGAACCTGATCGCCGCACCGAGTTCCTGCAGCGCATGGCCGACGGCCGGCGCGTAGAGCATCGCGTTGAACGGGCCGGCCAGCCCGCCTGTGCCGTTGGAAAGCTGGACCGCGCGCGGCCCCTGACCGCGCGGGCCCGCCAGGATCTCCCGGTACAAGTCCACCTGCTCGGCGGTCATCTCGTCAGACGACAGGACAGCAAGACGCATCGGCACTCCTAACCGGCGGCACATCCCCGCGCTTTCTTCCCAGCGGTATCTGCCCACCTTAGCCAGAGCATGCACGACGGCTCGTTTGGATAAGGCGTTTCTTTAGGGAACGGAACGGTCACGGGTTGCAGCGGTCGCGCCGACCCTCAGCGGTGCGGGCCGGTTCAGGCGGTGGTGCTCCGGCGGCGGGCTAGGGTGTCCACGGTGACGGCGGCGAGCAGGACCACCGCGGTCCAGATGTACTGGGGCGCGGCGCCCAGGCCGAGCAGCTCCAGACCGTTGTAGATCACGGCGACGATGAGCCCGCCGAGCAACGCGCCCACCATCTTGCCGCGGCCGCCGAACAGGCTGACGCCGCCGATGACCGCAGCGGCAACGGCGAGCAGGACCAGCTGGCCGCCCTGGACACCGGTGGAAACCGAGCCGAGGTAGGAGGTGTAAATGATGCCCATGACGCCCGCGGTCAGCCCGCACAGCGTGAACGCGATAACCCGGATCCGGGTCAGGCTGATTCCGGCCCGCCTGGCCGCCTCGGCGTTGCCGCCGAT
>Ga0302181_10003533_pt1 | contig 10673 bp, 10 predicted proteins | sample I_Palsa_E3_3_FD_198786 | JGI IMG/M metagenome (GOLD analysis project Ga0302181, IMG submission 198786) | Peat permafrost microbial communities from Stordalen Mire near Abisko, Sweden - I_Palsa_E3_3 | ecosystem: Environmental > Terrestrial > Soil > Palsa > Peat permafrost | place: Sweden... | reverse complement strand
TGAGCTTGGCCGGTGGGGAAAAGCACGGGTACGCGTTGATCAAGGAGATCGAGTCGTTCGCCGGGATCACGCTCGGGCCGGGAACTCTGTACGGGGCGCTGGCGCGGCTCGAGCGCGACGGTCTGGTCGAGCCCGGCCCGCGGGTCTCGTGACTACCTCCGCTCGCCGACCGCATCGGGACGCTCGTACACGTTCCCGGGCCGGCGCCGGGACGCGTCGCCCCTGGGCCGGCCGGCCGGCCCGGCCGACAGCCTGCGATCAGCTCGCGGCATGACCGCCCGGCAGCCTCAGCGTCTGAGCGGCATGCGCACGCACGGTTTGCCCACGCTCCCGTTACCCGACGGCGCACTCGTGCGGCTCGTTCGATTGTGTGCGGTAGCCGTGGTGGTCGGGCTCGCCATCGCCGCTTCGCTGGGAGGCGTTCCTGACGCGGCCGGCGTGACGGGTAAAGCCACAGTCACGATCGATCCTGCCAAGCAGTACCAGCGCATCGCCGGGTTTGGCGTGTCCGAGGGGTTCGGGCAGGCCAAGGCGCTGATGAACATGCCCGCCTCGGTCCAGAATCAGGTGCTGAGCCTGCTCTACAGCCCGACGCGCGGGGCGGGCCTGACGATCCTGCGCAACGAGATCAGCGCGGATAAGGGATTCACGATCGAGCCGGAGGCGCCGAGCAGCCCCACCGCGAAGCCGTCCTATCTGACGCTCGCCGAAGTGGATCAGGATCAGGGGCAGCTGTGGTTCGCCAAGCAGATCAAGGCCGACTACGACGTCAGCGATGTGTTCGCCGACGCGTGGAGCGCTCCGGGGTTCATGAAGACCAACGACTCACCGTTCTACCACGGCACAGTGTGCGGCGTCCCGGGCGCGAGCTGCAAGCGCGGGGATTGGCGTCAGGCCTACGCCGACTACCTGGCGCAATACGCGAAGGATTACGCGGCGGCGGGCGTGCCGCTCACCTACGTGGGCCCGGAGAACGAGTCAAATCCTCTGCCCCCGGGGGCGCGGCCAGGGGGCGGTTCGCCTGTCCAGGACAGCATGAGCATGAGCGCGGCGCAGACGGCGAACTTGATGGGGGTCCTCGGTCAGGCGCTCGCGCGGTCTGGTCTTTCAACGCGCGCTGAGTGCTGCGCGAGCATCGGCTGGGACTGGGCGCAGCAGTACGCGGCCGCGATCGAGGCCGACAAGGCGGCGAACACGGCAACTACGCTGTTCACCAGCCACGGCTACTTCTTTCCGCCCAACTCGCCTCTGAAGGGCTGGAGCAAGCCGGTCTGGGAGACCGAGTGGGCGCCGTTCGACACCGGGCCGTTTGACCCGGCCTGGGACGACGGCTCCCTGTTGTCCGGGTTCACTTGGGCGCAGAACATCTACACGGGCTTGACCAAAGCGAACCTGGGCGCGTTCCTCTATCTATGGGGCGCGAACACGAGCACGACGACCATCACCGGCGCCAACACGGGACTCGTTGACGTCAACGGCGACACCGTCGCGACCTCCGGCCGGCTGTGGGCGTTCGCGAGCTACAGCCGCCTCATCCGTCCCGGGGCGGTCCGCATCGGGACAGCAACAAGCGGCGGTGCAGGCCTCGAGGTGAGTGCGTTCCGCAACAGCGGCGGGTCGATCGCGGTGATCGTTCTCAACAGCGCGCATAGCCGGCAGGTCGCGAGCTTCTCGCTGCGCGGAATCGGCGCAGCGCACGTCGCCTCATATCTCACCGACACAAGCCACCAGCTCTCCGCACAGACCCCGGTCACGGTGAGGAATGGCGCCTTCACCGCGACCCTGCCGCCGCGGTCGCTCGTCAGCTACGACATCCGATCGTAGCGTCGCCCGGCCGCTGTAAATCAGCTATGGAAGATCTTGCTGATCGGGTTGTTGGCGCAGCCGGTGTGTCCCCAAGCAACCACGCCACGCAGGATTGATTAGAACAGGACTTCCAGCCGCTCCATCAATGATATATCCTTCGACGTAATAGTCAACGTTCCGTCCGCGCCCAAGGAGTGCGCAAACTCGAGAACCTCTAGCCATGGGTGTGACCATTCCGAAGGCGATCCTCACCTGATGCCCGGGGGCAGATCGCGTCTGCCGGAGCGAAGCGCGCTGGTGCTGATGAGCTTGGCCGGTGGGGAAAAGCACGGGTACGCGTTGATCAAGGAGATCGAGTCGTTCGCCGGGATCACGCTCGGGCCGGGAACTCTGTACGGGGCGCTGGCGCGGCTCGAGCGCGACGGTTTGGTCGAGCCCCAGCCAGCCGACGAGCGCCGCCACCCGTACGCGATCACCGCAGAGGGTCGCAAGCGGCTGCACGAGCACCTGTCGGAGTCTGCTCGGCTCGCCGCGTTCGGTCTGGAGCGGATCGCGATCGAGGGCACATGAGCAACCGGCTTCTGCGAGCCATCCTCGCGCTGTATCCGCGAAGCTTCAGACGGCGCTACGCCCGGGAGGTACAGGACCTCGTCAAGGACCTGGAAGCTTCGGGCGACCACTCTCGGTCGTGGCTTGTGAGCGAGCTACTGGTCAGCGCGGTAGCCGAGCGGCTTCACGCGGTACGGCCCCACGCTCGGCTGACGATCCCCACGTTGGTTGTTGTGGCTGCTCTGGGCGCGAGCATCGGCTCGCACCGGTTGCACGGCGGCCAACGTCACCCGCTCGCCACCGCGAGCGCCGGCACCTACCCGCCGCCGACAACCAAGCCCTCCACGCGCCTCGGCACCGCGGACGCCCCGACCAGTCAAACAATCCCGCTGCCCAGGAACGCTGCGGCAGCGCGCGGCGTGCCCCCGCTGCCACCCCCGACCCCTTATATGACCCAGAATGAGGGCTCCAACTCGCCGTCGCAGTAGCGGTGGGGGCAGCTCGCGGCTCAGTCCACCGTTTCCAGCTTGTGCGGTGTGTGGATCGCTCGACGCAGCGATCGGGTCTGTCGAGGTGACTGTTCGTGCTGGCTCGCTTGTCGAGGTGCGCTAGTTCGACGGGCAGCCAATCGGGGGCTGATGGTGCTGCTCAGATAGGCTCACCGGTCGGGCAACACGGCTGGGCTGGTGCTTTGCGGAAGCGAGCGGTGCGGTGACGCCCTCCCCGTGGTGCGAGGAGGGCGTCGATCCTGGCGTGGTCTGTTCTAGAGCGGGTCAGGCCGTGACCAGCGGTCCGCCGGCTGTCATGGGAGTTGTTTGCCGCCGGTGGCCTGCGCGACGCACGCGGGGGCGGCCCCCTGAACGATCGCGTCGAACATTTGGACTCCGTTGACGGCTCCGTTGGCGGACTGCTTGGCCGCCAGCACGAGCGTGTCGCCCGCGGGGATCTCGCCGGGGTCGATCGTGATCGACGTCGGCAGCGACGAGCCGCCACTGCCGATCGTGGCGCCACCGAGCACTTTCTGACTGATCAGCGGGCCAGCCGCGCAGCCCTGCACGATTGGGACTGCTCTGGCCCTGACGCCGAGCGCCGCTAGCTGGGCGTTCGCGCCCGCGACCCCGGCGATCTGGTTGATCGTGACCGTGACGGTGCCGTTCTGGTTGCTCGTCACAGCAAACGCCGGCGCGGCCGTTCCCGCGGTCAGCGCGAGCGCCGCCGCCACCGCCGCCCCGGCGAGGGCCAGGCTCGCGCCCGCCAACCGTCGGTACCGGACAAGGTCGCCGGTCGTGTCCCGCCTGGGATGGGCGTGCTCGGCATGGTGCTCGCGCACGAGCTCACGCCACAGGTTGTCCTCAAACGTGCTCATCGCACTGCTCCCTTCAAAGCCGGGCGCGCGCCCGGAATAGACGCGCGCGTAACACGCCGCGAGCAACGCCAAGCACCGCCGCGGCCTCCCTCGGTGTCAAGCCAGCCAGGTCGACCAGCTCGACCGCTGTCCGTTCCAGCCCCGGCAGTTGCGAGCAGCTCGCCAGCAGCTCCCGCCCTGCCTGCTCGGCATCGATCCTGGCCGCCAACTCCTCGATCTCGTCGACCTCCAACCCTCGACGCCCGGCAAGCTGCGCGGCTGCATCCCGCCCGCCCGCGGCCTGCTCGCAATGCTGCGCGTAGACACGGGTCGCGATCCCGAACAGCCACGAACGCGCCGTGCCCTTCCCGGCATCGAAGCTGCCAAACGAGCCGACCGCACGCACGAACGTCTCCGACGTCAGATCCGCGACGGTCTGGGGGTCACGGCAACGGCGGGCGAAATACGCGGTGAGCGCCGCAACGTTGGCACGGTAGACCTGCTCGAACTCGCTAGGCCCCCGACCCGACAAGCCACCCGAGCCCGACACCTCGACGTCTGCTTGCGCGCTCATACCCACCAGTTGCCCAAATCGCACCCGCCTGTTATGCGGGCAACAACGCCCGAGCCCGCGCGCGCCTGCCATGGCCCGCCACAGCATAGGACCGCCGCCACCCCGGACGGGTGTGGGCGCCGAGTGAAAACTAGGTCACCAGCGGCGGTCGAAAAGTAGGCGTCAGTGAACACGGGCAATGCGGTCGCGGCTGGCGGCTCTCCGCTCAAGGAGGCTCAGTGCACGCGCTCGCACGGCGTGCCGAACTCCCCGATCCGAGGCCGGGCGGTCCGAGCGGCGTTCCCAACTGGATCAACCCCCAGGCGCCCGCGTTCCTCGCCGCTGAGAACCCGTGCTCGAAGTTCCTGGGTGGCGGTGGGAGCTCAGCGTCGGCCCGGGAGAGCGAGAAGGTCGCCCTGCTCGACCTCGCCAAGTGCATGCGCGCTCACGGCCTGACCAACTTCCCCGACCCGACGACCTCGCCTCTGCCAGCCCCGCCACCCGGCAGCCATACAGGTAACGCCGTTGGCATCGGCGGGGTCTATCTCGTGTTCCCGCCTCAGTCGCCGGCTCTCAAGCGCGCCGATGTGCGGGCCTTGAGTCCACGCGGGCCGGCCCGCTCCGGTCTTGGCCCCGACCCGCCGATTGGCCCAGCGCCGCGATCACCACGACGACCACAACTCCGCACACCCCCACCCGCTCTGAGGGGTGTGCGGAGTTGAGGTATCCCAGAGAACCCCAATCCCACTACCCCCTTGATGATCGACGGGGTGTGCGGAGTTGAGGTCGTGCCCGGGGGTGCTCCGTAAGCGCAGGGACTCAACCCCCGCAGTGGTATCGACCCACGACTGAACATGTACAAAAATGTGGCGATTTCCAGCTACTTCTCAGAGCCCGCCGGGGGACTCGAACCCCCAACCCCTTCATTACAAGTGAAGTGCTCTACCAGTTGAGCCAGGCGGGCGCGCGGCTTGAGTGTGGCACGTGCGCCGGCGCGGAGTCCCAGCGCGGGCTCGGGCGGCCGCGACGCGGTCAGCGGACGATCAGCGGGCGAGCTCGGCGGTCGGGCGCGGCGGTCCGTCGGCTCGGACGGCGGCGCGAAGGCCGCGGCGCCGGGGACGCCAGACGCGGAGATATTGCGCGGCGAAGTAGGAGCCGACGACGATTGCGACGGCGGTCGCCTGAGCGACGATCGTCTGGACGTTGGGGAAGACCGAGAACCACTGGCCGAGCCAGCCGGGAAGGCGGCCGATCGAGGTCGTTCCGATCCAGCCGGCAAGCTGCATCTCCTGCATCTCCTCGCCAACCATCACGAACAGAACGACGAGCAGCATCCCGCCGGTGACGATCAGGAGCTTCCGGTAGGGAAGCCGCTGGTGGAGGGCGAAAGTGAGGATGCCGACGGCGGCGGTGAACATGCAGCCGAGCGTGACACCCTCGAGCACGACGCCTGACCCGAAGGTGACGCGCAGGTTCTGGAGGAAGATCACGACCTCGAAGCCTTCGCGGTAGATCGAGGTGAAGCCGAGCAGAGCGAACCCGAGCAGCGCGCGGCGCGTCGCCAGCCGGCCCTCGCCGGTCGCCAGCAGACCCCGGCGGCGCCGGTGATGATGCGCGATCCACCCGGTCCAGTAAACCCGGTGAAAGAACCAGTTCATCACGATCAGGAGGACGGCGATCGCCGGCAGACCGGTCGCCGCCTGGAGCGTCAGACCGCGCCCCCCGAGCAGACCGATGATCCAGATCGCCACGAACCAGGTCCCGACCGTGGCGGCGAGCCCGACCGCGCCGCCGAGCGCCACCGGCCGCCTGTACACGCCGTTACCACCCAGGAAGCTCGCCGTGATCGCGGCGAGCACCAGAATCGTTTCAAGACCCTCGCGGAAGACGAGGATCGCGCTGTTGATGACCGCCGTCGTGCGGCTCATGTGGGCGGCATTGGCGGCGACGCTCGGGTCGGTCGTCCCGCCGGCCGAGTGCCAGCCGAGCACGACGGCGGTGACGCCCAAGGCGAGCACCACCCCAACCCAGACGTAGAAGCTCCACCGCGACGAAAGCTGGCGTCGCTGCGGCGCGCGCTGCCGCCCCTGATCCAGCCGGGCGCGCGAGTCGGCTGTGACGGCCGAAGGCGCGTCGTGTCGGGGGTCGGCGGTCGGGGTCAACAGAAGTCCGATCAACGGGGTCGGGAATACTCCGCTCGGGGAAACTAGCAGATGTTAGGCAGCCCTAACTCAGTAGTCCTCACCGATGTTGGGGTCCCCCACGACGATGCCCGCGCGAGCGGCTTCGCCGTTGACCGATCCGCATCCGCATTAGTCTGTGTGCCCTGTCTGCTGTGGCCCCCAAGTTCGAGCTCCAGAGCCACTCCACCTACTCCGATGGAGAGCTGGCACCGGCCGGGGTCGTCGCCGCAGCGGCCGCGGCAGGTGTGGAGCTGCTGGCACTGTCCGATCACGACAGCGTCGAGGGGGTCCCCGAGGCGTCTGAGGCGGCCCGGGCCACCGGCCTCGCGCTCGTCAGCGCCGTGGAGATCTCGTCGATCGACGCGATCGCGGCCGACATCCACATCCTCGGGTACCTGATCGATCCGAGCCATCCGGAGCTGCGGCGAGCCCTCGAGCGATCGCGCGCCGACCGCGAGCTGCGGAGCCTTCGGATGGGCGACGCCCTGCGGGAGCTGGGCTTCGAACTCGACGACGAGCTGCTGGCGGCGCGTGCCGCGGCCGGCAAGACGATCGGGCGACCGCACCTCGCGCAAGCCGTCGTGACCCAACCAGCGAACGCGGCGCGGCTGCGAGACGCAGGCTTGACCGAGGCATCCGCGTTCCTCGAGGCCTATCTGATCGAGGGGCGGCCGGCGTTCAGAGAGCGGGAGGCTCCATCCGTCTCGGACGCGATCGACCTGATCCACGAGGCCGGCGGCGTCGCGATCTGGGCACACCCGTTCTGGGATGTGGCCGACCCGGCCGAAGTGCTCACCGCGCTCGATCGGTTCACGGACACCGGGCTCGATGGTGTCGAGGCGTTCTACGTCACCCACACGCGAGATCAGACGGAGCTGCTGGCGGACCGCAGCGCGGAGCTCGGGATTCTGAGTACCGGATCCTCTGACTTCCACGGACCTGGCCATCGGCGGTTCAATCGCTTCCGGGCGTTCGACACCTACGGGCGCTCACCGAACCTCGGGCCGATCGCGGCCGATCCGAGCAAGGCGTCCGAGGAGGCACGATCATGAGCGGGCGATTCAGTCTCGAGGGAAGCGAGCACGGGCGGCAGGAGGGTGCCGTGGATGCCGGCCCGGTCGTCGCCGGCGAGCGCGTCGAGGTGACGGTGTATCTGCGCAGCAACCCGGACGCGACGCGCCCGTTCGACGTCGCAGCCGAGGCCACCAAACCCCCGACGCAGCGCCGCTACCTGACAGCGGCGCAAGCCGCCGGCGTGTACGGCGCGTCGGACGCCGACATCGAGGCGGTCCGCGCGTTCGCCGCAGCCGATCAGCTCGACGTGATCCGGGTCAACCAGGCGGGCCGGAGCATCAAGCTCGGCGGCAGCGCAGCGGCGATCAGCGCCGCCTTCGGAGTCGAGCTCCACATCTACAGCAAGGCGGATGCGCCGACACCGAGCTACCGGGGCCACGACGGCCCCGTCCAGCTCCCCGAGGAGCTGAACGGCATCGTCACCGGGGTGTTCGGCCTCGATACGCGCCAGATCGGCCGCTCGTTCCGGCGCTCGCCCAGGCACGCGCTCGGGCAACAGGTCCGGCATTACATCGCTCAGCGCCGGCACGGTCACCGTCACGATGCCGGCCAAGCCCAGCCTGCGAACACCTACCTGCCGCCGCAGGTCGCTTCGCTGTACGACCTCCCGCAGGCGCACGCAACCGGTCACACGGTCGCAGTGCTCGCGTTCAATGGATCGCTCGGCGGCGAAGCCTCGTCACCCGGTGGTTACGACCCAACCGTGCTGAATGACTACTTCACCACCGATCTAGGCATGTCATCAACGCCGGAGATCACCGACGTCACCGTGCAAGGACCCGGCAACGACCCCGGTGACGGATCTGACCCGAACGACTCGAGCCCCGAGATCTACCTCGATCTCTCGATCGTCGGGTCACTTGCAACCGGGGCGAGCATCGTCGTGTACTTCACCGAGTTCACCGAGCAGGGCTGGGTGGACGCGATCACGACGGCTGTAACTGACACTACCAACGCTCCGGATGTGATCTCGATCAGCTACGGCAATCCCGAGGACGCAGCCGACAGCGCCTGGACATCGGCCGCGATCGCGGAGGTCAACACCGCCTTCGAGCAGGCGGCTTCGCAGGGCAAGACGATCACCTGCGCCGCGGGCGACAACGGCGCGAGCGACGGCGAGGCGAGCGGCCTGCACGTCGACTTCCCCGCGTCGAGCCTATGGGTGCTCGGCTGCGGGGGGACGCGGCTGGAGACGAGCGGCGGCGAGATCGCGTCCGAGGTCGTGTGGAACGACCAGAGCGACGGTAACGGCGCGACCGGCGGCGGCGTCTCGACCGTGTTCACGCCTGCGCCGGACTGGCAGACGGCCGCCAACGTGGTGGCGGTCACGGGAACGCCACTCAGCGGCCGCGGCGTCCCCGATGTCGCGTCGCTCGCAGATCCAGAGACGCCGTTCATCGTCGCCCAGCCGGGGGGCACGGGCGCAGTCGGCGGGACGAGCGCCGCCGCGCCGCTGTGGGCGTCCCTGATCATCCTCTGCGACGCGGCGCTCGGAGCCCCCGTCGGCTTCCTGAACCCGGTGTTGTACGGCCTTCCCGCCGGCACCCTGCGCGACATTGTCGTCGGAAACAACGCCGCGCCGGACGGACCGGGCTACGACGCCGGCCCCGGCTGGGACGCCTGCACCGGCTTCGGCACCCCGGGCGGCACCGCGCTGCTGAGCGCGCTCAAAGCAGCTGACACCGCGGCGTAGCGCACCCGGGCGTACAAGCGCAGCGACCAAGCGCACCCCGAACTGCGGAGCCCACCGATCACGCGGCGACCGCCCGCGATGCCAAGTGCGTCCCCACCTTCCGCTTGACCCTCTGCAGCGCATTGTCGACCGTCTTGCAGTCGCACCCGAGGCGGCGCCCGACCTCCTCGTAGGAATGCCCGTCCAGGTAGAGCGCGAGGACGCGCGACTCGAGCTCCGAGAGCGCCGTCGAGATGCAGGCGACCAGCGCGCGCAGCTCCTCCGAGCTGATCACCTGGTTGACGGGATCGTGGACGGAGGAGCCGGCGAGCATCTCGTCGAGCGTCGGTTCGATGTCGCCGCCCGAGCCGGCCGGCGTGCTGGAGAAGGAGACGTACTGGTTGAGCGGCGTGTGCTTGTTGCGCGTCGCGGTTTTCACGGCGGTGATGATCTGACGCGTGATGCAGAGCTCGGCGAAGTTGCGGAAACTCGACTCGCGGTCGGAGCGGTAGTCGCGGACCGCCTTGTAGAGCCCGACGAGACCCTCCTGAATGAGGTCGTCGGCGTCGCCGCCCGCCAGAAAGTACGACGACGCCTTGAGGCGGACGAACCCGTAATAACGACGGACGATGCGGTCATATGCGTCGGCGCTTCCGCGCTTTGCCAGCGCGATCAGATAACCGTCCTCAACCTGTAGTTGAACATGAGAGTTACTGGAGAGTCGGGCCACGTGGTGTCCTGTTCTGCTCGCGGCCATGCAGCAGTGAGGCCACTCGCGGTCGGAATTGCGTGGCGCGTCACCTCCCCTGGCGCCGCACCTATTCGGTTGTATTGGAGGAGAACACTACCCTCCCCCCGAGCCTAAAGCTCGAGTTGATCCTTATCTCCCGCGCGCGAGCCTGACATAACTCTGCTCTTCTGTCAAGTGCTGGCAGCGCTTTCGCGGCCGGCCGTGGCCGCGTACAGCAGCACCGCAGCCGCCGCGCTGACGCTCAGCGACTCGATCCGGCCGCGCAGCGGGATCGCGATCAGCGCATCGCACGAGCTGGCGACGCGGGACCGAAGCCCGCGCCCCTCGGAGCCGAGGACGAGCACGATCGGACCGCCCCAGTCGAGCTGTCGATAGTCAGCGACCGCGCCGGCGGCTGCGCCATAGCACCAGAAGCCGGCCGACTTGGCGTCCTTCAGGAAGTCGGCGAGGTTGCGCACCTCGGCCACCGGCAGATGCTCAACCGCCCCGGCCGACGCCTTGAAGACGGCGGGCGTGACCGACGCGCTGCGCCGTTCGGGCAGGACGACGCCGGCAGCGCCGGCGCACTCGGCGGTCCGGCAGATAGCGCCCAGGTTCTGCGGATCCTGGACCTGGTCCAGCGCGACGACCACCCCGTCTGCGGACGCCGTGGCCAGCAGTTGGGCGGCGTCGGCGTAGACAAACTCCGAGACCTCGGCACAGACTCCTTGGTGAGCGTCTGACCCGCAGCGTGCGGCGAT
>Ga0302181_10003525_pt1 | contig 10688 bp, 8 predicted proteins | sample I_Palsa_E3_3_FD_198786 | JGI IMG/M metagenome (GOLD analysis project Ga0302181, IMG submission 198786) | Peat permafrost microbial communities from Stordalen Mire near Abisko, Sweden - I_Palsa_E3_3 | ecosystem: Environmental > Terrestrial > Soil > Palsa > Peat permafrost | place: Sweden: Abisko... | reverse complement strand
ACGGCAAGGGAGGTCGCCGCCGCCGCCGTCTTCCTGCTCTCCGAGGAGGCGAGTTACATCACCGGCCAGGTGCTCGCCGTCGACGGAGGCCTCACGCTGATGTGAGGCACGGCCGCCTATAGCGTGGCGTGCGCTTCGGATCGAACCTGGTACCGCTCGATGTAGTCGCTGAATTCATCGGCCAGACCCGGATACGTCCAGCCGAAGTCGGCCGGGTCGTAGCGATGGCTCCCGAAGGCGTCCTTCGGTCGATGTTCGAGGAATGCCTCCATGCGCCGGGCATGGAGATCGCTGACTTCGGAATCGAATTGGCGGTAGAGCTGGCGCACCGTGCCCACGGGATCTTTCATCAGCGCGTCGTAGTGGAGATGCTGGCACCATCCGTCGCCCGCCTTCGTGTCGAAGGAGACGGCGGAGCCCAGAGCGAAGGCGCACTTGCGCTTCCACTCATCCGCCGTCGGGCGAGGGTCGGTTCGCTTGGTCAGTGGGCGCTGTCCCGCGTTGGCCAGGCTGGCCAGAGAGGTCACGACCGGTCCCGGGTCCCGGTGCGTCCAGATGATGCGCGCGTCGGGATACGCGTCGAGCAGGGCCTCGAGATGCCAGAGATGATTCGGGGTCTTGAGGATCCAGCGCTCGGTGGGCTGGCGCGACTGGAGGGTCTGGAGGGCCAGGCGGTGTTGGGCATACGCGGGGGCCATGTCGGCACTCTCCAGCCACCGGGCGTACGTCGGGACGTGGGCCTGGGTCTCGAGCGCCAGGGTGCGAACGTCGTACATGAACAGGGTCACGCACTCTTCGGCCAGGGTCGCCCCGAAGGGATGCATCGCCTTGAGCGGGGGATTGAGCTTCATCAACCCCTCGAGATCCTTGGCCGTCTGGGCGATGCGCGGATCCTGGTCCACTTCGTCGAGGACCGGAGGTGGGATGGGACGAGCCGCCTCCCATTGCAGCAGCGGCCTGGCCATAGGGTCGAGGCCGAGCAGCATCGACAGCACACTGGTGCCGGTGCGGGGCAGGCCGACGATCACCCACGGGCTGTCGATGCGCTCGTTGCGCACCTCGGGGTGCTCCACCGACCATCGGTGGAGCGCGATGCGGTTGGACAGGGCCCCGGCGAGCATCTTGGAGATCAGGATGCGGCCGAAGGTGGTCAGTTCGGCCTCGCGAGTGCACGCACCGAGATACACCTCGAGGGGCTCGCGGTAGCTGTCGCCACCGAGGTCGTCGGAGCCGGCCTTCTTGACCGCCGCGGCCTCGATCGAAGAAGGGGTCAGCGCCGGCAACGTCACGCCGATCCGGGACAGCTGCGCACCGACGCTGTTCAGCGCGCGCAACGGCTTGGCCTTCAACTCGGAGTCGCGCCATGTGTAGGCGATGTCGTTCAAGGGCCGACTTCCACGACGGTTCGGCCCAGGGAGCGTCGATTCTCGTGCTCGTCGAGCGCCGCACCGGCCTCCTCCATGGCGACCCGGCGGCCGACGAACGGACGGATCGTCCCCGCCGCAACCAGGCGCAACAGATCGGCGTGGACCTCATCGGCCACGTCGCGCCCGAAGGGGTTGAAGCCGAACCGTCGCATACCCGGGTCGACAGACTCGGCCCAGCCCAACATGACGCACACGATGTCGATATTGCCGAGGCAGGCCATGCGCAGCGGCCGGCCTGTCATGCCGTTCTGGTCGTCGTCGGCGAACCCCACCGCCAGGTAACGGCCACCGCGCGCGGTGCAACGCCATGAACGTTCGGTGAAATCGCCACCGGTCAGGTCGTAGACGACGTCCGCCCCGGCATCGCCGGTCGCCGACAGGACCGATTCGACGAAGTCCTCACTGAGATGGTCGATGACCACGTCCGCCCCGAGCTCGGCACAGAGCGCTCCCTTCTCCGGTCCGCCGGCCACGGCGATGACGCGTGCACCCGCCGCCTTGCCCAGTTGGATCCCGGCCGTCCCGAGCCCGCTGGCCGCCGAGTGCACGACGAGCGTCTCGCCCGGGTGCAGGCGTCCCCGGCGGAACAGCGCCAGATGGGAGGCCTGGAAGGTCAGGACGAAGGCAGCGGCCTCGGCGTCATCGAGCTGCTCGGGCGCATCGAACACCGAGATGGCGGGGGCGATGGCGAACTCGGCGATCCCGCCGAGGGCCGTCTTCGTGATAGCCACGACCCGCTTGCCCAACCACGCTTCGGCCCCCTCGCCGGCCGCGTCGACGGTCCCGCACACGTCCATGCCCAAGGTGAAGGGTGGGGGAGTGGGTACCGAGACCAGCTTTCCCCGGCAGCGGTCGATGTCGTTGAAATTCAACGATGCCGCTGCGACTGCGACGCGCACCTCACCCGGCCCCGGCTCCGGCCGGTCGACGGTGCGAATGGCCAGGACTTCTCCGGGCCGGCCGTGCGCTGTCACCTGTAGTGCCTGCATGTCCGCCACCCCCCTCCGTGAAACGTAAGACGCTCTTCGTTCAGTGTCTCATAGAGCCACTGTTCCGGCCACCGGTTCGGGTCTCGAAGGCGGGAAGGAACCACGCCGCCAGTTGACGGCGGATCTCCATGGGTCGCCGGCCGCCACCACCGGGCACCACCGCATACGAGATCAAGATCCGGAGGATCCAGTCGACCAGGTCCATCATGTCCTGCTCGGATACCGAGTCGTCTGCCATGGACGAGTCCAGGAGCGGCCGGATCCCGGCTTCGCCGATGCGGCGCAGCGCCTCCACCTGAATTGCCTGCGTGGCCGCCCATGCCACGGAATCCCCCCCGAACACCGCCACGTGGACGGGCCGCCGGCGGATCTCCTCGATGCTGAACAACATCCCTTCGAGGATCCGCTCGAGCGGATCCTCGAAGCGGGCGAGACATACCTCCGCGTCGGCCGCCATGGCCGCGGACTCCCGGGTCAGGAGGTCGAGGAAGAGCGCCTCGTGGCTACCGAACCGGCGGTAGAGCGTGGCGCGGGAGATCCCGACGGCCTGGGCGATGTCCGCCGCCGTGGTCTTGGCCACGCCGAAGCGCAGGTAGCACGATGCCGTCGCATCAAGCACGGCATCAAGGTCGGCGCCCGGATGCTGCGGCTGGGACATGGGACTCCTTGCGGCACGTGTCGACGGCTGGTCCTGCGTGGCAGTTCAACCGTAGAACAGGAACGCCGCGACCGCGAACGTCGGGTCAAAGGCCCAGAGGCCGTGTCCCGATGATGGCCTGCTCACGCAGCACGGCCAGCTCGCCTTCGGACACCCCGAGCTCGTCGCCGAGGACCGCAGCGTTGTGCTGTCCGAGCAACGGCGGCGGAGTGTCGAACCACCGATCCGGGCCTTCGGCCAGGCGGAACGGCAGCCCGGGATAGTCCTGGGCACCGGCAACCGGGTGCTCCAGCTCCTCGAAGAACCCTCGGGCCACGTGCTGGGGATTCGTGGCAATGTTCCCCGGCAGCACCACCGCCTCTGCCGGCACGCCGGCGCGGCTGAGTGCCGAGACCGCCTCCGCCAGGTCGCGTGATGCGAACGCCGCCCGCAGGTGTCCGTCGATCTCGTCGTGCACGCTGGTGTCGTCCGACGGGAGCTTGGCCCCCAGTGCGCCGGCCCAGTCCGGCTGGTCCAGGCAGGCGACGAGGCTTTCCCACTGTGCGGCGTCGCTGACGGCCAGGGCCAACCATTGTTCGGTGCCCCGGCAGGCGTAAACGCCCTGGACGTGCCCGAGCAGGCTGCGGTTGCCGAGGCGCCGGAGCTCGTTGCCATTCGTCGAGAACTCGATGACCTGCTCGGCCGCCACGTTGAGCGCCGCATTCACCATGACCGACTCCACCAGCTGGCCGCGACCTGTCCGGTCACGATCCACAATGGCAACCAGCGCGGCAAAGGCGGCATGGAGCCCGGCGATCGCATCGCAGGGCCCCCGCGGATTGATCGGTGGCCCGTCGGCGAAGCCGGTGAGGTTGGCCATGCCCGACAGCTGCTCCATGGTTTGGGCCAGGCCCACGCGGTCGCGCCACGGTCCGTCGAGACCGAATGCGGGCATGCGGACGAAGACGGCACGTGGCGCAAGGTCGCGCACGCGCTCGCCATCGAAGCCGAACGACTCGAAGACCCGTGGCGAGAAGTTCTCGATGACGATGTCGGCCCGGCTGATGAGGCGGGCACCGAGCGCCAGACCCTCGGGTCTCGTCAGGTCCAGCGTGACGGACTTCTTGCCCGCGTTGACGCCGTGAAACAACCAGCTGTACTCCCACCACTGCGCGACGTCAGGCCCGCGTGAGCTCGTGTAGCGGATGGCGTCGGGGCGTTGCACCGATTCGATCTTGACGACGTCGGCTCCCAGCGCGCCGAGGACGTGGGTGGCCTGGGGACCGGCCCACAGTGCGGTGAAGTCGGCAATGCGCAGATCGTCGAGCGGCAAAGCCGTGATCCCTTTCGCAGGCGGTGGTGGCGGCGATGCACCGCGCTCCGTACGGCCACTCCCGAGCGAGGGGGCAGGGCTGGCCGCTCGCTCGGCCGAGCGCGCCAGCCGGTAGGGGACCCGTGGCCAGTGCACGCCTGGTCGGTCGCCGTCTTCGTAGGTGCCGACCGCCCTGAAGTGGTCCATGTCCGGGATGGTGGCCCCGGTTCCGACCGGCGCCACGGGGATGCGGAAGGCGCTCGCCAGATCGACGATCTCTTCGACGGTGTGCCGTCGGGTCCATGCGTGCACGGCTCCTTCCACGTCGTGGCGGCGCGGCCAACGCCCGAGCTGCTGGGCCAACCCGGGGTCGGTCCCGAGGTCCGGCCGCTCGATCATCACCGTGAAGTCCTGCCACTGCTGCGCGCTGAGCATGGCGAAGCCGACCCATCCATCGAGGGCCGGCTCAATGGACGGGACCTCGACCGAACGCTGGTACACGGCGCGCATGAAGTGATCGCGGTCGCCGGTGAGCGAGGCGTGCAGCGTCTCGAACGGGTTGAGCGTGACCGAGACGCACTCGAAGGCCGAGACGTCGACGTGGTCGCCCCGACCCGTGGCCCGGGCCCTGCGCCAGGCGGCCAGGGCGCCGATGGCCGCCCACGTTCCGGCGATCCATTCCCCCAGATCCCCCCCGGCGGCCACGGGTGGGCGTTCGGGGGTCCCCCGGCCGCCGATGGATCCCGATGCGGCCTGCAGGGTGAACTCGGTTGCCGGTCGGCGGGACCAGGGCCCCGTCTGCCCGAAGGGCGTCACGGACACGATGGTCAGAGCGGGGTTGACCGCCTGCAGGTCTCGCCGGCCCAGGCCAACGGCATCGAGCGCGCCCGGCCTGGCCGATTCTATGAGAAGGTCGGCCGAGCCGGCGAGGTCACGCACCTCGGCGGGGCCCTCCGGCGTGCCGAGGTCGACGACGACACTTCCCTTTCCAGCGCCGAGGAAAGAAGAGAGCGGGGAATGCTCTCCGGTCGGGGGCGGGCTTCCCTGCACCCGGCGTCTCCGCAGTGGGTCGCCGTCGGGGGGTTCCAGCTTCAAGACCTCGGCTCCGCCGTCGACCAGGAGCTTGGTGCAGTAGCTGCCGGCCAGCGTGGAGGTGAGGTCCAGAACAAACAGGCCTTCGAGTGGACGGCTCATCCTCCCCCTAAGTCTCGCACTTATTATGATTACGTTAATAGAGAGCCGAAGTGGGGGTCGTGGGATGGCATCGGAAAGTGAAGCACTGGAGTTGGACACCACCGATGTGGACCGCTGGCTGGGGGTACCGCTGCAGAGATTGCAACCGCGCTATCCGGTGAGCGAATCGGACATCGGCCGATGGGCTCAAGCAATGCAGAACCCCAACCCTCTGTACTACGACCCCGATTTTGCCGCCGTGAGCACGTTCGGCGGGATCGTCGCCCCCCAATCGTTCACCGTCGCCGCCGGGGACGGCCACGGGGCGACTCCGGCCGTCCAGGGTCGCGTCCCCGGAAGCCACATGCTCTTCGGCGGGGACGAGTGGTGGTTCTTCGGGCCGCGCATCCGGCCGGGCGATCTCCTCCAGCGCGACACCATGCTGTTCGACTACCGCGTGACGCAAACGCGCTTCGCCGGACCGACGATGTTCAGCCGCGGAGACACGACATATGTCAACCAGCGTGGGGAGCTCGTGGGCAAGCAGAGGTCGACCGCCATCCGCTATCTCGTGGACGAAGCGGTACGCCGCCGCTCGTTCGGCGAGAGCGCGCCCGAGCCACAATGGATGCCCGATGAGCTCGCGTCCAACGACGAGCGCAAGCGCGCCTACTACCGGCTCCTGCACACCAACGGCCATCTGGCGCGGTCGTTCGCCACGGTGGAAAAAGGTGAGGTGCTTCCCGAACGCGTCATCGGACCGCACTCGGTCGCCTCGTTCACCACCGAACATCGCGCCCGTCCGGCGACCGTGTGGGGGGCTGCGTACTACACCGATGGGCCCACCGGGTTGTGGGACGCCGGCTGGATCAGCGAAATGGGACGGGATTTCGATAGGGCCACGTACGACCCCAGTGCCAACGACGGCTTGCTCGAGGGCGCGTCGCGCGGGCACGTCCACCCCGAACACGCACAGTTGATCGGCATGCCCCGGGCCTACGGTTACGGGTCCAGCATGGGTTCGTGGATCTTGGACTACATCGAGAACTGGGCCGGAGAGGGGAACTGGACGGGGCACCTGGTGGCGCAGTACCGCAACCCGGCCTTCGTCGGGGACATCACGGTCCTCAGCGGCGAGGTTACGGAGGTCGTGGTGCCACCGGTAGGTTCCGGTCGCCCCTTCGCGACGGTAGCTGTCGAGATGCGGACACAGACCGACGCGGTCATGGCGGTGGCGACAGCTGAGGTGTACCTGCAGGGCGCGGCGCGTTGATGGACGAGCAGGGCCGTGCCGGGCCCCTGCTCGGCCTGCGCGTGGTCGAGATGGGCGGGCAGGGGGCGGCGCCATTCTGTGCGCTCATGTTGAGCGACATGGGCGCCGACGTCATACGGGTTGACCGCCCTCTGCAGGGACCGGTGCCCGAGCACCCGATGGACACCGACATCATCACCCGCGGTCGGGGGTCGGTGGCGGTGGATCTCAAGCATCCCGACGGGGCGGAGGTGGTACGCCGTCTCACCGATCGGGCCGACGTCATGGTGGAGGGATTCCGTCCGGGGGTAATGGAGCGCCTGGGGCTCGGCCCCGATACGTGCCGGGGTCGCAACCCGCGGCTGGTCTATGCCCGCATGAGCGGGTTCGGGCAGGACGGTCCGCTGGCCCAGGCCGCCGGGCACGACATCAACTACCTGGCCGCCGCCGGCGTGCTTGGTGCCCTCGGCCCCGCTGATGGCCCGCCGGTGCACCCGCTCAACCTGGTCGGCGACTTCGGCGGCGGTGGCGTGCTGCTGGCTTTCGCCATCGCGGCGGCACTGCTCGAGCGGGGGCGATCGGGCGAGGGACAGGTCATCGACAGCGCAATGACCGAGGGTGCGGCGTACGTGATGACGGCGAATCTCGGGCCGATGCAGATCGGGTGGTGGACCCCCGAACGCGGCACCAACCTCCTCGACGGTGGCGCGCACTTCTACAACACGTACGAGACGAGCGACGGGGGCTTCGTGTCGTTCGGCGCCATCGAGCCGGCGTTCTATGCCGACATGCTCGAAGGGCTCGGGCTGACGGGAGAAGCGCTGCCCGATCAGAACGATCAGGCGCACTGGCCCGTCATGCGCCGCCAGGTCGCCGATCGGGTGCGCAGCCGTACCAGGGATGCCTGGGTGGCGACATTCGCGGGCCTCGACGCGTGCTTCGCGCCGGTGCTGGCGCCGTTGGAGGCTCCTGCCCACCCGCAGCACGCGGCGCGTGGCGCCTACGTCGAGGTGGGTGGCCTGCAGCAGGTTGCGCCGGTGCCCCGATTGTCGCGAACGCCCGGAAGGGTGGTCCGGAGCGGCAGCCATCCGGGTCAGGACACCGGCGACATGTTGGGGTCGTGGGGCTTCGACGAGGGGGCGCGGGCAGACCTCCTCGAGCGGGGCGTCATCCAGCAGAATTGACGAATGCAGACCGGGAGAAGGAGGCGGGGGACACGTGCTGCTTGGTGAGCTGATCGCAGCACGTCTCGAGGACCCGCGGCCCTGTCTGGTCTTCGAGGGTCGGGCCTGGACGTGGGCGCAGTACGCACGCGCCTGCGTCGACCGGGCCAATCTCCTGCTTCGGCGTCGGATCGATGGACCGTTCCATGTCGGCGTCCTGCTCGACAACGTGCCCGATTTCGCCATGCTGCTCGGTGCGGCCGCGCTGAGTGGTGCAGTCGTGGTGGGGTTGAATCCCACCCGCCGGGGCCCGGAGCTGGCCCGCGATGTCGCGCAGACCGACTGCCAGCTGATCATCACCGAACAGCGTTACGCGGCGCTGCTGAGCGACGTGAGCGCGTCCGTGCCGGACGATCGCGTCATCGACATCGACGCCGCCGGGTGGCCCACCGAGCTGGCATCGCTCGCCGGTGGCGACGTGCCCGACCCCACTCTCGAGCCCGACGACCTCTTCATGCTGATCTTTACCTCTGGCACGAGCGGCGACCCCAAGGCGGTCCGCTGTACGCACGCCAAAATCACCACGCCGGGCGTGGCCGTGGTCGGGCACCTGGCGCTGACGCGTGACGACCGCGCCTACCTCTCCATGCCGCTCTTCCATTCCGCCTGCGTCATGGCGGGGTGGAGCCCGACGATCGTGTCGGGCGCGTCAATGGCGTTGCGCCGGAGGTTTTCCGCCTCGGCCTTCCTCGACGACGTCCGGCAGAACGGCTGTACCTGGTTCAACTACGTGGGCAAGCCCCTGGCGTATGTCCTGGCCACGCCGGAGCGACCGGACGACGCCGACAACCCACTCCGGGTCGCCATGGGCAACGAGAGCACCCACGCCGACGTCGCCCGCTTCTCCGCCCGTTTCGGCGTGCACGTCTTCGACGGCTACGGGGCTACCGAGTCCGGGCTCAACATCCTGCGCACTCCCGAGACGCCGCCAAACGCCATGGGACCGCTGCCCGACGGCGTCGCCGTCCTGCACCAGGAGACGGGAGAGCGGGCGGCGACGGCGCGCTTCGACGAGAGCGGGCGGTTGCTGAACGGTCCCGAGGCGATCGGTGAGATGGTCAACACCCTCGGTGCCGGCGCGTTTCTCGGTTACTACGGCGACCCCGAAGCCGAGAACGAACGCATGCGGGGCGGCATGTACCACAGCGGCGACTTGGCGTACGTCGATGCCCGGGGGTTCGCCTACTTCGCCGGCCGTACCAGCGACTGGTTGCGCGTCGATGGCGAGAACCTGGCCACGGCGCCGATCGAGCGGCTGATCCTGCGCCATCCCGACGTCGAGCAGGTAGCCGTCTACGGCGTGCCCAACCCCGACTCGGGCGATGATGTGATGGCGTCTTTGGTGCTGGCCGCGGGCGCATCCTTCGATCCCGAGAGTTTCGCGGATTTTCTCGTCGAGCAGCCCGATCTCGGGACGAAATGGGGGCCACGCTATGTGCGCATCAGCGCCGAACTCCCGTTGACGCAGACCAACAAGGTGCTCAAGCGGGTGCTGGTGGAGCAGCGCTGGCGGACGGACGACCCGCTGTGGTGGCGTCCCGGGCGCGCCGCCGGCTACCGGCCCATGACCGCAGCAGACGCCGACGGCGTCGACGCCGCGCTGGTGACACGGGGGCGGGCGGCTTCGCCGGCGTGACGTTCGGTCAGGGCTGCCGGCGGTGCTCGCGCCGTCCCCGCGCCACGATGGCCTCTCTGGCGTTGCCCACCGCCGCCGTGTCGATGCTGCCGTCGCGCCAGGCATGGCCCCGCGTGCGCTCCAGTTCGCGGCCGGCCGTCTCGGGCAGGTCCGCCACCTGACGAAAGGTCTGGACGAGATACCGCAGCGTCTCAGGGTCGGACTCGCCGATCGCCCCGGCCAGGGCCAGAGCGGTCGGAAGGAGCTCATCGTGCGGGACCACCCGATCGACCAGTCCGCACCGCAGCGCCGCCTCGGCGTCGACGACGGCACCCGTCAACGACATCTCGAGTGCTTTGCCCATGCCGACGCGTCGCGGGAGCAGCACGGTGAGGCCGCCACCCGGCATCACGCCCACGCGCACGTGGGTATCGGCGAACCGGGCCCGCTCCGAGGCCACCACCACGTCACAGTTCAGCGCGATCTCCAGGCCTCCCGTCACGGCGGCACCGTTTACCGCACCGACGATGGGCGTGGTGACCGGGGGGAGGGCGCCGCGTGAGCTGACCTGGTCCCGCTGCTGGCGCGGTCGCGCGTTCTCACCGCTCCCGGAGAGCTCGCCGAGGTCGAGGCCGCTGCAGAAAGCCGGATCGCTTCCCGTCAGGACGATGGCCCGCACCCCCGGGTCGTGGTCGACAGCCGGCAGCACCTCCCACAGCGCGTCGATCAGTGCCGTGTTCAGCGCGTTGCGGACCTCGGGGCGGTGCAGGGTGACAAGAGCCACCCCGTCCCGCGACTCGAGCAGCAGGACGTCGTCGATCGCTCCCATGGTGCGGTCGGACTCTGCTCAGCCGAGCTGGTTGCCGAGCACGGTGATGCACGAGACCATCTCGCCCGGATAACCACCGAGGTTGTGGGTGAGCCCCAAGCCACGCTCGGTGTCCAACTGCCGGTCCCCGGCTTCGCCGCGCAGCTGGAGCCAGCATTCGAAGATCATCCGGAGGCCACTGGCCCCGACCGGATGGCCGAAGCTCTTCAAGCCGCCGTCGGTGTTGACGGG